>Ga0210388_10000160_pt1 | contig 69233 bp, 53 predicted proteins | sample IncBWC19OmetaG_FD_155485 | JGI IMG/M metagenome (GOLD analysis project Ga0210388, IMG submission 155485) | Forest soil microbial communities from Barre Woods Harvard Forest LTER site, Petersham, Massachusetts, United States - Inc-BW-C-19-O ... | reverse complement strand
ATCACGCTGGCGCTGCCCTGACTTCGCCCCAAACGGCTCAACTGCCCCATGACCTGAGGAACCACACATGGGCGTGCGCGATTGGCTGGGTTTAAGGCACGAGCTGCCACATCGGAGGCGGCTCGTGCTGGTGGTTCTATCGTTCGTGCTGCCGCTGGCGGTGTGGGCAATCGTCAGTTATGTGCCATGGATATGGCATCCGCTGGTCCATGTCACCGACCCCGGCGGGGTCGATTATTTCATGACTGGCATGGACGTGGATCGGGCGGTGTTTGCCAAGGAGGCGGCCAATGCAGCGAAGGCCGGACTGAAGCTGCCCCAGGGTTATCGCGTCAATCCCCTGTACTTCCAGCCGCCGCACGCGGTCGCCAAGGCTTTCTACACTGCATTCACGACTCCGCCGCGCCTGCCGACCGAGCCTTGGTTGCACGAAAGTCTGGGCCACAGCATCCGCACGATCATGTGGGGCTTCATTGCCTCCTCGATCTTCGGCGTGCCGCTCGGGATCCTCTGCGGCACCTACCGGTTTTTTGCGAAACTGCAGGAGCCGTTTGTCGAATTCTTCCGCTATCTGCCCGCGCCGGCGTTCGGGGCGTTGTGCGTGGCGATTCTCGGCATTGATGATGCGCCGAAAATCGCGATTATTTTCATCGGCACGTTCTTCCAGCAGGTGCTGGTCATCGCCAACACCGTGCGCAAGGTCGATCCGGCCCTGATCGAGGCCGCGGAAACGCTGGGCGCCCGTGGCTGGCGGCTGCTGACCCAGGTCGTCGTGCCGGCCGCGATCACCGACATCTACACCGACATGCGCATCCTGCTCGGCTGGGCGTGGACCTACCTGATCGTGGCCGAGGTGGTTGGCACCATGTCCGGCATCACCTATTTCATCAACCAGCAGGCACGGTACCGGCACTTTGACAATGTCTACGCCGCCATCGGCATGATTGGCATCATCGGCCTGGCCTGCGACATGATGCTCGCCTGGCTGGCCACGGTGATCTTCCCTTGGAAGCGGCGCACGCGGAAGGCGGTCCTGACCCCGCACCGCAAGTACACGGCCCCCGAGTCAGCCGCTATGGTCGAAAAATCCAGCGAAGGGCCCGGTGCTTCTTCCTCCGCCACGTCTGCAGCCAACCTGGTCGGCGAATCGGGCGGAGCGATCGCCCGCGAAGCCTGACGTCAACCACCCCATGTCCTTTGCCCCGCTCAAGCTGCCTGATTATCACGAGCAAAGCCCGGAGGTCGCCGCGCGTTTCCGCCGGATTCGCGAACGCCCCGTGGTGCTGAAGGTGCGCGACCTGCACAAGACTTTCGGGGCGAACGGCAGCGGGCACATTGCATTTGAAAAGATGTCGCTCGACGTCCACCGGCGCGAATTCATCTGCATCATCGGTCCGTCCGGCTGCGGCAAGTCGACCTTCATCCGGATCGTTGCCGGGCTCGAGGATGCGTCCGGCGGCGAAATCCTCATCGACGGCCATCCGGTCTCGGGTCCCGGTCCGGATCGCGGCATGGTTTTCCAAGGCTACACCCTTTTCCCGTGGCGCACGGTCAAGCATAACGTGATGTTCGGCCTCGAAATGCGCGGGAAGGATTCTTCGACGGCCGACGTGGAGGCGCGCCAGTGGCTCGACATGGTCGGGCTGGGCAAGTTTGAAAACGCCTATCCGCATGAGCTTTCCGGCGGCATGAAGCAACGCGTCGCCATTGCGCGGGCGCTCGCGAACGAACCACGGATTCTCCTGATGGACGAGCCGTTCGGCGCGCTCGACGCCCTGACCCGCTGCAAGATGCAGAGTTACCTCATGCAGATTTGGAAAAAGGTGGAGGTGACGGTGCTCTTCATCACCCACGATCTCGAAGAGGCCTGTTATCTGGCCGATCGTATCGTCGTCATGGGCGTCAACCCCGGACGTGTGCTTGAGGTGATCGAGAACCCGATGCCGCGGCCGCGGTCGACCGAGCAGCTGCTCTCGCCGGAATTTCTCGCGCTCAAGCACCGGCTGGACGAGCTGATCCACGGCCCGGCGGGGACGGAGGAGGAAAAACTGCCGGTCATCAAACTCACGGAGGCTGGGGATGAAGTCGAATGAAGGCCGCCCGGCATGTTTCCAGCCGCCGCCACGCTTCATCTGGCCCGAGGAACGCCGCTGCGCCGCGATGCTGTGCTTCGACGTCGATGGCGAGACGACCGCGCTGAGCGAGGATCCGCTGCTGGCGCGCCGGCGGACCCTCATGTCGCAGTGCGAATACGGCCCTCGCATCGGCGTGCCGCGGCTGCTTGGCTTGCTCGACCACCTCGGGGTGCCTGCGACATTTTTCATTCCCGGCTACATTGCCGAGCATCATCCGCGCATGGTCGAGGCCATTGTCGCGGGCGGACACGAAGTCGGTCTGCATGGTTACCTGCATGAGAAGCTGGCGCATCTGACCGAGCCCGAGGAGGAGGCCATTCTGGTGCGTTGTATCGAACTGCTCGAGCGGCTCACGGGCGTGCGCCCAGTGGGCTTTCGCGCGCCCTGGTTCGAGACCAATCCCTGGACGGCGGACCTGCTCGCGCGTCACGGCCTCAGCTATGACGCCAGTGAAATGGGCGATGACGTGCCCTATGCGCATCCGAACGGCCTCGTTGAAATCCCGGGCCAGTGGATGCTCGAGGACTGGGAGCAATTCGCCTTCAACGCCGAGCCGGCGTGGGGCTTCGTTCCGGAAAACTGCGCCAAGGTCTACGACCTCTGGTGGCGCGAATTTGAAGCCATGCACGACTTCGGCTGCTGTTTTGTGCTCACGCTCCATCCCTGGCTGAGCGGACGGCCCTCCCGCGTGCGACTCTTGGAGGAACTGATTGCCGCGATGCAGGCGAAGGGCGGCGTCTGGTTCGCCCGTGGCCGCGAGCTGGCCGCCTACGTCCGTGCCCATCCCGGCGCGCGTCGTGAAATCGATTTCGATCATGCCGGCGTCCGGTCGCCCTGAGGGATCCGCCGTGTTCAAGTCGCCGCCATCTGGCATCAGATATGCAGTAACACTTATTAATTTTTTAGTAATACCTGCTTTTCGCCATGCCCACCGTCGCCGAAAACTTCCAATCCGTCTTTCCTCCGCTCGCCTACCCGAACCGCACCAGCGCACGCACCGCGCAGCCGCCGCTGTCCGTTGCGGACATCCAGCGCGGCATCTGCGAGGCCGCCGACCTGCCGCTCTCCCGTGCGCGCACGATCCCCGCGCAGGCCTACACGAGCGAGGAGTTTTTTGAATGGGAGGTGCGGCATCTGCTCCGCGGCGGCTGGCAGTGTGTGGCGCATCTTTCGCAGATTCCGCAGGCGGGGGATTTCCTGAACCTGGATTTGATCGGCGAGCCGCTTATCGTCGTGCGCGGCAAGGACGACGTCGTGCGCGTGCTCTCGCGCGTCTGCCCGCATCGCGCGATGGACATCATGCCCGAGGGCTTCGGCTATGGCGGCCACGGCCCTGCCGAGGCAAAGGCGGGTGCGCCGGCCTGCGGCCACACGCGGATTTTTCTCTGCCCTTACCATGCGTGGACTTTCGAGCTCGACGGCCGGCTCAAGGCCTGCCCGGAAATGCACCAGGCCGACGGCTTTGTTCGCGACGAAATTGGCCTGAAGCCGTTTCGCAGCGAGGTGTGGGAGGGCTTTGTGTTTGTGAATCTTGACGGCCAGGCGCCGCCGTTTGCCGAGGGCCTGACCGGCATGGCCGCGGATCTCGCCGCCTACCGGATGCGGGACATGAAGCTCGTCATCGCGCGTGAGTGGGACTGCCCGTTCAACTGGAAGGGGCTCGTCGAGAATTTCATGGAGAGCTACCACCATCTCGGCATCCACCACAAGACGCTCCAGCCCATGATGCCGGCGCGCAACACATGGACCGAGCAGGAGCGCCGCCATTACGTCCGCTCGCACCTGCCCTACAAGGACGAGGTGCGTGAGGAGTACCGTGCATTCGAGGCGCGCGGCGATTTTAGCGAAGATCTCCCGCCGGTGACCGGCCTGAGTGAGGCCCAGAAGTCGGAGTGGGGGCTGTTCCTGATTCATCCGACCTTTCTGCTGGCGACCGCGCCCGACCGCGTCATCTGGTACCGCCTCCAGCCGCTCGGGCCCGACCGCCTGAAGCTGCTCACGACCACGCTGGTCGCACCCGATGTCGTGGCGCGGGAGAATTTCGCGCGGCTGCGCGACAAGACCGCCCAGTCGCTGGTGGATTTCCATCTTGAGGACATGGAGGTTTGCACCGCGGTGCAGCGCGGCCTCTACGCGAGCGGCTGGCAGCCGGGCCGTCTCAGCCACCTCGAGATGCCGGTGTGGCTTTTTCACCGCTACCTGGCCGCGCGCATCCGCGGCGTATGGCCGACCGAGGACCGCCCCGCCGCGCCGAGCCAGCGGCCTTGAGCGGAAGGATTTTTATCGTGTTTTCGCTTACTGGAAAATTCGCGGTCGTGACGGGAGGCTCCTCTGGGATTGGCCGCGCCGTCGCGCAACGTTTTCGCGCCGCCGGCGCACGCGTGCTCGTCGCCGACCGGCGGCCTTCGCCTGATGATTTTGCGTTTCAGGAAACCGATGTCTCCCGCGAAGACGACGTGATCGCGCTGCTCGGCGCGGCGAAACAGCAGTTCGGGCGGGTCGACATCCTGGTCAACAACGCCGGCATCCAGCCGCTCGGCGTCGGTTTCGACGGCCTCACGGCCGGGCTGCTCGAGCGCACCTTTGCCGTGAACGTCAATGGCGTGGCCTTCGGTCTTAAGCATGCCGCGCGTGTGCTGGCCGGCGGCGGTCGTGTCATAAACATGGCTTCGTTCACTGGCTTGCTCGGCCTGCCGGGAGCCGCTGCTTATGCGACGTCGAAGGCCGCGGTGATCCATCTTTCACGGCTCGCCGCCATCGAGCTCGCCCCGCGCCGCATCACGGTCAACGCGGTCAGCCCGGGTACGATTCGCACCCCGGCGGTCACGGAGATACCCGACAATCCCGAGATTCCTTTCATCGAAAAGCGCACCCCACTCGGGCGCCCGGGTGAACCGGAGGAAGTGGCCGCGCTCTGCCATTTTCTCGCGTCTGACGAAGCTGCCTACATCACCGGCCAGAACATTGCCATCGATGGCGGCCTGACCGCCGGGTGGACCGAATATGCGCTCGTCCCGCCGGCCAACGTGCAAGAGGGGAGGTGGGTCGATGATTTGTGAACCGCAGCTGGCGCCCGGCCTGGTCGAGATTCCGGCCGGCGCGTTCATCATGGGCGAAACCATTGACGACAAGTTCGCCACCGACACCGAGCGGCCGGCGCATCGGGTCGTGTTTGCCCGCCCGTTCGCTCTCGGACGCTGCCCGGTCACGGTTGGCGAATATCGTGCTTTTGTTCCCGCCCATGCGCCCGGTGAAGATTCCGACCTGCCGGTGGTGAACGTGAGCTGGGACGACGCCCGGGCATTCTGCGCCTGGCAATGCGGACAAACCGGCCGGCCTTACCGGCTGCCCTCGGAAGCGGAATGGGAATATGCCTGCCGCGCCGGCACGCGCACGCCATTCGCGAGTGGCGGAGACTTGTCTCTGCGCGATGCCAATTTTTTGTATTCCGAAAACGGCGAGCGCGTCGGTGTCGGTGCGCGCACGTCCGTCGGCTGCTATGCGCCGAATGCCTTCGGCCTGTATGATTTTCACGGCAACGTTTGCGAGTGGGTCGAGGATGCATGGCATCCGGATTACGCCGGTGCGCCGGCGGACGGCTCGTCATGGCTTGACGGCGGCGACCCGGCGCGGCGCGTCATCCGCGGAGGTGCCTGGGATTATCTTCCGCGGCTGTTGCGCAGCGCCTGGCGCGACGCGCTGCCGTGCGCGCACCGTCGTGATAATACCGGCTTTCGCCTCGCGCTAACCCTCGATTCATGACCATGCAACTGCAACTCTTCCGTTCACTCTGGACGAACGGCTTCGATCTCGAAGCTGCGCTGGCCGATTGCCGCTCGGGCATGTTTGATGGGGTCGAAGGTCCTGTGCCGTCCGAAAAAAATGCGCGCAGCGAGTTTTCGGCGAAGCTGCGCGATGCAGGCGTCCCGTTTATCGCCGAAGTCACGACCGGCGGCGGCTACGTGCCAAGCATTGCCCTGGCCGAACGCCATCTCGATGATTTCCGCCGGAAAACGGAGGCCGCGCTGGCCTGCTCGCCGCTTTTTCTCACTGTGCTGGCCGGCTGTGATTCGTGGTCGCTCGCGCAAAGCGTGGATTTTTTCGGCCGCGTGCTTGAGCTTACCGGCGAGCTCGGTGTCACGGCGAGTTTCGAGACGCACCGCAGCCGCACCACCTTCAATCCGTGGACGACGCGCAAGCTGCTCATCCAGCTTCCCACCTTGCGGCTGACCTGCGATTTCTCGCACTGGTGCTGTGTCGCCGAGCGTCTTGTGCTGGACGGCGAGGCAGGCATTCTCGCACTTTGTGCCGAGCGGGCGCATCACGTCCACGCCCGCGTCGGCTACGAACAGGGCCCGCAGGTGCCGCATCCCGCCGCGCCGGAATACCGCGCCGCCCTCGAGGCCCATGAGCGCTGGTGGGACGCGCTCTGGTCTGCTCAGGTTCTTGCTGGCCGCACAATCACGACGATGACGCCGGAATTCGGGCCTGATGGCTACCTGCAGGCACGACCGTTCTCCGCCGAGCCGGCGGCCAATCTCGATGAGATCAACCGCTGGATGGCGGCACGACAACGCGACCACTTCGCCGATTTTTCCCGCGAAAACATGGCCTCTCCCGCCGTCGCGAAATGACCGCCATGCCCCGCCGCCGACAGACCATTAAAAATCACCGTGCCTGGGCCGAATTGACCTGGGAGGAAATCGCACGCCTGCCGGCGCAGGGTTGCAACGCCGCTATTCTGCCGGTCGGCGCGACGGAGCAACATGGTCCGCATCTCGGCACGGGCATGGACTCTGCGCTGGCGGAAAAATTATGCGCGGAGGTGGGTGTCCGCACTGGCGTGCCCGTGCTGCCGTTGCTGCCCTACGGCTGTTCGCTCGGGCACTCGCACCGCTGGCCGGGCACGCTCGCTCTTAGTCCGCAGACACTCATCGCTCTCGTGACGGAAATTGGCGACTGGCTGCACGCTTCCGGGTTCCGTCGCTTTTTTATTGTCAACTCCCACGTGACCAATGCTGCTCCGCTCCGCTGTGCGCTCGAGGTGCTGCGGAGCCGCCATGACGATCTTATGGTCGCGGTCATCAACACCGCCTCATTCAGCCCGCGCGTGGCCCGGGCCTTCTCGGCCGACGCGGCCGACTGGCACGCCAACGCCGCGGAGACCGCACTCATGCTCGCCTTCGCGCCCACGCTCGTGCGCCGCCCCAAGATGGCCAGGGCGGACGACCCGGACCGCACTGCCGGGCTGGTCTTCGCCCATCCCGTGAACCGCACGAGCCGCAACGGCGTGACCGGCCGGCCGAGCCGCGCCACGGTCGCGCAGGGCCGGAAACTTTTTGCGTGGATGGCCGCCGACCTCACGGCGCTCGTCCGCCGCGGCTGCCGCGAACGCCCGCCGCTCGACGCGTCTTATTTTCAATCCGTTTCCTTATGAAATCCGACCAAGAAATCCTGAAAATCCAGTCCGACCTGAAAGCCAAGGGCGTCAAATATTGCGTGGGCGCCTACGTGGACATCCATGGCGTGCCGAAGGGCAAGTTCGCCCCCATCGATCATTTTCTGCATTTCGCGCACGGCTCTGAACTTTACACCGGCTATGCGCTCGACGGCCTGGGCCAGAGTCCGAACGACGACGAGATCGCGTCCCTGCCCGACCTCGATCGCATCACCATCCTGCCCTGGCGGCCGGAGGTCGCGTGGATGCCGGCCGACAACACGTTTCACGGCCAGCCTTACGAAATCAACACGCGTGTCGCACTGAAAAAAGTCCTGGCCGATGCCGCCTCGCTCGGCTTCGGCTTCAACCTCGGCATCGAGTGCGAGGTGTTCGTGGTGAAGCTCGGTGAAGATGGCCGCCTGCGCATTCCGAATCCCGACGACGATCTCGTGAAGAGCTGCTACGATGTGAAGCGTTTCATGGATCGCTTCACTTGGCTCGACAAGATGGCCACGACCATCAACGCCCTCGGCTGGGACCTCTACAGCTTCGATCACGAGGACGCGAACTCGCAGTTCGAGTTCGATTTCAAATACGCCGACGCGCTCACGATGTGCGACCGCTACATTTTTTTTCGCACGATGGCCAAGCACTATGCGTCGGAAGAGGGCCTGCTGGCGACGTTCATGCCGAAGCCGTTTCCCGACAAGACCGGCAATGGCGCCCATTTCAACATGTCGCTTTGCGACCTGAAAACAGGCCAAAGTCTTTTCGCGTGCGACCCCAAGGACGACCCGCGCGGCCTGGGCCTCACCCCCTTGGCGTACTCGTTCATTGCCGGCATTCTGCGCCACGGACGTGCGATCTGCGCGGCGTTCGCGCCCACGGTCAACAGCTACAAGCGCCTCGTGCGCCGCGGCCTCATGTCGTATTATTCCTGGGCGCCGGTGTTCAATTCATTTGGCACGAACAACCGCACCAACTCGATCCGCGTGCCGATGGGCGGCGGCCGTTGCGAAAGCCGCAACGCCGACTCGGCCTGCAATCCCTATCTCGCCGCTACGCTCGCGCTGGCCGCTGGCCTCGAGGGCATCCGCGAAAAGCTCGATCCCGGCCACGCACAAGAGGACAACCTCTACGAGCTTTCCGAAAAGGAACTCGCCGCGCGCAACATCCAGTACCTGCCGCGCAACCTCGAGGAGGCCGTGGAAGCCTTCGCTGCCGATCCGTTCATCGAGAAGACGCTGGGCAAGGGCCTGCGCGACGAATTCATCACCTATAAAAGCGAGGAGTGGCGCACCTATCACCAGCAGGTCAGCCAGTGGGAGATCGACCAGTATGCACGCCTTTACTGACACCAAACTGGGGACAAAGACAGGCTTGTGCTCGCCGGCTGTGTCCGGGTATGCCACAGCTTCGCCGATGCCCCGCAAAAAGGACAAATCCGACAAGGTCGTCCGCTTCAGCGTCTCGCTGCCGGAAAGCCTCTTCGACGAACTCGACGAGATGGTGGCCCGCCGCGGCTACCAAAGCCGCTCGCAGGCGGTGGCGGCGCTTGCCCGCGACGGGCTGGTCGACTTTGCCAGCCAGACCGGCAACGGCTCGGTCGCCGGCACGATCAGCCTCGTTTACGACTACCAGAAAAAGGATCTGCAAACCCGCCTTGCCGCCATCCAGCACAAATACTATCTGCTGATCGTCGCGAGCATGCACGTGCACCTCGAGCACCACAACTACCTCGAAATCCTGCTCGTGCAGGGACCGGCAGCCGAGCTGCGCAAGCTCACCGACGAACTCGTCACGTGCCGCGGGGTGAAGAACGGCAAGCTGAACCTGACGGCCGCCGCCATGCCGCCCCTGCAGTAGGCGCCTGGCGCGGGAAAAGTTTTTGGGCGGCTGGCATTGATCTTGCAGTAATACTTTAAATATGTTTCGTAACACTTTTAAAAAAACCGAACCGCGCCTGTCATGACCGGCACCCCGCTCTTCGCCCAGACCCTGACCCACGCCGGCATGTGGTCCGCGGTGGTCGCCCGCGGCAAGACCCTCCGCCTCACCGATCTCGAGGGTGGCGCCAATGTCGGCCTGCTGCTTTATAATGCTGATCTCACCGTCGAGCGTTACAACATGCCCGACACGCTCAAGGGCCAGCACATCTTCCACCTCCGCCATCCGTACTGCCTGCACTCCGACATGGGCCGGGTGCTCGCCTCGATCACGCACGACACTGCAGGCTGGCACGACACGGTGTGCGGCTGCTCCGATGCGAAGCTCGTCGCCGAAAAATACGGCGTGAAAACCTATCAGGCTGTGCGCAACGATTTTCACCGCAATGGCCGTGACTGTTTCCTCATTGAGCTGGCCAAGTGGGGCCTTGGCCCGCGCGACCTCGTGCCGAACATCAATTTTTTCAGCAAGATAGTGGCCGATGATGCCGGCCGGCTGGCATTCGTTCCCGGCCATTCGAAGGCCGGCGGCCACGTCGACCTCCGTTTCGAGATGAACACGCTTGTCGTGCTCAACACCTGCCAGCATCCGCTCGATACCGATCCGCAGTATCATCCGCGGCCCGTGCGGCTGGAGGTGTTCCGTTCGCCGCCGCCGGCGGCTGACGACCCGTGCCGGCGTTCGCGCCCGGAAAACGAACGGGCCTTTGTTAACACCGAGAATTATTACGCGCTCCGCGCCTGATCCGCCATGACCAAGAGCACGCTTGATCCCGTCCGGGCCGTTTACCGCCAGGTTGTCGAGGCCGGCGACCACTGGTCGCATGAAATAAAAAAAGGCCAGGTTTTCCGCATCGTCGATCTCGAGGGCAACCAGGCCGCCGACACGCTTTTCTACGATGCGCGTGATCCTTCCAACCGCTACAGCGCCAGCGACACCATCCGCCATCAGGGCGCGCTTTATCTTTCGACCGGCACGCAGCTCATGTCCACCGCAGGCGATGTTTTGCTCACGATCGTCGCCGACACGTGCGGCCGCCATGACACGCTGGGCGGGGCCTGTTCCCGCGAGAGCAACACCATGCGCTATGCCCACGACCGCGAATTCATGCACGCCTGCCGTGACAGCTTCATCCGCGGCGCACAGGAGTGCGGGTGCGGGCTCGGCAAGCGCGACCTCACCTGCAACATAAATTTCTTTATGAACGTTCCGGTCACGTCCGACGGCCGGCTTACGTTTGCCGACGGTGTTTCCGCGCCGGGCTACTACGTCGAATTGCGCGCCGAGCGCGACGTCATCGGTCTCATCTCGAACTGCCCCCAGCTCAATAACCCCTGCAATGCCTACAATCCCACGCCGATCGAGGTATTGATCTGGGATCCGCACTGACGCCGCCCGCATGTTTAAAAAAGTCCTCATTGCCAACCGCGGGGCCATCGCCTGCCGCATCGCCCGCACGTTGCGCCATATGGGCGTCGGGTCCGTCGCGGTTTATTCCGAGGCCGACGTGCATTCCGCGCACGTCGCGGCATGCGACGAGGCCGTCGCGATCGGGCCGTCGCCGGCCGCGCAAAGCTATCTCGAGATCGAAAAAATCCTCGCCGCGGCGAAGAGCACCGGCGCGCAGGCGATTCATCCGGGTTACGGTTTTCTGAGCGAGAATCCCGCCTTTGCCGAGGCATGTGCGGCGGCGGGGCTCGTCTTCATCGGACCGACGGCGGAGCAGATGCGCGCCTTCGGTTTCAAGCATGCCGCGCGGGCCCTGGCGGAGGCCAACGGCATTCCGCTACTGCCTGGCAGCAAGCTGCTCGAGCATGCCGATCACGCGCTCGTTGAGGCTGCGCGCATCGGTTATCCGGTCATGCTCAAAAGCACGGCCGGCGGCGGCGGCATTGGCATGCAGCTCATCCGCTCGACGGAGGAACTGCCCGCGGCCTTTGCCTCGGTGGACCGGCTGGCGCGCAACAATTTCAAGCAGGGCGGCATCTACCTCGAAAAATTCGTCGAGCAGGCGCGGCACATCGAGGTCCAGATTTTCGGCGACGGCCTGGGCCATGTCGCCGCGCTCGGCGAGCGCGACTGCTCCGCGCAGCGCCGCAACCAGAAGGTCATCGAGGAGACGCCCGCCCCCGGCCTGACCGATGTGCAACGCGCGCGCCTCTGGGATTGCGCCGTCCGTCTTGGCGCGGCGGCCGGTTACCAGAATGCCGGCACGGTCGAATTCGTCCTCGATGCCCGGACCGGCGAGTTCTACTTCCTCGAGGTCAACACGCGTCTGCAGGTCGAACACGGCGTGACCGAGGAGGTCACGGGCCTCGATCTTGTCGAATGGATGGTGAAGCAGGCGGCGGGCGAACTCGGTTCGCTGGAGAATTTCCGCGCGCAACCGCGCGGTGCGTCAATCCAGGTGCGGCTTTATTCGGAGGATCCGGGAAAGAATTTTCAGCCTGCCACCGGCACATTGACGGAAGTGCATTTTCCTGCGGCGGCGCGGATCGAGACATGGATCGCGCGCGGCACGGAAGTTTCGCCCTTCTACGATCCGTTGCTGGCCAAGATCATCGTGCGCGGGGCCGACCGGGCCGAGGCGCTTGCACGCCTGTCCGCCGCGCTGGCCGAGAGCCGCGTGCATGGCCTGGAGACCAATCTCGATTATTTGCGGCAGATCGTCGCCTCGGAGGTGTTTCAACAGGGCCGCACCATTACGCGCACGCTGGCGGCCCTCTCTTATGACGCCGCGACCATCGATGTGCTCGAGGGCGGTACGCAGACCACCGTGCAGGATTATCCCGGCCGCGTCGGCTACTGGGACGTTGGCGTGCCGCCGTCGGGACCGATGGATCATCTTTCGTTCCGCCTCGCCAACCGTCTGGCTGGCAATCCCGCGTCGGCTGCCGGTCTTGAGATCACGGTCAGCGGGCCGAGCCTGCGTTTCAACACCTCCGCGGTCATCGCGCTCACCGGTGCGCATCTGCCCGTCACGCTTGATCAAAAACCCGTGCCCTACTGGCGCGCGCTGCGTGTGAAAAAAGGCCAGACACTGCGCGTGGGCGCGGCCGACGGCGCCGGCCTGCGCGCCTATCTCGCGATCCGCCACGGTTTCGATGTGCCGGATTATCTCGGCAGCAAGTCGACGTTTACGCTTGGCCTTTTCGGCGGCCACTCCGGCCGCGCGCTGCGGGTGGGGGATGTCCTGCGCGTGAACCGTTCCTCCCTGCTCGACGTTGGCAGCGAACTGCCGCGCCTGCCGGCGGCGCTCGTGCCGCCGCTCACACGCGAGTGGAAGATTGGCGTGCTTTACGGCCCGCATGGCGCGCCGGATTTTTTCACGGAGGAGGATATCGCCGACCTATTTTCCGCGGCCTACGAGGTGCACTACAACTCCGCCCGCACCGGCGTGCGCCTGATCGGCCCGAAGCCGCGCTGGGCGCGACAGGATGGCGGCGAGGCCGGCCTGCACCCGTCGAACATCCACGACAACGCTTACGCCATCGGCACGATTGATTTCACCGGCGACATGCCGATCATCCTCGGCCCTGACGGTCCGAGCCTCGGCGGCTTCGTCTGCCCGGCGACCATCGTGCAAAGCGAGCTGTGGAAAATCGGCCAGCTCAAGCCCGGCGACAAGGTGCGCTTCCACCGTCTCACCGCGGCGGCGGCGCGCGCCGCGGAATTCGCGCAGGACGCGGCGATCGAGACGCTCGCGCCTCCGCGCGCCGTGCCCGCCCGCGCCCCCCGCAAGGCCATCGCAGCCGAGCCGGCCGTTCTCCATGCGCTGCCTGCCCGGCCCGACGCCCCCGCGGTGGCCTACCGCCGCTCGGGCGACCGGTATCTGCTGATTGAATACGGCCCGCTGCAGCTCGACCTGAATCTCCGTTTTCGCGTGCACGCGCTGCACCAGTGGCTGGAGCGGCACCATGTGCCCGGCCTGCTCGACCTCACGCCTGGCATCCGCTCCCTGCAGGTCCATTACGACAACCGGGTCCTGCCGCTGGAGCGGCTGATGGAGACGCTCGTCGACGCCGAGGCGCGCCTGCCGTCCGTCGACGAGATGGAGGTGCCCACGCGAATCGTGCACCTGCCGCTCTCGTGGGAGGACGAATCGACGCTCCTCGCCATCCGCAAGTACATGCAGATCGTGCGCAAGGACGCGCCATGGTGTCCGAGCAACCTCGAGTTCATCCGCCGCATCAACGGCCTTGATTCCATCGAGCAGGTGAAGGAGATCGCGTTCAACGCCAGCTACCTCGTGCTCGGTCTCGGCGATGTTTATCTCGGTGCGCCCGTGGCCACGCCGGTCGACCCGCGGCAGCGGCTGGTGACGACCAAATACAACCCGGCCCGCACCTGGACGCCGGAAAACGCGGTTGGCATCGGCGGCGCGTACCTCTGCATCTACGGCATGGAGGGGCCGGGCGGCTACCAGTTCATCGGCCGCACCTGCCAGATGTGGAACCGGTACCGGCAGACCGCCGACTTCACCGAGGACAAGCCGTGGCTCTTGCGTTTCTTCGACCAGGTGCGGTTTTACCCGGTGGGCCATGCCGAGCTGCTGAAGTTCCGCGACGACTTCATCCAGGGCAAGGTGCGTCTCGACATCGAGCACGAGACCTTCCGCTTGCGTGACTACCACGCCTTCCTTGCGCAGAACCGCGACTCCATCACCGCTTTCAAGACGAAGCAGCAGGCGTCGTTCGAGGCCGAACGCCGGCGCTGGGAGGAAAGCGGGCAGCTCAATTTCTCGGCCGAAGCGGAGGCCGCCGCGGCTCCGGAAAAGGCCGATGCGCTGCCGCCCGGCTGCACCGCCGTGCCTGCGCACATTCCCGGGAATGTCTGGAAAATCCACGCCGCGCCCGGTGCCATGGTGAAGGAAGGCGACGCGCTGCTCATCATCGAGTCGATGAAAATGGAAATCACCATTGTGGCCTCGCGGGCCGGCCGCATCCGCGAGGTGCGGTGCGCCGAAGGCCGCCCGGTCAATGCCGGCGAAACACTGGTCGTGCTGGAGGCATGACCCGCGGGTTTTTGGCCTCGGAAGGAAAGCGAAGGTTGCGAAGTAAGATTTGTTTTTCGATCATTTTTCCCGCGCGAGACTCATTTCTGAAATGCCTTTCTCCCTCGATCTTACCAGTCTTCGCCAGGCCTACGCCGGCGGCACGCTGACGCCGACCGCGCTCGTCGATGAAATCTGGCGGCGCTGCGAGGCGCAGGGCGATCCGGCGCTATGGATTCACCGGCTGTCGCGTGACGAGCTGCTCGCGCACGCGCGCTGGGTGGAGGCGCGCGGCCCGGCGGCCCAGCCGCTTTACGGCGTGCCGTTTGCGATCAAGGACAATATCGACCTGGCGGGTGTGCCCACGACGGCGGCGTGTCCGCAATTTGCCTACACGCCGGTGGAGTCCTCGCCGGTCGTGCAGCGGCTGCTTGAGGCGGGCGCGATCCCCATTGGCAAGGCGAACCTCGACCAGTTTGCGACCGGCCTGGTCGGAACGCGCTCGCCCTATGGCACGCCGCGCAATCCCTTTCGCGCCGGAGTGATTCCCGGGGGATCGAGCAGCGGCTCGGCCGTCGCGGTGGCCGCGGGACTCGTCTCGTTTTCGCTCGGTACCGATACGGCGGGCTCGGGCCGCGTGCCGGCCGGGCTCAATAATCTTGTCGGCCTGAAACCCACGCGCGGTGCATTGAGTACGCGCGGCATGGTGCCGGCGTGCCGCTCGCTCGACTGCGTATCGGTCTTTGCCTTCACCTGTGCCGATGCCGCGGAGGTGCTCCGCGTCGCGGAACAGTCCGATGCCGCCGATCCTTATTCCCGCCGCCGCCCGGCCCTTGTACCCTGGCCGCAGGCGCTACGCATCGGTGTACCGGCCCCGCGAGATCTTGAATTTTTTGGCGACGATGAGGCGGAACGGCTTTTCATGGAGAACCTAGCGCGGGTGAAGGCGCTCGGCGCGCAGCTGGTGGAGATCGATTTTGCACCGTTTCGCGAAACCGCGGCGCTGCTTTACCAAGGCCCATGGGTGGCGGAGCGCTGGACGGTGCTGCGCGAGTTTCACCGGCGGCATGCGGATGCCTTTTTTCCGATCACACGAAAAATCATCGAGGCCGCCGCAAGCCTGAGCGCCGTCGATGCGTTCGAGGGATTTCACAAGCTCGCAATCTTCCTGCGTCGCACGGCGGCCGAATGGGCGAAAATGGATACGCTGCTGGTGCCGACCGCGCCGCGGCCCTACACGGTGGCCGAGGTTCTGGCCGACCCGCTGCATCTCAACATCCGGCTCGGCACCTATACGAATTTCGTCAACCTGCTCGATCTTTCCGCACTCGCGGTGCCGGCGGGATTCCGCGCAGACGGCGTGCCGTGGGGCGTGACGTTCATCGCGCCGGCCTGGCGCGAATCCGACTTGCTGGCGCTGGGCGCACGCTGGCATGCCGGAGTCGGTGGAAAGCTCGGTGCGACGTCTTACCCGCTGCCGGCCGTCACGTCGCCGGTGGCACCGCCGGTCACCGATATGGTGCGCGTCGCGGTGGTGGGGGCGCACCTGTCGGGCCTGCCGCTGAATCACCAGCTCACTGATCGTGGCGCGCGGCGGGCGTGGTCGGGTCGGACGGCGCCGTGCTACCGGTTTTACGCATTGCCGGGCACGACTCCGCCGAAGCCCGGCCTGGTGCGCGTGGGGGAGGGCGGCGCGGCTATTGCGGTCGAAGTGTGGGAACTCGCGGCCGCGGCTTTTGGCGGTTTTGTCGCGGCGGTGCCGCCGCCTTTGTGCATCGGCACGATCGAGCTGGCGACCGGCGAGGCAGTGAAAGGCTTTTTGTGCGAGGCGCACGCGGTCCTGAACGCACGTGACATCACGGCTTTTGGCGGCTGGCGGGATTTTCTCGCGCAGCAATGAGTGACCAGCCCGGATCGCAGCTGGCTGAATCTGCGGGCCTCACGCCTTGTTTTGGCTTTGCAGGAAACTCACCGGTCTTTCATAAATGGCCAACACGATGCAGCCGGCATCGCTGACCACGCTATGCTGGGTGCCCGGCGGATTGATGATCAGCGTGCCGGCCTCGACGGGGCTGTTCTGATCACGCTCCGACCCGCTCAGCACAATAATGTGCTCGTGGCCGGTGTGCTCATGCAGGGGCACCTTGCCGCCTTTGCCCAAGCGGATGAGCGCGGCGGTCGGACCGGTGATGCCGTCGCCATAGAGCCGGTGGATGTCGACGCCCTCCTGGAATGGCTGCCAGGCGATCTTATCTTGCCATCGGGCGATGTTGAAGAGGTCGTGAAGCTCCAGCCGTTGATAGGCCGGGGCGGGATCAGGTTTGGGTGTGGAAGCCACAGTGATGGTGAGAAAAGCGGTGCCGGGGCTGGCGGAGATTTGACTATGCTGGTTTGTCCGGCGCGTCCAACCCACAATCGCGCCGCGGAACCGCCGAGGCGGTCCGGTCGCGTACGGGGGTTCCCGGCCGTGGCGGGCATGTCCCGGCAGATGTGTATTGAATTCATGGATACATAGTCGGCTGCCGGAGGATGGGCTTCGGCATGAGGACGGTCAGGCCGCGACATGCTCTCCTTCCGGCTCGGCCAGTTCCATGGGGCTGACCTTCGCCACGGCAAACCTGGCGCAGCTGAACAGGATCGCAGAAAAGACCAGGTAGCTGGCCGCCACCACTTGGGTCTGCCCGATGCCGATGCTTTCCCCGTGCATGAAGCCGAAAAAGGTGAGCACCGCGCCGGCCAGGGCAAAGCCGGCCGCCGGTTTGAAGTTGCGGTCGATGATAAAGGCCGTGATGGCGCCGAGCACCAGGCCGCCGAGGATCGAGCCGCCGCCCAACACCTGCAGTCCGTGATAGAGCACGCCCTGGTTTTTCATATTGGCCGCGAGTTCGGTCGAGACGGTGAAGATGCCCGCCGCAGCGAGTGCTCCGTTGATGATGGTGAGACCCCAGTTGGCCAGATGGGGAGCGAGGGCCAGGATGACGGCCGGTGCGTGTTTCTTCGGGGTTTCCTGAAAGGCCTGGGAGCCGATCAGCATGCCGATGTAGAGCAGGATCGGCAGGATGGCCACGCTGGGGATCAGCGCCAGCATCAGTGAAATGGTGCCAAACCAGCAGAGCAGGATCACGGTGATGCCGGTGGCGGCGGAATAGCCGATCCGGCCGCCCATCGCCTTCCAACCGGGATGGCCGATATAGACGGCGTTGATGAAAGGGTTGCCCATCAGGCAGCCAATCAAGCTGACGATGCCGTCGGCGGTCAGGACGCGCGTGGTCGGGAAGCTGTCGCCGGCCACGGCGGCGCTTTCGACATTGTCGATCGCCTCGACGAGGTCGTAGATGCCGAAGGGAATGGCCGTGATCAGAATGGTGCCGAGAAATTCAAAGCCGGAAAATACATGGTGGAAGGCGGGCAGGGGCACATGAAACCCAAAGTTGGCCACCGAGCCAACCAGTCCCGCGAGGCTCATGCCGCCGTAGTTAAGTCCGAAGGCATTGGAGCCCCACGCGATGACCGTGCCGGCGCAGATGGCGACAAGCCCGGCCGGAATACCGCGGTAGCGCACTCCGCCAAACCAACTCAGGAGAATGACGGCAAAACAGGTGATGCCGATCATGGGCGTCAGGAACATTTCCAGGGCCGGCCGCATCGAGATGAAGGTGACTGAAACACCGGCCAGCGTACCGAGCAACGCGGCCCGGGGTGTGATCCGGCGGATGAATGACCCGGCGAAACCGCCGATCATCAGCACGAAACTCTGGATGAACACCCAGGTCAGGCCGGCCTCCCAGCCCTTGACGGGGTCGCCCGTCTTGATGGCGATGGGCAGCATGATCACAAACGTGACGATGAACATGTGCGGCACGCTGATGCCCGAAGGCAGCGCACAGACGTCGGTCCGGCCGGTCCTTTTGGCCAGGCGGTAGGCCAGCCAGGCGTAGTACAAGGTCGAAAGGCAAAGCATCAGGCCGGTCGCCGGAAGGATGCGTCCGAAGACCAGGCTGTCCGGCATTTTCAGCACGAAGCGCAGGAGTGCCGTGAGGGTGAGAAGGTTGACGAGGATGTTGGTGCCAAAACCGAAGAAGGCATTCCAGTCTCCGGGCACCCAGATTTTTGGTTTGGTCGTGGCATTCATGATGGACGGATGGTTGATGACGCTGGCGGTGCGGCGGGAGGGCCGAGGGCGGCCACGATGGTTTCCGAGTGCGACACCCAGCCGAAGATGCCGCCCTGGGCCTTGATCATTTTCAGGCCCATTTCCTGAAACTCTGGAAAATAGGATCCCACGCAGTCCGAGGGCACGAGGCAGTCGTAGCCGCGGTCGTTGGCTTCGCGGACGGTGGTGTTGACGCACACTTCCGTCGTTACACCGGTGACAATGAGCTGCTTGATGCCGCGATTCTGGAGGATGGCATGCAAGTCCGTGGCCCAGAAGGCGCCCTTGCCCGGCTTGTCGATCACCGGCTCGCCCGCCAGCGGATAAAGTTCTTCAATGATGTCGTGCCCGGCTTCGCCCCGGACGAGGATGCGGCCCATCGGCCCGTCGTCACCGATGCAAGTCTTGCTGCGACCGCGGATCCGTTTTGCCGCCGGCAAATCCGCCAGGTCGGGCCGGTGGCCCTCGCGCGTGTGGATGACCTGCAGCCCATGGGCGCGCCAGGCGGCGAGCAGTTTCTGGTTCGGCCCGATGGTGCGGCGCAGCCGGGAAACGTCGTTGCCCAGCATTTCGCCAAAGCCGCCGGGCTCGAGGAAATCACGTTGCATGTCGATGATCAGCAGCGCGCACGTGGCCGGGGAAAATTCGAAAGGGTAGGGCTCCGCGCCAACGGTCAGGGTCTGGTCTGCATCCATGGTATTTTCAGGGGGTCAGTGTCCGGCCATTTTTTCCCCGATAAGCTTGATGTCGGCCTCGGCTGCGGGCGATTCATGCACAAGTTTTCCGCCGGCCATGACGACGACGCGGTCGGAAAGCATGAGCAGTTCGTCGAGGTCCTCGCAGACGAGCAAGACGGCCACGCCCTTGTTGCGGGCCTCGATCAGCTGCGAATGAATGAAGTCCACGGCCGCGAAATCGAGGCCGAAGCAGGGATTGGCGGCGATGAGCACTTTCGCGGTGCCGGGGCCCAGTTCGCGCGCGAGCACGGCGCGCTGGACGTTGCCGCCGGAAAGGTTGCCGATGGGCGCATCGGCGCCGGGAGTCTTGATCTTGAAGCGCTCGATCCAGTGGCGGCCGTGCTGGCGGATGGCGCGGCTGTTGAGGAACCAGCGGCCGCGCGACTGTGGTGCGCGGTCGAAGGTGCGCAGGGCCAGGTTTTCCGCCACGCTCATCTGCGGCGCGCAGGCGTTGCGCAGCGGCTCTTCCGGCAGGATGAAAACCTGATGCTCGAACATTTCCAGGCGGGTCATGCCGAAGACGGCGCCGCGCACGTGCACTTCTCCGGACGTGGCCGGGCGCTGGCCGCCGAGCACCTCGACCAGTTCGCGCTGGCCGTTGCCGGAAATGCCGGCGATGCCGACGATCTCGCCTGCGCGCACGCCGAGGTCCACGCCACAGACGCCCTCGATGCCATTGTCGCGATTGGCGTGCAGGCCCTTGATTTCGAGGAGCACGGAACCGGGCGTCTGCGCGGCTTTTTCAATGGTCCGGCCGCGACGCTGCTCGCCCATCATCATCGCGGCCATGTCGGCGGTCGTGAGGTTTTTTACCCGTCCGCCGCCGGCCAGACGGCCTTTGCGCAGCACGGTGATCTCGTCGCAATAGGCGGTGACCTCGCGGAACTTGTGCGTGATGATCAGCACGCTGAGCTGGTGCGCGTCCACCATGCGCCGCAGCATGCCCAGCACCTCGTCGGCTTCCTGCGGCGTGAGCACAGAGGTGGGCTCGTCGAGGATGAGAAATTTGCTGTGGAGGTAGAGCTGCTTGAGGATTTCGACCTTCTGCTTCTGGCCGGCGGCGAGATCCGAGACCTTCGCGCGGAGAGCCACCTTGAACGGTGCGGTCTCGAGAAATTTTTCCAACGACTGCTCCTCCGCCTTCCAGTTGATGATGCCGGGAATGTCGGGCCGCGCGAGAATCAGGTTTTCCGCGACGGTCATGGCCGGCACGACGGTGAAATGCTGGTAGACCATGCCGATGCCCAGCTTGTAGGCATCGTGCGGGCTGCGGATGTCACGCGAAGCGGCGTCCACGATGATGTCGCCCTCGTCGGCCTGATGGTAGCCCATGATGCATTTCACCAGCGTGCTTTTGCCCGCCCCGTTCTCGCCGAGGAGCGCGTGAAATGTGCCGGGCGCGACTTTCAGGGACACGTTCTCATTGGCCGTGAATGACCCGAACCGCTTCGTGACATTCACGAGCTCGAGTGGCGGCGGACCCTGGTGGACGCGGGCTAGCATGGAAGGGCCGCAAGCACGGCGGTGGAATCGGCGACGGCGCCGAAGACCCCGCCCTGCATCTTGATCATCTTCAGTGCGGCGAGATGGTTGCCGGGATCGGTGGCCGCGGTGCCGTCTGAGAGCAGCAGGCATTCATAGCCGCGGTCGTTGGCCTCGCGCATGGTGGTGTGCACGCACACGTCGGTGGTGATGCCGCCGAGGATCAGGTTTTGAATCCCGTTGCGCCGCAGCAGCAGATCGAGATCAGTGGCGTAAAAGGAGCCCTTGCCCGGTTTATCGATGATCGACTCGCCCGGCAACGGGGCGAGTTCCGGGATGATTTCCCAGCCGGGCTCGCCGCGGGTGAGGATGCGCCCGCACGGGCCGGGATCGCCGATGCCCGCGCCGAGGCGCCGGCTGCGCCAACGCTTGTTTTCCGGCAAGTCGGAGAGATCCGCGCGATGGCCTTCGCGCGTGTGGAGGATGTGAAAGCCGAATTTGCGCATGGCGGCGAGGATCTGTTGCAGCGGATTGATCGGCGCGCGGGTGAGCGAAATGTCGTAGCCCATTTTGTCCACGTAGCCGCCCGGCCCGCAAAAATCGGTCTGCATGTCGATAATGATGAGGGCGGTGTTCTGCGGTCGCAGGTCACCGTTGTAGGGCCACGGGTAGGGATCGGCCTGGATGTGATGCGGGTTCATGTGCCGGAACCAAGGGCGCCGGGTGCGCCGGCGAGGGTTTGTTTGGTGGAACAAGTCGCGATCATGACGACGAGGGTCAGGATATAGGGTGAGGCGTTGAACAGATAATAATAGGAACTGACGCCGACGCCTTGCAGCGCCGGGCCGAGGGCCTGCGCGCCGCCAAAAAGCAGCGAGGCCCAGAGGCACTGCACGGGATTCCAGCGCGCGAAGATGACCAGCGCCACGGCCATGATGCCCTGGCCGCCGGAAATTCGCTCAGTCCAGCTGCCGGGATAAAAGAGTGAGAGGTACGCGCCGCCGATGCCGGCGAGAAAGCTGCCGGCCATGATCGACAGCGTGCGCACTTTCACCACGGAGATGCCCATGGCGCGCGCCGCGTCGGGTTTGTCGCCGACCGCGCGGATGTAGAGGCCCCAGCGCGTCGACTTGAAAAACCACCGCATCGCGAAGGCCGCGGCCACGCCAAGAAAAAACAGCGGGCAGATCCTGAAGGCCGAGCGCACCGCAGGATTGCCGGACCAGTTGGCGAAGCCGAGGCTCGGAAGTTGTGTGGCCAGCGGCTGAATGTAGGGCTTGCCGAAAAAGAAGGCGAGGCCGCTGCCAAAAACGATCATGGCTATACCCACGGCGATGTCGTTCACCCTCTGCCGCTGGGACAGCCAGGCGTGGATGGCGCCAAGCAGCATGCCGGCGCAGCCGGCCGCGGCAACACCCACCCAGGGCGAGCCGGTCTGGCAAGAAACCGCGTAGGCGCTCATCGCGCCCATCAGCAGGACGCCCTCCAGGCCGAGGTTGATCTTGCCGCTTTTTTCCGTGAGGCATTCGCCGACGCTCACAAAAAGAAACGGCGTGCCGCCTCGTACGGCGCCTGCCAGCACCGCCACCGGCACGCCCCACAGGCCGAGTGATTCGCCAGCGCTCATGCGGCCTTCTCCTGAAAAATTTTCCAGCGCCCGTAAAGGCTTTCGCTGAAAAGGATCACGAGGAACACCAGCCCTTGGAAAACAAGCGTGGTGGCGTCAGGCAGATGGTGCACGCGCTGCAGGATGCCGCCGCTGGCGAGGAGCCCGCCGAGCAGGATGGAGACGACGATGACGGCGAGCGCGTTCTGCCGCGCGAGAAAGGCGACAAGGATGCCGCTGTTACCATACCAGGCATTGAGCGACTCGTTGGCCGAGCCGTTCACCGCGGCGACTTCGACCATGCCGGCCAGGCCGGGCAGCGCGCCGGCGATGAAGCAGGCGATCAACGTCACCGAGCCCACCGGCAGGCCGGCGATGCGGGCCGCGCGGATGTTGCCCCCGATGGTGCGCATCTTGAAGCCGAAGGTGGTGTGATGAACGAGAAACCACACGATCACGCAGGCCACGATGCCGTAGACCAGGCCCCAGTGAATGCTGGTGCTGCCGATGGGCTGGAGCATTTTTTCGTCGGGGATCGGGTAGCTCGACGGCTTGTTCAGGCTGCTTGGGTCGCGCATCGGGCCGTTGACCATCTGGTTGAGGATGGCGATGGCGATGTAGTTCATGAGCAGGCCGCTGATGGTCTCGTTGACGCCGCGAAAGTATTTGAGCGCGCCCACGATCATGATCCAGAGCCCGCCGCACAGCATGCCGGCGCCGGCCATGACGATTTGCGTTGCGAGAGGCGAGGCATGCGGCACGGCTAGACCTGCGGCCGTGGCAAACAGCCCGCCGATGACGAGCGCGCCTTCGTTGCCGATGATCACGAGCCCGAGCCGGATTGGAATGGCGGTGCAGAGCGCGCAGAGCATAAGCGGCGCGGCGCGCACCAGCGTCTCCTGCCAAGCATACCAGCTGGCGAATGCGGCCTTGTTGATCGAGGCGTAAACGGCGAACGGGTTCGCGCCGTTCACGGCGCAGAAGAAGCCGAATAAAATGATGGAAACAAAAATGGCCCCGGCGGGGATGGCCACCGCTTCCAGCATGCCTCGCCACCGGCGCGACATAAGGGAAGGAAGCTTCGGACCGGCGGCCGGTGATGCGACCGGGGCCGCGGGTTCGGTTTGGATTTCAGACATGCCGGGGCCTGTGGTTTTGCAGTGGCGGGTCGCAAGCGCCGGACGGCACGCCGCCTGCAGGACAAGATCAGCAGGCGACGTGCCGTTTGTTCGCATAACCTTACCGTGGCTACTTGGTACTGCCAATTACTCCCTCCACCAGCCACCCCATCTTCTCCAGGTTGATGTCCTGTTGCTTCATTTCCGTGCCCGCGGGAATGACGACGGCGCCGGTGTTGTCCTTCAACTCGCCTTTGTAGACGACCATCGAGCCGTCCATGAACCTGGCCTTGGCGGCCTCGGCGGCGGTTTTGGCCTCGTCGCTGACGGCGGGACCGTAGGGGGAAAGTTTGACAAAGCCATCCTTCAATCCGCCGCGGACGAGGTGCGGAATCGACCCGTCCATGAGCGTTTTGCCGGCTTTCACGGCGTCGGCGTAATAGGAGTAGACGTGCGTCCAGTCCCATTCCGCGCCGGTCAGGTAGCCCTTCGGCGCAATGGCGGCCTGGCTCGCATGGTAGCCGCAGCAATAGATGCCGCGTTTCTCGGCGGTCGCGATGATGACCTTGGGGCTGTCGACGTGGCAGGTCAGCACGTCGACGCCCTGGTCGATGAGGCTGTTGGCGGACTCCGCTTCCTTCACCGGCATGGACCAGTCACCGGTAAAGATCACCTGCACGGTGGTTTCGGGTTTCACGCTGCGTGCGCCCAGGGTGAAGCTGTTGATGTTGCGCAGCACCTGCGGGATCGGCTTGGCGGCGATGAAGCCGAGCTTGTGGGTCTTCGATGTGAGGCCGGCGACGATGCCGGAGAGGTACTCGGCCTCGTCGATATAGCCGAAATAACTGCCGACGTTTTTCGGGTGCTTTCCTTCCACATACATGCCGCCGCAATGAAAGAACTGCACCTGCGGGAATTGCTTGGCCAATTTCAGGATGTGCGGGTCGAAGTAACCGAACGACGTGGGGAACAGCGCGGTCGCCCCGTCCTGGACGATCATGTCCTTCATCGTCTCCTGCACGGCGATGGTCTCGGGGACGCTGGCCTCCTCGACGGTTTTGATGCCGGGGAGCTTGGCCACGCCGGCCGCGCCCTCGGCGTGCGCCTGATTGTAGCCATAGTCGTCCTTCGGGCCCACATAGATGAAGCCCATGGTGATGTCGTCCGCGGCCCGGGCGGTGGGCGAGGGCAGGGCGGCGCAGGCGACTGTCGCGGCGATAAGCAGGGAGGAAAGAAAGTGTTTCATAAAGGTTGGCCTGGATCGGGTGATGAGATGGCGGGGTCTGGTGACCTCAGAAGAATGTGCTCAGGCCGGAGAAAACCTGGAAGGTGTCGGTCTTCTTCGGGCCAAATCCACCGCCCAAGGCGAGATGCTGGAGGTTCTTGTCCACGAAATTCATGTAGTTTACGCCGAGGTGAAAACTCCAGCTGCCGTAGCCCGCGGGCATGAAACTCACTGGCACGGAGCCCTTGACGCTGACTTCATAGAGGGCGATGGTCGATTTGCTGGCAAAATGAGTGCCGTAGAACTTGGAGCTGGGTATCAGGGCGCGGACTGGCACTTCGATTTTCCATTTGCCGATGCTGGTGCCCGGATCGACGCCCACGTCGAAATAGTAGCTGGAGGGAACGCCGAAGTTGGCGGCGGCGGTCGCCTTGCCATCCAGTTCGCGCCAGTAGCTGACATAGGGATGCAGGGCGAATGACTGCAGGTAGCTGCTGTCGTCGAAGCTCAGCTTCGTCTCCAAGTGCTGGGAAGTGCCGATGTCGAGGATGTGCATTTCAAAGGCCGTGTAGGTCACATCCAGCTTGAAATCCTTGGCGAATTTCACGGACAGGCCGGCGATGGGATCCGTCTCGACCCAGTCGGTCGCGCCCGCGCCTTTCAGATGAATCGCGGTGGGATGGGTGGCGAAATCAGCCCACACGCCCGGCACAAACGTGATGTTATTGATGAAATCACCGGTCGCGCCGTCATGCAAATCCACGAAGGCAAGGAAAAGCTGCTGGTAGGTCAGACCGTGGTCCACCACGATCATGCCGCGGGGCGTCAGGTATTTGTCCGACACTTCGAAGTTCACCAAGGCATGCACCTTGGAATCATCGGCCCGCGTATCCGGAGCGGCTGCGAAAGCGAGGGCCGCCGTCGCGGAAAGCAGGGAGACCGCCCGGAAGGCGGAGTTCAGGTTAACTTTTTTGATCAATGCGGTTTTCATCTATGGTGTGCAGTTTTTAAAGGCTGCGAAACGCAGCTGGTGCAGGCCTTAGCGCGCGCCATGCCGCACCGATTTCAGTTCACGCAACTTTCTGCCAGTCACCGGAAAGAATTTTTTTTCTGCGTCGCTGAAGCAAAGGCGCGCTGGTGCGGCGATGTCGCAAGTGTTCCCGGCGCGACAACTGCGACAGGGGGTCGGGCCCCGTCTGCGGCCGGCGGGCCGGCCGTCACCTGGCGGACACTGCCTCAAGCACGCGATAAATACGGCTGCGATGCACCCCAAGCAGTCGGGCGGCTTCGGCGATGTTGCCACCGGTCTGATTGAGCGCGCGGCGGATCAGCATGCGTTCGGCGGCGTCCAGATTGAGCGGCAAATCTTCCGGTGGCTCCTGAGCCGGTGTGGCGTCCGGCACTGGCGCGACCGGTACCGTGGTGAGCCGCAGGTGAGCGGGAGTGATTTCGCGTCCGCTACTGGCGATCAGCGCACTCTCGATGAGGTTGCGCAGCTCGCGCACGTTGCCGGGAAAAGCGTGTTGGGCGAGCGCCGCCAGCGCGGCGGAGGTGAGCGGCGGCGGGGCCAGGCCCATCTCGGACGAAAAATGCCCGATGAAATGCGCTGCGAGCAACGGGATGTCGTCCCGGCGCTCGCGCAACGGCGGTACACGCACGGTGGTGCGGGCGAGGCGGAAATAAAGGTCCTGCCGGAATGTGCCCGCGGCAATCCGCGCCTCGAGGTTCGCGTTGGTGGCGGCGATGACGCGCACGTCCACCTGTTTTTCGGCCGTGGCGCCGACCGGTGTCACCCGGCCATCCTCGAGCACGCGCAGCAGCTTGGCCTGGAGCGCGGCGGGCATGTCCCCGATTTCGTCGAGGAAAAGCGTGCCGCCGTTCGCGAGCTCAAAAAATCCCTTGCGGTCCGCTGTCGCCCCGGTGAAGGCGCCGCGCACATGGCCGAAGAACATCGACTCCATGAGTTCGCCGGGCACAGCCACGCAGTTGACGGGGATGAATGGGCCCTGTGCGCGCGGGCTGCCGGTGTGCAGGGCACGTGCGACGAGCTCCTTGCCCGTGCCGCTTTCGCCGGCGAGAAGCACGCCGGCACGGCCGTAAGCCTGCAGGCGCTCCACCTCGTGCAACAACGCGGCAAGGGCGCGGCTGCGGCCGACGAGGCCGGCCACGTTCCACCGCCGTGCCTCGCGCGCGGACAGCACGGAAAGACGTTCGTCCGCCTCGCGCCGCCCCTCCTCGGCGGCCTCGCGTTTGGCAATCTCGGATCGCAGCTCGGCCAGCCTCGCCGCGAGTTCACGGTTTCTTTCCGCAAGTTCGCGCCGGGCGCGGGCGAGGCCCAGGTGCGTGCGCACGCGGGCAAGAACTTCATCCGCTTCAAATGGCTTTACAATGTAGTCGATGCCGCCGGTGCGGAAACCCTCCACGCGCGCGGTGAGTTCGGCGCGCCCGGTGATGAAAATGACGGGGATTTCGCGGGTGGCGGGCACGGACTGCAGGCGGCGACAAGTCTCGAGGCCGTCCGTGCCGGGCATCATGATGTCGAGCAGGATGAGCGAGGGCCGGGCCCGGGCCGCGACGCGCACGGCATCCCCGCCATTGGTGGCGGAGAGCAGGTGATAACCCGCAGGCTCGAGCAAGTCGCCCAGCAAAGCGAGGTTGGAGGGCTGGTCGTCCACCACGAGAATTGATTCGGCCGGGACGCTCATGGGGCGGGTGATTCGGCGTGCTGCACGCGCAGGCGGCTCAACAGACGGGCGATCGCGCCCAGATCGTAGGCGCGCAGCAATTGCCGCAGGTGATCGGCCAGCGCCTCGGCCGGGCCGCCCAGCTGACGCAATTCCTCGAGGCAGGCCTTGAGCACGGTGGTGCTGTGCAGCTCGGCCGCGACGGTCATGCGCGCGCAGAGCTCCTCGGGCAGGACGATACGATCGAGGTCGGGCGGGGGAACCTCCGTGCCTCCAGTCATAGCCACCGGTTCGTCGAAGCGTACACCCGGTACGCGGCGCAGGCAGGCGCAAAGATCCTCGGCCCGGAACGGCTTGGCGAGAAGGTCGGCCCCGCCGGCGCGGAGCGCGTCGCGTTGCGTGCGTTCCAGCAAAGCGGCGGTATGGAAGAGTACGATGGCGGAGTCGGGCAGGCCGTCGGCCCGCAAAGCCGCAAGCAGTTCCGGCCCCGTCGTGTCGGTGAGCAGCACGTCGATGAAGAGGATATCGGGCGGAGCCTGGCGGGCGATGTCGCGCGCGCGGTCGATGTCGCCGGCCTCGGCCACGACGCAGCCGATGTCGGCGAGCAGGCGCGCGAGGATACGGCGGTTGTCGCGGTTGTCGTCGACGACCAGCGCGCGCACGGTCACCCCGGGTGATAGATGCGGGAGGGGGGCGGCGCCCGGCCCGGCCGGCAGGGCGGCTGCGGCCGGCAATGGCAGCGTAAAAAAGAAGCGCGTGCCCGTGCCGGGTTCGGATTGCACCTCCAGTTGGCCACCCATCAGCTCGACATGGCGTCGTGCAATCGCAAGGCCGAGGCCGGTGCCGCCCGAGCGGCGGCCCGCCGCAGTCTGGTGAAAGGGCGTGAAAAGCCCGGTGCGCTCATCAGCGGAGAGGCCAATGCCGGTGTCGATGACCTCGAAGAGCCACTGGTCGCCGCCGGTCGGACGCGCGCCAACGAAGACCTCCCCTCGCGGGGTGAACTTGATGGCATTGCCGATGAGATTGATGAGGATCTGGCGAAGCTTGCCTTCATCGCCGAGCGCTGGGTGCCGCTCCGCGACCGGGCAGGCCACGCGCAGGGTGAGGCGCTTTTCCGCACAGCGGGGTTTGAACATCTCGGCGAGGCCGTGCACGAGCGCTGACAGGTCGAACATGTCGCGTTGCATTTCCATGCGCCCGGCCTCGATTTTCGAAAGATCGAGAATGGAGTTCAGCAGGCCGAGAAGGTGGTGGCCGCTGTTCGCGAGGGCACTGACGGCATCGCGCTGGCGGCGGGGCAGGTCGGGGTCGCGCTCGAGGATCTGCGTGTAGCCAAGGATGGAATTGAGCGGCGTCCGGATTTCGTGGCTGAGGCTGGTGAGAAAATCGGATTTGGCGCGGCTGGCGGCGGCGGCGGCCTCCTCGGCGCGTTTGCGTTCGACGACCTCGGCCTGGAGGGCAGCATTAGCACGGGCGATGGCGGCATCGCGTCGCAAGTCTGCGAGCAGATAGCCTACGAGCAGGGCGGTGGCGAGCAGGCCGCCAGCGAGCACGGCCCACGACTGCCACGGACGGTGCCCGGCAAGGAAAGCCGTCGTGGGGGTGAAGGTGATCTCCCATTCGCGTCCGGCCACCGGCAGCGCCAGCGTGTAGGGGGCGAGTTCACGCCAGGGCGGCGAGTTGTCGGCGTCCGGCAGGATGTAAGTGGCCTCGGGCGACAGGTCGCCGGAATCGCGCAGGACGACGCGCAAGCCGGGCCGGCGGGCGATCGCGGGTCCGACCAAGTCAGCGAGACGGAAAACGGCCGCGACAAAGCCGGCATTGGCTTCACGGCGCTCCTCGACCGTGGCCGGCGGCTGTCCCTTGTAGAGTGGCAGGTAGACGATGAAGCCGGGTTCGTTGGTTTTTTCCTGCATCAGCCGGATCAACGGCGTGGCGACGGCGTGAGCCTGGTCCCGCGCGAGATTCAGGGTTTCGATGCGGGCATTGAGATCGAAGCCGAAGGCGGCGCGATTACGATCAAGCGGCTCAATGTAGTAAACGGGGTAATAAAATTCGGGCTGGGTCCGCGCCCGCACCATGTGGCCGGTCAAAGGATCTCGTTCCGTGAACTGAAAATCCGGAAAACCGTCGCCGTGGACAGCTGCTTCGTAGGCGGCCCGTTCGCCGGCAGGAACGCGCGGCGTCCAGGAAAAGGCCTGGATTTCCCGCCGGCGGGCGAGTGTGCCGGTGACAAACCGGCGGAAGTACTCGCGGTCAACGGGCAAGCCTGTTCCATAAAATGCGCCGAGCGAATGCAGGCTTTCCAGCGAGTCACCCAGCGATTCGCGCAGCAGCTCGAGCCGCTGCCGGGCGATGGCCTGCAACACGGCCTGCGAATCACGGCGTTCCCACTGGCGGATGAGAAAAAAAAGGACGAATGAGAGGGTGGTGGCCGCCACGGCAGCGGCGGCCGGCCCCCATTGCCGGAGTCCGCTGCGCAGGCGAAAGGTTTGGGTGGTGGCAGAGGGCATTTCGGCAGTTCGCGGAAACCCGCGGCTGGAGGGGATAAAGCACAGGACATGCCTCGTTTCCCCATCGCGGGCATTCATTTAAGAATAAAATCAACCGGTCCAATGGGCAGGCGGCTTGGGTAAAAAAGAATAAAACGGGTTTCAGGCATGGATAGCCGGTACCTTATTTTCAATTGCGGCCGTAGAGGGGCGTATGTCATCGCACTTACCCCGCAGTGTGGCGCTCACCGTTGCGCTCACAATTCTTAGACTCCCGGTCGCCGGCGCTTCGCCGGATGTTACATGTTCAGTTCAAGCCGGCAATCTGCTTAATCCCGTTCCCTCGGGATTGCTCGGCACAAATGTCGAATGGTTCAACCAAGGCAACGGCCTCGCTGATGCGCAGGGCAACCTGAACAACAGCCTGCTGATCACCGCTGCCAGCGAGGAGATCTCCTCCATCCGGTTTCCCGGCGGGATTCTTTCTGATTTCTATCACTGGCAGAACGGCGTCGGGCCGGTCAGCTCGCGCCCGGTGATTCCACACGGGGCTGATTCAGGCTCCGAACGGGATGTGTACGGCACTCCCGAATTTCTCAAAACGTGCCAGCTGACTGCGGCGACGCCGCTGATCACGGCCAATGTCGGGACGGGCTCCGCCAGCGAGGCGGCCGCGTGGGTTGATTACTGCAATAACCCAAAAAACACGCAGCGGCTGGCCGACGGGGTGGATCCTTCCGCGCGGGTGCCGATGTGGGAACTTGGCAACGAGCTCTATTTCAATAGCAGTGCGGCCGAGCAGCAGATTGCGATGACACCGACGCAATACGCCCAGCAGGTGCTTTCCTTTGCGGCCGCCATGAGAAAATCGGATCCCTCCATTCAATTGATGGCCATCGGCATGCCGAATCGGACGGCCTATACCATGACCGCCTACCCGAACTGGATCCAGACCGTGCTGCAGACGTGCGCGGCTCAGATTGATTACATTGCCATCCACAACGCCTATTTCCCGGGGTTTTATGGGACGACCATCCCTTCGACCCAGAGCGGATACCGGGCGATGTGGGCGGCGCCGGAGACGGTCGACCAGGAACTGACCTCGGTTGAAGCCTTGATTGCGCAATATCAACAAGGGCGCGACATCGGCATTGCGGTCACTGAGTGGGGGCCGCTTTTCGGATCAATGCCGTCCTGGATCGACCATAACAAAACGATGGGCAGCGCCGTTTATGCTGGCCGGATCATGCAGGTGTTTTTGTCCCATCCCAAGGTGAGGATCGCGAATTACTTCAAGATGGTCGATGACACCTGCTTCGGATGGAATTCTTACCTGAACCAGCCCAAGGTTCCCTATTACGTCATCCAGCTTTTTGCCCAGCATTTCGGAACCACCATGATTTCCACCAGTGTGACCAGCCCGACTTTCTCGACCAGTGCATTGGGCTATGTCCCGGCGGAGTCTAATGTTGCCGAGGTCACTGCGGTCGGTTCGCTCGATCCGGCGAACAAAAAGCTATACGTCAATTTCGTCAATCGTGCCTGGACCCAGACGCACTACGTCAAGCTGACGATGAGCGGCTTCAACCACACCGCGACCACCGGGACACTCTGGGAAATTTATTCCTCCGCGGCCACGGACAACAATGGCCCGGACATGATGCCGGGGCTGGGCATTTCCTATGTCGATCCGTCCACGGCGGTGCATCACGTGCAAATCCAATCGCAGAAGGTCAGCCTCAACGGATCGATCACCCTGCCGCCGCATTGCGTGTGCACGCTGGAAGTCGACGGCAATTGAGCGGGAAAGGCGCCTTGGTTGTGTGCTTGCTGCCGGCCTCCCGGTCTTGGCGGCGGCGGTCACACTTCCGCCGGCTTTTCCTTCATGAGGGCTGCGATCAGATCGAAAAGATTTTTCGCATTGAGCGGCTTGGTTAAAAATCCATCCATTCCCGCCGCCATGCAGCGCTCCTCGTCTTCCTTGGTCGTGAAGGCGGTGATGGCGATGATCAGCGTGTGCGTTTTGGCGATGGCCTCCTGCTGCCGGATGAGCCTGGTGGCGGTCAGCCCATCCATTTCGGGCATTTGTATGTCCATCAGGACGAGGTCGAAAGTTTGGGCCTGAAACAGGGCCACGGCCTTGCGGCCGTTTTCGGCATGGGTGACGACGTGCCCTCTTTGTTCGAGAACTCTTCGCGCCACCTTTTCGTTGATGACATTGTCCTCCGCCAGCAAGACGCGCAATTTGCCCGCCCTTTCCGGTTGGGGCGCCGGGCTTGCGGCAGGTTTTTTCTGGCCCTCTTGCGTCTGCGATGCTTTCGCGCTGGCCTGCTTGATGGCATTGAGCAGCAGTTTTTGCCTGATCGGTTTGATCAAGCAGGTGTCAAAACCGGCTGCCCGGCAGCGGGGTCCTGTCGTGCTCGCGTCATCGGCGGTCAGCATCATCACCAAGTGTGTGGAAAGCCCCGGATTGGCCTTGAGTTTTTGGCCCAGGGTCATCCCATCCATGCCGGGTATCCCATATTCGGATACGATCAGGGTGTAGGGGGCGTTTTCCGCTCCGGCGCTCGCCAGCATCTGCAGCGCGGTCTCCCCATCGGCGGCGCTCTGCGCGGGGATGCGCCAATGCGCGAACAGGCGCCCGAGAATCCGCCGGTTGGTCGCATTGTCGTCGACGATGAGCGCCTTGATCTTCGCCGATTCTGCGGGATCAATTTCAGCCGGGATGAAGCCGGGCGGAGCGCCTGCTGATATAAGCGGGATGGTAAATCGAAAAGTTGTGCCGGCCCCTACCTCGCTCTCGATCCAAATCTTTCCTCCCATCCGTTCCACCAGGTAATGGGCGATCGCGAGGCCCAGGCCGGTTCCGCCAAAGCGCCGGGTGGTGGAGGAGTCGGCCTGGGTAAATGGTGCAAACAGCAGTTTCTGCTGGTCGGCGGGAATCCCTATGCCGGTGTCTGCCACCGAGAATTGGAGCACGGCCTGGCCGTCCTTGACCGCCGGTCTGACCTCCAGCAAGACCTCTCCCGTCTCGGTGAATTTCAAGGCATTGCTCAAAAGATTGAACAGGATCTGCCGCAGCCGGGTCGGGTCACCTTGGAAGCAGGGCGGACTGTCCGGCGCCACCTCAACGGCCAGTTCGAGCCCTTTTTGATGGGCTTGCAGGGCAAATGCGTGCCCGGATGCTTCAACAATCTCGAGCAGATCGATCGGGCGTGTTTCCAGCTGCAGTTTGCCCTCCTCCATTTTTGAAAAATCGAGAATGTCGTTCACGACCACCGCCAGTGCCTCTGCGGATTGGGCGGCGGTGGTGATGAAGTCCCTCTGCTCAGGGGTCAGGCTGGTTTCCAGGGCGAGCCCGGTCATGCCGATCACGCCGTTCAGGGGTGTTCGCAGTTCGTGGCTCATGTTGGCCAGAAATTCGCTTTTTGCCTGGTTCGCGGCTTCAGCAATGTCTTTGGCGCTGCGCAATTGGGCGATCAGTCTGCTGCGATGCCGGTAATGCGATACCGTCAACCTGCCCAGCAATGCGATGATGGCGATGCCGGTCCCGGCCAGCACGAGAAAGGCCGCCTCGCGATACCAAGGGAAGACCACGGCGAAATCGAAAACGGCGGATCCGGGCCCGATGTTCGCGTTGCGGTCCATGGCCCGGACCTCGAAATGATGCGGCCCCGGGCGCAGACCTTGGAAGGTGGCGGTGCGTGGGGTGGTGAAGGCCGACCAGGCCCCGCCGTCCATGCGGTAGGAGAAGAGCAATCGTTCGGTGGCGGTTTGCTTCCACTTGTCGATGCCGGAAAAAGCCAGATTGGTCTGGCCGGTCGAGGTGACCTCCTTCTGGTTCAGCTCCGCGCGGATGATCGCCTGCGGGGGATCGATATCTGCTGACGAATGGTACACGCTGGCGCCCCGGGCCGTGCCGGCCCAGATATTATGGTGGCTGTCTTCGAAAACGGTTCCCCCGATCGAGGAGGGCAGGCCGTCCTCCTCGGTATTGGAGATCCAGGCTCCGTTTTGGTACCGGTGGATGCCCGACCCGGAGGCGATCCAAACCGTACCGGCGTGATCCAGGATGATCTGCCGGATTCGATCAAGCCCAAGCTGGTCCAGTCCTTCAAAGAGCAGGCTCCAGCGCTGCCCGTCGTAGGCCAGCAGCTTGTCCCGGCCGCCGGCCAGAATTTTCCCATCCGGAAGTTCGCAGACGGCATATCCGCCGCTGGAGGTGTAGCCGTCGGCTGGCGTGAATTTTCTGTATTGGCCATTGTGATACACGGCCAGCCCGGTGGTTCCTCCCACCCAGATGTCCCCGTTGCGCGCCTTGAAGATGGTGCGCAACTCCGCGAGATCCCATTTCGTGCCGAGGTCCGCGACCACGCCGAATTTCTCGCCATCGTAGGTTTCCAGCCGGTAGTCGGGGTTGGTTTCCAATATGCTGGACAGGGTTTGAATCAGGAGGGTGCCGTCACTTTGCGGCATGAAGATGCCCAGGGTGCGCCCGGGCGGCGGCTCCAGCTGCGTGAACCGCATGGTCCTGGGATTCAGAACCAGGACGGGCCCTTTCCAGTCTTTGATCTTGATGAGCAAATTCCCGTTGGGCAGCTCGCAGATTCCGTGGGGGAGGTACTGGTCAGTGATCTGGCCGTCCGGCAGGTCGTAAATGCGCCAGGTTCCCTGATCGTAGCTTGCCAGGTAATCGGTGCAGTCAAACCACAGCCGGCCTTCGTGATCCTCGATGATCGCATGGACGCGGGTGTCGATGACCTGGCTGCCATCGTGGGGAGTCCACAAGGGGTCGGCATGGCGCGCGAGCCCCTGCGTCGTGGCCACCCAAAAGGCTCCATTGCGCTCCGGAATGATATCCTCAACCCTGCTCAGGAGCGCTCCGAGTCGTTGCACGGGTTCCTTGTGTCCGTTTTGCAATTGGAAGAGTTCGGAGCCGTCCTCCACCCAGATGCTGCCTTGTGAGCCCGGCCAGGCCCACATTGCATTAAGGCGTCCGTCAGTGATTTTTTGAAAATGGAGGCCATCAAAGCGCGTGACCGCCGTGGTGGAATTTTCCAGCGAAGTCCCCGCGACGAACAGCTGGCCATCATATCCCGCCAGGGGATGCTCCAGCGCCTTGAGCCCAATCTCCCGGCTGGTGAACTCCGTCCAGCTGGGAGTTTTCGCCTCCAGCAGCCGTCCCATGCCGTTTTCGGCGGTGACCCAAAGCGCGCCATCCCTGAATTCCGCGAGCCCGGTGAAGTGTCCCAGTGCCGTCTCATCGGCCCGTTTCACCAACCGGTAAGTTTTGTCGGGTCGCGAGAACGACAGCAGCAGGTCGGTGGTGAGGAGGAAAACCTGATCATCGTTCTCCGGCGTGAGATCGCGAATCCCATTGAGAGGAAAATTGCACGGGTAGAGCGTCCACTTTCCATTTTCGTAATGCTTCAGGCCTTGCGGGGCAACGGTCCAGGAGGCGTGGATGTGCTGGAAGTCGAGTGGATCGGGAACACGGGTGATGGTGTACCCATTGAGAACATCCATTGAATTGATCAATCCGTGCTTTATCCAGATGGCACCGCCGGGGTCCTCTGTAATGTGCAGGACGTGCGATTCGATCAGTCCATCCGAGTAGTCCCAAAATCTCCACACGGGCGACGGGTCGACCGCCCGGGCCGTGCAGGCAAGGAGCAGTGAAACGATCACAACTGCACAGGTTTGCCCTCGCCAGGGTCCGCCTCTCGAAACTTGCCATCGCGGTACTGTTCGCAGCCCGGGGCCGGTGGCACGCCTCGATTCCATGGTAGGCGCACGGGGCATGCCTGAGGCTGTTAGCATAGGAGCCATGCTTTTACAACATCGGCCCACCCCGGGCGTTCTTAACCCGCAAATGGACAAGCCTGCACATGATTGGCACTTGGTGCGAAGAGGGAAATCAGAGACGGCACGGCCTTTGTTTGGGGTCGCCATTGCAGGCGAGTAAAATGCTGCTTTTTTTGGCGAAATGTTCAAATCACAGAACCGGATGAAGCTTTCTTTCCTCCTTTTGTCTTGGTGTGTCTTGGTGCCCATCTTCCCCGCTGCGGCGGCATCCGCCGAAGCACCGTCGCCGGTCAGGCTGATGACGCTGGATCCCGGGCATTTCCACGCCGGCTTGCTCCAGAAGACAATGTACCCGCAGGTCGACCCGACCGTTTATGTCTATGCGCCCGACAGCGACGATGTGCTCGAGCATCTGAAACGGATCAGCAGCTACAACCATCGGGCGGACCATCCGACCGGCTGGAGGGAGCAGATCTACATCGGTCCCGACTATTTTGAGCGCATGCTGCGGGAAAAGCCCGGCAATGCCGTCGTGATTTCCGGCAACAACCTCCGGAAGACCGAGTATATCAAAGCGATTGTGGATTCGGGCCTGAATGTATTCGCAGACAAGCCGATGGCCATCGACCCGGCTGGCTTCGAGCTGCTGAAGCAGGCGTTTGCCGTGGCACACGAGAAAGGCGTCATCCTCTACGACATCATGACTGAACGCTCCGAGATCATGACCGTGCTGCAAAGGGAGTTTTCGCTTCTGCCGGAAATTTTCGGACAGCTCGAAACCGGCACGGATGAGAATCCCGCGGTCGCGATGGAAAGCGTCCACTTCTACTACAAATATGTCTCCGGGTCCGCCTTGAAACGGCCGGCCTGGTTTTTTGACGTCAGGCAGCAGGGCGAGGGCATGGTGGACGTCGGCACCCACCTGGTCGATCTGGTCCAATGGGAATGTTTTCCGGAGCAGGCGCTTGATTATGCGAAGGACATCCAGGTCCTGTCGGCCCGGCATTGGCCCACCCGGCTGACCGCCGCGGAGTTCAACACGGTGACGGGGCTCAGCGGCTTTCCCGATTTTCTAAAAGACAGCGTGCAGGACGGTGTCCTGAGCGATTACGCCAACGGCGAAATCAATTACATCATCAAGGGCATCCATGCCCGCGTGACCGCGCGATGGGAATACAAGGCGCCCGATGGCTGTGGCGACACGCACTTTTCGATTTTGCGCGGCAGCAAATGCGACCTGGTCATCCGGCAGGGTGCGGAGCAGGGCTATCAGCCGACGCTCTTTATCGAACCGTTACCTGGGACGGATCTCGCGGCCTTTGCGAAAACGCTGGCTGCCGGTCTCGTGAAAATCCAGGCCAAGTATCCCGGCATCGCGCTCAAGCCGCTGGCCGGCACCTGGCAAATGGTGGTGCCGGTGAAATATGATGTCGGCCATGAGGCCCATTTTGCCGAGGTCACGGGGCGGTTTTTGCAATATCTGGCCTCGGGCCGGCTGCCGGACTGGGAAGAACCCGATATGCTGGCGAAGTATTACACGACCACCCGGGCGCTGGAACTGGCCAGGCAGCACGAGTAGCCCCGAGGCAGTTCATCCGCGGGCTCAGAGCGCATGCGCCATCTGCGGATCGCGAGCGGCCCGGCTGGCGGAGCGAACCAAGTGCACAGTTCGCTCTTCCGAGGCGGGAAACGTTCTGTAGCCCGGCCGACGACCCGCCTATGCGTCCTGCGGCCCGGGCACGTGCAGGGGGCGGTTGAGCCGGACGCGAAGCAGGGCATCGCGGAGCTCCTCGAGTTTCACCGGTTTTGAAATGTAGTCGTTCATGCCTGCAGCGAGAAACCGTTCACGATCGCCAGTCATGGCATCAGCGGTCATGGCAATAATCCAAGGCTGGTCAATTTCGGCATCCAGGCGGATGCGCTTCGTCGCACTCAGGCCATCCATGACCGGCATCTGGAAATCCATCAGGACGACCTCATACGATTGCCGCAGAAGGGCATCCACCGCCTCCTTTCCATCTGCGACGGTATCCACCCGATAGCCGAGCCGCGCCAGCATTCGTTGGGCCACGACTTGGTTGACCGAATTGTCTTCAGCGAGCAGGAGCTTGAAGGGATGGAGTTCGGCGATCCTCTCAATGGAGATGGCTCCCGCCGGGGTGGAATCGGAGACATCGCCGAGGACCTTTAAAATGGCGTGATGCAAGGCTGCTTGGCGAATGGGCTTGTCGAGCACGGCGGCAATTCCTGCGGCCGAAGTTTGCTTTCCGACCTCGTCCCGCTGGCCGGAAGTCAGCAGAATGATGGGCGCAACGAAGCCATCCCGGGACGTGTGTAACCTGGCCGCCAAGGCCAGCCCGTCACAGCCCGGCATGTACAGGTCGAAAAGACAGAGATCGAAATGACTTTTCTCAAGCAGTCGAAGGGCGGCTTCGGCCCCATCTGCTTCCACCGCTTCCAGGCTCCATCCCCTCAGGTAGGAACTGATGATTCTTCGGCTGGAGGCGTTGTCATCAACGAGGAGGGCCTTCTTCCCGGACAGGGAGATGCTGGCGGGCGCAGCGGGAATCGTGCGCCGGACGGAGGGGAGGGCCACCTCGATGGTAAACTGGAAAATCGAACCGACTCCTTCCGTGCTTTTTGCTTCTATCCCTCCCCCCATCATTTCGCAAAGGCGTTTGCTGATCGATAGCCCGAGGCCGGTTCCGCCAAAATGGCGGCTGGTGGAGGCATCGATCTGGGAAAAAGGTTGAAACAGCCGGTGTCGTTTGTCTTCGGGAATGCCGATCCCGGTGTCCCGTACGCTGATGGCCAGGGTTCGCTTTGATTCGGTCCGCGGCCCCGCGCATTCGACGGTTACCTCGATTTCCCCTTGAGCGGTGAACTTGAGCGCATTGCCCAAGAGGTTGACCATGATCTGGCGCACACGGGTGACGTCGCCGATGACCAGGTGGGGTACCTCTGGATCGACCGAGTAAAGCAGCTCGAGGTGTTTCTCCTGGGCCTTCGCCTTGAAAAGGGCCAGCGATTCCTCGATGCATGCGACCAGGTCGAACTCCTGCGTTTCCAGTTCGAACCGGCCGGACTCGATCTTCGAAAAGTCGAGAATATCGCTGATCAAAACCAGCAGCATTTCTCCCGAGACCCGGATTGTTTCCAGGGATTCGCGCTGTTCGGCCGACAGGGGCGTATCCAGCAGGAGGCTCGTCATGCCGATGACCCCATTCATCGGGGTGCGAATCTCATGGCTCATGTTGGCGAGGAATTCCGATTTCAGGCGCGAGGCTTCCAGTGCCTGATCCCGGGCTCGGGCCAGGGCGGCTTCCGCCGCCCGCCGGGCCAGCGCGGCCCGCCGGGCCAGCCAGAAGGCAAGTCCGATCAGTGCCACCGCGAGGGTTCCGCCCAAAATCCGCATGGTTCGCATGCTGCTTTCAGTCTGTACCGTCGCTTGCAACCGCATGGCCAGCAGACGCTTTTCCTCCCCGCGCAATTCATTGATGCTGATCACGACCGCCCGGGTGGCTTCCTGTGCAGGTGTCTCGATCAGCGGAATGACCGCATTCAATCCGCCGGTTTTTCGCGCCTGCCTGATCGCATCATTCTCGGAAAATTTTTGCTCAAGGAGCGATTGCAACTCGTGCAACCGCTGTTGCTGGCCTGGATTATCCTCGGTCAGATGGATCAGGCTGGCGAAGTCCTTGCGAACTTCATCCTTGTGGGCCTCGACCTGCTGGATGAAACGGTCATTGCCCGTTAGCGCAAATGAGCGGATCGACGCGTCCAGGCGTGAGAGGCCGGACACCATATGCTCGATGTTCACTTCCACCTCAAGGGTGTGAGCCACCCAAGTGTTCGATTTTCCGAGTTCAGAGAAGCTGCGTTGCGTCACCGTAGCCACGGCGATCATGACCGCGACCGCGGCCGTCAGAAGCATGATGGGAGGGCCCTCGGCCTCATAGGCCGAGCCGATCCGCCAGAGAAAAGCCAGCGCAAGGATCATGAGACACAAGGCGGTGGGCAAAGCCATCCCGCGATATGCCGCCCAGGGACTCTCCGGACTTAAAGCGATGAAATGGCTGAGCAGGGGGAGCAGGGCCAACGAAAGGAGGGTTCCGCCCAGCACGGCGATAAGCCACAACCGGGGCTTCTCACCGGCCAGGAGATTGATGGCAAAAAAAAGCAGGACGAAACTGGTGGCGGTCAGCGGTGCCATGCGTCCCGGCACGGTGAACGGTATGATGGCCGTATGCCGCCAGAGTAAATTATCGATGCCGAGATCCATTCCACTGAAGTGTTGGACCAGGGTCAGGCTGCCGATCAGGCCGGTGATCGTGGACAAAAAAAAGGCTGGTTTCCGCCTTTGGTGGATCGCCATGAACAGGCCGCATCCCGCCATGACCAGGCCCAGCGCGCCGTTCATGACCACGGGCGCACTCGCAGGCGCAAACGTAGTCAGGCTCGGGATGTGCAGGATCCATCCCGCCATGGCCATCAGGCCAATAACGACCGCCGTGCCTGCCGCTACCGTGAGAAAACTGACATTTCGGTGCATGTGCTTCGGAAACTGCGAGGCAAAGAATCCAGACCTTTCACGTCTGTGACTCTATGGGGGCGATTGCAAATGGCGATGCCCATCGCTCCTTGGCCGACCACCGGGGAGTGTATCAGGTTTCCACCACAGAAGTTCAAATTGTTTCTCTCACAGGGTTGCCCGCGGATTAAATGCGATCAAATGGCGGGATGGGCGGCTGGCCGTCGGTTCCGCGGCTGGGCTGCCCAAAATCATTCCCGGTGGGCCGATCTATTGTTATAAGGCTCAGCGGTGATGACCGGTTTTGCGTTTCCCAAATCCGCCATGGTGTAAGAGACCTTGATTTCACGGCTCTCGCCCGGAAAAAGCGTCACATAATTATCCTCCCAAAAAACCGGCAGGACCTCATCGCCGCCGCTGCCTTTGGTGAGCTTAAGGCGGATAAAGAAGGCGATGCTTCGACCTTCGTTTTTAAGCGTTATCCTGTGAACGCGCCGGACGCCTTCGTCGTCGGTTCGTTCGCTTACAGAGACTTTTGCCGGCGGCAGCATGGCCAATGCCGCATAGTCCGCAAATTCCGCCTGGGGAGTGTAATAAAACACAGGATTCTTCTGCTCCCACGCAATGATGTCGGGCTGCTTCGACAGCCAGTACGTGCCCACGCTGATCACGCGCTTCGCGGCGTCGGCCAGGCTCACGCGGACAAAATAGACGCTGCTCAAGTCTGCGATCGCTGGCAGCTTGAAAATATCCAGCGCGGCATCGGGGCCGACGGATTTTAGAGGAATGGATTTCTCGAATTTCCTGCTTCCATCGATGTTATAGATTTCGACTGAAGCGGTCAGACCGGCATGGGTCTCAAGGGTTGCGTTCACCACCGTGATGGCCTGGTCGGCGTAGGAATACTGGATATGCAGGGGCTCAAGCGCTTTTTTGACCGCAAAATACGAACCGCCCGGACGGAGATAGTAATCATACAAATGCCAGATCATCGAGGGCCACGCGTTGTTCATCATCCACTGAATCACACCGCCCGCGGCGTATTTATGGCGGCCATATGCTTCGAACATTGCGCGGTGGGCTTCGTACGCCGCCAGTTGCGCCTTGGCGGAATATTCTTCTGCCGAGTTTGAAGCGCCGTACCGGTGATTCAACGCCTCGGTGAAAATGTTGAGGTTGGCGAATTCGTTCTGTCCGCAGTGATAAAGCCAGGCCTTGCCGATGGGCCAAAGCTCGTTCCGCGGAATGAATCGGGCCAGGCTTTCAATCGGCGGAATCGACGGCCCCGGGCAGATTTCAGTCGCAAACCCCCAGGCCCCGCCAAGTTTTCCCCCGTCGGTTTCCCAATAGATCGGCGGAACCCATTCATAAGGGCCGGCCATTTTCATTCCGGACGGGCCGGAAATTTCACTTAACGTTGCTGCCGCCGAGCCCAGCGCGGGATTGGGCCACCGGAGGTCGCGCTCAAGATCGAGGTAGCTTTTTTCCACGGCTGGTGCCGGCGTCTCGTCGCTGCCATTGAGCCAGGCCAGCATGGAGGGGTGGTTGCGCAGCCGGTACATCAGCGAGCGCAGCGACTGGCGTGCGATCGCCTTTTGTTCATCGTTCCATGTGGCGTTGGCCTGCCAGGCGTCGCAACAACACCAGCCCGTTATGACGAGAATTCCGTATTGGTCGGTCAGCTCGAACATATGTTCGTCCTCAAATTTGCCCTCGTAGCGGAGGGCGTTGAGATTCAGGTCGCGCGCGTAGCGGATTTCCTGTTCCTGGCGCTGGGGGGTCCGTTGCTGGAAAAGATTGGGCGTCCAGGCGGCGCCGCGAATCTGGATGCGCTTGCCGTTAACCGCGAAAATGCGAACGCCGTCCGCATTGAGTTCAGAAGTCACCTGGCGGATGCCGAATCGTGCAGTGAGCGCATCGCTGGATTTCCCGCCGACACTCACCTGCAAATCCAGCGATTGGAGGCTCGGCTGACCGTATTCCCAGGGCCACCAGATCGAAGGCTTGGCGATGTTGAGCTGGGGATAGTCTTCCGGCGTGAAGACGACCTGCCGGGTCTCGTGTGGAGCGAACTTCACTTCCTGGGAAAAGGTGGCCCGGCCGATCGAGCCCGTCACTTTGCCGGTCAGGGGCTGGTCGGATCCATTGGTGGCCTCGGCCAAAACGGTGAGATGGGCCACGGCCAGGGAGGGAAGGTCGAATTTCGTTGTGACCAGCGGATGCCGAAGATTGACCGGGCCGGACGTCGAGACCACGACGTCGTTGAGAATGCCCATATTCAGGTCGGGCGGTGGCGGGTTCCAGTCGACGAAGTCAACGGTGAGGTCGGTGTTAATGTCGACCGCCTTGTGTATTTCCACCGCCAATACGTTGTTGCCGTCGTCGTTGGCCAGATTTGTCACGTCGAACTCATGGGCGCAAAACGGTCCGGCCATATTTTTCGCTTCCGCCAGCTGCCGGCCGTTGAACCAAATATCCGCGCGGTAGTTGAGGCCCTCGAGCCGGAGCCATATCCTCCGGCCGCGTTCGCTCCCGGCCAGCTTGAACTCCCGGCGATACCACCAGGCCGGAATAAAATCCTCTTTGTCGATGAGTTTTAAATTTTCTCCGAAAAAAACGTCGGGATAAACGTGATTTTGCAGCAATCCCGCGATCACCGTCGCCGGGACGGTGACGGAGTACCAGCCGTCGGGTTTGAATGAAACGGTGGAAATAACGTCGCCCTTGGCCGCGATTTTGGCCGAGGACTGCAAGGCCCAGCCTTCGGCGAGCTTGAAGTCGGTGGCACGGGCGGCCAAGGATGCGATCAGGAAAATCGCCGCGAGCCCGCCCCGGGCCGAAAGGCGGATCGTTCCAAGCCCGGCCTCGTTTCCGGCCCGCCGCGGGCCAATGAAAGAACGCAGGATTTTTTTCATTCGAGTGAATCGATGTTCGTGATGTGGAAAGGAAATTCCCGCCCGACCTCAGGGTGCTGAATCAAATCAAAAGCAAACGCGGGATCAACGCGTGCGGATGCCGCCGATTCTTTATGAAACCGAAGGATCGGCCTTGCGCAATAATCGAAAATGACATAAAAATGGCCGTTTTTATCAATTATGGCTGGCGCTTCCAATCCCCATCCTGCCTCGCTGAAGCGACTGATTGCGCTCCTGCCTTCTCCCCGCCATCCGCTGTCGGGCAGCCGCACCGCGCCACTGCTGCTGCCCGACAATATAATATGCTTTCGCCGGCGCTCTGCGGCCGATCTCAACCGTCCCCAGCGGGGCCGGGCGCTGCATCACCGGTTTGTGCGCATTCTGGCCCTGCAAACCGCCGTCACGGTACTGGTGGACGACCGGGCCATCCGCCTGAACGCGAACCAAGGCCTCTTGATCTTTCCGTTTCAGTTTCACGATTACATCGAGCCCGCGCAGCCAGAACTCAACTGGCTCTTTGTGACGTTCGAATTAATTGATGACGGGGCGCTTGCGGCGCTGCGTTTCCGCCCCTTCATGATAAAGCCGGCGGTGGGCCGGCTGGCGGCCGAACTGGTCGAGGCCTATCTTCAATCCGGAGAGGCAAATCTCACGGCCCTTTTGCTGGCCTTGCTGCTGGCGCGCGTGCGTCATGCCGCGCCGGCCCGCCGGCAGAGCCCGGCGCCGCCCGTGACGCCGGGCTTGATCACGCAGGTCAATCAACTCGTGCGCCGGAGGGATCAGCCGCTCAGCATCAAGGAAATCGCCGGTTCGCTCGGCATCAGTGCGAGCCACCTGCGGGCGCGCTTCCGCATTTCGTGCGGCGTGAGCCTCGGCCGGCATTTGCGCCGGTTGCGGCTGGAAAAAGCCTGCGGGCTGCTCCGCCTCAGCCCGAGCCGCGTTTCCGAAGTGGCCGACCTGTGCGGCTTCACTTCGATCTACAACTTCAGCCGCGCTTTTCGCAATGCCTACGGCGTCTCTCCGCTCGCTTACCGCCAGGGCGATCGGGGGCGTCCGTCGAACAAGGCATAGGCGTGCATCATAAAACCGGGGGCGCCAGAGTGGCGCCGGTTCGCGGTCCGGAAACAATATCCGCTTCTCCGATGCCATCGGATTATATTGGTCGGGAAACAGCTAGAAGTTGAAGTGGAGGGAAGCCTCCGCCCCGCGGCCGACCTTGTATTCGCTGACAATGAACTTGCCGGGTGTCTTGAGGTATTGCTGGTAGATGGCATCGAGCAGATTGGTTCCGTCGAGGGAGATCCAGAGATTTTTCGTGAAATGATAGCCGAGGGAGGCTTCCAGCTGGGCGTCGGTGTGCACGTAATCGTTCAGGTTGTTGATCGAGCTCAGGTAGATGTAATCGGAGCGCCAGCTATAGGTCAGATGGGCTGACCATCGTCCGTTTTCATAGTAGGGGCTGAGATTGAAGGAGTTTTTGGACGCGTAAGGAAGTGCGACACCGTCGTTGCCGCGGGAATCGGTCAGGGTGAAGTTGGCGGTGGCGCCAAACCCGTGGCCGAACGCCTGCTGATAGGCGAGATCCCAGCCTTTGCTGGTGGCCGAGCCTCCGTTGATCGGTCTGGTCACCGAGTAAAAGGTCGCTCCGAGCGCGTCGCTGTTGTGCAGTTCGAGGAAATTCTGCTGCTTTTTGTAGTTGGAGATCAACCGGTCGAAAAATGAGAGCTGCAAGAGCGAGTTTTTCGACAAATACCATTCAATGGACAGATCGAGATTGGTGGACTTGTAGGGCTTGAGGTTGGGATTGCCGCCGGTACCCGATCCAATGCCGCCCGGCAGCGGATCCTGCAGGCTGAGCCCGGTGGTCAGGTCTGAGTAATTTTGACGTGCAATCACGGCTGCGGCGCCAAAGCGCAGGGAGAGATTGTCGGTCAGCCCGTAAACCGTGTTCAGGCTGGGGAGCACGTTGTTATATTTTATGTTGGCGACGGTGGGGGTGACATTGCCGGCCGCGTCGACAAGGTAGCCTAGGCTCTTCTGCTTGGTGGTGACGTAACGGACGCCGACATTTCCCGTGATCTTGCCATAGCCGTAGTCAGCCTGAACGTAACCGGCGCTGACTTTCTCGTTAACGCTCCAAGTCTGGCCGTAGTCGGACGGCTGCTTGGTGAAGGGATAGCTCGCCGCCGGCAGCGAGTTGAAGAAATTGGTCACGGAATTAACATCGACCAGGTAATGACTTTGCTGGGCGGCGGAAATGCCATTGATGCCGCGCAGGAAATTGGCGGGGGTCATGTACGTGACGAAGGAGGCGTAGTTCGCCGGGAAGAGCGGATTGTCGCCCAGTCCGGCGACGCTGGTAGCGTCCTCCGAGGTCGTGTGGTCGGTGTAGCGGATGCCAGTCTGCAGCTTGTGGATGAAGTCCGAGTCGACCTTGAGGTCAAAATCGAGCTGCCCGTAGCCGTCTCTCGCGGTGTTTACGGTGCGGGTTTCCTGGCCCTGGAAGTCAGGGTAGAGGAGAAAGCTCCAATCCGCGGGTGTCTTCACCGCGGCCGGGTCGTCCCATGTGATATAGGGGCCCTTGCTGAGATCGTAGGAGTAGCCGCCCTGGTAATTCGCCTCGGTGAACACCTCGCGTTGCGAGCCCCCGTTGGCGGAAGTCCAGCCGAAGTGGGTGGAAAGGCCCCAGTTTTCATCACGCCAGGATATCTTGAAATCATTGACGGTTGTCTTGGTCTCCGAATCGGGATCGTAAATGACGTCCATCAAGGAAACGCCCTGGTCAAAGTGCGCCTGGCTGATGACTCCATTGCTGATCGTGGCGCTCGTGAGCGTATCGGTGCCGTCGGCGAGCGACGGTTCGATATACATGGAATTGGAGAGGTTTTTGAAGTCGGCCTTTACCCACAGCAGATTATATTCGATTTCCAGTTTATCCACCGGCTTGAACTGGAGGCCGGCCTGGAACCCGAAGCGCTTGCGTTCCTGCTCGAAGTAATTGGTGCCGATTTGCGTCGGATACTGGGCGTTGGGATTGTTGGCGAGCAGCTGCACGATGGCGGGATCCTGGGCGGCCTGGGCGATGCCGCCGCTGGCCTGGGCGTCTTGGGCCGGGGAACTGATGTTGTAGCCTTCGATGCCGTCGCGGCGGATGTGAGCGTCCGCCTGCTGCACGGAAACGACAAGGCCCACCGTTTTCGCGTTGTTCTTCCAGCTATACAGGGCGGAGGCCTGTGGCTTGCCCTGTTTCGAGAGATCATTGTAGTTGTATCCGACCGACCCTGCGACTGAGTTGGCGGGAAGGTCCAGCCCTTTGCGGGTATTGAGGATGACCGTTCCGCCGAGGCTGCCTTCCGGGAGCCAGGCCTCGGAGGTTTTGTACACTTCCGCCTTACCGATGGCCTCGGGCGCCAGCAGCGTGTAGTTGAAACCGCGGTTGGGCTGGTCGAGGGTGTACCAGACACCGGAAGCGATGGGCTCGCCGTTCAAAAACGTGAGATTGAGATCGGGGTCGGTGCCATTGATGCTGACCTTCTCGCCCTGTCCCCACAAGCGGTCCACGGTTATGCCCGGGAGGTGGGCCAGCGATTCGGCGACATTCGTATCGGCGGAAAATTTACCGAGATCCTCGGCGGTGATCACGTCGATGATTGATTTGGACGCCCGCTTGGCTTCAAGCGAGGCATTCAGGCTTTCCTGATAGCCGTGAACGGTGAAGCCGCTCAACTGCACGACCTCGTTGCTTTGATCGGAATAAGGCGAAGGCGATGGGCTCGACGGCGGAGTTTGCGCGAACAAGGCGGGCGCTAACACCAGGCCGGCGACGAAAAAGGCGCGGGCCGGCAAATATCTCCGCTCAATGTTGGTAATGCTCATAATGGCGTGGGCTAGGGATCGATTCGGTTGAAGGTTAAGCTGGAAAGTCAGGACAGAAGCTGCGGGGAGGGGCTTGCGCTGGAAGATTTTTTGATCGGGGAATTGCCGGATACAGCCGATTTCGCTTCAAAGCAAAACCTTGGGCCGGCTATGAATTCAGGAAGGAGAAAAAGGACGAAGGACATCATTTATTAAAACGTTTTAATAACCGGAAAATTTCCCGGACTGCACGATTTTAAAAATATCAAAAGTGATGAAAATTTTAACATCAGCGATAGACGGGATGACGGCTTATTTATTCTTCAATCCTGAAGCGGTTCGACGGGCAGTTCGAAATGCCTGGGCGTAACGGAACGAATGAGGGCGCCGTGACTCGGCGGGGATATCCGGCGAAAAACCAACGGCGCCACGCTAAACGGTCATTTAGACGGCTGAATGTTGCGGGAATTCCACCGCGCACCCTTAGAAGGCTCTGCGTTGATTGAGTGAACTGAAGCGATCGGGCTGGCGATTTCCCGAAATCAATTTCATCACGCGGGCATTTTTTGAGAAATGCGACGGGTGGAGCTTCGGACGGTGAGGTCGGGAATAAGCCGGTGCCGCACCGTGGCGGGGGTGCGTTTGGCGAGCACGGCATCGATGCCGTCGATCACAATGCTTGTGGCCATGGTGCCCATGCGTTCAAGCGGCTGGTGAACCGTGGTCAGAGACGGGGTCAGGAGGGCGGAGGGAGCCACGTCGTCAAATCCTACGACCGAGCATTGATCGGGTATTTTGATGCCCGCTTCGGTCAGCGCCCGGATGGCGCCATACGCGGTCAGATCGTCAAAAGCCACCAGCGCGGTGAAATCCCGGCTGCGACCAAGCAGCTCTTTGGTCAGGCGGTGGGCGTTTTCAAACCCAAGGTTGGGATCGAAATGATCAGGCAGGTCCACCACCAGCTTGGGATTGATCTCCCATCCCGCCGCGTGGGCAAATTTCTGAATTCCGACCCAGCGCGGAGCGCTGTCGATCAGCCTCTTCGGACCGCGAATGAAAGCGATCTTCCGGTGGCCCAGTAAATAGAGATGTTCCATGGCCAGCCGGACGCCGGCTTCGTTGTCCACCATCACGGAACTGGCCGAGCCCGAGCCGGGATCGCCTTCCCATCCGATGATCGCGGTGGGGACATTGCGTTTGGCGAGATCGCCAAGAATATTGATGTCTACAAAGAGCCAGTTGGCGACCACGATCAACCCCTCGATCTGGCGCTCAAGCATCATTTCAAGATAGCGCTCGAATCGATGGGCCTGGTTATGGGCATCAGTTACGATCGGAACATAAGACGCCTCGAAAAGCGCATTCTCGATTCCTCTCAGGATGGGGGTGCAGAAGGGGTCAGTGACGTCGAAAAACATGACGCCGACCGTGTGGCTGCGGCTGCTGCGCAGGGAGCGCGCCATGGCGTTGGGGCGGTAGCCCAGCGCTTTCGCGGCCTTTTTAATGCGCTCCTTGGTCGTCGGGGAAAAGTAGCGGGCGAGCGGGGCGCCGTTGAGAATGATGGAGACGGTTCCGAGCGAAACTCCGCATTCTTCGGCCACATCCCGCATCTTGACGACGGAAATTTTTTCGCGTGATCGCTTGGGAGGCATACTGTTGCCCGGATCACTACCGAAAGATTTACTCTTCCGCCACTGCAAAAGAAAACGGCTTGCTGAAGCCCTTCGTTTTCCAAACGCCAAAGGCTATGCCCAAGGCCATCCAGAGGGAGCCGACCCCCATGGCGAGATGGCCGAGGCTCAGCCAAAGTCCCAGGCAGATGGCAAACCCCAGTAGGGGAGGAAGGGCGTTCCCCAGTTTTTTTTGCTCGGCCCGGACAAAATAACGAAGGAAGGCGGCGGCATTGACGCCCATGAAGGCGATCAAGGCGCCGAAGTTCAGCATCTCGGCGCCAAGTCCGAAGGAGAGGAGGAAAGAGCCGGCCAGCACGATTGCGCCGACAAAGAAAACATTGTTTCGCGGGACGCGGGATTTCGCATCCACCGCGCCGAAAAAAGATTTGGGCAGGGCTTCGCTTCGCCCCATTCCGTAGAGCAGCCGGGCGGCCCCAAGTTGCGCGGCCATGCCGGAGCCAAAATTGGCGACCAGCAGGGTCATGCCGACGATGGCGAAAAGCGGCGGCCACATGCGCCCGGCGGCCCAAACGTAGGCGGTGTCCACGTCGGGAAAAGGCTTTGACGCAGGCCACACGAGTTGGGCCACGTAGACTTCAAGGGCGGCCAGGATCCCGATGACGAGGCAGGTCAAAACCGTGGCGAGCAGAATATTGCGCCGCGGGTTTTCCGTTTCCTCCGAAAGGGTGGAGATGCCATCAAAGCCGATATAGGTGAGCACGGCGATCGAAGTGCAGCGGAAAAGCGCGCCGGTGTTGAACGTGTCGGGATCGTAAAATGGCCGGGTGAAAAACCCCGGGTCGCCGTGGGGATGGCCGAAAATGTAGCGGGCGGCGGCGACAAAAATCATGGCGATCACGGCGCCCATCCCGGCCGCCATCCCGGCATTGATCCGCGCCGACGTCTTGACTCCGCGAATGTTGAACAGCGTGAAGGCGGCGGCAAAAAAGATCTTCCACAAAAAGACCGGCACGCCCGGTGCGAAGGCGTGGGCCTGCTGGGCGCACCAGATCGTGCAGATGAGCGGATTGAGAATGTAATCCATCACCATGCTCCAGCCGGTGACATAGCCGAGGCCCGGATGGATTTCCCGGGCCACATAGGTGAAGGCCGACCCGGCGCTCGGATACGCGCGGGCCATCCGTCCGTAGCTGATGCCGGTGAAGAGCATCGCCACCATGGCGATGAGAAGCGCCGTGACCACGTGTCCGTGGCCGGTCTCGCTCAGCACGCCAAAAACGGACATCGGAGCGACCGGTTGGATGACAATGATGCCGTAGAGAATCAGGTCGCTCAGTTTTAATGTGCGACGCAGCCCGAGCGTGGTGGTGCTCGGCGCGGAAGTGGTCGACGGGTCATTATTCATGCGAGGATCTCCGGGGAAGCTTGAGGTGGCATGGTGTCAGTCGGCAAAAGGGCGGTAAGAACCTGGAGGGTTGGCAAAAATAACGAGGAACGAAGCGCAAAAAGGGAACAACATATTAAAACGTTTTAATATTTAGGCCGTGAATCGCGCCGCCATTTTCCCTGGCCCACAATGCGGCGCCGACGATGCCCGCATCATTGAAAAATTCCGCCGGCACCAGTTTTGCGCGGTGCTTCACGAATTTGAAGAATTTGCGATGGTCGGCGCTTACTCCGCCGCCGATGATGATGAGTTCCGGCCAATAAATCGTTTCGAGTATGCCGATATATTCGCTCAAGCGCCCGCCCCACTCGGCCCAGGAGAGCGACTGGGCGCTGCGGACCGAAGAGGCGACGTATTTTTCGGCGGACTTTCCCTTGAAGGGCAGCAGTCCCAGTTCGCAGGGGAAAAGCACGCCGCGGAAGAAAATAGCCGAGCCAACTCCGGTTCCCAAGGTGAGCAAAAGGACTTTTCCGTTGAAGCCGCGCCCGGCGCCGAAGGTCATTTCGGCGAGCCCGGCCGCCGCGGCATCGTTGATCAAAGCCACGGGGAGCCCTGTCGCTTTGGAGAAGAGACGCCCTCCGTCGCGTCCGATGAAACCCTTGTGCAGATTATCTGACGTCAGAATCCGCGAACCCTGGATTACGCCGGGAAAGCCAACGCCGAGCGGGCCATGCCATTTTAAATCATGAACGACCTGGGCCACGGCTTTGGCCATTTGGCGGGGAGTGAAGGCCTCGGGCGTTGCGATTTTTTTCCGTTCATTAAGCAGGCGGCCCGTGGAAGTATCGATCACCGCAACCTTAATGGCGGAGCCCCCAATATCGATGCCGAGAATTTCCATGGGCTCGGACGAAAAACGAGGTCAATGAAGAATCCAACCCCAAAATGCTCGGCTTCTGCTTTTGCTGATCAGTTCGGGGAACAACGAAATGAGCCAAGTTTTGGATGAACGACTGGCTGTATTAACTTATCTGTGCAGTTGGAATTACGCCTCAAGTCTTGTGCCCGGACGTTGTGCACAACCCGGTCCCGTGCGGTCTGTGCGCTGGGTGCGGGCAGACGAAAAGACGTCGGCTCTGGCCTGGAGCATGGAGAAACCGAGTGCGGCCTCCCACTGCCGAGCGGTCGCCGGCCTTATGCGGCTCGCGCCCTGGCCGAGACGCCGACTTCCGGCGGCGTGTCGATGGGACCCTGTTCGTAACTGATCTTGCCCTCGATGATTTCACGCAGCGCGGTGTCCTCAGCCGAAAGTTTCTCCAGCGATTCGACCAGCGGACGGCTGCCGCGCCTGAGTTGCTTCACGCGGCGCGAGACCACGTTGACGAGGATGTTCGGATCGTCGATCACCTTGAGGGCCGCCTTGAGGTAGTCGTCTCTCATGGCTGGAAGGCGGACAAGGCAGCCGGGAAGGCGGCGGGGGCGAAGAGCAGGTTGGTTTTCATATTTGTTCTCGGCTGAGTGGGTCATGTTAAAAGCCCGTTGCGCCAAACACGACGCATATCGAAGGGATGGGTCATGCATCCGGCCAATCCGTTGGCGGGCCATTTGGTTAGAATGATTATAAAAGTCCGGCGCGATCATCTGCCGCGCCTACAACTTTTGCCCGCGGTCATCAGGTTGCGTTAGGGCTACACCCCATGGAACAAAGCCGGCCCATGGCGTACCGTCCTCCGATCATGATGGCAAATACCTGCCGTCAAAAATGAAAGAAATCCCATGCCTCTCCTGCTCTCACTCCTGCCCGCCCTCGCCAGTGTCTACTATATTGGTGGAGGTGCCGGCCTTGTTATCCTCATCATTATTATTGTTCTGATCCTGCGCTGACTGCAGGCGCTGGTCCGACTTCTCCGCGCAAGCGCTTTTCGATGGCCGCGCGGCGGAATTTGGCGGAACAAAATCAATGAACACTCAGGGTGGAGTTCCGAAGCCTGCAGGCGCTTGATGCCCCTCCGGCCTGGATCGATCACGCCACCAAGGTGCTCACAGCACCGCGGTGGCCCAGGGGGGCAGTTCAATCCGCTGCCGCGGACCAAAGTCAGACAGGAAATTTTGCAGCCACGGGCGGGTGCAGCTGAAATTGGTCGCGCGGAGGAATTTTTTGTCCCCCTCGGTTTCCACCGTGTAATTTTCAATCCGGATCGTGATGGGCGAGGGCTCGCCCTCCAACAGGCAGGAGACTTCCAGCGTTCTAAGGCGGGAGTCGATTTTCAGGTCCTGTATCTTGCCATAGCGGGCAATCAGGTTGTTGACCCAGACTTGGGCGGTCCGGCTGGCAAGGGCGTCTTTGGCGGCATTAAACATGGGCGGGACACCGTTTATGGCGAGAACGGCGCGTCCGGTCAATGGAACGTCAATCGAAGGGGGTGGTTCCCTCGCAATGAGCGGATCGGGCGCTTTGGTTCAAAAATCGGCGGGCGGCAGGAGACAACCAGCGAAATAAATTGTCAGTAAACCGGCAGTCGTCCGGCGACATGTTTTTCCCGGCTCGTCTGCCTCCCTTTCATGAAACTCTCAGCCTTGCATCTCAAACGTTACCGGCAAATCATCGCCCTGCTGTGGAAATACGGCCGCTCCGACCTGGCGCAGCAAATGAGCGCCGAGGAGGGCTTTGGCGTCGACGAACTTCCACCCGAGGCTGGCCAGCCTGCGAAGGATGGCGCGCCGCCCGCCGCCGGGCAGGCCTCGCCCGAGCAGCTGGCGAATGACCTGGAGGCGATGGGGCCGACCTATGTGAAGCTGGGGCAGGTGCTGGCCGGCCGGCCCGATTTGATGCCCGATGATTACTTGAAGGCGCTCGCGCGGCTGCAGGACAAGGTAAAGCCGTTTTCCTACGAGGAGGTGGAGGAAATTGTCATGGCCGAACTGGGGGTCAGGATTTCCAAGGCATTTTCGCGTTTCGATATTGAGCCGGTGGCTGCCGCCTCGCTGGGGCAGGTGCACCGGGCGGCATTGCGGGACGGCCGGGAGGTGGTCGTGAAGGTGCAGCGCCCGAACATCCGCCAGCAAATCGCGGAGGACTTCGAGGTGCTCGAGCAAATCGCGGGGTTTCTTGACCATCATACGGCGCTGGGCCGCCGCCACCGCTTTCTGGTCATCCTGCAGGAGTTCCGCATGGCGATTCAGCAGGAGCTCAATTACGAGCGCGAGGCACACAACCTCATCGCACTCGGAAAAAACCTGAAGGAATTCAAGCTCATCCAGGTGCCGCAACCTGTGCCGGATTATTACACGCGATCCATCCTGACCATGGACGAGGTGCACGGGCAGAAAATTACCTCGCTGGGGCCGGTGGCCCTGCTCGAACTGAAGGGTGCGCCGCTGGCCGAGGAATTGTTCAAGGCGTATCTGCAGCAGGTGCTCCTCGATGGGTTGTTTCACGCGGACCCCCATCCCGGGAACGTCTTCATCACCAACGACGGGCGCATCGCGCTCATCGACCTCGGGATGGTGGGGCACACGGCGCCCGCCATGCAGGAAAACCTGCTGAAGATCCTGCTGGCCATCAGCGAGGGAAACGGCGAGGCGGCCGCGGAAGTGGCCATCCACATGAGTGAGAAGCTGGAGGAATTTGCGGCACCCGAATTTCGCCGCCGCATCACGCAGCTGGTGGCGTTGCGGCGGGATCAGGGGCTGGAGCAGCTCAATGTCGGCCGCTCTTTGCTTGAAGTGAGCGGCATCGCCCAGGAAAACGGACTCGTTGTCCCCAGCGAACTGGTACTGCTCGGAAAAACCATGCTGCAACTGGACGAAGTGGGCCGCATCCTCGACCCCGCGTTTGATCCCAATGCCTCCATCCGCCGCAATGTCACGGCGCTGATCTCCCGGCGCATGCGCAAGGATCTCACGCAGGGCAGTGTTTACAGCTCGCTGCTCGAGATGAAGGAATTCACGACGGGACTGCCCTCTCGCCTTAACCGGATCATGGATACATTCACCAACTCCGAGCTGGAGGTGCGGGTGAAGGCCACTGACGCCAAGATGGTGGTGGATAGCATGGAGAAGATCGCGAACCGGATCACCATGGGCGTCGTCCTGGCCGGCATGATCGTCGGTGCGTCCCTGCTGATGCGCGTGCCGACGGCGTTCCAGCTCTTCGGATTCCCGGGGCTGGCCATTCTCTGCTTCCTTGCGGCCGCAACCGGGAGCTTCTGGCTGGTGATTGGCATTTTCGTTGCGGACTACAAGAGCCGGAAGAAATACAAGCGCTGAATGCGGCGCGGGGGTGAGAAAAACGTCAGCGCCGGCCGTTGGAGGATTTGGCGGGTTTGGAGCGGGTTTTGGCCACGGGGCTGATCTCCGCGAGACGTGAGACGCCGTTCAGGTCCGTCGGCTCGGCGGGCGGCGGGGGAGCCGGCCGGTCGAGCACTTCGCGGAAGAGCTTGAGGAGGGTTTCCGCCGTGTAGGGCTTGGGCAGGAAATCATGTACTCCGGCGCTGGCGGCCTTGTCGACATTCTCCCCGGAGTCGATGCCGCTGGCGACGATGATCTTGACCGCGGGATTGATGCGCATGAGCACCTGGATGGTCGCGGCACCGTCCATGATGGGCATCATCATGTCGGTAAGCACGAGGGCAATCTGCTGCGCCTGTTTGGCGTAAAGTGCGATCGCCTCGGCCCCGTCGCTGGCGGTGATCACGCGATAACCGAAGATCTCGAGCGTTTGCTGGGTAATGTCGCGGATCGAAAACTCGTCGTCGACCACCAGCACGAGTTCGTTTCCGCCCCGCGGCAGGCTGGCCACGACGAGAGGTACGATTTCGGCGGGCCGGTAGGCCGGGTCGGCCGGCAGATAGATCTTGAAGGACGTGCCTTTGCCGACCTCGCTCTCGACGTTGAGGAAACCGCCGTGGCTCTTGACGATGGTATGCACGGTGGCGAGACCGATGCCGGTGCCCTTGCCGATCTCCTTGGTCGTGAAGAACGGTTCGAAGATTCTTGCGCGCGTTTCTGGCGAAATCCCGAGGCCGGTGTCGGTCACCTGCACCAGCACATAAGGTCCGGCCTTGGCGTCCTTGCTCATGCCGGCATATTGGGCGTCGATGGTGACGTTGGTCGCCGCCACGGTGAGCGTGCCGCCGTGGGGCATGGCATCGCGGGCGTTGATGGCGAGATTGAGCAGCACCTGGTGGAGCTGGGTCGGGTCGCCGGTGACGGGCCAAAGGTCGTTGGATACATCGGTCACGATCCGGATGTTGCGGGGGAAGATTTCGCTGATGATGGCCTCGAGATCGTCGGTCAGGTGCCGCAGGTGGATCGCGATCCGCTGGCCGTCAAGTCCGCGGGCAAAGGTGAGGACCTGGCGCACCAGGTCCGCTCCGCGACGGCAGCTGACGTGCACGGTATCGAGAATTTTTTCGCGGCGCGGGTCATCGCGTGAATCGGATTTGAGCAGCTCGATCGCCATCATGATGGGGGAGAGTACATTGTTCAGGTCGTGGGCGATGCCGCCGGCGAGCGTTCCGATGCTCTCCATGCGCAGCGCGCGCAGGTGCTGTTCCTCCATTTTTTTCTGCTCGGTGAGGTCGCGCATGCCACCCACCATGCGGATGCCGTGGCCCGTCGCATCGCGGAGAATGTAGCCGCGATCCTGCACGAAGGCATGGCTGGCGTCCTTGCGTTGGAAACGATATTCCTCGCTCCAGGCTTCCATGCCGGTGTCGACGGCGTGATGGATGCTGTCGAGCACGCGGCGCCGGTCATCAGGATGAATGCGGCCGGTCCAGGACTCGACGCTGGGAGAAATTTCACCGGCGGCGAAACCGAAGGTGGTCAGGAAGCCGTCGTTCCACCAGAGGGTATCGGCCTTGAGATCCCAGTCCCAGACCACGTCGCTCACGGCGCGGGCGACGAATTTAAAGCGCTCCTCACTCTGGCGGAGGGCTTCCCCGGCGAGTCTGCGCTCTGTGACATCCTGAAGTGTGCCCGACTCCCGGGCCGGCCGGCCCTGGTCGTCAAGGATCATCTGGGTGATTTGATGAATGTACCGTACTTCTCCATCCGGGCGGATGATGCGATGTTCGAAGTCAATGCGACGTGATCCTTCCGCGGCGGCTTTTTTCTCCCGGTGAACGAACGCGAGATCGTCCGGGTGCACCTGCCGGTAAAAAATCGCGGAGTCGGGGAGGGCATCCTTTCGCAAGATGCCGAGGATCCGATAGACCTCCTCGGACCAGAGCAGGCAATCGTCGGCAAAGTTGTAATCCCAGTCACCGAGGCCGGTGATGCGCTGGGAATTCTCGAGCCGTGCGCTGTTCAGGGCGGCCTCGCTCTGATGCAGCAGGCGGATCTCGAGCATATTGTAAACCCGGATCAACACCTCCGCGAGATCGAACGGCTTGCTGACAAAATCCTTCGCCCCGGCTTTCAACGCGCGCAGCTTGTGATCCGGCTGGGCGGTGACCACGAGAACGGGCAGATAGCCGCCTGTTTCGATTTTCTTCAGGCCTTCCATCACCTCGAACCCGTCCATGCCGGGCATCTGAAGATCGAGCAGGATCAGGTCGTAGCGGTTCTGGCGGTGCAGTTCGCAAACCTCGCGTGGATTCCGCGTGGAGGCGACGGAAACATAGCCGCTGCTGCGCAGCATCTGTTCCAGCAGTGTGACATTGGCTTCCTGATCATCGACGATCAGGATGCTGGCCTTGAGAATGTCGGATGAACGGATCATCGCCTTTTTCCGGGTCAGATGACCGGGTCCGCCGGGGTTTCGGCAAATTCCAGGGCTGCGTTCAGCGTGTCCATGAACTCCTGGACCTTGATTGGCTTGGTGAGATAGCGGAAGAATCCCGCCTCGAGGCCCTTCGCGATGTCGCGGGGCATGGCATTGGCGCTCAGGGCGACGACGGGGATATGTGCCGTTAACGGGTCTTCATGCAGGACTTTCAGGGCGTCGAGGCCGCTGATGCCGGGCAGGTTGATGTCCATCAGGATGACCGTCGGCCGGGTGGCGCGGGCGAGATTGATGCCAAGGCTGCCGTTCACCGCGGTCGCCAGTCTGATATCCGGGCACCGTGCGATGAGTTGCTCGACCAGCATCAGGTTGGCCGGGTTGTCCTCGACATAGAGGAGGGTGCGCAGCGGCGCGCCGGCCGGCAGGGGCGGGCGTACGGGGGCTTCATGCCCATTGCTTTGGAGCTTGAGCTGGGGCGCCGAGGCGGAGGTCAGTTCGCACCAGAAGACGCTGCCCACGCCCTCCGTGCTTTCCACGCCGAGGACTCCATCCATCAGTTCGGCCAGCCGCTTGGTCATCACCAGGCCGATGCCGGTGCCGGCCACGCTCCCGTTTTCCTGGCCGAGCCGGTTGAACGGCTGGAAGAGCTGCGCCAGCTTTTCCGTGGGAAGCCCCTCGCCTGTATCCGAAAAACTAATACGAATTCTGTCGGGGGCGGTGACAGTGCAGTCCACGGCCACGGTGCCCTGCTCCCGGTTGTATTTGATCGCATTGGACAGCAGGTTGATGACGACCTGCTTCAGGCGGGTCATGTCGGCCTGGACAAAGACGGGATTGTCGAATTTCGGGAAGGACATGCGGATGCCGCGCTGTTGCGCCAGCGGCTCCATCATGGTCTGGCAGTCGGACAGGACCCGGCCCAACAGCACCGATTCCTTCGACAGCGACACCTGCCCGGACTCAATCACCGCGAGATCCAGGATTTCATTGATCAGCTTGAGCAGATGCCATCCCGCCTGGAGGATCTGCGCGATGCGCGCCGCCTGGGCGGCGGTTGGCGCCGGGTCGGCCGATTCCATCAGTTGGGCGAAGCCGAGGATGGCATTGAGCGGGCTGCGCAGCTCATGGCTCATGCTCGAGAGGAAATCCGATTTGGCCAGGCTGGCTTTTTCGGCCACGAACTTGGCGCTCTTCAACTCGACGTTCGATTGCTGGAGCGCGTGTTCAACGCGGTTTCGCTCCGTGACGTCGCGCGCGGAGGCGAACACGCCCTGCAGCCGCCGGTCCCGGTCATAGAAGGTGGTCGCGTTGTAGGACACCACGGTTTCCTTGCCATCCCGGTTGCGTGCAGTGAGCTCGTAGTTGGTGGCCTTCTTTTCGCCCAGCACCAGCTTGATGCCGGCCTCGGCCCGCTCCGGGTCGGTGAAGTAGTCCTTGAACGGGGCGCCGACCAATTCATCGCGGGTGCAGCCGGTGAGCGCCTCCATCTGCTTGTTGACGTCGGTGATGATGCCGAGCGGATCGGTGGTGATCAGCGCGTCGATGTTGGACTCGATGAGGGAGCGGGTGTAGAACTGCTGGTCGCGCAGGCGCTGATCGAGTTTCATCCGTTCATCCTCGATTTGCTTGCGGGCACTGTTATCGGTGCCGATCAACAGGTAGCCGATGATTCCGCGGTCATCGTCGCGCAGCGCTGTGACCGACACGATGGCGGGGAAGCGGCTGCCATCCTTGCGGATGTAGGTCAGCTCGTAGATGTCCTCGATCCCGCGCGAGGCCTTGAAGACCAGCGCCTCGAAGCCGGGCAAAATCGTGCCTCCCAGTTCCGCGCTCAATGCCTTGGCGCGCGCGATCACTTCCTGCGGATCGGAAATGTCGGCCGGGGTGATCTTGTTCATCACGTCGGCGGCCGCGTAGCCGAGCATGCGCTCGGCGCCGACATTGAAGATCTGGATGACGCCCTTCTCGTCGGTGGCGATGCTGGAGAAATTGGCGCTGTTGAGGATCGCGTTCTGCAAGGCCCCGGTCTTCAGCACGGCCTCAGCGCGTTGGACTTCGGTGATGACTTCCACCATGCCGGGAGCGAGACGTTCGGCCTCTTCAGATGATGGAGTGGGGGCAATAGGCATCCAGTTGAGCCTTTCAGGGCACGAAGAGTCTATCGTGCAAGATACTGCCCGCAAAGTAGGTGAACCCCGTAGGGCAGGCCCCCTAGGTCAGAATCGGGGCCTTGGCCGCCGTCATCGCCGAAATACCGGCGGAGTGGGCAGACGTCAGCGCCGGCCGTTGGAGGCGTGAGCCGGCCGGGAACGGGCTTTGACCGCGGAGCCGATGGCACGCGCGGCGCCGAAAACGAGCGGGCTCCAGCGCAGAAGGGAGCCGAGCAATCCGGCGCGGGGAAACAAGGCGCGCTTCACGGCGAAGCCCAGCGGGATGGCTGCGAACTGTGCGAGCGGCGAGAGCCGCCGCCAGAAGGCCAGCATCCGGTCCAGCCACTCGAAAGGCTGCGCCAGGCGGGCTGCGGCCGCGGCGCATTCGCTGCGCCGGAAGGCGATGTCCTGCCGCAGGGCGGCCTTGTAAACGGCCAGCCGGGTCAGTTCGGGTTGCGGATACATGCGCGATCCTCCCCGAGTTCCTGCCGCGTGGCCGAGAACGGACGCGGCTGGCGGGCGAGGTAGCGGCGAAACGCGATGATAATCGCGATCAGGGCCCCGGCATAGAGTGCGGTCAGCCCGCCGAGCACGGCGAGACGGGCGTTTTCCCAGCAGAGATAAACCAGCGTCAGACTGGCGAAGGTAATCGCCAGCATGCCTGAAAAAATGGCCGCGCTGATCCAAATGAAAGTCTGGACCAGGCGGAATTTTTCCTCCTGCAGCTCGACCGAGAAGAGCTCCAGCCGGTCCTGCACCGTGCCCAGCAGGCCGTCGCCGAGCGCCTTGAAGGAGCTGAGGAAACCCGCGGTGCGGGGTGGGGGTGGGGCCGTTTCCATCGGGCTGCTACTTGCTGCGGCGGCCGAGGAGCACGCCGACGAGGAGGCCCGCGCCGGCGGCGATGGCCAGCGACTGGTAGGGGTTGGCGCGGATGGCCTCGTCAGTGTGCTTGGCACCCGCGACGACTTTCTTTCGCACGTCGCCGTAAAATTCACTGAAACGCTCCTGCGCGGCGCCGAAACGCGAACGCAACGCGCTGATGGCGTCTTCAGAATGTTCGGTCAGTGTGGTCCCGGCGATCCCCTCAACCTCGGTAATGAGGGTGCGGAGATCATCGAGCAATTCCTGGGGAGTCTGGGTGGTGGTTTTGTTGGATTTCATAAGTGTGAGTGGTTGATGTTATAAGACAGGTGAAAGCTGGTTTTGTCCCTAGGGCATTTCGCTCAACTCGCCTTCGAGCCGCGAAAGAGGGAGATGACAAACAGCACGAGGAAGAGGAAAAAAAGCACCTTGGCGATCGAGGCGGCCATGCCGGCGATGCCCCCGAAGCCGAGGGCGCCAGCGATCAGGGCGATGATGAGAAAAAGGACGGTGTAACTTAACATGAAAGTGGAGAATTGAGGGTTGGGGAGGTTTCTGGGTTAGACTGATTTCGATCCACGCAGCAGGCCGGCGAGGCCCGCTACCGCGGCTACGGCGCCGCCGACGAGAAACCAGATGGTCTTGTCGGTTGGTGCGCCGGTGAAGAGGCGGGAGAAACTGGAGCCGATCGAGTCGGAGGCGTTGGCACCGTAGATGACGAGGATGATGCCGCCGACAAGCAGTGCCAGTGAGATGGGTTTGTTCATGGGTTTTATGTTTTAGCGATTCGGTTTTAGGAGGATTCTTCTTCCTCGGTTTCGAGCTGGGCCCGGAGCATCCAAGCGGCTTTTTCGTGCTGCTCCATCAAGCCCGTGAGGAAGTCGGCGGTGCCGGCATCTTTGTAACGTTCGGTGCAGGCTTCGCTGTCAGTGCGGAGCTGGACGATCATTTCCTCGTGCAGGGCGAGCAGTTCGGAGAGCATGTGCTCGGCGGGCAGGCCGATGCCGGGATCGGCCGAGGTGCGCGCTGATTTTGTCAGGTCCGCCCAGTTGCCGCGTGCACCGGTGCCGATGGCGCGGGCACGCTCGGCCACGTCATCAATCCACTGCGCGATCTGTTCATACTGCTGCTCGAATTGCAGGTGTAGGCTGCGAAATTCCGGGCCGGTGACGTTCCAGTGATAATCCCGCGTGGTCGCGTAGAGCACATATTCATCGGCCAGCAGGAGGTTAAGCATCTGGCCGACTTCCAGGCGGGCTTCGTCATTTAATCCGATATTGGGTTTCATAGTGGGCTGGTTTTTCGGGTTCGCGATCGGGGCAGGGGCCGCCCGTCGTTACGATTGCGTACGCCTAGACACATGATGTCGTGAATGGTTCGCGCTGCCCGAGGCGGGTTGCGTGGCGATCACGCGATGGCGCGAGGCCGAATTGGTCGAAGCCGTCTGCCTGGTCACGTCGTGCAACAGCAGGGGCTTTACGATGTTGATCAGAGGCTTTCCGCCGGCGCGACGATTTTTGATTTTTGGATGCATGGCGGGTTCAGGGAATTTGCTGGCGGGGAGGAATCATTGTCCGGGGTAAAATGATGGACGAAGGCTGGGGCCGAATCTCAGGACGAGGGATTTTTCCTCCTCGGAGCTGTCTTTGCGGAGGAGGATGATCACGCCGTTGCGGGCGGTGTCCGCCGAACGGTTTCCGGACTGAGCCCGGAGCAGCGCGGCGGCTTTTTCATGCCGGTCGATCTCGCCCGTAAGAAAACTGGCGAGGACATCGGTCTCCAGCCATTCACGTCGCAGCTGCCCGATCACCGCTTCGTGCCCCGCCAGCAATTCGGAGAGCATGTGATCCGAGTAAAGGCCGGGCCCTGGATCAGAAAAAGGGCCGGCGGCCGGCAGGGGGGCGATGTCCTGGTTCATCGGATTTCGGATGGCTGATTTTTAAAGAGGTTTGGTTTCGCTTTGTATGAAACAACATGCGGCCAACGAGGGTTGGCCGCATGGGTTCGAAGAATTCGAGAGGTCCGGTCGCGGTTGCGAGGCCGGCTGAAAGCGGCTCAGCCCTTCACTGTCATGTTGTTCGTCACGGACTTGGTGCCGCGGACGTCCTCGGCGAGTTTCGTGACGAGGGATTTTTCCGCATCGGAGGCGGCTTCGCCGGTGATGACGATCACACCCTGGGTGGTGATGACCTTGGTCTTGAGCGCGCTGGTGGATCTATGGCTGAGCAGGGCGTATTTCACCTGCGAAGTGATCGAGGCGTCGTCCATGTCTTCGGAGATCGTGGTGTCGCCGGGGGCGGGGGCCTTCACGACGAGTTCGTTCCGGACCGACTTCACGTTTTCGATGTCTTTGACGTAGGCCTCAGTGAGGTCCTTCTGGGCGAGATTCTGCGTGGTGCCGGTGAGAGTGACGATGCCGTCCTTCACGTCGACCGTGGTGGTCGCAACGCTCACATTTGCCTTCACGAGGAGGCGGCTGCGGATCTTGAGGGCGATCCAGGCATCGGAATGTTCCGGAATATCGGATTTGACCAGGATGTCGTTGTTCACGTTGACCACGCCGGGCAGATTTTCCACGGTGTCTTCGGCGAGATCCTTGTCGTCCTTGTCCTGGACGGTGCCGGTGAGGGTGACGATGCCTTCATCCGACTTCACCTTCACGTGATCCTCAAGGACGGTGCGGTAATTGTATGAGGCCCTGGCCGCATCTTCGATCTTGCGATCGGTGGCGGACGAGGCGAACAGCGCGAGAGGGCTGGCGACGAGGACAAACAAGACTGACAGGTTTTTGGTTTTCATAAACTTTGGAGGTAGAGAGTACGCTGGCGGTGCGGTGGCAGCTATGGGGCGTTGCCCTACCTGTTCTCATGGGCATCGTTTGCCCGCTTGCCATTTGCTCCACCGAGTGGGTGGAGCCTTATTTTTTCGCCATCATGATCGCGCCTGGATGGCTGCGACACGACCTCCCATGCCAGACCTAGATAATGGTCAGCTGGACGCTGCTTTCGATGACGCCCATGGCGATCGCATAGCGGGTGAGGCCGGCGGTGTCATGAATGTTGAGCTTGTCCATGAGATGCTGCCGGTGCTTCTCGACTGTCTTGATGCTGATGCCGAGTTCCGACGCGACCTGTTTGTTGGCCGAACCCTCGGCCACGAGTTGCAGGACCTCGGACTCGCGGGAAGTCAGGCGGGTGCCATTGGCTTTAAGGAGGCCATCCCGGTCGCGCGGCTTGCCCGCGTCATCGTTCAACCGCTTGGCAATGGAGGGGCTGAAAAAAGGGTGGCCCTTGGCGACTTCGCGGATCGCCTTGGTCAGAATCTCGGCGGACGTCTGTTTTTCGAGGAAACCGGCCACGCCGGCCGCGCTCATGCGCTCGATGTACTCGTCATCGCTGTGCGCGGAAAGAATAACGACCTTGGCGGCGGGATTCGCGGCAAGGATTTGTCGCGTTGCTTCCAGGCCATTGAGCACCGGCATGGCGATGTCCATCAGGATGACATCGGGCCGCAGGGCCTCCGCCATTTCCACCGCTTCTCGGCCGGTTCGCGCCTCGCCGGCGATGGTAAAGTGTCCGTCCGTTCTCAGCAGCGAGCACAGGCCCTGCCGGACGATGGCGTGATCCTCGGCGAGCAGGACGGTGATGGTTTTCAAATGGGTCATTTTTTTGTTTTCTCCCGGTCAAATGGAATTTCGGCGCGGACAGTCGTGCCTTTGCCGGGTGAGGATTCGATGGCCAGGCTTCCGCCGACCATTTCAATCCGTTCCTTCATGCCCACCAGGCCGAGGCGTTTGTTGGTTTTGGCGAGGAGCGTCTTATCGACCTGGAACGACTTTCCATTGTCGCTGATCTCCATCCGGATCGCGCCCGAAATTTCGGTGATGCTCATTCTCACCTGGGTGGCCTGCGCATGGCGGGCGACATTGGTGAGGGCTTCCTGGGCCACGCGGAACAAGACCGTTCGCTTGGCTCCGCCCAAGGCTTCGACTCCGCCGAAGGCCGTCATCTGGATCTTGATTTTTTTTCGCGCGGCCAGGTTTTTACTGTAAGCATGGAGGGCCGGAATGAGGCCAAGGTCGTCCAGCACCGCCGGCCGCAGTTCGCGGGCGAACCGGTGTACGGCGTTCACGGAATTTTCCACCAGCCGCTGGGTATGGGCGATTTTCGACTTCAGGGTATGCACCCCGAGGGTGGCTCCCTTGCCCAGGGCCGAAAGCTCGACGTTGATGCCGACCAGCGTTTGCACGACCTCGTCATGCAGTTCCCGGCTGATTTCCTTTCGTTCCTCCTCCTGCGCCGAAATGATCTGGCGCGTCAGCTGGCGGAGTTTTTTCTGCATGATCTGCGACTCCAAAAAGAGTGTCCGGTACTGCTCCCGGCCTTTTCTGACGGCTACCTCGCCGGCTTTGCGCCGGGTGATTTCGCGTTCCAGCCGGTGGTTTCCGCCGGCCAAAGCCGCAGTGTGCAAGCGCAACGTCTTGTTGCGCTCCTGCAAATGCCGGTTGGTCTCCCGCGTGGCGCGCTGGGCAGCTTCCAGTGGAATGAGCGCCTGGGTGAAAAAAAGCCCCGCCCGCTTGAGCGAGCCGTTGTGCGTGTTGGTGAAATCGTATGACGATGTCAGGGCGACGATGGCCTTCTCGTGCATGATGGCCAGATCCAGCGTCACCAGCCCGCCGGCCAGGGCGGCGCGGCCCAGGCCTTGCGCGCGGTTGCCGTTCCCCGGGCTTTTCTGGCCGAGGTAGGCGCGGAGCGCCATCAGGTAGCGGGCGGATAATTCCTTGCGAACGTTCTTCATTAATTATGCATTTCCGTCAGTCACTTCGCGTGGAATTGTCCAGCGGCTGCCGTTATCAAACCGGTTGCACGGGCGTGGCTCGTCAAAGGGACGAAGCGTCCGTCTAATTGTCATTAAACGCCTGTCCTGACCAAATAGCGATAGGGTAAAACCCTACCGGCCCCATGAAGCTTTTGGGGTTTGTCGAGGAGGTCAGACGAATTGATGCACAATTTTCAGCCCATGTCGCGGACGATGCGAGTAAAGCCATTCGTTGTGACTGCCGCGCCGATCAATGTGATTTCTCCGGGGAGAGTTGTTCCCCTTCGATCTCCACCCGGAACGCTGATGAGCGGTGCGCAAAACTCAGTCGCTGGGCTGCCAGGGCGCGGGGACGTTGCCGAGCGGAACGAAGCTGGCGGGCGTCGTGCCATTCATGAGAAAGAGGCCGGTGTCCCCGGTCGTGGCATTGCGCAGGAGGATGTCGACGGAACCGTCGCCATTGAAATCAGCGAGGCCGGCCACGGTCCACGGCAGCGGCAGGTTGCCGACCGGTTCGAAGCCGGTGGCAGTCGCTCCATCCATCAAGCTGACGATCAGGTCGCCGGTCGTGGGATTGTACCAGAGGAGGTCGGATTTGCCGTCGCTGTTGAAATCGCCCACGCCGGCGATCGTCCACGGTGAAGGCAGGTTGCCGATGGAAATATAACCGGTGTTGGTGGTGCCGTTCAACGCCCAGAAGCCGACCTCGCCGGTCGTGGTGTTGTCCAAGAAGACGTCGGTCTGTCCGTCGCCATTGAAGTCCCCAAGGCCGGCCACGGTCCAGGACGGGTCGAGCGCGCCGAGCCCGACATAGCTGGTGATGGTGGTTCCGCTCATGAGGGTGACGCCGATCTCGCCGGTGGCGCCATTGCGCCAGAGGATGTCGGCGTTGCCGTCCTGGTTGAAATCGCCCACGCCGACAATGCTCCATGGCGCGCCGATGTTGGCGATGAAAGTGGCGCCGGTGACGGTGGTGCCGTTCATGGTCCACACGGCCACGTCGCCGGTGGTGCCATTGTGCCAGAGGATGTCGGGTTGCCCGTCGCCGTTGAAATCGCGCAGGGCCCAGCCGGGAGCAGGACGGGAGATGGTGTAGTTGCCGCTCGCCACCGCGCTGTCGAGGAAGCCGCCAATATAGGCGATCGCCTGCAGTGTGGTGGTGGTTCTGATGGTTACTGGGCCGGAGTAAATCGTGCCATGAGTCTCGGTGGGCATGCTGCCGTCCGTGGTGTAGCGGATTGCAACGCTGCTGATATTTGAGGTGATCGTCACGGTCTGCGTGCTGGTGTAAGTGCCGGGGGCGGGGCTGAACACCGGCGCATTGCCGTGCAGGATCGAATAGACTCCGCTGATCACCTGGCTGTCGGTGAAGCCGCTGGCATAGGCGATGGCCCTGAGCGTGACTATGCCGTCGACGCTTACTGGGCCAGAGTAGATCGTGCCGTTGGTCTCTGTGGGTAGGCTGCCGTCGGTGGTATAGCGAATCGAGGCGCCACTTGTCGCGGAGGAGATTGTCACTGACTGCACGTCTGCATAGGGGCCGGGAGGGGGAGTGAAGACCGGCGCGGCAGTGGGCAGAATGATGGTATAGGTGCCGCCTGTCACCGGGCTGCTGATGAAGCCGCTCTTGTAGGCGATGGCCTGGAGCGTGGTGGTGGTGGTAATGAATATTGGGCCGGAATAAAGGGCACCGTTGGTTTCGGTCGGCGTGCTGCCGTCCGTCGTATAGCGAATGGAGGCGCCGCTGGTCGCTGCCGTTATGGTTATGTCCTGCGAGCCCGAATATGTGCCGGCGACTAGGCTGAAAACGGGCGTGGCGACCTGCGCGCCAATTGTGTAGAGGCCGGAGGTGAGGTTGCTGTCGGGGAAACCGCTTTTGTAGGCAATGGCTTGGAGCGTGGTGGTGGTGCTGATGTTGACCGGACTGGAGTAAATCGTGCCGTTGGTTTCCGTCGGTGTGCTGCCGTCGGTGGTGTAGCGGATCGAGGCGCCGCTGGTCGCTGACGTTATGATCACATTCTGTGCACTTGCATAATTGTCGGGAGCAGGGCTGAAGGTCGGCGTAGCCACTTGCGAGGAGGGGCTGGCGGCCAGCGCCCGTACGAGTTGATTGGCCCACGGAGTACCCAAACCGGTGACCAAATCGTAACGAGTGCCGGCGGGATTACCATTACTACCGGAAGTGATGTCGTGGAAATAGATCAGGTAATTATTCGCGCCAGCCAGGGAATAGAGAAGGCCGGGCGCTGAGTTGAGCAGTTGCGAACGCCAGGAATTTGCGAGGGCGAAGAGCGCGGCCCATTGGGGGGCGCCCATGCTCGTGCCGCCGTATTGTCCCCAACCAAATCCCGTTTGATAGACGGGAACGCCGGTATTTGGGTCGGCATCGTAGGCCACATCAGGGACGCCACGGTTGGCGCCGCTCCACCAGCCCGACTGATAGCTGGGGGCTGGCTCATATGCGCTCATGCCGCCGCCGCTGCCGGACCAGGCGGTTTCCGCAATGGAATTGCCCGTTACATCGAATTGGAGCGAAGTCCCGCCGACGCCGACCACAAACGGAGAGCTCGCGGGATACTGGGCGCCGGCGCCGCTGTCGCCGGATGAGGCGAGAAACGTCACGCCCGGGACGTTGAAATGGAAGTCGGAGGTTGTTTCCGTGGAAAATTCCGAACCGCCCCAACTCATCGAAACCTGCTTCGCGCCGAGGCTCACGGCGTAATCCACCGCGGCGAGAAGATCCGTCGTCGCAGCGGATTTCGCGACGACCAGGACAATCGTGGCGCCGGGGGCGATGGCATGGGCCCACTCGACATCGAGCGAGGTTTCACCTGCCCACCCGCTGTCGGTCCCGGGCTGGCCTTGCGGATAATACACGGCAACCGTGGTGCTCGTTATGCCAAACGCCGCGCAAAACGTGTCCAGGTCGGCCTGGATCGTGGGGCTGCCATAAGCATCGACGATCGCGATGATCTGGCCTGTCCCGGTGGCACCGAGCTGATCGAACCCATAGCCGTGCTGCATTTGCTGGGGCGTGTAGCCCGTCGGGCCCGAAGGCGTGGCCAAGGGCATGATCATCCGGTGGCGCGGCGTGTGCATCTGATGGCCGGTCGGGATGATTTCCCGGCGCCGGTCGGCCGCGCGGTCGGCGCGCAGCAGGGCGGAAGTGGAGAAAACGAGCAGACAATATGTCAGCGAACGAAGGACCTTGTTTTTCATTATTTGTGAAGCGGGTATGCCGACGAAAGGCAGGGCGTCGGTCAACAGCACGAAACGTGCAAACCGCACATTTAACATAATGGCCGCTTGCTGATCACGAGGCCATGGCCCGGTTTCACGCAGGACGTTCAATGCCTAGGCGGATCAAAGTAGGCGCGTCGGCTTCTTTGTGCCCATTGGCTCAACGGCGAGGGCATCACGGCGATTTCACCTGATCGTCAGGGGCGGCTTGGACTCCGGCGGACGCCTGGAGCCGCACGGTTACGCTGGGAACAGGGCAATAACAGATGTTAACGGACAACTAAGGGGTGCGAGACCCGGAACAAAAGAAGCTCGTTGCTGACGGGGAAACAGCACCCTGCGGGTAACACCCCATTTTGCCGGGACGGTCCCTCGCTTATGCTTCGCCCCTCCCTGAGTCTAACCCCGAAAACAATACCATGCTGCGCTGGGCCTTAATCTTCTTTGTCGTGGCGATCATCGCCGCTGTCTTCGGGTTTACCGGCATCGCCGGTGCCACCACCGAAATTGCCCGGATTCTTTTCGTGGTGTTCCTCGTCCTGCTCGTTGTCTCGGCGATGGCTCATGTCCTGCGCCGAAATCCGCCGCAATAATCTCCCCGCCTTTTCCTACAAGAATCATGAAAACACTCCGCCTCTTCCTCCTGCTTTTCCTCGCGGTCATTGGCGCACGGGCCGACGACCTTCCGCCCATCAATGCCACGCCCACCAGTCTGACGCTCCCGGGCAAGATGATCTGGGCCGACCTTTACACCCAAACGCCCGACAGCGAGGTTCAATTCTACACGGGGCTGTTCGGATGGACGGCGGAGACGATCAAGCGGCCCAACGGGAACAAATACACGGTGCTTTCCAATAACGGACAGCCTGTCGCCGGCGTCGTCTTCAGGACTGCTCCCCACGGGGACACCGGGCACGGTCGTTGGATTAACTACGTCGCGGTCACCGATGTCGCCCAAACCATCACCGTCGTCACGGGCCTTGGCGGCAAGGTCGTCCACCCACCCAAATATCTTCCCCAGCGCGGAACCCAGGCGATTCTGACCGATAGCCAGGGGTCGCTGCTCGGAGTGATCCAATCGAGTTCGGGCGACCCGGATGATACTCAGCCGAATGTCGGCAACTGGGCCTGGGCCCATCTCTCGGCTCGCGATCCCGCCGCCGCCTCGCAGTTCTATCACGCGGTCCTCGGCTACGAGGTCGCACCGGATCCCCGTGAGGGCCGGCCGGATGTGTTTCTGCTTAACAGCCAGGGGTTCGCCCGCGCCTCGATCGGCCCGATTCCCAATCGGCACG
>Ga0210388_10000159_pt1 | contig 70021 bp, 38 predicted proteins | sample IncBWC19OmetaG_FD_155485 | JGI IMG/M metagenome (GOLD analysis project Ga0210388, IMG submission 155485) | Forest soil microbial communities from Barre Woods Harvard Forest LTER site, Petersham, Massachusetts, United States - Inc-BW-C-19-O ... | reverse complement strand
ACGTGGCGGCGTGCGTCGCCGGCGTTTTCAGCCTGGAAGACGCATTGCATTTGGTCGCCGTCAGAGCGCGACTGATGCAGACGCTGCCGCAGAACGGAACGATGGCTGCGGTGCTGGCCGGCGAGGACCAGGTGCGAGCGGCTATCGCGCCCTATGCGGATTCCATTTCCATTGCCGCAATCAATTCGCCCCAGAACACGGTGATCTCTGGAAAAGCAGATGATGTCCTCGCCGCATTGGAACGCCTGCGGCAAGACGGTGTGGAAGCGAAGCTGCTGACCGTTTCACACGCATTCCACTCGCCTTTGGTCGAGCCGATTCTAGGTGAATTCGAACAGTACGCGCGAAGTATCCAACATCAAGCTCCCGTCATGGACTTAGTGTTGAATACAACAGGGCGCCTACTGGATGAGACGTCGCCTCTCGATGCCGCCTATTGGCGGCGGCACGCTCGGGAAGCGGTGCGGTTTGCGGACTCGATCTCCACACTTCGAGAGCGCGGAATGCGGGTCTTTCTTGAAATCGGCCCCGCGCCCGTGCTCACTGGTCTGGCGCGGCAATGCGTAGGGGATTCCGACGTAGTATGGCTCGCGTCGCTGCGCAAAGATCGCGATGCCTGGTCTCAGATGCTTTCCAGTCTCAGCTCGTTATTTGTGCTCGGTGTCAATCCCGACTGGCAATCCTTTGACCACCCGGGCGTGCGCCGCCGCGTTGCACTACCCACCTACCCTTTTCAGCGCCGCCGCCACTGGATGGATACTCAACGCAGGAAATCGCAGGCAGGGGGAAGGCATCCGCTGCTCGGCGATGGCATTCGATCCGCGCGCGGAGAGTGGGTGTTTGAGTCGAAGCTGAGCCTGGAAGCGTTACCGTATCTGAATGATCATCGCGTCCACGGGATCGTGGTGTTCCCTGCGCCCGCCTATCTCGAGATGGCGATGGCCTGCGGCCGGCGAGCGTTTGCCGGCCAAGTTTGCGCGCTGACCGACTTCGCGATTTTGGAGCCGCTCGTGCTTCCTGAAGAGGGCGAGCTGATCGCACAACTCATCGCCGCACCGTGCGGCGATGGCGTACTGAGCTTCGAGATATTCAGCTGCGAAGACCGTACGGTCGGATCGGAGCCCGCCTGGACATTGCATGCGACCGGACGGCTCGCTCCGTCCGGTGCAGCGGTGACTGCGAATCTGACGCCGCTCGATGAGGTGCGCAAACAGTGCTCCGAACAGATTTCCAGCGCTGCCTACTACGAAGAGCTCCGTGCCTTGAGTATCGCGTTCGGTCCCTGCTTCCGCGGCATTCGCGAGATCTGGAGACGCGACGGCGAAGCGCTAGGGCGAGTCGAGGCGCCGGAGCTCGTGTCCGCCGAGGCGAACCGGTATCACTTTCACCCCGCGCTGCTCGACGCCTGTTTCCAGTTGTTGGGTGCGGCGATTCTTGGCGGCGAGGACCAGGCACGGTCGGATTCTTATCTGATGATCGGACTGGAGCGGGTCGTGATCGCGCGTCCACCCTCAGCGGCAGCATTCTGGACTCATTGTGTTTTACGCCCTTCGGACAATGACAGTCGTGACGAGCTGGTCGGCGACATGCAGCTCGTAGGCGACGATGGCGATGTTTTTGGCTACGTCGAGGGGCTTCGTCTGAAACGAGCCACCCGTGAAGCACTGCTTCACTCATCGCGCAGGCGCCTGGAGGACTGGCTGTATGAAGTGCGTTGGGTGCCCAAGAATAAACTCGAGAGCAATCGCCTTACGCCGCCGCTTGAGTACATGCCGACGTCGGACGCGCTGCGGGCAACTGTGCAGGAGACTGCGGCCGAACTTTGGCAACGACACCGACTCGCCACCTACGGCGAAGCGATACGGGGCCTCGAGGCTGCCAGTCTCGATCTGGTGATTCGTGCGTTGACCAGGCTGGGCTGGAAACCCGAGCTCGGTGAGCGCGTTACCGCATCCGCACTCGCCGCTCAATTGGGGATCGTGAAAACACACAGGCGGCTGGTTGGTCGCCTGCTGGAATTGCTTGGCGAACAGGGCATTCTTTCCCGCGACGGCGGGGAATGGATCGTGCGATCTACCCCCGCTGCAGGCGATCCCGAGGCCCGAATCAAGGACCTCGGCCGGACTTTTCCACAAAACGCGGGCGAAATATCCATGTTGTGGGAATGCGGCACACGGCTGGCCGAAGTGCTTGCCGGAACATGCGATCCTCTGGGGATCCTGTTCCCGGGTGGATCGATGACGGAGGTGGAAAAGCTAACACAGGATTCACCGGCCGCCCAGGCCTTCAACGAATTGGTGGCGCGAGTGATCGAAGCGGCGCTGGCGAAACTGCCGAAAGACCGTATCGCTCGTGTGATCGAAGTCGGTGCGGGTACGGGCGGCACCACGACGGCGGTGTTAGCTCGACTTCCCGACACGAAAGTGGAGTACGTTTTCACCGACGTCTCGCAGCTTTTTCTGGCCAAGGCACAACGGAAGTTCCAGGGACGCGAGCGCACACGTTTTGCGATCTTGGATGTGGAGAAAACCCCGGGCAGCCAGGGATTCGAGGAACATTCATTCGATGTGGTACTCGCGGCGAACGTGTTGCACGCGACGAAAAACCTTCGAGAGACATTGAGCAACGTCCGTCGGCTACTCGCTTCTGGTGGCCTGCTGGTGTTGTTCGAGGGAACGACCGCGCAACGCTGGATCGACCTGACATTCGGTCTGACGGAAGGCTGGTGGCGATTCCAGGATGACGACCTGCGGACGTCACATCCGTTGCTTTCGCGCCAGTCCTGGACCAGTCTGCTGCAGGAGTCCGGATTCACGGAGGTCTCGCTGCTGCCAGAAGGCACCGGTTCCGATTTGCCGGGCTTGCCGACCGTCCTGCTCTGCAAGAATGCTCCCGAGGCCGCCACGGTCAGACCAGGAACGTGGCTGCTGCTGACCGGAAGCGAGAACGCCGCCGAACCCTTCAGAGCGGCACTGGAAGCGCGCGGGGAGCAGGTTCAAATCGCAACGGCCGCAGAGAATTCGTGCGATGTTGAATCCGTTTCGCGGGCCTATGGCTCGCTCTTGCACCGGACCCGCGCAGCAGGCACACCGGTGAAAGGGATCGTGCACCTCGTTGGCACGGAAGGCCTGCCGCTCTCTGATGAGGTCGAACTTTCAACGCTCGAGGCATCTGTACGTCGCAGCTGCGTCAGTGCGCTCTCGATGTTCCAGGCATTGATACGTGAGAATGCGACGGAGCCAAGCCGTATTTGGCTGGTTACGCGGGGGGGGCTTCCAACAGCAGGATCCCTGTCGGCTCTCGACCAGTCGCCCCTGTGGGGCCTGGGACGCACGTTCGCCGTCGAGCACCCGGAGCTTTGGGGCGGGTTAATCGATATCGCGGAACCATCCACGCAGTCCGTCGCTACCGCGGTCGACCAATTACTGGGCCCGGCCGTCGAAGATCAGCTCGCGGTCGTAGGCGAGGAGGTGTTCGCCGGCCGCCTGATTCGTTGCGCCAAATCGATCGAAGTGAAAGCGGACCGGCCCATCTTCCACGCCGATGCCAGCTATCTGGTAACTGGCGGATTTGGGGGCATGGGCCGCAAGGTGCTGGACTGGATGGCCGACCAGGGCGCACGGCATATCGCCGTGATCGGACGAAGCATTGATCCTGCAAATCCGGACGAAGCCGTTGCGGCACTCGGCGCGCGTGGTGTCCAACTGTTGTCGATGCGCGCGGATGTGGCCGACGACGCGGCGCTCGGACGTGTGTTTGAGGAGATCGCTGCCAGGCTGCCGAAGCTCGCGGGTGTGATCCATATCGCCGGGATATTTGATGACCGCGTGCTGGCACGGCATGATTGGCCGCGGTTTGAACGCGTGCTCAAACCGAAGGTGGCTGGCGGTTGGAATCTACATCAGCGGACGAAGACCCTACCGCTCGATTTCTTCGTACTCTTCTCGTCCGGTGCCTCGTTCCTCGCCCCGGTCGGGCTCGGAAATTACGCGGCCGGGAACGCCTTTCTCGACGCATTGGCCCACCATCGCCGTGCCCAGGGTCTGCCAGCTGTGAGCATCAACTGGGGTGCCTGGGAAAAAGTCGGCATGGCGAAGGCCGTCGGTGATCGTCGTGAGAGCCAATGGATCCAGGGCGGGGGCGCGACGATGACGCCGCAACAAGGACTCGCCGCACTGCAGCGCCTAATCCGCGACGCTCCGCCGCAAGTCGGCGTGCTTATCATTGATTGGCCGAAATACTTCGAGCGCTTTGGCAGCGTGGTCCCACCTTTGTACGCGGAGCTTCGCCGCGTGATGGAACGAGCGAACCGCGCCGCCGGCCCGGTGGCCGCTCGGCAGCGGGAGGCTGGCCTCGTCGAAAGGCTGGACAATGCCGCACCCGCCGAGCGACGGCGGCTCGTGCAGGCCTTCGTCCGCGAACAAGTCACGAAGGTGCTCGCGCTCGATACGTCGCAGCTCATCGACAATGACCAGTCGCTAGACGAGCTGGGGCTCGATTCGTTGATGGCCCTCGAACTACGAAATGCACTAGGTGCAGGCGTGAAGCGGCCACTTCCGACCACACTCGTTTTTGATCAACCCTCCATTGACGCGCTCACGCAGTACATCTACACCAATGTACTGGATCTTGACGAAGCTTCGCCGCGCGCCGCGCAGGGCGGGTCGGACCTCGCCGGTTCCATCGTGCTCACGAACGCAGGAAGAGCCATGGATAAAGGCACGACGTTCGCAACTGTCACGACGGACATCGAGGAGGGTCAACTGTGAGTTCGACCACACAACCCCCGCCGAAAAGCGGGGCGACACCGCCGCGAAACGACGGCATGAATAAGCCGGCGGAGATACTGGAATCTCTGGCACGTCACGGCGTCAGCATTTGGGCCGAAGGGAGCAGGATCCGGTTCCGCGCCTCCAAGGGGGCGCTTACCGAAGAGATGAAAGCGCTTCTGGCAGCTAACAAAGGTCCGGTTCTTGCCGCGTGGAGAGAACGCGCGGCGACCGAGATCGAGTCCTATCCCGCCATCCACGCCCAAACCGCCTACTGGTTAATTCACCAGGATCAACCGGATAACCCCGCCTACAACGTTGTAATGGCTCTGCGGATCAGGTCCAAAGTGGATATCGCGGCTCTTCGATACGCCTGCCAGGCATTGCTTGACCGGCATCCGTCACTTCGGACCACATTCGTGATAGGCGAGGTCCAGCTCGAGCAACAAGTTCACGGTGACATGGCGGTGCCTTTTCGGGTCCATGACCTGTGGGGGGCTGATTTCGAGAAACTCCGGGAGGAGGCGATTCGAGCATCACAGCATCCGTTTCGGCTTGAGACGGGGCCACTGTTGCGGGTGGACCTCTTCAGCAGGGAGGAAACCGACCATTTTCTTCTCATTGCCGCTCATCACATTGCGTTCGATGGCTGGTCTTATAAATTGCTGATCGATGATCTGCTCAATAACTATTCTGCTGAAAGAAACGAGGGGCCCGTGCCGCCGGCCCGGCCGGAATACAATTTGCTCGATTTAGCGCGGTGGCAGGAGCAGATGCTTGCCAGTCCGGAGGGACAGGCGCATGAACTCTATTGGACGAAAGCTCTCGCCGGTGAAATTCCCAAGCTCGACCTGCCCACCGAGAAGACGCATTCCCCCGCCAACTTCGGCGGCGCGTCCTGTCCGGTTGACCTCGGTAGAGACCTCAGTAACGCAGTTCGTGCACTTGCGGTCACTGCTCGGACGACACCTTTTGTTGTTTTGCTCGCCGCCTATTATGTGCTGCTCTATCGGTACACGGGCGAGACGCAGTTGATCGTGGGAACGCCTACCTATGGAAGGAATCGGTTGGAATTTGAAAACATAATCGGTTATCTCATCAACATAATCGCTCTGAAGGCTGATCTGAATGGCGATCCAACATTTCGCGAGTTAGTCGGGCAGGTGAAGAACCGTGTGCTCGAAGGAATCGAGCATCAAGACTATCCCTTCGCGTTGCTCGTGGGGAAGCTTCATCCCGTCCGTGATTCCGTGCACACGCAGGTATATCAGTCCCTCTTCAATCTTCAGAAATTCAGGCAGCTGGCCGGACATGAAGGGCTTCCGTCTCGCTCGGTGGAGGCCTCCATCTCCACCGGCGGACTCCTTGTGGAACCAACTCCGATCCCGCAACAGGAAGCCCAGAGAGGTCTCGCACTGGAGCTAAGGGAGAACGGCGGTCTGTACCAGGGCAACCTCAAATTCAGCAACGATCTCAATGCTCCAACGACTATGGAAGCAATGGCGGGGAATTACATCAGACTTCTAAGTGCGATTGTTACTTCGCCCGATGCTCGGATCTCTCGGCTGGAGTTGCTTTCGCCACAGGAGCGCAAACACCTCGTGTACGGCCTGAACGCGACCGACAGCAGCTACCCGTCTGATGCGACGGTAGTCACGGCGTTTACCGACCAGGTGGCGCGTCGCCCGGATGCAGTGGCCGTTCGTTTCGAAGGCCGACGGATGACGTATGCGGAATTGGACTCTCGATCCAATCAAATAGCTCGCCATCTTCAGTCATTCGGGGTGGGACCGGAATCGCTGGTGGGTCTGTGCGTGGAGCGCGGCTTGGAAATGATGGTGGGAATACTTGGCATTCTCAAGGCCGGAGGCGCCTATGTGCCATTGGACCCTGGCTTCCCCCCTGAACGGCTGCGTTATATGGCCGAGGATTCTGGAATCAAAGTACTGGTAACTCAGGCGGCTGTGGGTGAGACGTTATTCGCACAACTGCCACTGGTCCAGGTGTGTGTGGATCGGGACCAAGAGAAAATTCGGCAGCACAGCGGAGATCCGCTGGCACCCCTCGCCAAACCTTCGAACCTGGCGTATGTGATCTACACATCGGGATCGACGGGCCGGCCCAAAGGCGTAGCAATCGAGCATCGGTCGCTGACGAATTTTCTGTATTCGATGGCCCGGGAGCCGGGGCTGGCGGAAACCGATGTGTTACTCGCGGTTACGACGCTCTCGTTCGATATTGCGGGTTTGGAGCTGTTTTTGCCGTTGGTCCAAGGAGCGCGCGTTGAATTGGTGAGCCGCGAGGTCGCCATGGATGGAGTGGCGCTGAGCGGCGCGCTGCGCGACGCACGAGCGACAGTCATGCAGGCAACTCCGGCGACGTGGAGAATGCTGCTCGAATCAGGCTGGCAAGGCGACCGGAATTTGAAGGTACTGTGCGGTGGGGAAGCCATGGGCCGGGACTTGGCGGCGCGGCTGGTTTCGGCGTGCGGGCCAGTCTGGAATATGTATGGACCGACGGAAACGACGATCTGGTCGTCCGTGGCTCGCATTGATTCAGAACAAGTGACCATTGGCCGGCCGATCGCGAATACTCAAATGTATGTCCTGGATGCCCATCAGCAGCCCGTGCCAATCGACGTGACCGGTGAATTGTGGATTGGCGGCGAAGGTGTTGCTCGTGGGTATTTGAACCGGACTGAGCTAACCGCCGAAAAATTTCAGTCCGATCCGTTTCGGACAGCCGGGCGGATCTATCGAACGGGGGATCTGGCTCGGTATTTGTCGTCGGGGCAGCTGGAGTGTCTGGGACGCAGTGATGACCAGGTGAAGGTCCGAGGTTATCGGATTGAGCTGGGCGAGATCGAGTCCGTGCTGCGCGAAAATCCGCAAGTGGCCGAGTGCGCAGTGTCGCTACGCGACTTGGAAGGAGAGCAGCGGCTCGTGGCGTTTGTCGCTGGATCGGGTGCGTCCGCAGACTCCTGCCGGGAGTGCCTACGTCGACGGCTACCCGAATACATGGTGCCTGCGGTTTTTGTATTTTTGGATCGCCTGCCCTTAAGCCCTAACGGGAAAGTGAATCGCAAGGCATTAACTCTACCCGAAGGGGCGGCCGTTTCGAGTCTTCGAGCGTACGTGGCTCCCCGAACGGAGACAGAGTCAATTGTAGTGAAAGTGTTCGAAGAGGTTCTTGGGTTGGAACGAGTGGGAGTGGAAGATGATTTCTTCGAGTTGGGTGGGCACTCGCTGGTTGCCACTCGAGTGGTTTCCCTACTAAGAAATCGACTCAAGGTGGAAGCGCCAATACGCTGGCTATTTGAAACCCCCACCGCAGCCAGAGTAAGTGAGTACGTGGACACAATCCGTTGGGCAGCGGCTCAGGATCGCGGGAATGCGTCTGCCGCGGACGAGGAACGGGAATGCCGGGAAATATGACACCCATCGAGATCTTACGTCGACTGCGGCAGTTGAACGTCGGCGTGCGTCTGGGTGGTGATCGGTTGCTTTTAGATGCTCCCAAGGGTGTCCTGACCGACGATCTGATGGCGGAATTGTCGCGCCAGAAAACCGAGATTATTTCGTTCCTTGGTTCGTCGGGGGGAAGTGCGGGCGGACGGGATGAACTGGAAATTGAGCGCACCTCACGTGAAGGGTTGTTGCCATTGTCGGACGGGCAGGAGCGGTTATGGGTCCTGGATCAACTTCGGCCTGGAGGTGTGGATTATCTGATGCCCGCGGCAGTGCGGCTGCGTGGGGAACTTAACATCGGAGTGCTGCGGAAGAGTTTAGGAGAAATCGTGCGCCGGCACGAGTCGCTGCGGACCGCGTTCCCAAGCACGGACGGAGCGCCTTATGCGGTGATATCGGATTCTCGGGAGGCGGAGATCGCGGAGGTGGACTTATGCGACCGTGCGCCGGCGGAACGGGAACGAGAGGCGCGACGACTAGTCGAGCAGAATGCGTGTGAACCGTTTGATCTTGCCCGTGGACCGCTTTGGCGGATGAAGGTGCTGCGCCTGGGAGAGCGCGAGCACGTTGTGTTAGGCGCCGTTCATCATATTGTTTTCGACGGTTGGTCGATGGGAATATTCATGCATGAGCTGGTGGAACTTTATACCGCGGCCTTGGAGCACCGTCCGCCGGTATTGTCACCCGTACGGTTTCAATTTGCAGATTATGTCCATTGGCAAAAGCGACGCCTGGCCGCGGGGAACAGTACGCGGAATCTGAATTACTGGAAAGCAGCACTCGGCGAGAGGGTGCAGCCGTTGGACTTGCCTGCGGATCGGCCCTCTTCCGCTGATCTGCCTCCGCGCGGCGGCCATCAATCTCTGAAACTGCCTGCGGAAGTATTCGAAAGGCTGAAGGCCTTGAGTCACAGGGAAGGGGCCTCGTTGTACATGACTCTTTTGGCGGCGTTCCACCTGCTCCTGCACCGCCTGACGCGTCAGGAAGAAATCCTCGTGGGGACCCCCGTAGCAGGGAGAGATCGAACCGAGACGGAAACCTTGATCGGCTTCTTCGTTAATACGATCGTGATGCGAGCGGACTTTAGGAAGCAGCAAACGTTTCGAGAGTTGCTCCAGCAGGTGCGAGAAACCGCGCTGGGAGCCTATGCTCACCAGGACATGCCCTTCGAGGAACTGGTGGCGGCGGTAGATCCCGAGCGGGATCTGAACCGGGCTCCGCTTTTCCAAGTTTTTTTCAACCATCTGACCAACCTGAACAGGGATCGCCCTCAGGAGGAGGTCGCGGGGCTGAGATCGGAGTGGTATGGAGATGTAATTATCGAGTCAAAGTTCCACATGACGCTCTACGTGTTCGAGAGCCCCAAAGAACTGTCCCTGGTATTGGTATATAACGCGCAGATCTTCAATTCAAATCGGATCAAGATTCTGCTCGAGCAGTATCAATCGCTACTGGAGCAGATTGTAAAGGACCCTGATCGCTCCGTGGGTCAATATTCACTGGTTACGCCCCTGGCGGTTCCTCGATTGCCTCAGCCTGCCGTCCCACTGGAGGTCCGATGGACGGGTTCGGTCGAGGAGCGGTTTCTAGCACAGGCGGCGAGACGACCTGATGCTGTGGCGATCAGCGAGCCCGGCGGGGAGTGGACCTACGGTGAGCTGGAGCGTCGGAGTGGAGCGCTGGCAGCGTGGTTAGCTCGCCAAGGGATTGGCGCCGGGGATATCGTTGCGATCTATGGGCACCGGTCTGCATCGTTGGTGCTGGCGATCCTGGGGGTGCTCCGGGCTGGCGCAGCTTTTTGTATTCTGGATCCGGCCTATCCGCCATCGCGCCTCTGTCAGAGCTTTGAAGCGGTTGGACCGAAAGGCTGGTTGCAGATTGCCGAGGCGGGCGAGCCGCCGGAATCACTTCTAGCGTTTGTTCAGCGCAGGGTTGGAAACTGTCGATTGAGCCTTTCCGGAAACTATCAGGCGACCGGCACGCCGGAATGGGCGGCGGGACAACTCCAACAGAGAGAAACAGACCCGGATTCCCTCGCCTATGTGACCTTTACCTCTGGCACGACCGGTGAACCCAAGTGTGTTCTCGGCTCCCACCGCCCGTTGTCCCACTTCGTGGCGTGGCACTGCACGAATTTCGGACTCCGCGAAACAGACCCAGATTCCCTCGCCTATGTGACCTTTACCTCTGGCACGACCGGTGAACCCAAGTGTGTTCTCGGCTCCCACCGCCCGTTGTCCCACTTCGTGGCGTGGCACTGCACGAATTTCGGACTCCGAGAAACCGACCGGTTTAGCATGCTGTCGGGTCTGGCGCACGATCCGCTTCTGCGAGATATCTTTACGCCCCTTTGGCTTGGCGCCACTCTGTGCATTCCGGAGGCCGACGAGATTCTGGCGCCGGGATATCTGTCCAAATGGATGCACAAACAACACATCACGGTCAGTCATCTCACGCCGGCGATGGGAGCCTTGCTGGCCGAATCGGCAACGGTTCAGCTTCCGGCACTTCGTTACGCGTTCTTCGGAGGCGACCTTCTCACGCATCGTACAGCAGCCCTTCTCAATCGTGTCTCACCGGATGCACAGATCGTAAACTTCTACGGTGCAACAGAAACTCCCCAGGCAATGGCATGGCATTCGATTGATTCAGCGCAGTTGGCCGGATGCGAAGAGACCGCAGCACAGCCCGTTCCGATTGGGAATGCCATACCCGATGTTCAGCTGTTAATCCTAAACCGCGCCGGAGGACTGGTTGGTCCGGGCGAGATGGGCGAGATTTTCATCCGCACGCCGTACCTTACCTTAGGCTACGCGAACGATGAAGAGCTCACCCGCGAGCGGTTTGTGGTCAACCCGTTCACCGGCAGGAATGAAGACCGCCTTTACCGTACGGGCGACCTAGGACGCTACAGTCCAGACGGAATCGTCGAATTTGTTGGCCGCGCTGATCAACAAATCAAGATCCGCGGTTACCGGGTCGAGTTGGGTGAAATCGAGGCCGCTCTGGCCGCCCACGAGAGCGTCCGCCAATGCGTTGTGGTGGCCGGCGAAAAACAGACCGATGGGCAGCGACTCGTGGCTTACCTAATTCCGGCCAGCCGAGAGCGCCCGAGGATCCAAGACTTGCGGGATCACCTCAACACGCTTCTGCCCGACTACATGATTCCGTCAGCTTTCGCCTTTATCGAAGCAATTCCTCTCACGCCGAATGGCAAGGTGAACCGAAGTGCCTTACCGGTTCCTGACCTCTCAAATGCACCCGTCGGTTATGTGCCTCCGCGCAATGAAGTCGAGCGCGTGTTGGCCAAGATCTGGGCCGAGGTGCTGGGGCTTCAGAAGGTGGGGGTTTTTGGGCACTTCTTCGAGCTAGGCGGTCACTCACTTTCGGCCACCCGATTAATCGCGCGCCTCAGGTCGGCATTCCAAATGGATATTCCGTTGAAGAGTATCTTCCTTCAGCCGACGATCGCCGAGATGTCGAAACACATCCTCTACGACGGGCGCACTCGAACGTACCGCTACAGAAGCGAGATTCCCCGCTGGAATCGCTTACTGCCCGCCCAACCCAAGGGTTCACGAAATCCGCTCTTCGTGGTGGCAGGGTACATGAACCCGGATGACACATTGCTTCTCCTATCGCGAATATTTCCTCATCTCGGGCTCGATCAGCCAGTGTTTGGTTTTCAGCCGCGCTGGCTTGACGGCCATTCAGAGAAGTACGCATCTGTCGAGGAAGTGGCGCGGGAATTCGTGACCGAACTTCGGGATTTTCGGCCGGAAGGCCCCTATCTGCTCGGCGGAGACTGCGTTGGGGGGATTGTAGCCCTGGAAATGGCCCGGGAGCTCTCACGACAGGGACAAGAGGTCGGGCTACTCGTAATGTTCGATACGGAACGGCCGACTCCCGTTCGTGCCTTGTTTGCCAACCTCCGGATCGCATTCCGCAGAGGCAAACATATGGCTACTGTCGTCGGGCAGATTATACAGGGCAAGCACCGCTCCAGAGCCCAGCTCATTCGGGATCTGGTCGATCGTAAGCGTAAGACCGCCCACCCAAAGACAGTAACCGAGATGGCGCCCGACTCCCTGTACCGTTCGCGACTGGACTATCGGCGCATGATCTACCGCCACAAGGTGAAGAAATATCCCGGTCAGATTACACTGTTACTCAACGAGCAGGCCTACAAGATCGACAAGAAGTCGGGGTGGAATGGTGTTGCCGTGGGCGGCTTGAAAGTCCATAGCACGCCAGGCGGCCACTTGACGCGTTTTACCCTTCACGGTAAAGAGTTTGCGAAACAGCTTCTTGAATGCCTTGAACGAGCGCAGGCTGAAAGTGCACCGAGGCTGCGCCCCTCTCACGATCACGTGAAAGTTGGGAACGCGATTTCATGCACGGACGGCTGAAATCATGCTACCCAATGTCGACGCTTGACGCCAACGATCCAGTGCACACGTTTAGCCGGCCCGCTGACGATATATCCCTATGGTTCCCTGCTCTAAAACCTCGCCAGGAAGCGTCACTGCGCCTGATTTGCTTTCCCTATGCAGGCGCAGGCACGGGGGTTTTCCGTGCTTGGCCGAGTGCTTTGAACGACACGATTGAGCTGCGTGTCGCCCAACTTCCCGGACGCGGAGCCCGCCTCCGTGAGGATCGCTTTGAACGAATGCCGCCTCTGATTGAAACCCTTGCAGAAATATTGCGTCCCCTGCTGGACCGGCCGTTCGCATTTTTTGGCCACAGTCTCGGTGCAATCGTGGCGTTTGAAACGGCTCGGATCCTGCGCGGATGCTCTCTCGCCCCCGAGCATTTGTTCGTGTCCGGCAAAATCGCCCCTCACCTTCCCGATCCTGCACCTCGGATCCATGAGTTACCTGACAGTGCGTTCCTGCGCGAACTTCAGAAGTTGAACGGCATGCCACAGGCCGTACTCGATTCGAACGAACTACTGGAAATCATGCTTCCTGTCGTGCGGTCGGATTTCAATCTTCTCGAAAGCTACAAGTATGAGGCCGACGCGCCTCTTGGATGTCCCATCACCGCTTTCGGGGGACTTCAGGACCCACGCACAACCGAGAATGGACTGCAAAGTTGGCGTACAGAGACGACTGGCTCATTCGATCTTGTCATGCTGCAAGGCGACCATTTCTTCCTCGACACCGCGCGTCCCCTCCTGCTGCAATCGATTACACGCAGTTTGCACGGAACGAATTCCGGGCGTGCCAGTTCGAAACAGTCTTGATGACACCTGCCGCGGCAGATCGAGACACGTTCCTTTTCGATCTTCCGCCAGATTCAATTCGGGTTTGGCGAGTGCACCTGGATCGTGTTCCTGCGAGCATTGACCGGTCGGAGCAGCTTCTTTCATCCGACGAAGTGGATCGAGCACGGCGTTTTCACTTCGAGCGCGATCGCCGCCGCTTCACCGTAGCCCGTGGAGCCTTGCGTTCGATCCTTGGCGGGTACTTGCAAATGAATCCGATGTCGATTGTGTTTGATTACGGACCTCAAGGGAAACCCTTCCTGGCGCCCGCTGCTTCGTCAATCCGCTTCAACGTCGCCCATTCCGGAGAACTGGCTCTTGTCGCAGTTTCGCGCGAACGCGAGCTGGGTGTGGACGTGGAGTTTGTGCGTCCCTTGAACGGGGCCGAGCAAATTGCCGAGCGTTTTTTTTCGCCACGCGAAGCAGCGGTGTTCCGCTCGCTCCCGCATGATCTGGCCGAACCGGCCTTCTTCGCGTGCTGGACTCGCAAGGAAGCCTACATCAAGGCGCGCGGCGGCGGGCTGTCAATTCCGCTTGATCGCTTTGACGTTTCGCTCGAGCCGGGCAAACCGGCAGCGTTGCTCGAAGTCCGGGATGATCCAATCGAAGCGTCGCGATGGAGCATGGTGGAACTCCAACCGGCTTCTGGCTATGCAGGCGCCTTGGTCGTACAAGGGAAGGGCTGGTACTTCGGCTACTGCGATTGGCCTGGACAAGCGCGGTAACGGGCCATTCAATTGCAGCCCACATACAGCTCAGTATTGCATCAAGGTCCCCTCTTTGCGCCCCTTCCGCACCATAGCGGCGAATATGGCGAGGCTTATCGGCAATAGAACCGCCGTCATCAAACCCAAAGTCAACAGCGGCCGCGCCACCATTTGCACGGAGTATCCCTTGAGCATGGTCAGTCGCAGCGCGTCCAGAGAATAGGTAATAGGGATCAGGAATGAAACCTTCTGCAACCAGCTCGGCAGCACCTGAATCGGGAAATAGGCGCCGCCAAGCATTGTGCCCATCCCGCCCAAGATCCAGGTGAAAGGGTCGCCCTTCTTGAGCCACAGAATGGCGGCCGCCGATAACACTCCAAAAGCCACGAAGCTCAAAGTTGAAAAGCCGAAAACCAGGACCGTGGCGACAACGTCCATGTGGCTAAAATTCACCTTCATGATCACGGCTCCGGCGATCAGGATCAGCAGCAGTTGCACCGCCCCAGAGATCAGTCCGTAAAGCGACGACATCAGCACGATGGTCAGGGAGTCGGTTTGGCTGCTCATCATCGCCTCCAGGCATCCCGTCTGCTGCGCCTGACGAATCGAATCTGAAAACATAGTGAGCGTAAGCTGGAAATACCGGGCGAACGAAAGCCCGATAACAACAAAGGAGAGATAGTTGCCACCGTAGCGCCCCAAATCGGGCGTGCCGCCTTCCGATATGAGTTTATTGAGGAAGTAGAAAAAAACCAGAATCACCATGGAGTTAAGAACCCCGATGATAAAGTTCACTTTATAGCCGGACTCGACCTGAAAGTCGCGCCGGATGAACGCAGCCGCCTTGCGAAGTAGGAGGATCATTCGCCCTTGGCCGTAACGTTCCGGCGGTAGTAGTCCGAAAGCGTGACGCCCTGTCGGATGAGGTCGGAGATTCGATCAAAGGCTTGAACGTGACCGTTGTTGATCACCAGTACCTTGTCGCAGAGCTTCGTTACCTCTTCCAAGCGGTGGGTGGCGATCAGCAGGGACTTGTGGGAGTCCTTGTGAAGACGCTCGATAATGAGGTTGATGAGATCCTCACACGCCACGGGGTCGAGCGTTCGCGTCGGTTCGTCAAGTATCAGCACTTCTGGTTCGCTAATGAGACCGCGGGCCAGCGCCAGGCGCTGTTTCATTCCCGACGAATAAGTCGAGACGGGCATGTCGGCGTGTTCTTCAAGTCCTACCAAGCGAATCAATTCCTCGCTGCGTTGCCGAACGTCCGCTGCGCTAAGGTTGTCCAACACTGCGAAGAATTCCAGGTTTTGCAACCCGCTCAGTCGCCAGAAGAAGCTCCGCTCTTCGTTCATTACGAATCCCACTGACTTGCGGGCCGCGTTGTTGTGCCGAAGCGTGTCGTAGCCGTTCACCACGATCTCTCCTCCGGTCGGGAGTAAGAGGCCTCCGATGAGTTTCAGCAGGGTCGTCTTGCCTGCTCCGTTAGGCCCCAGCACGGCAATCCGGTCTCCTCTTTCCACCTCCAAGGTCACAGACGTGAGCGCCTGGAAAACGCGCCGCGGCCGAAACGGGTGAAGGGCCAATTCGCGATAGCGTTTGGCGATGGGATATCGCATCGTGACGCGCCGCGCTGAAACAAGAATGCCGTTTGGTTCCACTGGACTATTCAGCACTCAACGCGCAAGAAAGTGAGCCATCAAGGAACGCCACAGTGGCCCCTGATCTCGGGACTCTCGCGTTCCGTTCTCGCGTCCTTTCCGGTTCGATTTCACAGACCGAGTTCTGGTGCCAGAGCCGGTGCGAAAGTTTACATCCTTGCCTGTCGCTAGCCCAATGAGATCCGGGCCAGCCGCGGTACACGGTGTGGCGCGGGCATTACCTGCAACCCGCAAGGTGACCTTTGATGTTCCAAGATATCGGAATGAGTGGAATCGAACTAGCAAAGTTGGGAAACCATTTTCCTCCACCCGCTCCCTACGCTTCAGGGTGCGTGAGATTATCCGTAAGTCGCTGATACATAATGGCATAGCTTTATAGCATAACGGCAGAGTCGGTACATCAATTGCCCCTCTTGTTTCTAGACTACTGGTGTCGTTTCGTGCAACGAATCACGGGACCCCATGGGTTCCGGGCGCGTGCTCTGATGAGAGGACCTCATCTCCAATGCCGGATGTATTGAATCGATGCGCGCATGGTTTTGTGGCGGTGCCGGTGATACTGGCCTGCCGAAGAGGCGGCCTGTTCATCGCTCTCGAGGCCGGTCCGCGCACGGCAAAGAAGCTCGGCGAAGAACTTGGCGCAAACCTCGGCCACTTGCAGGTCGCTTTGCGTTTGCTCGAGTCATTGGGATGGATCGATCGTCGGGCCGACGGGCAGTTTGAGGCGAGTGCCTCGCTCACAAAGTATCGGCTGGTGCCGGAAGATCTCCGGACGTTGATGCAACTCGACATCGATACCTACCTGCGCGAGGGTTCCGGCGGATTGCTCGCTCCATGGATTGCCAAGGTTGGGGAGCGATGGGGAATCGACGACGAGTTGCTGGCAGACTTCTTTGACAGCTGGCTGGTCGTTCCGGTATTGGCGCTTCTGGCCAAACGAGGTCTGCTGAAGGAACTCCCCACGCGGAATCTTGCAGATTTACCCGCGGACGTGAGGGAAGAGGTTATCTCGCTGTTTAAAGCCCTCGGTTGGCTAAAGGATTTAGGAGGACACTACCAACTCACTGCGCCCGGCGAGTTCATGTTCGAGCGGGCTATGAACCTGGGATTCGTCGCATCCTACCGCCCCATGCTGGGTGCCATGGACGAGTTGCTGTTCGGCCGCGCGGAAGGCGTGTTCACCCTCGGGAGTGACGGTCAGGAATTGCATATCGACCGGCCCATGAATGTCATGTCGAGCGGTTTGCAGCAGGACGGTTATTTTGCGGAGGTGGAGCAAGTACTGATTTCGATTTTCAGCCGCGAACCGATTTCCGCGCAACCCAGGTATGTGGCCGAGATGGGCTGCGGTGATGGCAATTTTCTCAGGCGCGTCTACGATACGATTCGTAATAAGACGCCTCGAGGCACGCAACTATCGAAATACCCATTGACACTGGTGGGCATCGATCCAGATCAGGCGTCGCTGGACGAGACCAGCCGTACTTTATCGGGAATCGATCACATCGTCGCCGCCGGAGATATCGGCAACCCGAGAAGGGTTGTCGAAGATCTGCAGGCGCTCGGCGTCGATCCCTCAGGGGTGTTGCACATTCATTCGTTTCTGGACCACGACCGTCCCTATATACCTCCGGCAGACCAAACGTCACTTGAGGCGCGAGCCCGCGCTCGCTATCGGGGCGCAGTGGCGGATCGCCAGGGCCATGCCATCTCCCCCGCTGCGGCGGTGCAGAGTCTTGTCGAGAATCTCGAGCGCTGGGCAGAGATTGTCACCGACCACGGCCTCATCCTTCTCGAGGTGCATTGCCAGGATCCGATGGTCGTTCGCGCAGACATCGACGGGACCGAATCTCTCTACTCCGACGCGATCGGAGGCTTTTGTCAACAGCTATTGGTCGAGGCGGATGTGGCGTTGATGGCTGCCGCCGAAGCGGGACTCTTTCCTGCCAAGGAATGCTTTCGCAAGTTTCCAAAACTGCTTCCCGGCTCGCGGGTTACGCTCAACCGTTTTGAACGGCGACCCTATCGCGTGCGACCGGCACGGCACTCGGATCTGCCCGCGCTCCTACGTTTAGAGGAGGCTTGCTGGTCAAGAGCCACGTGCGTTCCAGCCGAAGACCTGCTGAAGCGGATCGACGACTACGCGCTTGGACAGTTAGTGATCGAGATGGACGGCGAAGTTGTGGGCGTCATCTACTCCCAACGAATCGCCGACGTGAATCAGTTGCGCGACTGCCAGGTCCAGACTGTGGCCGCCCTCGCTGCAGACAACGGAGGCGTCGTCCAGCTGTTGGCGATTAACGTTCTTCCGGAAAAGCAGCAACTCGGCCTCGGCGATCAGCTCCTCGATTTGATGTTGATGCGCAGTGAACTGCAAAGCGGTGTGCGCCAGGTCGCGGCGATTACCCGATGCAAGGATTTTCGCGGCCAATCGCTCGCAGAGCTGGCCGAGTACGTCGAACGCCGCAATTCGTCCGGCTGGCCGGTCGATCCCATTCTCCGGTTTCACCATAGCCACGGCGCCAAGTTCTTGGGGCCAGTCCCAGGGTATCGGCCCGAAGACACGGACAATCTGGGTGCGGGTGTGTTGCTTTGCTATGACTTTGAAACCCTGAACGAGACGCGCGCAGGCGCTAAGCCTCCGGCCCTGGTATCGGGCCCAGACCCGGTGGTTGTCCCTACGGATCGGCTCGAATCGTGTCTGCGCAGCCTGCTGGGACCCTCTCGCCAAGGGGCTTTCTCCTGGAAACTCCCGTTGCGGGAAATGGGACTTGATTCGCTCAACATGCTTGAATTTCGGCTACTGCTCGAGCAGACATTCGGGCGGCCGTTTTCCACGACATTTTTCTTCTCGCATCCAACACTGCTCGACATCAAGCACCATCTGGATGAGTCATCGCCGGAACCTGCGCGGGCTGCCAGAGCCCCGGCAGGGGATCGTGTGAACCTGGCAGGCGGCCTTGCACGCGGAGGAGAGGTTGAGATACGCGCGCGCGAAACGCCGCCAGGCGTCACAGGTCATCAGGGATTGATTGCCGTGATCGGCATGGCTGGCAAATTTCCCGGATGTGCGGATTTGCAAGAGTACTGGGACATGTTGGCAATCGGCCGCGATGCGGTGACGGAGATTCCAGCCGAGCGATGGGATGTGGACGAGTTCTACAGCGCTGATCCGGAAGCACTTGGCAAGATCGTTTCCCGCAAGGGCGGGTTCCTCCACGATGTCGACGAATTTGACGCCGCGTTTTTCAATATCTCTCCGCGCGAAGCCGAGCTGATGGATCCGCAGCAGCGACTGCTGCTCGAAATGCATTGGGAGGCCCTCGAAGACGCAGGCATCGATCCGGAGGGGCTGCGCAAAGCGGCGTGCGGAATCTTCGTCGGGTTGTATTCACACGATTACGAGTTGCTGCAAGTGGCGGGCGGAACGGAGAATGATCTCGGTGGCCACTCTGCGACCGGAAACGCGGCATCCGTCGCGTCCGGGCGGCTCGCCTATTTTCTCGGAACGCGAGGGCCGGCGATCACGCTCGATACGGCTTGCTCGTCCTCCCTGGTCGCCGTACATCAGGCGGTCAGAAGCCTGCGAACCGGGGAGTGCGAACTTGCGATTGCATCCGGCGCAAATCTGATTTTGTCACCGCGGCTGAGTATCGCCTTCTCGAGAGCAGGCATGTTGTCGCCGGACGGCCGGTGCAAGACGTTCGACGCCGCCGCAGACGGTTACGTGCGCAGCGAAGGTTGCGGCGTTGTGGTATTGAAGCGTCTGGATGACGCCGTACGCGATGGGGATTCAATTCTTGCTGTAATCCGGGGTTCAGCCGTCAATCAAGATGGCGCCAGCAACGGGTTGACCGCACCGAGCATGCCTGCACAGGAGGAGTTGATCCGTGGTGCGCTCAAGGACGCGGGGCTGTGTCCCGCAGACATCGATTACGTCGAAGCTCATGGAACCGGCACGCAGCTGGGCGATCCGGTTGAGTTTCAAGCTCTGCGAAATGTATTTCAAGGAGACCCGAACCGAACCGAACCGATTTGGCTCGGATCCGTGAAGACGAATATCGGCCACACAGAGGCCGCTGCGGGAATCGCCGGTCTGATCAAGGTGGTACTTTCCATCCAGCAGCGGCGATTGCCCGCCCATTTGCATTTCCACAAACCGAATCCGCAGATCGATCTCGAAAGCGTCCCGGCGCGAATTCCCGTTCGCTGCGAGCGATGGGTGCGTCAGGATCGGCCTTTGCGCGCGGGCGTCAGCTCGTTTGGATTTAGCGGCACGAACGCCCACGTGATTGTGGAGCAGGCCCCGCCGGTTCTTCCGACAAGCCCTGTCGCCGATCGGCCTAGCCACTTGCTGGCGTTATCGGCGAAGAGCAGGCCCGCTTTGAAAGCCCTGATAACGCGTTATGCCCAGTGGCTGCCGGATCACAGGGATTTGGAACTAGGCGATATCTGTCGCACCGCCAATACCGGCCGCGCGCATCATGATTATCGCCTGGCGTTTCGCTCCGCGACCCACGACGGTCTTGCCCGTTGTCTGAAGGAAGGTTTGCAGCGCGCCGCCGCGATCAGCCTTGTTCAAGGCCCGCCGAAGATCGCGTTTCTATTTACGGGACAGGGGTCTCAGTATGCAGGCATGGCTCGAGAGCTGTCTCTGACTGAGCCCGTGTTTCGGAACGCGCTCAGTGAGTGCCGCGCAATCCTCGCTGACGAACTGGACCAGCCGCTCGAAGATATTCTTTACCCGGACGCTGGTCAGCGCTCGGTGCTCGACGAAACAGCGAATACTCAACCCGCCTTGTTTGCCGTCGAATATGCGCTCGCACGTACGCTCGAATCCTGGGGCGTCCAACCCGATGCCGTCGCGGGCCATAGCGTCGGCGAATACGTGGCCGCCTGCATCGCGGGAGTGTTCAGCCTGCGGGACGGATTGAAGCTGATTGCAACGCGCGGACGATTGATGCAGGCACTGCCGCGCGACGGAGCCATGTTCGCGATTCTCGGGCACGCCGATGCGGTCCTGCAGGCCGTGAACGAATCCGAAGGTAAAGTTTCGGTTGCTGCATTCAACGGCCCCTCAAATATTGTTATATCGGGCCGCCGCGCCGAAGTCGAAGCGATCGGCCGCCGTTTGGAACAAGTCGGCGCAAAAGTTGTCCCCTTGCAGGTTTCCCATGCGTTTCATTCTCGCCTGATGGAACCGATTCTGCCGACCTTCAAAGAAGTAGCGCGCATGATTCGCTTTTCGCCCCCTCAAATTACTTTCGCCTCGAATCTGACCGGCGATCTCGCGCGGGACGAGGTCACGACGGCGGATTATTGGGTTCGACACATCCGGCAACCGGTCCAATTCGCAAAAAGCATTCGTGTTCTTGCCCGGCAAGGCGTCGAGGTCATGATCGAGATCGGTCCGCACCCGGTATTGTTGGCGATGGGCCAGGCGTGCATGCAAGACACCGAACCAAGTCCCACCGAGTGGCTACACACGCTCACGCGGGGCGGTTCGGACTGGGACGGGATGCTCGCGACCCTCGGCGCCCTTTACGAAAAGGGCGTGAAGATTGACTGGTCCCGTTTTGACGCAGCTCACAACCGTCGCCGGGTGGGCGTGCCGAAATATCCCTGGCAGCGAAAGCGCTATTGGTTCTCGGGGAGCGAGCCCGCCAGAAGCAAAACCCCGTCCATCCGCTCGGAAGTGCCGTCGGACTGGTTTTATGAGGTTCAATGGATTCCCCGGTCTCGACTGAGTGATAAGGTACTGCCACCGTCCGCCGAATTCCTGCCTGCGACCGCCGGATCGTCGACAATCGACATGGGAGCCTCTGCAGAGTCGACAGCATGGAAGCGGCCGGGCCACTGGTTAATCTTCGCGGACAGCAACGGCGTTGCTGCGGCGTTCGATCAGCAATTGCGCAACCTGGGCGAGGAAACAATTTTGGTCGCTGCGGGGGAGATGTCAGGCCTAAACGGCTTCCGTGGCGGATCAAATTGCGGTGACCTACTCGACCGCGTGCGGCAACAGGCTCGAATGCCTCTGCGCGGCGTCATTCATTTGGCGAGTCTCGATGCGCCCGGAAATGGTTCGCTGCAGCCTCTTGTACTGGAAAACACGCATCGGTTCGGTTGCGAAACCGCTCTATATCTCGCGCAGGAAATACTGCAGCGCGAATGGTCCGAGACTCCCAAACTCTGGCTCGTTACACAGGGATTGCAGCCGATGGCGATATCCGACTTCACGCCCGCCCTGGCCCAGGCTCCGTTGTGGGGAATGGGCAAGGTCATCGCGCTCGAACACCCCGAGATTTGGGGCGGTCTGATTGACCTCCCGATGGATGATGATCTCGCGACCGCAGCAGGTCGGCTCGTTCGTGAAGTCTGTCAGCCAGACGGCGAAGACGAAATCGCCTTCCACGAGGGAAATCGCCTCGTGCCCCGACTAGTTCCCTTCTCACTCCAAGCCTGCTCGCCTTCGTCATTCAAGGCGGATGCGAGCTATCTCATCACGGGCGGATTGGGGAAAATCGGGTTCATGCTGGCACGGTGGCTCGTAGACAATGGCGCGCGGTCGCTCGTTCTTGTGGGCCGGACCCCACTTCCGGATCGGTCCGCATGGCCGACCTTGCCTCCCGAATCAAGCGACTATGACAAGGTCCGGGCAATTCAATCCCTTGAACAGGATGGCGTCCATGTCCACGTGTGCGCAGCCAGTGTGTCGGATGCCGAAGCAATGGCCTCGTTGTTTGCCCGTTTTGGGCGCGACCTGCCTGCTCTCAGGGGCCTGATTCACGCCGCAGGAGTCTTGGAATCCGTGGCAATCCTAAAGACCGACGTCTCCGCCTTCGAACGCGCGTTCCGGCCCAAGATCGGTGGAGCGTGGATCCTGCATGAACTGACCAGGCATCTCGCCCTGGATTTCTTTGCAATGTTTTCTTCGGCGGCGACCGTATGGGGATCGCGCGAGCTTGGCCCCTATGTGGCTGCAAACATGTTCCTCGACGCGCTCGCACGGGTTCGCCGCGGCGCAGGGCTCCCTGCAGTTACGATCAACTGGGGCTGGTGGGAGGGCGGCAGTACTTCCAGCCACGTCAACGAATTTTTTGAAAAGTTTGGTCTTAAAGCTATGCCGACCTCCCTTGCGCTCAACGCGTTTGGCAGCCTACTCGGAAGCGATCGAGTTCAAGCTACAGTGGCCAGTGTTGATTGGAGTCTATTCCAACCGATATACGAAGCCAAACGCCGGCGGCCTTTCCTATCCGAAATGCGGGCGCCCGCAAACGGCAAATCTGATTCCGCGGAGTCCGCACCGGCGCCAGATGAAACATTCTTGTCGCGACTCCGCAGCCAGGATCCGCAGAAAGCGAGGGAACTTCTGGAAAATCACGTTCGGGACCACGTCGTCGGCGTGTTGCACCTCGATCCGCGAGAGTCGATTGACGAGGGGCGAGGTTTTGTCAAGCTCGGTATGGACTCTCTCATGACGGTCGAACTTTGCCGTCGCCTGCAAAAGAGTCTCGGACGGAAGTTTCCGGTCACGATTGCATTCGAGTACCCCAGCATTTCCGCCCTCACCGGCTATTTATTTGGCGAGCTCGCATTGGCTGTGCTCCCGACCGTCTCATCCGCACAGCTCACCGGCCGACCGCCTACTGAGACACTGCACCCGGTTTCGCTGGATGAACTCCAAGACGCGGACCTAGCTTCGATTCTCGATGAAGAACTGACGCGCGTTCTCAACATTCCTCCCAGGGGTGGCTATGCAGAGTGACCCAAGAGAGTATGGGAACCGCGAGCGGCTGAAGAACGCCGTGATCGCAATCAAGACGTTGCGGGCGCAACTGGAATCGGCCGAGAGACGACAGCGGGAGCCGATTGCAGTGATTGGCGTGGGTTGCCGTTTCCCAGGCGGTGCCTCTGACCCAGAATCCTACTGGCAGCTCCTCCGCGACGGGCGCGATGGCACGAGCGAGATCCCGGGTTGGCGCTGGCCGTTGGACGAATTCTACAGTGAGGATCCGGACGCGCCGGGGCGGATGTACACCCGGCGCGGCGGTTTCGTGGACGGCATCGAAACCTTTGATGCAGACTTCTTCGGCATCTCGCCTCGTGAGGCGCTGCGGATCGATCCGCAGCAGCGCGTGCTGCTCGAGGTTACTTGGGAAGCGCTCGAAGACGCGGGGTTGCCGCCCGACAATCTGGTCGATTCGAACACCGGAGTCTTCATCGGCATCACCGGCAGCGACTACGGCGAAGTCGTGCGCTCAGCAGGCGGTGAGTACCTCGATGCCTATCACCTGACTGGCTGTTGCCCGAATTTCGGCCCGGGCCGCATCGCCTACCTCCTGGGTTTACGAGGCCCTGCTCTCGCGATCGATACCGCATGTTCCTCGTCGCTGGTCGCGGTTGATTCAGCGTGCCGCAGCTTGCGTACCCGTCAGTGTGACCTCGCTTTGGCTGGCGGCACCAACGCCCTGTTGATCCCTGACACATTCGTGACAACGTGCAAGGCCCGCATGCTTGCCGTCGACGGCCGTTGTAAGACGTTCGACGCCGCCGCGAATGGATACGCCCGTGCGGAAGGTTCGGGCATCGTCGTCCTCAAGCGTCTGGCCGATGCGCAGGCGGACGGTGATCGCGTTCTGGCAGTGATTCTGGGGTCCGCCGTCAACCAGGATGGGAAAAGCAGTGGCTTGACGGTCCCCAACCGCCACGCCCAGGAGGCCGTCATCCGTCAAGCGCTCGAATTCGCCGGCGTGTCTCCCTGCGAAATTCAATATGTCGAGGCGCACGGAACTGGCACGCCGCTCGGTGACCCAATCGAAGTACGCGCACTGGCAAACGTCCTCGGTCAAGGTCGGTCCCTGGAAAACCCGTTTTATCTCGCATCCGTCAAAACCAATATCGGACATCTGGAGTCAGCCGCGGGTATCGCCGGCTTAATTAAGGTCGTCCTGGCCCTGTGCCATCGCCAGATTCCACCCCATCTAAATCTACACAATCCGACACCGCACGTTCAGTGGAACGAAATTCCAGTCCACGTGCCCACGAGTCTGACACCGTGGATGCCTGGAACCGCCCAGCGACTCGCAGGCATCAGCTCCTTTGGTGCCAGCGGCACGAATAGCCATATTGTAGTCGGCGAAGCCCCCGAACCGGCCACGCTGGTGCCTGCTCCGCAAAGGCCGCTGTACCTGCTGACGGTTTCCGCCCGCACCGACGCCGCCTTGCAGGCCGCGTTGAAGCGCCTGGATGAGCATTTGGGGTCGCATCCGGAGGCATCCATCCAAGATGTCTGCCACACGGCCAATGCCGGACGCAGCCACTTCCCCTCTCGAGTCTCGGTGTTGTGCACAGATATCCCTGACGCGAGGGAAAAACTGCGCGATTGTCTCTCCTCTGCGCCGCCCAACGGTGTAATGGCCAGCCACGTGTCCGGCCGCACCCGCCCCCGCGTTGCGTTTCTGTTCACCGGTCAGGGGTCGCAGTACATCGGCATGGGACGGCAGCTTTTCGAATCGTCACCGGTCTTTCGTGCCGCCATCGAGCGCTGCGCCGATGGGCTGCGTCCACATCTGGAACATCCGTTGTTGTCCGTGATTTTCCCCGCCGATGCTGGATCGACACTCATCAACGAAACTCGTTACACCCAGCCCGCTCTATTCGCCCTCGAATACGCGCTCAGCGAGCTCTGGCGCTCGTGGGGAATCGAGCCCTCCTTCGTGTTGGGACACAGCGTCGGTGAATATGTCGCGGCCTGCGTCGCCGGTGTGTTTTCTCTCGACGACGGCTTGAGGGTCATCGCCGAGCGTGCGCGATTGATGCAGGCCGAGCCTTCCGGGGGCCGCATGGTTGCCGTGGGAGCGAGCGAGGAACAGGTGCGCACCGCGATCGAACCGTTTTCCCGCACCGTGTCCGTCGCGGCTATCAACGGACCGCGAAAAATCGTGATTTCTGGTTTAGCGACCCATGTGGAAGCTGTCGTAACGCGCCTTGCGGCTGAATCCGTGCACTGCCAGGAGCTGCCCGTCTCTCACGCGTTTCACTCACCATTGATGGAACCGATGCTCGCGGAGTTTGAAACAGTCGTCGGCAAAATGGACCTGCAGGCTCCGAAAATCCGCCTGGTGTCCAACGCTACCGGACGAATCGCCGATCCAAAACAGATCACGCGCACGGACTACTGGCGGCGCCACGTTCGCGAGCCCGTCCGGTTCGCGCAAGGTATGCAAACGCTCGCAGAAGAGGGCTGCCGCGTCTTTCTCGAACTGGGACCAAGCCCCGTGCTGGTCGCAATGGCGCAGCAGTCGATCGAAGCAGCCGACGCGTTGTGGCTGTCCACCTTACGTCGGAATCGCAATGACTGGGCTGAATCCCTCGGTAGTCTCCAGGCGCTCTATCACGCGGGAGTGACTATCGATTGGAAAGGTCTCGATCGCGACTACCCGAGTCGGAGAATCAGCCTGCCGACTTACCCGTTCCAACGCGAACGGTTCTGGATCGACTCTGACCGCGGCGCACGGAGCCCGCGGAGCGGCCGTCGCATTGTCCACTCGGAAAACCAGCATCCGCTGGTTGGGGTGGCCCTGCGTTCTCCCGCCATCGAGGGCAGCGTCTTCGAGACGGAGTTGAGTGCCCAACAACCCCTGTTCTTGAAGGACCACGAGATTTGCGGGCGCGTCATTGTTCCCGCTGCCGCTTATGTCGAAATGGCGTTGGCCGGGGCGCGTCAGCTGTTTGGTAAGGGCGCGTGCCGTATTGAAAATCTCGTACTCGACGAGCCGCTCGTCTTGCAGGCCGATGCCGAGACGAAGGTGCAGTCGATCTTCCGTCCTTCGGACGGCAACGCGAACACATTTGAAGTATTCAGCAGTTCCGGCAAGACAGAAAACTCCGGCACATGGACCCGCCATGCTGTTGGCAAAGTGAGTAAGACTGCCGAAGGCGAAAATGTTGAAAACAGAGCTGCCGACCTCGAAGCGATCCGCAATCGCTGCGCGGAATCAGTGAACATCAAAGCCTACTGCGAATGGTTGAGCGACCAAGGCTCCAGATTCGGTCCGGCATTCCCAAGGCTTTCGACGCTTCTGAGAGGAAATGGAGAATCGCTGGCAGAAATCAAACTCGCGGAGTCGCCCGCCGACACCAATGCGGGTTACTGCTTTCATCCGGCCCTGTTGGATGCGTGCTTCCAGGCGGCGCAGGCGACTGTTCCGGCATCGGACGCCGGAGCGGATGATGAGGTCCTGTTGCCCGTCGGCATTGAATGCGTGCGAGTGATTCGCGATGCGCCGAGTACGCTTTGGAGCCACGCCCGTCTACATCGATCGTCTGACCCCGAAGCTCGCACGTTTGTCATGGACCTTGAGATCTTTGATCAGGATGGAAAGGTCGTCGGATCCGTTGTCGGGTTCAAGGTGAAACGCGTCGAACGAAGCACGCTCGAGGACGGCCGGCCGGCAGGCGGAAGGGATTGGCTCTTCGAAATTCAGTGGCGCGAAATGCCGCCGTCTAAAACGGTCGCGACAGAGGGTCGAAATCCGTTGAACCGACCGGCGACCTGGTTGATTCTCGCCGATGAGCAAGATGTGGGTGAGGCAGTTTCAGCCAAGCTAGCGAAGCTGGGCCATAAAAGTGTCTTGGCGAAACCCGGATCCGCATTCCTCTCCCAGGGTGAGAATCGATACGTCGTGAATCCGGCCAATCAGGCAGATTTCGCGCGACTTATCGAAGAAAGCGGGATCACGCCGGAGACGCCGCTTCGTGGCGTTGTCCACCTGTGGAGCTTGAATTCCGCGCATTTCAATATGACGAGGGCGGATGATCTGGCGCGCTCCCAACTTTTGGGTTGCGGTGCCGTGCTTCATCTCGTTCAGGCACTCGCTTCGCTGAAGAGGGAACCGGCGCCGCGCCTTTGGCTGGTCACGCGTGGAGCCCATGCGGTGACGGAATCGTCCGCGACGGTTCACGCCGCGATGGGTGCGCTCTGGGGCCTGGGACGAGTTATCGCCGCCGAACATCCGGAACTGCAGTGTCAACGGGTCGATCTGGACCCGGAAGACCAGGACGCGGATGCCCTGTTTGAACTGTTGTGTCACGAGGAGTTCAACGAGGGCGAAATCGCGTTTCGACGCAAAGTCCGTCTGACACCGCGGCTCGTCGTGACCGGCCCAGCGCCTGAGGCCACATCCGGTTCCACGCCGAGCAGACTCCCCTTACGCGGCGATGCCAGCTACCTCGTCACGGGCGGGTTGAGCGGCTTGGGCCTTGAAACAGCACGGTGGATGGCACAGGAAGGCGCACGCAACCTTATATTGATGGGACGCCGCGAACCAGGCCCTGCTGCCAAGAGGATGCTTGATGAGTTGGGGCGTCACGGCGTGAAGATCGCGATCGAAAAATGTGACGTGTCGGACGAAGCGCAACTGACTGGCATATTCAACAGGATTGCCATGTCGATGCCTCCGCTTCGCGGAATCATCCACGCGGCCGGCGTACTGGACGACGGTGTCCTCATACAACAGACCTGGCCTCGCTTTGAAAGTGTGATGGCGCCTAAGGTGCAAGGTGCATGGAATCTTCATCGCCTTACCGTATCGCTTGAGCTGGATTTCTTCGTGCTCTTCTCTGCTGTCGCAGCAATTGTCGGTTCGCCCGGACAAAGCAACTACGCCGCTGCCAACGCATTCATGGATGCTCTCGCGCACCAACGAAAAGCGATGGGCCTGCCGGCTTTGAGCATCAACTGGGGACCCTGGGCGGACGTCGGAATGGCTGCGCGGCTGGACACCAAGAGTTCTCAACGGTGGCGCAATCGCGGCTTGCGCCCGATTGCGCTAGAACGAGGCATGAAAGCGCTTGGCGAGATGATGGGTGTTTCGCAAGCGCAAGTCGTCGCTATGCAGGTTGATTGGTCCCGATTACTCGCGAGTTCCGGCGTGGGACAGTCACCCGCATTCTTCACGGAGGTCAGTGGCAACTCGCAGAAAGTGGCGGATTCGGCCCGCCTCGCCGGCGATCTGATGGACCGTCTCTCTGCCGAGCCGCCCGTCCGCCGACTCGCGGTCTTGCAGGCGCATGTGGAATCGGTTGCTTCCCGTGCGCTCGGCATGGCCAATGGCAAGCCGCTCGACCCTCGGCGGCCGTTACACGAGCTGGGACTGGATTCGCTGATGTCAGTCGAACTGCGGAATGCGCTTGCGGTCCCGCTTGGACGGACCTTGCCACCCACGCTGTTGTTCGATTATCCGACCATCGAATCGCTTGCGTTGCATCTGGCCAACGATGTTCTCAATTTGGACCTTGCCGGCGCTGAGAACCCCGATGCTGCCGCAGCCGCAAGCAAGGATTGGAAAGAACTCGAAATGCTGACCGAGACCGAGGCTGAAGCGCTGCTGTTGGCCGAACTCGACCGAGCGAATCAATATGCCGATGACTGACAGCCGCAAGACGCAGGAACAGCTGTCTCCGCTGAAGCGCGCCATTGTTGAATTGCGTGAAATGCGTGGGAAGCTGGACGAACTGGAGCGCCGAAAGAACGATCCCATCGCTGTCGTTGGCGTCGGCTTGCGTCTGCCTGGCGGTGCCTCGGACGAAACCTCTCTCTGGAGAATGCTCGCGGAGGGCCGTGATGCCGTCACCGAGATTCCAAGAGAACGTTGGGATATCGAGGCGTATTACGATCCGGACCCCGACAAGCCGGGGAAAATGAATATCCGTCACGGCGCTTTTCTGACCGAGGTGGATCAGTTCGACGCCGACTTCTTTGGCGTATCGCCACGCGAGGCCGTCAGCATGGACCCCCAGCAGCGACTGCTGATGGAGGTTTCGTGGGGAGCATTGGAAAATGCCGCCATTGCGCCTGCGTCCCTGTTTGGCACCCAGACGGGCGTTTTCGTCGGCATGGGCAACAATGACTACTGGCGGATGGTTTACGGCGATGAGGAGCAAATTGACGCCTACGGTGCCCTAGGGAACTCCTACGGTGTAGCCGCTGGGCGGCTCTCGTATTTTCTCGGCGTCCACGGCCCGGCCTTAACGGTGGATACCGCATGTTCCTCGTCGCTCGTCGCCGTGCATCTGGCTTGCGCGAGCCTGCGATCAGGCGAGTGCACGCTCGCGCTCGCCGCCGGGGTGAATCTGATTCTGTCGCCCGAACTCAGCATCAACCTCTCAAAATCGCGGATGCTCGCCCCCGATGGCCGCTGCAAGACTTTCGACGCCGCAGCCGATGGCTACGTGCGCGGCGAGGGTTGCGTCGTGGTCGTGCTGAAACCGCTGTCGGCGGCGCTCGCCGCGCGCAATCGCATTCTGGCTGTCATACGAGGCACGGCGCTCAATCAGGATGGCCGCAGCGGTGGATTGACCGCACCGAACGGTCCCGCACAGGAGGCTGTGATCCGCGAAGCCCTGAAGATGGCAGGAGTCGCGCCGCATGAGGTCAGTTACTTGGAAGCGCACGGAACGGGAACGTCACTCGGTGATCCGATCGAAGTGCGGGCGGCAGGCGCCGTATTGTGCCAGGGTCGACCGGCAGAACAGCCTTTAGCGATCGGTTCAATCAAAACGAATGTCGGCCACCTCGAAGCCGCTGCCGGAATCACTGGTTTATTGAAAGTGGTGCTTGCATTTCAAAACAAGCAGATTCCCCCGCATCTCCATCTAAAGAACAAGAACCCGTATGTGGAATGGGACCGGCTCCCGATCGTCATCCCCACCGAGTTGACTCCCTGGGAACCGGCCAACGGCAAGCGCATCGCGGCTTTGAGTTCGTTTGGTTTCAGCGGCACCAACGCGCACATCATTCTCGAAGAACCCCCGGTCGCGACGAAAGCGATGGCCCCAACGGATCGTCCGGTCCAGGTGCTCGCCTTGTCGGCGAAGACGGGCGAGTCGCTGAAACAACTGGCAAAGGATTACGGAGACTATCTCGACGCCCACCGAGGAGTTTCGCTGCCGGATGTTTGCTTTTCTGCCGGCAGCGGGCGTTCGCATTTTACGCATCGTGTGGCCATTCTCGGAGGCCAGGCCGATCAGTTTCAGACCGGTCTGCAGGGGTTCGTGGTGGGCGACAAACCACCGAATGTAATTGCAGGCGAAACGCTCGATCTCAAACCGCCGCAGGTAGCTTTTCTGTTTACTGGCCAGGGTTCACAGTATGTCGGAATGGGACGCGTGCTGTATGAAACCTCACCCACGTTCAAGCGTGCGTTGGATCGTTGCGAGGAGATCCTGCGGCCGCTGCTTGAGAGGCCGCTCCTTTCCGTATTGTATCCGGAAGGGGGGGCATCTTCACCGCTTGACGAGACCGCGTACACGCAGCCGGCACTTTTCGCGGTCGAATATGCGTTGACTGAACTGTGGCGTTCCTGGGGAGTGCGACCGTCCTTCGTGATGGGTCACAGCGTAGGTGAGTACGTGGCGGCTTGTGTCGCGGGAGCTTTCAGTCTCGAAGACGGACTCAAGCTGATCGCCCAACGGGCTCGGTTGATGCAGTCGCTGCCCGCGACAGGACGCATGGCAGCCGTATTTGCCAGCCGTGAGCGGGTTGCGGCGGCAATGGCTTCCGCGCCTGCGGTGTCATTTGCGGCGATCAATGGTCCGGATGCGGTCGTGATTTCCGGGGACGACAGTCAGGTGCAGGAAACGCTGAAGCGTCTCTCCAAGGACGGCGTCACCAGCAAGGAACTCGTGGTTTCGCACGCATTTCATTCCTCCATTCTCGATCCCATCCTGGATGCGTTCGAGAAAGTTGCCGCCGGTGTCGCATATTCGGAGCCACACACGGGATTTATCTCAAACCTAACGGGACAATCTGCCGACGCACGATTGATCGGGCGCGCCGATTACTGGCGTCGCCACGCGCGCGAACCGGTGCAGTTCGCAGCGGGCGTCCATTCGCTCGTCGAGCAGGGTGTGCAGGTCTTCCTGGAGATCGGTCCCAACCCCGTATTGTTGGGCATGGCGCGGCGTTGTGTGGAGAACGGAAATCAATCCTGGCTTCCGTCACTCCGATCGCATCGCGATGACTGGACACAAATGCTCGAAAGTGTGCAGGCGCTTTATGTCGCAGGCGCGGACATTGACTGGGCAGGCCTGGACCGCGACCGCCCGCGCGCTCGGTTGGCCCTGCCGACCTACCCGTTCGAGCGCCACCGTTACTGGCTGGATCCGACTGGCCGAGAGCGCGGCAGAAGCCACTTCGACCCGGAAAAGCCGTGGCAATCGGCGAAGGCCGCCGCTACTCGCCAATCACGGCAAAGCCCGCTGGATGTGAACGTGCCGACGTATGTCGAAAAATGGCGCTGTCTCGAACGGCTGACGACGGCGCACGCGGCGAACACGCTGCGGACGTTGGGGGCCTTCGCGCGCGTCGGCGAGGCTCACGACACGGATTCGCTCGTCACACAGTTCGGCATCCCTGCTATGTATCGGCACCTGTTACAACGATGGTTGGGGCGGCTGGCATCGGCAGGGATGATTCGCGGTGAGGATGGAAAGTTTGTGAGCGATGCGCCTTTGCCTGACCCCGACTTGGCTTCTCGCATTGGTGAAACGGAGCAGATGTTCGCGGACGACCCACATCTTCTGGCGTATCTTCGCAACTGTGGCGACAAGCTCACCCAGATCATCGGCGGCAAGGAAAGTCCGCTCGAAACACTATTTCCGGGAGGTTCCTCCGCCTTGGCGGAGAACTTATACGAAAACGCGAACATGAATCGCTACGTTAACTCCATCGCCGGCGCGGTCGTGGAGGCCGCATCGCGGTCATGGAAGACGAATCGTCCTATTCGGATTCTCGAAGTGGGCGCCGGCACGGGCAGCACGTCTGCGACGCTGTTGCCATTGCTTGACCCGGAGCGGTCGGCATACGTGTTTACGGACGTCTCGGACCTTTTCTTGACAAGGGCGCGCGAGAAATTCACGGCGTTTGGGTTCGTAGGCTTTGCCGTTTTCGATCTGGAGAAGGACCTCGAGATCCAGGGATTCTCTCCCCACACGTTCGACATTATCGTGGGCACAAATGCGGTCCACGCCGCGCGCAACCTCGACGGGGCGTTAAGGAGAATTCACTCCCTTCTGGCGCCGGGCGGGTTCCTGCTTCTGGTCGAAGCCACTCATCACCAAGAGTGGTTTGACTTCACCACGGGACTCATCGAAGGCTGGCAGCACTTTGCGGACGATTTGCGCGGCGACAATCCTTTGCTTGCCCCGCAAAAGTGGAAGGCCGCGCTCCTCGAGCGGGGCTTTGTTGAGGTCGCTACGTTTCCAGAGGATGGCTCGCCCGCCGAAGTACTTGGCCAACATGTGATTCTGGCGCGCACAGCCCCCGGTGCCGCGGGTGACAGAGTATCCCCTGGTGGTTTGTCGCCCGGGTTCCCTTCCGATAATGGAAAGCGGAGTGTGGCCAGGTCTGACGGCGACGCCCTATCCGCCGAACGCGTTCAGGAGTTTCGTCAACGACTTGTAACGGCGCTGCCCGATGAGCGGGAAGAGCTTATGAACGATTACGTCCGCGCGCGGGTGAGTGAAGTGCTGCGGCTGGACGCGGGCCGCGGGTTGGATCGGCGGCACCGGTTGATGGACTTGGGCCTTGATTCGCTGATGGCGGTTCAACTGCGAAACCTTCTCGAATCCGGGCTTGGTCTGGGGCGTACACTGCCGGCCACCCTGGTCTTCGATCACCCGACCATCGAAGCAATTGCCCAATTCCTTCTGCAGCACCTGACCCGCCATGGCGTAGTGGCAACACCGGCGCTGCCTGCCAAAGCCCGGCCAAAGGATTTCGCCGGTGTGCGCGCTCAGGAGGTTGAGGCGTTGTCCGACGATGAAGCCGAGGATCAGCTATTGAAACGGCTGGAGCAAAAGTGATTCCCATTCCATGGACGTATCCAAGGGTATTCAACGCATGACCGAACTTTCGCCGATGAAGCGCGCGCTGCTTGCGATTGAAGAATTGCAAGCGAAACTCGACGCGGTCGAACAAAAGCGGTGCGAACCCATCGCGATTGTGGGTGCGGGCTGTCGCATTCCGGGCGGCGCGAATAGTCCCGAGGAATTCTGGCAGTTGCTGCGCGAGGGCCGCAGTGGCGTGCGCGAAATCCCTCGGGATCGTTGGGACGTGGAAGCCTACTACGATCCGAATCCCGACACACCGGGCAAGATTGCCACGAGGTTTGGCGGATTCCTGGATCAGGTGGACCGGTTCGAGCCGCAATTCTTTGGTATCTCGCCCCGCGAAGCGCTCACGATGGATCCACAGCAACGTCTGTTGCTCGAAGTGAGTTGGGAAGCGCTGGAACACGCCGGTCAGTCGCCTGCGAATCTCGAGAAGACTCGCACCGGGGTTTATTTTGGCGTCTGCAGCAATGATTACGCCCAGCGCGTGATTGAAGCCGGCGATCCGGCACTGCTGGATATGTATTACCTGTCCGGCATTGCCCACAGCATTGCGTCGGGTCGGTTGTCCTACATACTGGGATTGCAGGGGCCGAGTGTTTCGCTCGACACAGCATGTTCGACATCGCTCGTGGCCGTTCATTTGGCGTGTCAAGGTTTGCGCACCGGCGAATGCCATCTGGCTCTGGCCGGCGGTGTGAATGTAATCCTTACACCCGATCTCTTTGTCACGATGTCGCGCGCTCGGATGCTGGCATCGGACGGGAAATGCAAGGCTTTCGACGCGGCGGCTGACGGCTTCGTGCGAGGCGAAGGTTGCGGTGTCGTCGTGCTCAAGCGCCTGTCCGACGCGTTCGCCGATGGCGATCGCATTCTGGCCCTCATCCGGGGCTCAGCCGTGAATCAGGATGGTCCCAGCAGCGGCCTGACTGCACCAAACGGCCCGTCGCAAGAGTCGGTGATTCGTGATGCACTCGCGAATGCCCGCGTCGATCCTGCAGACGTTAGTTATATCGAAGCGCACGGAACCGGAACCTCGCTCGGCGACCCGATTGAATTGCAGGCGCTCGGCGCAGTGTTCGGGCCAGGACGCGATGCGGCATCCCCGTTGCTTGTCGGATCGTCGAAAACCAACGTCGGCCATCTGGAGGCGGCGGCCGGCGTGACCGGACTGATCAAGGTGGTTATGGCATTGCAACACCAGGAAATTCCGCAACAACTCAACTTCAAACAGCCCAGCGCGCACGTTCCGTGGGAGCAGTTGGCGCTGAGAGTAACAGACGAGCGAAGACCGTGGGCTCCGCTCAACGGCAAGCGCATCGCCGGTGTCAGCTCGTTCGGCTTCAGTGGAACGAACGCGCACGTCGTATTGGAAGAGCCGCCAGCTGACCTGGCCGGGGAAGCGATAACGAAAGAACGTCCGTTGCATGTACTCGCGCTTTCCGCCCGCACCGAACCTGCGCTACGCACGTTGATCGAGCGTTACGCGCAGCGGATGGAAGGACAAGAGCCGATCGCCGCAGCGGATATTTGCCATACGGCTAATGTGGGCCGGGACCACTTCCCCTATCGGCTTGCCATCACGGGTGCCACCGCGAATGCCATGGAAGGAAAGCTTCGGCAATGTCTCACCAGCGAAACTCCGCCCGGTGCTGCCCGCGCCTGCTGGGAAGGAGTGGATCGGCCAAAGATCGCATTTCTATTCACAGGTCAAGGTTCCCAATATGTGGGAATGGGCCGGAGGCTTTATGAAACCTCGCCAACCTTCGCGCAAGCCTTGGACCGTTGCGACGCTGTTGTGCGCGGCCGGCTGAGTCAGTCACTCATGGACGTACTCTATCCTCCTGCGGGCAAACACTCACCACTCAATGAGACGCAATTCACTCAGCCCGCTTTGTTTGCGCTGGAATACGCGTTGAGCAAGTTGTGGCAATCGTGGGGCGTGCAACCGACTTTTGTGCTCGGACACAGTGTTGGCGAATACGTGGCAGCCTGCGTGGCCGGCGTGTTCAGCGTGGAGGACGGACTGGCCCTGATCGTTGAGCGTGCGCGTCTGATGCAGGCGCAACCGCGCGGTGGATGCATGGCAGCGGTGATGGCGCCGGCCGAAACTGTGCGGGAAGCATTGAAGCCGGTGGTATCACGCGTCGCAATTGCGGCATTGAACGCACAAAACCAGACAGTGATCTCGGGATCAGGCGACCAAGTACGAGCATTGCTTAGACAGTTCGCTGCCGCCGGCATCAAGTCCCAGGAACTGACCGTGTCGCACGCGTTTCATTCTCCATTGATGGAACCAGTGCTCGGGGCTTTCGAGCAGGCTGCGGCAAAGGTGAAGTTCGATTCTCCGCGACTCCGGCTGATTTCCAATCTAACCGGCAAGGTCGCTTCGGCGGCGGAAATCACAAAGCCGGCCTACTGGCGCCAGCACATTCGGGAACCGGTCCAATTCGCGGCTTCGATGCAAACGCTGGCCGATGCTGGCTGCACCGTGTTCCTTGAGATCGGACCCAACCCCGTGCTGCTGGGCCTCGGTCGCGCGTGCGTCGATCCCGAAGGTGCTCTGTGGCAGGCATCGCTGCGATCCGGTCGTGAGGATTGGACGGAACTGCTGTCCAGCTTAGGGCAACTTTACGTTCACGGCGTCAGCGTGGACTGGGCGGGATTCGATCGTGACTATCGACGCCGCAAGGTCAGTCTGCCGACGTATCCATTTCAACGCGAACGGTTCATGGTGGATCGAAAAGCCAGCCCGTCGGCTCGTGCAGAGTCGACGGCAGTGCTTCATCCGCTGGCCGAGCGACGTCTCGAATCACCATCTCTCAACGACGTTGTGTTCGAAACTCATCTTTACGCCGACTCTCCGGATTTCGTTGGAGACCATCGTGTGTTCGGAAGAGTGATCTTCCCGGGAACGGGTTATCTCGAGGCTGTTCGTGCTGCGGCGGAGTTAGGCCTGGGAGGCACTGCCTGGACGATCGAAGATGTCGTGATTGGCCAAGCTCTGGCATTGAACGATGCTGAGGGAAGACGCTTGCAGGTCGTGTTGTCGCCGCTAGATAAGGACACGGCGCGCTTTCAGGTATTCAGCGCGGCACCCAGCGCGGGCCCAACGGACCCCCAGTGGCGGTTGCACGCATCCGGTGCATTGCGCAAGGTAACCGACATGGCCGCTCCACAGCTTGTCGAGATTGACGCGATCCAACGTGGCATGGAGGAACTTGGGGCTGAACGTTTCTATGCCGACTACGAACGGCGCGGACTGGGTTTTGGTGTGCGCTTTCGTGGAGTGCGACGCGTCTGGCGCCGCGCGGGCACGGCCTTGGGCTTGATTGAAGCGCCGTCGATGATGACCGGAGAATTGGCCCAATTCGGCATCCATCCGGCACTGCTGGACGCATGCGTCCAGGTCGTCGCTGCGGCCATATTCAGCCCCGATCAGGAGAGGGTTGGTGAAACGTTGTTCATGCCGCTGGGCTTGGAATCGTTCTGTCTTTTCGCGCAGCCGACGACGAAACTTTGGAGTGTGGCAGTGCTGGATGAGGCCGCAGCCGGTGGAGAGACGATCAAGGCGCACATCCGTGTGGCTGATGAAACAGGACGGCTCGTTGCCGAGTTCCGCGGCATGTCCTTCAAGCGCACCGACCGCGCGGCTCTCGAACGTGTCATTCAGGAGGGCGTTGACGACTGGTTTTACGAAATTGCGTGGAAACCGCTGAATTGGCCGGACGAGTTTGCGAAGATGCCTGCGGCGTTTCCCGAGTTCACGGAGTTGGCTAGACCGCTTCAGCGGCATCTCGAGGCGTTCACCCAGGAATCAGGGTGGCACAGGTTCGACCAATTGCGACTCAGGCTCGACGCGGCATGCGCTGGCTATATTGCCGCGGCGTTGCATGGACTCGGCTGCCGTGCAATTGTCGGCGAGTCTTTCGACTCCCACGCACTGGCGGATCAATTGCGAATCATTCCGCAACAACGACGCGCCTTTGGCCGCCTTCTCGAAATTCTCGCGGAAGATGGCGTGCTGGAACTTTCCGGCGAGGGAGGCCGTTGGGCGCATCCGTTACCACTCTCAGACACTCCCGCAGCCATGGCAGGTTTATGGCAGGAGTTTGCCGAATTTGAAGCCACCCTGGCGATGACCGAGCGATGCGGCAAGCAGCTGAGCGATGTACTGACTGGGCGGGCCGATCCGCTGCAACTATTGTTCCCGGCGGGCGATCTCACTACCGCAGAAAAACTCTATCAGTATTCACCTTCGGCACGCACCCACAATCCGCTGGTGCGCGAGGCCATTCGATCCGCGGTGGCCGCATGGCCAGCGGGCCGACCGCTACGGGTTCTGGAAGTGGGTGCGGGCACCGGCGCCACTTCGGCTCACGTCCTGCCGATATTACCGGCGGATCGCTCCGAGTATATATTCACCGACATGTCCCCGCTGTTTCTGCAGCGGGCCGAGGCCAAATTCGAGGATTTCCCCTTCGTACGCTATCAACTTTTCGATCTCGAGCGCGATCCTTGTGCCCAAGGGCTACAGCGGCAAAGCTTCGATGTCATCATCGCATCCAATGTGATTCACGCGACACAGGATTTACGTCAGGCCCTTACTCACGCACGAAGCCTTCTGGCGCCCGGCGGCTGGCTGCTCATGATGGAGGTGACGCGTCCGCAGCGTTGGTTCGATGTCACGTTCGGTCTCACGGATGGCTGGTGGCGGTTCCGCGATCAGGATTTGCGGACGCGCTATCCTCTTCTCTCACGTCCACAATGGAAACGGCTTCTGCAAGAAACTGATTTCGATGCCGTCTTGACTGTGCCGGATGTTGAAATCGAGGCCGAGGAGCCCGATCAGGCAATTGTCATTGCACGTGCGACCGTTGGCGAGAAACAGGCGGCGGTCGAGCAGCCGCCTTCGGCATCGCGGCGCTGGTTGATTCTGGCCGATCATGGAGGCACGGGTCAGCGCCTGGCCGATCGGCTCGGCGCTCTTGGGGATCTGTGCGAACTTGCGTTCGCTCGAGGCAACAGCAACGGTTCAGGTGACAAAGGTGAGTTGTTGGACGCCACTTCCGCGGAAGACCTGGAGAAATTCATAGTTCGTCACATCGCCGGAAACGAGCGAACACCTCACGGTGTCATTTACCTTTGGCCGCTCGACGCCCCGGCCGTTGACAAGTTGAATGCGGAAAGCGTGGAGCGCGAAGAGCGATCTTGGTGCGGCAGCGCACTGCACCTGGTGCAGGCCTTGGTGCGCCACGCAGGTTCCAGTCCGCCGAAACTGTGGTTGTGCACCCGCGGCGCTCAGAAGGTGGACGGGAATGACAAAGACTTGTCACCGGTTGCCGCCACAGTGTGGGGCTTGGGGAAAGTCATTTCACTCGAACATCCGGAGCTACGCTGCGTGCGGCTGGACCTGTCTCCGGATCGCGATGAGGATCAGATCGACACCCTCAGCGCTGCCCTGCGCACGGAGGATAAGGAGGATCAGGTTGCGCTGCGCGCCGGGCGCCGATGGGGCGCACGGCTAGAGCGGGTCAGTTTCCAGCCCCCCGAGTGCGTCGCCCGCTTCGCCGGTACCTCTTACCAATTGACTTTCGCGAAGCGGGGTTCGTTTGACAATTTGAAGCTCGATAGAGCCGATCGTCGTACTCCTGCGCGAGGCGAAGTAGAGATTCGTGTTCACGCGAGCGCTTTGAACTTCCGCGACGTAATGAATGTGATGGATTTGTATCCAGGTGACCCTGGGCCGCTGGGAGCAGAGTGCGCGGGAGAAATCGTGGCTGTGGGCGAAGGAGTGACCGAATTTGCGATCGGCGATGCGGTTGTCGCAGTCGCGCCGCGAAGTTTTGCAGCTTACGTTACGGCACCGACGGAGTGGGTGGCGCCGAAACCGGCGCGAATGAGCTTTGCAGAAGCCGCCACCATTCCTGTGGCGTTCATGACCGCTCACTTCACGTTGAATCACTTAGCGAAAATTCACGCTGGTGACCGGGTGCTGATTCACGCTGCAGCGGGTGGCGTGGGACTGGCCGCCGTGGCGCTAGCGAAGCTGGCTGGTGCGGAAATTTTCGCAACGGCTGGATCGGCGAAGAAAAGAGCATTTCTGAAATCCTTGGGCGTTCCACACGTTTTGGACTCTCGTTCATTAGGATTTGCCGATGAGGTCATGAGGATTACCAACGGTCGCGGCGTGGACGTGGTGCTGAATTCACTGGCGGATCAATTCGTGGACCGCACCTTCGAGGTCATTGCCCGGAACGGGCGGTTCCTGGAAATCGGCAAGCGCGGCATTTGGGCAGCGGAGCGGGTCTCGAAGCTGGACCGCGATATTCAATACTTCATCGTGGATTGGGGTGTGGAAGCGCGGAGCAATCCCGCGCAAATCGGCTCGATGCTCCGCGCATTGATGGGGGCGTGCGATCGTGGGGAACTGGAACCACTGCCTTATCGAGTGTTTCCGCTGAGGGAGGCGAAGGCGGCATTTCGCCTCATGGCACAGGGGCTCCACACTGGCAAGCTGGTTCTCACACATGAGGAAATGTTGGAGCGGGCCGGCGCCAATTCACCGGTTCCTGTCGGACCACACAGCACTTATTTGGTCACAGGCGGACTGCACGGTCTGGGGCTTATGACGGCGCAATGGCTCGTCGAACGGGGAGCGCGGCACCTCGTGCTGACAGGACGTCGCGAGCCGGACAGTCTGTGCGCCGAGACTTTGCGGACTCTGGAATCTAAAGGGGCCGAGGTGCGCGTCGCTAGGGCGGACGCGTCGGACGGGGACGCCATGACGCGGTTGATGGCGGATGTGCGTGCCACCATGCCTCCTTTGCGCGGTGTCATTCACTCCGCGGGCGTCTTGGACGATGGCGTTTTGTTGCAGCAAAATTGGGATCGTTTCGCCGCTGTCTTTGCTCCGAAAGTCACCGGGACCTTGTTGTTGCATCAATTGACGGCATCTGATCCACTGGATTTCTTCGTACTTTATTCGTCCATCGCAGCTGTGTTTGGCTCGCCCGGCCAAGGAAATCACGTGGCCGCGAATTCTTTCATGGACACGTTGGCTGCGGCGAGGCGATCGGCGGGTCTACCGGGGTTGAGCGTCAATTGGGGAGCATGGTCGGGCGCTGGCGCGGCGGTTGACCGCGGCGTTACGGAACGCCTGCGAGAGACCGGCTATGGTGTGATTGATCTACGAGGAGGATTCACGGCGCTGGAGATTGCGCTGCGCGGCAAGCGGGCTCAGGTGATCGTGTGTCCACTGGACTGGCCGAGGGTTCTTCGTGATTCTTGGCGCGACGGACAGCTCGCCCCGTTGTTGAAAGACTTCAAGAAACCGGCTTCAACCATCCGCCGAACACGAGAGGCGCGCGCAATCAAGGAATCTGCGTCCAGTGCGACTGCTGCGAGGACGGTGCTATTGACGGAACGAATCGCCGCGGCTGCCCCTAACCAACGCCGTGCGCTGGTGATCGAGCAGATTCGGCTTGACGCCGGACGCGTGTTGGGTCTTGAAAATCTGGACTCGTTATCCAACAACAAACCACTGAACGAACTTGGACTCGACTCATTGATGGCTGTTGAATTGCGCAATGTGATCGGCACAGCGGTTGGTCGGAACCTACCCGCCACATTGTTATTTGACTGTCCAACGGTAGATGCTCTGACGGTTTACCTATGCCGCAGCGTCCTTGGGTTGGAGAAAGCACGAGAGGTCCCGGTGAGGGAATCGCAAAAGATGTCTACGGGAACCGACGTGTTGGAGCAGATTGAAGATCTCGACGATAACGAGATCGACCGGCTGTTGAAGGAAAGAGGGCCGGGGAAACGGTGAGCGATTTCCCGATCGCGTGCCGATAAAGTCGATTTGTTTGCGAGCGCGGGAACGGATGGATCCACAGATTGTCGTTCGATGGCGGAGGCGATGAGGCCCCATGCTAGCAGAGAACACGCGCGAATCGAGTTCAGAAGTCAACCGAAACGCAGTTTCCACCGCAGACAACGTTATTTCTCTGGCCGATTCCCAACTGCAACCACGTATCCCGGAGCTGGATGGCCTTCGGGGTCTGGCAATCTTTCTTGTCCTCCTTTGCCACTACATCTACGCCTGGCCCTACGGAACTCCGCACAGTTGGTCGTCGCGGATTGCGACACTAACCGAGCAGGGCCAAACGGGGGTCGATCTGTTCTTTGTTCTTTCCGGATTCCTAATCGGCGGGATTCTCCTGAATTCCAGGTCTTCACCGGGGTATTACAAGACGTTCTACTTGCGCCGATTTTACCGCATTATTCCGTTATATTACGGCTGGATTCTTCTCGTCTGGCTGGCATCGCCCGACGCCCCGCTGCATTTCGAGAACCATTTCGGAAAATTTCGAACAGGGGCCATCCCGTACTGGATCTATTTTATTTTCATTCAGAATTTCTTCCTGGCCTCGACTTCGGCTCAGGCTATATGGCTCGGCTCCACGTGGTCTCTCGCGGTGGAGGAGCAGTTTTATCTGATTTCGCCGTTCCTTGTGAGGAATCTGTCGAAGGCGTCCCTGGTTAAACTACTCGTGGCTGTGGTTGTTTTTGCAGCCGTGGTGAGGTTCGTTCTATCCACTTGCCTCGGTCCCAGCCACTATAGCTGGGGAAACCTCGCTTCCTATTTGTGGACTCCGTGCCGCGCGGACGACTTGGCGCTCGGCGTTCTGGCCGCAGTCGCCTGGGCCGACCCGGGAAGCAGGCAATGGCTCCGCGAAAACCGCAGCAAGATATATATTGTGGCATCTGGGTGCTTGGCATGTGTTCTCGTCCTGCTCTTCTGGTTGGTCAAGCCGCAGTCCTATGTCCAGGCTACGGTCGGGCGTCCTGTTTACGGTTTCTTTTATACATCGCTGCTTCTGATTGCGCTCGTTGACAAGCAGAGCAAGCTAGCGGGCATCCTACGATGGAGAGTTCTTAGAGAGCTGGGAAGAGTGTCCTACTGCATTTACATTATTCACTGGGCCGTCGACTGGATGGTATTCAAAATCGCGTGGCACACCACGCCTCGATTTGACAGTGTTTCCGCGATGGGTCTGACGGTTGTGGCACTTGCTTCTACTCTCGCGATCGCCGAGCTCTCCTGGCATTACTTCGAGCACCCGCTGATTCGGCGTGGCCACCGTTATTCGTATTGACGCCGCACGATACGATGCAACCGCAATTCGTTCGTTGTGCCCAGAGATCGTCGAGTGTTTGGCAATGAGAATTGCGGAACGAAGCGCGGGGGGTGTCGGAGAAGCGGCGGACTTTGTTCCCGTTAAAGCTCAGACTAGGCCGAAGCCAGTCTTGAACCTTAGAGTTCGAAAGCTTCGTGTACGTCGTGAACATGGCGAACGTCGATCCCGAGGTGCACGATTCCTTGCAAGGGTGGAGGGCGACTGATCTCGGTTGGCATCTAGCGCGATACCCAGTCCTGATCGGGCTGCGGCCGCCTAGAACTAGATCGGGGCGTTTTTGACAACACTCGCCGTCAAGTTTGCCGCTCGGCTCTCAAGACCGGATAAGATAACTTGAGTTGAAGTTATGGATTCAGGTTCAGGGTGGTGACGGGTACCAGTGTTTCTTCAGGGTAGAGCGCTTTAGTCTTTGAAGGCAGAATGGACTCGATTCAATCGAGGTATTGTAGGGATGTTGACGGCTGCCAGCAGTCAGATGACCACCCTTGGAAGAAGGCACGCGTGCTTCGTCGCATTTGTCCTGATTTCGGGTCTCGTCTTCTACAAAACGCTTACCACGCTTGTCCAGTATTCCCTTCACGACCAATCCACTTCGCACATCATCCTGATTCCTTTCGTCTCGTTTTTCGTTCTGTATCTTGACAGACAGAAGGAATTTTCGGTCACCGCGTCGAGCATCGCTCCCGGATTCATCGTGCTTGCCGGAGGGTCGATACTGTATGGGTGTGCTCACCGAGGGTTCATTCCCAGAGATGGCAACTGGGCTCTTTCGCTGGAGACACTTGCGGTGATCTTTGTGTGGGTGGGCGGATATATTTGTTGTTATGGAACGAAAGCGCTTCGCGCCAGTTCCTTTTCCTTGCTGTTTCTCCTTCTCATGGTTCCGGTGCCCGATGTTATTTTGAACTGGGTCATTCATGCGCTGCAGGAAGGATCAACCGACGTAGCTTGGCTCATCTTCCAGGCGGTAGGGACACCTGTCTTGCGCCACGGGTTCGTCCTGACGCTGCCCAGCGTTACGATTGAGGTGGCTCAGGAGTGCAGCAGCATTCGTTCAAGCATGGCGCTTTTCATTACGAGTCTTCTCGCGGGTCATCTGTACCTTCAAACCGGTTGGAAAAAACTGGTCTTGGCCGCGTTAGTCTTTCCTTTGTCTTTGCTCAAGAATGGGATTCGAATTGCCACTTTGACGTTGTTGAGTATCTATGTCGATCCAAGTTTTCTGACGGGAAGCCTTCACCGCCAGGGGGGATTCGCTTTTTTCTTTCTGGCTCTCCTCATTCTCCTCCCCGTGTTCTCGTGGATGGAGAAGTCCGATCGGCGTCGCCGCCCAGTCAGTTCCGCGATATGAAAGGAATGTAGCCATCGATAGAGTCAATGTCGTGATCATTGGTGGCGGTGTTGTCGGGTGTGCGATCGCGAGCGAGCTCTCGTCCCGTTGGAATAATGTATTCCTCCTCGAAGCGCTTCCCAGGCTGGGCATGGGAGCCAGCTCGCGCAATAGCGGAGTGATCCACTCCGGCTTGTATTACGCTCCGGGGTCCCTGAAAGCGCGGCACTGCGTGCGCGGCAATGCGCTGACCTACGAATTCTGCGCCGCGCACGACATTCCTCACCGCAATATTGGCAAGATCGTGGTGGCCTCCACACATGACGAGGAATCGACCCTAGCAGCTCTGGTCGAAACCGGCCGCACAAACGGGGTTGAAGGCTTGCGCGTGATCGATGGTGCCGCGATCCGCGCCCGCGAGCCTCACGTCGGCGGAGTACAGGCGATCGAAGTCCCGTCCACGGGCATCGTTGCAAGCGAAGAGCTCGTTAAGGCTTACGCCCGGGTTGCCACCGATCAGGGCGCCCACATCGTCACGAACGCAAGAGTCGAGCGCTTGGAACCGTTGGCCGATGGAATTCGCGTAACGAGCTCGGCAGGCGAAGTCGAGGCTCGATGCGTTATCAACAGCGCCGGGCTGTTCTCCGACGAGGTTGCGGCCATGCTCGGATCGGAAATGGCGCGCCACCGCATCTATCCGGTACGCGGGGAATACTGCGAATTCGTGCGGGAAAAACAGGATTGGATTCGTGGATTGGTCTACCCCCTGCCTCATACCGACGGTGTGAGCCTGGGCACACATTTCACGAAGACTCTCTGGGGAAGTGTTCTGGTTGGTCCCACCGCGCGGTATATCGCCGACAAAAACGATTACGAAAAAAACCGGGAGCCGACGGAGTATTTTGCCAAACTCGCCCGGATACTACTTCCCGGCGTGCAAGCATCCGATCTGACCCCGGCGTACTCCGGCATTCGAGCCAAGCTGATTCCGCCGCCAGGCAGCGCGGGAACTTCTTTTACCAAATCCGCGGCTGATTTCATCATTGAGCGCGATCCGGAATTCCCCGCCGTTGTACAGCTTATGGGCATCGAATCGCCCGGCCTGACTTCCGCTCCCTCCATCGCCGAACACGTACGTGGCCTCGTCGGCGAGATCCTGGCTTGATCGCAAACCAGCCTCTCACACAGCCAGTCGCAGGATCTTCTATTGTCAGGGTACCGTTACGGAGATTTCGTTCGACGGCGGGCTCTCGATGTTGTTCGAATCGACCGATGTCACCGCGTAGAAGTACGTTTGACCGTTGGCGACGCTGCTGTCGGTGTAAGTCGTCGCCGCGATGGCTGTGACAAAGAGCCGGGAAGTGCTGGACGCGGAGGCTCCGCGGTAAACGAAATATCCAGTGACTTCCGACGGGCTGGGTTGCCAATTCAGCGCCACAGAATGTTGGACCGCCGGCGCCGCCGTGCCCGTCCCCGTGAGGGGAATACTTAGAACCGCGTTCGACGCGTTGCTTGAAATCGAGAGAGTGCCCTGCGCGGCAGCCGCGGATGTTGGATCAAAAGTCACCGAAATCGTGACGGAGCCATTCGGAGTCAATGTCGCATTCAATCCACCGCTTGCCCGGAAAGCCGACCCGGTGATCGAGACCCCGGAAATCGTGATGTTCGTACCGCCCGAGTTGGTCAGATTGATGGTTTTCGTCGCCGGCGTTCCCACGGTCGCGCCGCCGAATGCCACGCTCGTCGCGCTCGCCGTAAGCTGCGAAGGTTCCGATTCCGTGGACGAATTGTTCTTGGCTACTCCCGTTGCCGAGAGCGGTATTTGAACGACGGAGTTGGTCGCATTGCTCGATATGGATAACGTGCCTTGAACGGCTCCCGCGGCAGTAGGGCTAAACGTCACCGAAACTGTGGCTGTGCCATTGGGATTCAGATTCGCTATCGCGCCACCCTTCGCGCTGAACCCGGCCCCCGTCGCACTTACTGTCGAAATCGCCACGTTCGCCGTGCCCGCATCGGTGAGCGTAATCGACTTGGTGACCGGGCTTCCCACCGTCACGTTTCCGAAGGCCACGCTTGTCGCGCTCGGTGAAAGCTGCGAAGCCGGCGCGGTCACGCCTGTGCCGGAAAGTGTGATTTGCACGGGCGAGTTCGCGGCATTGCTTGCAACGGTTACCGTTCCGCTCGCGCCTCCCGTGTGCGCCGGTTCAAACTTCACGTTAATCGCGGCGGTCCCGTCGGGATTCAGATTCACATTTGTGCCGCCGCTTGCGCTGAATCCTGTCCCTTGGACCGTCACGGACGAAATGGTCAGGTCCGCGGTCCCCTGGTCCGTCAGCACGATCGGCAGCGACGCCGCAGCTCCCACGGCCGCATTGCCGAAATTCAAAGTTGTGGAGCTCGGTGAAAGTTCGGACGAAGGCGCGATGCCTGTGCCGGTTAGCGTGATGTTCATCTTCGGATTGGAGGCATCGCTCACAACCGACAGAGTCCCTTGCGCGCTACCTGTCGCCGTCGGAGCGAAGGCCATGGAGATCGTGGTGGTTTGGTTCGGAGTCAGCGTCACGGCCGCGCCGCTTTTCACGCTGAAATTCGCGCCCGCAATGGAAATCGAGGAAATCGTGACATTCGAAGATCCGGCGTCGGTCAATACGACCGATTCCGTGGCGGGCGAACCTAGGGAGACACTCCCGAAACTCACGGTGCTCGAGCTGGGAGAAAGGGAGGACGCTGCGTTTTCACCGCTCGATGAGCCGCCGCCACCCAGAGGATTGCCTGCCAGGCCGCAACCAGTGGTAGCGAACAAGGCCAGCCAGACCACAACCGCGCAAAACGCGGGCGTGAAACGGCTGACCGCACTCTTCCTGCGGATCAGCGACAGCCGTCCTGATTGAGACTGAGGAATAACGGTGCTCTTGTAGGGCACAAGTGATTGTCGAATGTGAGAGTTGAGGAAAACTACTGGACGCGGGTACACACGAGGGACAGGGGGGTTCACCTGTCCGCGAGGACAGTTCTTTGACAAGGCCAAAGGGCCCGGCGCGTCATGGGGACCGCCGGGCCCATCGGGTTGAACCGAGTTACGGTAAAGCGCCGGTTGCGAGCCTACGGAATCGAGACCGACACTTCGTTTGAATCGCTACTGGCTTCGCTGCCGTCCACCGCCGTGACCACGTAGAAGTATTGGTCGCCCGCTGTTACGGTCGAATCGGTGTAAGTCATTGTCGTCACCGGCGAAGAGTTCAGCGGAGTTGTGCTATACCCGTCGGACGTCGTGGCCCGATAGACGTTGTAGCCGCTCACTCCGTTCGAGGCGCTGGCATCCCACGAAAGCACGACCGAGTGCTGAGTTGCGGCAGCCTGTCCCGTGCCCGAGAGGCTCACGGCGGTCGGCGTGTTGGTGGCATTGCTCGCCACGCTCACGCCCGCACCGGTCACGGCACCGGCCGTCGTCGGATCGAAAGTGACGGTCAGAGTTGCTGTCTGTCCCGGAGTCAGGACCGTTCCATTCGTTACTCCACTCGCGCTGAATCCCGCTCCTGTAGTCGTTAGCCCCGAAATCGTGACGTTGGAGTTTCCCTTGTTGGTCAGCGTGGAGGCTTGCGAACTCGACGTATTCAGCGTTTGCGTTCCGAAGCCCAAACTCGCGGGATTCGCACTCAATGTCCGCGTCGCCGCCAAGCCGGTTCCGGTCAGGTTGATCGTCATCGACAAAGGCGCACCGTTCGTCGTCAGCTGCACAGATCCAGTCACCGCACCCGCACTGGTCGGTGCGAACGCGGCGTTGAATGCCAGGCTGCCGCCCGCCGCGATCGTAGAGGACGTCGTGAGCCCGCTGATGCTCATTCCCGCGCCCGACACGGCGATGTTAGAGAATGTCAGGGTCATATTGCCGTTGTTGTGCAGCGTGATCGGTTGAGAGTTGCTGCTTCCGACAATCACGTTCGAGAAACTCGCGCTCGTTGGCGAGGCAGAAACCTGAGCCTGCATGCCCGTGCCGGTCAGCGATACAGTCGCGGGCGTTGCCGAAGCATTGCTGGTAATCGAGACGCTTCCCGTTGCGCTGCCCTCGGACGTCGGCGCGTACGTGACGGTGAATTGCTTGCTGGCTCCTGCGTTGACCGATGTCGGCGCGGTCAGGCTCGTCGTGAAACCGGTGCCCGAAATCGTAGCTGCTGTGATGGTCAGAGCCGCGTTGCCGCTGTTCGTCACCGTCACAGTCTGATTGGAGCTGCTACCCACGTTGACGTTGCCGAAAGTCACCGGGGAGGGATTGAGGGTCATCGTCGACTGCGTTGCCACGCCCGTGCCGCCCAGATTGATGGTCAGGGTGGATGGTGAGCCGTTTGTGGCCAACTGTACGGATCCGCTGACGGCGCCCGCCGCCGTCGGCGCGAATACGGCGTTGAACGTCAAGTTTCCGCCCGCCGCAATCGTAGAGGACGTGGTGAGCCCGTTGACGCTCATTCCGGTGCCCGCGACAGTGATTTTCGAGAATGTGAGCGTCGCGTTGCCATTGTTTTGCAGTGTGATTGGTTGCGAACTGTTGCTCCCAACTGTGACGTTTGAGAAGGCGACGCTCGATGGCGACGCCGCGGGCTGTGACTGCAGCCCTGTGCCACTCAAGGAAAGCGCAACGGGCGATCCTGGAGCGTTGCTGGCGATCTGAATGCTTCCCGTGGTGCTTCCCGCCGTGGTCGGCGCGAGTGTCACTGTAAACGTCGTTTTCGCTCCTGGGTTGACCGACTTCGGCACGGCTAGGTTCGTCGTGAAGCCGGAGCCCGAAATCGTTGCTGCCGTAATGTTGAGAGTCGCGTTACCGGTGTTCGTCAGCGTCACGGTCTGGCTCGAATTGCTGCCCATCGCAACGTTGCCGAAGGCGACCGGCGACGGGCTGATCGTCATCGTCGCTTGTGTTGCCGTACCGGAGCCGCTTAGGTTGATTGCAAGCGGCGAGCCTGGGGCGTTGCTGTTGATCGAAACGCTGCCCGTGGCGCTTGTCGACGTGGTCGGCGCGAACGTTATCGTGAAGCTAGTCGTCTGGCCCGGCGTGAGGCTTGCCGGCGCGCTCCATCCCGTCAGCGTGAAGCCCGTGCCCGTGATGCTATGAGCCGAAATCGCTATGTTCGCTGTGCCGGTGTTTGTCAGCGTGACCGGCACCGAAGCGCTCGCGCCATCGATTACGGATCCAAAGTTGATGCTCGCCGGAGTCGCCGACAATCCGCCCTGAGTTCCAGTCCCGCTTAGCGTGATCGTTAGGGTCGGGTTCGTGGCATTGGAAGTGATCACGATGCTGCCGGTGGCCGCGCCTGAGGTCGTCGGCGCAAATGTGCCCGTGACCGTCGCGCTCGCTCCTGCGGCGAGCTGCCCGCCCGCGCTCAGTCCGCTGGCGCTGAACCCCGTGCCGCTGGCCGTAACCGTCCCGATCGTAACCGTCGCGTTGCCGGAGTTCGTCAAAGTAAATGCCTGCTGGCTCGATTGGCCCACCGCTACGCTATTGAAATTGAAGCTTCCCGGATTCGAAGCCAGCGAGCTCCCGCTTGTCACGGCGCTGCCAGTCAGGGCGAGCGTCTGCGGCGACCCCGTGGCGTTGTCCGTAAAGACGACGCTGCCGGTTGAACCGCTCGTGGATGTTGGCGTGAATGTCACACTGAACGGAAGGTTGGCGCCCGCCGCGATCGTCGTCGGAAGCGACAGTCCGGACATCCCGAAGCCCGTTCCAGATAGCGTCGCGAGGTTCATCGTCAAGCCCGCGTTTCCGCTGTTCGTCAAAGTCACCGTTTGAGTGCTGGTCTGGCCCACGACCACGTTGCTGAAATTTAAGGATGCCGGAGAAATCGTCAGAGCTGGCTGCATGCCGGTCCCGCTCAACGAAACCGAGACTGGCGAATTGGAGGCGTCGCTGGTAACCGTCAAAGTCCCGCTGGCGGCTCCCCGACTCGTGGGAGCGAATTGCAGTTGCACGGTCACACTCTGTCCTACCGGAACCGAGGCCGAAGGATTGCCTCCCATGACTGTGAATCCCGCTCCAGAAATCTGTGCCGACGCGATGTTCACCGCCGCTGTGCCGGTATTGGTCACCGTCACGCTCTGGGTACCGGTGTTTCCTACGTTTACGTTCCCGAACGCGACAGTCGTCGAACTCGGCGAAAGCACACCCGCCAGTGGATCTCCTGTCGAGCCGCCGCCTCCGGTGCCCCCTCCCTTGCCGCCGGTCGATGCGGGGGTTGTGTAGCCAGCGCAGCTGGACAGCCCGAACATTATCAGCATGACGGCGAAGGCCGCCAAGAGGGGTAGGAGCTTGCTAAACTGGGGAACGGCGCTAACGGCTTGCGTTGGGTAATTGCTGTGCGATGTCATGGCTCGCACAGTCTAGGAACCGCTTCCGACGCTATCTACTGGACGGGGGACTAAAGAAAGGGCAACACCTTCGCCTGTTCAAACGGTCCCTGTCCTACCTGCCCTTCTTCTGACGACCTGTACCTGCGGGCGTTCACGAGCACCGTGCAAACAGCCCTACAGAGCCGCGTTTTTCTCGCTTTATCAAGATTCGCTGAGTGTCAAGCGCCTCGTGGGAGTACAGGTGCCGCCGGGCCTCATGCTAGACTCGCGCCAGCGTGCTCGTTCGAATGAAACAGACCATGGCCGTCGTGCCAGCCCAATTCCCTGCGGTTCTCGCATTCCCCGCTGCGGCGTTTTTCGATTTAATTTCGCTGTACGCGAGTCTCTTCGCGTGCCCATTGCTGTTCTTCTTCGGTCGGAGGGGCGTGACCAGCAGATGAACGGCAAGTCATGGGAGGACAGATTCACAGCCCGCATTCCAGCTTCGGTTTGCCTGCTGGTGCTGTGCGGCATCCTCTTAGCGGGGTTGTTGCCATTCCGGGGACCTCGGAACGGGGTTACCTGGCTCGGCAATCAAAGCGGTGTCCGCTTGTCCGGCCACTCAACCCTTTGGAGTTCCGGCTCGTTTCCGGTCCTCGATGGAGGCAACGGAGATTCGTGCAGCATCGAAATGTGGCTCCAGCCGGGGCTTGCACGCGACTCAAGCATCATTCTCTCGTTCTCAACCCCTGAGAACCCTCTCGAGCTTACGCTCCACCAATACCGCTCGCTTCTCATTGTGGAAACCCGCGTCCCGGGCGGCTGGCATCCCGCCTCGATCATCGGAGCCGATGGCGTATTTCGTCAGGGGACGCCAGTGTTCGTAACAATCTCATCGGGACGCGAGCAAACTGCGATGTACGTCAACGGCGCGCTCGCGCGGACGTTTCCCGGCTCTCGGATCGGGCCGGATTGTAGGGGCCGTCTCGTGTTCGGTACGTCGCCCACAATGGACGAAAGCTGGCGCGGCCAAGTGCGCGGCCTCGCGTTATATGGCGGGGAACTGACGGCCGATCAAGTTCGCCAACATTACGAAACTTGGACTCGTGGCGGAAGCCCCGCCATATCAGACCGGGAAGACGCGGTCGGTCTCTACCTATTCAACGAGCGGTCGGGCGACGTTGTCCACAACTCCATCGCCACAGGAATCAACCTCGAGATCCCCGCGCGATACAAGCTCGTTCACCAGTTGTTCCTACAGCCTTTCTGGCACGAATACAAACCGACAGGGGCTTACTGGAAGGACATCCTGATCAATATCGTGGGCTTCATGCCGCTGGGTTTCTTTTTTTTCGCGTACTGGTCGGCCGTGCGACCGATCAGGCGCGCCGCTCTGGTCACCACTGTCCTCGGTTTCGCCGTGAGCCTCACGATCGAGGTCCTCCAGTCCCAGATTCCAACGCGTGATTCGGGCACGACGGACTTGATCACCAATACGCTCGGCACATTCCTGGGCGCTCAACTCTACGGCTGGAGCCTAGCCCGCGCGCTCCTGGCAAGAATCTATTCCGCTCGACTCTCTTAGATCATCGCCTCGCCGGTATTCTTGGCGATCACTTCCCGCGTCTCATCCCGCAATCTGACGATTTCCCTCCAATCGTCTCCGGACGAGGTATTCGGGAAAATGAGCGGCCCGAAAGTCAGCGTGACGCTTCCCGGGCGCGGCAAATATCTTCCATCCCGCAAGATCCGTCGCGCACCTCGCACAGCGACAGGGCAAATGGGTCTCCCCGAATTCACCGCAGCCTTGAAAGCGCCTAGCTGGAACGGTCGCAAACCCGCTTCGGCAGTAAACGTTCCTTCCGGATAGATCGCGACCGATTCTCCGCGTTCGAGCGCCGCACCCACTGCCTCGGCCTGTCGCACGCGCTCTTGCGGATTGCTGCGGTCGAAAGTGAGTTGACCACTCCTGCGTATCATCGTGGCGAGCAACGGCATATCCAGCACTTCGCCCTTCACAACGAATCGCACAGCCGACGGCAGAAACGCCATCGTCACCAGAATGTCCACATAGCTAGAATGATTCGGCGCGAAAATGCGCGGACCTGACTTCGCTTCCGACGCCAGCTCACCGCCGTCGACGCGGACCCGAATTCCCGCGAGAAACAGCATCGCGCGAGTCCCGGCGCGCAGCATTCGCGCCGCCAACTTTCGATGCCATGTCAATGCGATCCCTAGCCACAGGGGAATGACAATCGCCGCGAATATCGCCAGCGCGTAGACACCGTAAACGATTTCCATCGCGCGCATCGCCACGCGCTTCACCAGCGCCCCGGTCCGCGGTCCCGCGGTGCTCAGCACCAGCCGGCCGATCTGCATCCACGTCGGCGTCACCTTCTTTCCCAGCTTCCCGTCGAGATACAGTTGCCGCGTCTCGCTCCGCCGCAATTTTCCGCTCGAAGTCTTCGGAATCGACTGCGGGGGAATCAGCTCAACCACATCGGGCGGCACGCCCATCGCGTCATTCACCCCCTGCGTAATGTCCGCCGAAATTCGTCCGGCCTCCGAAAAATTTCGCACCTCCGCCGCGATAACCAGCCGCTCCGTCCCGCTGCGCGCGTCCGGTGCGCCAAATGCCACCACGCAACCCGTCCGCACACCCGGCACGCGCCCCGCGACATCCTCAATCTCGTGCGGATACATATTTCGTCCCGCTTTGATGATCAAATCCTTCGCGCGTCCGCTAATGTAAATCTCGCCGTCGGCCAGATATGCCAGATCGCCGGAATCAAGCCAGCCTGGTTCGCGAATCAGTTCTCGCGTCGCATCGGGGTTCCGGTAGTAACCGCTCGTCGCCGCCGGACTCCGCAGCCACAACCGTCCTTCGCGCCGCTCACCTGCGTCTTTGCCATCGCTCGCTACAATTCTCACTTCAACATTCGGCAGCGGTTTCCCGGCGCTCACGAAATCCAGCGCTGCGCCCGCGGCGGCGGGAACCGCCCTACCCTCGGACTCGAATCTGCCGCGATCGATGTGATCCAGTCGATATCCGCCGAATTTCGCCGCCGAAACACCCAGCGTCGCCTCGGCAAGCCCGTAAACTGGCAGCAGCGCCTCGCGCCGGAATCCATATTTCTCGAATTTCGCCGCAAATCGCTCCATCGTGTCCGCGCTCACCGGTTCGGCTCCGTTGAACGCAGCCCGCCACGAGCTCAGGTCGAGTCCCTCGATATCCTTGTCCGCGATCTTTCGCACGCAAAGTTCGTAGGCAAAATTCGGCGCCGGGCTGATCGTGCCACGGTGCGCATGAATCGCGCGAAGCCAGCGCTCCGGCCGGCTCAAAAACACGAGCGGCGACATCACCACCAGCCTTACGCCCGCCACCAGCGGCACAAACCACGCCCCGATCAATCCCATGTCGTGATACAGCGGCAGCCAGCTCACTGCCACGTCGTTTGCGTCCACTTCTACCCCCGCCATGATCGACCCTATATTCGCCAGCAGGTTCGCGTGTGTCAGCGTCACGCCCTTCGGGTCGCCGGTCGAGCCCGAGGTGTATTGCAGAAGCGCGATGTCTTCGCCGCGAGCGTGATGCGCCAGAAATTCCGCCGGCCGCCATCGATTCGCAGCGCCATCTGGTTGCGCGTGCGCTTCCGCCAGCCTTTCGGCATTCAACACCTCGCGCAGCGAAGGCACGCCCGGCTGCAGCAATCGCGCCAGCCCCTCGGCCTGCTTAAAGGTGATCAGGAACCGCGATTCCGCGTTCCGCAAAATGCCCGATTGCCGCTTGGCGTATTCCGCGATGCGATTGGCGCGAAACGGCGGATAAATGGGCACAGGAATCCCGCCGGCCAGCAGGATTCCTGCGAATGTGTAGAAGAATTCCGCACAGGTCGGCAGCATGATGGCGACGGTCTGGCCCGGCTCAAGCCCGCGACGCCGCAATTCCCGCGCCACGTTCGACGCTCGGCCGTAAAGCTCCCCGAACGCGATCGTCTCCAATCGGTCGTCCTCGCCGTAGAGATGAATGTGCTCTCGTCGGGGCTCGGCTACACCGCGCAGCCGCAAAACTTCGGTTAGAGATTCGGCCCTGCGAATCTTTTCTTCCAGCGCGGCGTTCGCAGAAGCGTGAGTCGCACGCAGCGAGGCAATTTCGACCGCTCCGGGGTTGGCCGGGGCCGGATCCGCGGAAGGATGGTCGTGAAGCAGGGCATCGCACAGATCTTGAACCGTCTCCGCTTCAGCCATCACGCGGTCCGCAAGCCGCGTGCCGGTTACATTGCCAAGCCGGACCATCAGCTCCACGCGCTCCAGGCTCCCCAACCCAAGCTCGCGCTCGAGATGCGCCGCCGCACCCCGCGCCCCCAGCTCCTCCAGGCCCCGCGCCGATCCCAGCTCGACCAGGAGCTGCCGCACGGTTGCCAGCGTCGGCGCCTCGATCGAAGCGGCCTTGTCGATTTGTGTTCGAGGAGTTGTCAAGGATGTCCCCGCCCCATCTGCGCCGAGCCTACCACCCGCCCTCGCCCTGCTCAATCGTCGCTAGTGGCGCCCTGCGCTGGATTCTTACCGAAGGCGCGATTGACGAGCCTCGAGCGGCGATTGAAATTCGCCCAGCACCTGGCGCAGCGAAGTGCCGGCGGGAAGATCTGTGTCTCATATGTCGGGCGAGCCCGGATGACACAAGCGAACCCTCCGCGATTTGACTACATCGGAACCTACCGCTATCCTTGTAATTCAAATGTTCGCCTCGTTCCATTAGCGTTCCCGTCACCGCCCCGGCCAATCCGGGCCGCCGCTGTTAGCGAAGTTGTGTTTCACAAGCACGAATCACCAACCGCTGCCGACGAATCAGATCGTCAGGATCTCGAAAATGGCAAACCTCACGCTCTTTGAGAAACTCGAGCAAATCGAGTCGCGCTACGACGAAATGACCCGCGAGCTCTCTTCGCCCGAGGTCCACGACGACGCGGCTCGCTACCAAAAGCTCGCCAAGCAGCATTCCGAGCTCGGCGAAATCGTGGCCAAGTACCGCGAATGGAAGGACATCGAAAAGGCTCTTGCAGGGGCCAAGCAGCTGTTCGCCGAGTCCGACGACGCGGAAATGAAGCAAATGGCCGAGGACGAGCAGAGAACCCTCGAAGCCCGTCGCGAAGCCGTCGAGCGCGAAGTGAAAGTCCTGCTCATCCCGAAAGATCCCAACGACGAGAAGAACGTCATCCTCGAAATACGCGCCGGCACGGGTGGCGACGAGGCCTCGCTCTTCGCCGCCGAGCTATTCCGCATGTATTCGCGATACGCGGAATCGCAGCATTGGAAGGTCGAAATCCTCGAAAGCTCCGCATCGCCGGTCGGCGGCATGAAGGAAATCGTCGCTGCGATCCAGGGCCACAAAGTCTATTCGAAACTGAAATACGAAAGCGGAGTGCATCGCGTCCAGCGCGTCCCGGCCACCGAGCAGCAGGGCCGCATTCACACCTCGGCCGCCACGGTCGCCGTCCTTCCCGAAGCCGACGACATCGACATCAAAATCGAAGCCAAGGATCTGCGCATCGACACGTTCTGCTCCTCCGGTCCCGGCGGCCAGTCCGTGAATACCACCTACTCCGCCGTTCGCATCACGCACATTCCCAGCGGCCTGGTCGTTTCCCAGCAGGACGAAAAATCGCAAATCAAGAATCGCGCCAAGGCCATGCGCGTCCTGCGCACGCGCCTTTACGAAATGGAGCAGGAAAAGCAGCACGCCGCGCTCGCCGCCGAGCGTCGCGGCCAGATCAAGACCGGCGACCGCAGCGAAAAAATTCGCACCTACAATTTCCCGCAAAACCGCGTCACCGACCACCGCGTCAATTTCACGCTGCACCAGCTGACCGAAGCCATGGACGGCAAGCTCGGCCCGCTGGTCGACGCGCTCGTAACCCACTTCGAATCCGAGCGCTTGAAACAAGAACTCGTCGAAGCGTAGATCGAACCGACTGCTGCCGAAATTTAAGAGGGACTTACGGAGACGACCGCCATCGACGTCCGCGCCGCTCTAAGGGAAGGAATCGCCCGTCTCCGCGCTTCAAAAGTCCTCTCCTACACTCTAGCCGCCGAATTGCTGCTCATGCACGCGCTGGATCGCGATCGCACTTGGCTCTACACGAATCCCGAGAACCCGCTCGACTCGGCCACAGCCGGGAAATACTTCGCGCTCGTCGCCCGTCGCGCCGCAGGCGAGCCCACCCAATATCTCACCGGCAAGCAGGAATTCTGGGGCCTGGAGTTCGAAGTCACTCCCGCCGTTCTGATCCCGCGCCCGGAAACCGAGCACGTCGTCGAGGTAGCCCTCGAACGACTCGGCGAGCGCGGCATCAAAATCAACATGAAAACCGGCGCGCCCAGCCCCGGGCTGCACATTGCCGACATTGGCACAGGCTCCGGCTGCCTCGCCGTGGCGCTCGCGCACGACCTTCCGCACGCTGAAATCATCGCGACGGACATCTCCGCGCCAGCACTTGAAATCGCGCGCCGCAATGCCGCTCGCCACAAAGTTTCGGACCGAATCCGTTTCGTGCAAACGAACCTGCTTGAGGGCATTTCCGTTTCGCCGCGAGCCACCCCCCACGCGCCACTCGGTTTCGATCTGATCGTCAGCAATCCTCCCTACATCGCGCACACGGACGCCCCGTCGCTTCCAACGGAAGTCCGCGACCACGAACCGCGCTCCGCGCTTTTCGGCGGCCCAACCGGCGTTGAAACCTACGCTCGTCTGATCGAGCAGGCTGGCGCGCAGCTCCTACCCGGCGCAGTTCTCGTCCTCGAGCTGGGCTACGATTCCGCCGACAGAGTCCGCAGAATGTTAGACGCCGAACGCCGTTGGGCCAACATCAGCATCACGAGCGATCTCGCCGGAATCCCCCGAGTGATAGCCGCCGAACGCGTCTGATCGTCCCTCGCGAGTTTTGCCCCCGCGGCCGTTCCGAAAAAGGTCCCCGGGCCTTCCTGCTTGCAGATTCCCCGACTTGGATGCCTGGGTCCCGTGGTAATGATATCGGGCATCGCGAAATCGGCAGACGAGCCACAAGGTTCCAGTGGCACCGGGGCATGTAGGCAGGTCGAATCGCCAAAACACCGGATTCGCATGCGACCGAACGAATTGGGAAAGCATAGAACCAGGGAAATCGAATAGCCCTAAATCGTACAAACTGAAACTTCGGATTTTGCCCCGCCCCAGCGCTATATTGGGGGCCATGCCGAGGCTGGCTCACTTCCGTGCGAAGCACGATGCACACGCTGTGAACGCTGCCGAAGCGTCCGCTGCGATCCTTCACGTGGACATGGACGCGTTTTTCGTCTCCGTCGAACTTCTCGCGCGTCCGGAACTGAAGGGCAAGCCGGTGGTCGTAGGCGGCCAGCCCGACCAGCGCGGCGTGGTCACCAGCGCGAGCTACGAAGCGCGCCGCTTCGGTGTGCATTCCGCGATGCCCCTGCGCACCGCTCGGAAACTCTGCCCGCAGGCGATTTTTCTCGATGGTCACCACGAGCTCTACGGCCAATGGAGCGATCGCGTGGCGGCGATCCTCGCGAAATATTCGCCCATCGTCGAAATGGCCTCGATCGACGAGGCCTATCTTGATCTGGCCGGCACCGAACGCCTGCACGGGCCGCCGCTTTCTGTCGCGAACAAGCTTCTTTGCGAAATTACGTCGACGACTTCGCTGCCGTGCTCGGGCGGTCTCGGAGCCTCGCGTCTGGTCGCAAAGGTCGCCAGCGATCAGGCCAAGCCGCGGGGATTGGTGTGGGTCCCTGCGGGCAGCGAACCAGCTTTTCTGGCGCCACTCGCCGCGCGCCGAATTCCCGGCATCGGCAAAGTCACCGACAGCGCATTGAAAGCGTTCGGCGTCGAAACGATCGCCCAGTTGCAGGTGTTTTCGCAGGAACGGCTCGAGGAACTGTTCGGCCGGTGGGGCACGGCGCTCTACCGCAAAGCGCGCGGCATCGACTCGTACGAGTTTTTCGTCGATGCCGAAGCAAAGTCCCTTTCGCACAACCAGACCTTCGGGACCGATACGAACGATCCCGAGAAGCTCCACGCCACGCTCAGCTATCTCTGCCAGAAAGTTGGCAAGCGTACTCGCGATGCCGGCCTGCACGCCCGCACCATCACGTTGACCGTGCGCTTCGCGAATTTTGACACCATCACGCGAAGCCACACGCTCGCCGAGCCTTCCGATCTCGATTCCGTTTTTCTGAAAACGGTCCTCGACCTCTTCGCTCAAGCTTGGAGGGGCAAAGCGTTGCTGCGCCTCGTCGGCGTCGCGCTCACGGGATTTTCGGCCGGCTCGGGGCAGCTCGATCTGCTCGACCCCGGCCGCCGCGACAAGCTCGAACGCCTCGCGCGCACGACCGACCGTCTGCGCGACAAATTCGGTTTCTCGAAACTCCAGCTCGGTGGCTCACTCTCCAAGCGACCGGAACGCGAATGACCGCCGCGCCTCGTCCTTTCGAGACGCAGCAGGGCAGGCCGAAGCGCCATCGCTTCCGCGATTTCTGGCAGCGCGTCACCGAGGGGATCGAGCTGGACGTTCTCGGACGCCAGTTTCTCTCCGAGGCGAAATCCAGCTATCGGGTCTACGCCAAGGACGTCGATTGGGACGAGGTCGGAAACGCGCGCGGCCCGCGAAGAATCTTCCGCACGATCCTGGCGCTCTTCCAGGCGATGTTGATGAAGCTTTCGCCAGCTCGCCGCGTGCTGCTGCTGATCGCCATTGCCCTCCTGCTCATCCAGCCGGATGTCCGGTGGGGCGAGAAACAGGAATTCAGCCTTCACATGGGCGGGTTCGGCGTCGCGATCCTTTTCATTCTCCTTGCCGTCGAGCTGGCCGATCGCGTGACGATGAAGCGCGACCTCGAAATCGCGCGCGAAATCCAGCAGTGGCTCGTGCCCGAAAGCGCGCCGAAGGTCGACGGAATCGATATCGCCTTTTCGACGCGGCCGCAGAACACCGTCGCCGGAGACTATTACGACGCGTTTCTCCGCCCGGTCCCGCCACAATCGGCTGCCGTTGGGCCGCTGCTGGTAGCCGTCGCGGATGTCGCCGGCAAGAGTGTGCCGGCCGCGTTGCTGATGGCTACGTTTCAGGCAAGTTTGCGCGCGCTCGCGATCACGCCGGTGCCTCTGGGCGAAATCGTGGATGGTCTCGACCGCTACTGCCGCGCGCACAGCCTCGACGGGCGGCGTTTTACCACAGCATTCCTCGCCGAAATCGATCTGCGGACGCGCGAGATGCACTACGTAAACGCCGGCCACAACGACCCGATTCTCCTCCACGTTTCGGGAGCCATCGAGCGGCTTTCAGCCGGAGGTCCGCCGTTTGGGCTGCCGTCTTTCACGGACGAGCCGATCGCTTACGCGTCGGCGCGCGTCCAACTGCAGCCGGGCGATTTGCTGGTCATCTTTACCGATGGATTGGTCGAGGCGATCAACGACTCGGAGGAGGAATACCGCGAATCGCGTCTGTTGGCCTCGATTGAATCCGCGGCGAATGAAAGCTCGGAAGCGATGTTGAAACGAATCATGGCGGGCGTGAATGCCTTTGCCGGCGCGGCGCGCCAGCATGACGACATCACGTGTCTGGTGCTTCGCGTCACCCCGTAGCAACGCCGGCGCTTTTTGGACATAATTATCGCGATGAACGCTCGCGAATTCGCGGAACAGATTTGCCGCACGCTGCGCGCAGCGGGCCATCAGGCCTATCTCGTCGGCGGATGCGTGCGCGACATCCTGCTCGAACGCGAGCCCGCCGATTTCGACGTCGCAACCGACGCTACACCCGACCGCGTCCAGCAGCTTTTCCCGCACAGCCTCGCGGTGGGCGCGAAGTTCGGAGTCGTTGTCGTCCTGCAAGAGGTACCGGACGAATCCGCAGCGGGCGCTCCGCTCCAGGTCGAAGTCGCCACGTTTCGGTCCGACGTCGGCTACTCCGACGGACGGCATCCTGACAGGGTCGTTTTCGCGAGCTCGGCAGAAGAAGACGTACAGCGCCGCGATTTCACGATCAATGCGCTGCTGCTGGATCCCCAGACGAACGAGATTCTCGATTTCGTAGGCGGGCGCAAGGATTTAAGCGCGGGAATCATTCGCGCCATCGGCCGCGCCACGGAACGCTTCACGGAAGACAAGCTGCGCATGGTCCGCGCCGTGCGGTTTGCCGCGCGGTTTCGCTACGCGGTCGAAGCGTCTACGTTTACGGCCATCGTCAGGCTGGCCCCGCATATTCACGAGGTTTCGGCCGAGCGTCTGCGCGACGAGCTTACCAAAATCCTTACCGAAGGCGCCGCGCGCCGCGGATTCGAGTTGCTGGACGAGACGCATTTGCTCGAGGAACTGTTGCCGGAGGTTTCGCGAATGAAAGGCGTCGAGCAGCCGCCGCAATTTCATCCCGAAGGCGATGTATGGACTCACACGCTGATGATGATCGGCGGATTGCCTGCCGGCTCCTCGCCCACGCTCGCGTGGGGAGTCCTGCTGCACGACGTGGGCAAACCGCCGACGTTCACTCCGCCGTCCGGTCCCCATGATCGCATCCGGTTCGACGAGCATCCCGAAGTCGGCGTTCGAATCGCCGAGGAAATTTGCCACCGTCTACGATTTTCAAACGACGATACAGCGCAAATCATGGCGCTGGTCGCAAACCACATGCGCTTCAAGGATGTGCCGCAGATGAAAACCTCAACCCTGAAACGCTTCGTGCGTCTCGACAGGTTCGACGAGCACCTCGAACTGCACCACCTGGATTGCCAAGCGAGCCACGGGCATCTTGACAACTACGATCAGATCCGGCGGTTCCTGGCGGAGACGCCTCCTGACCAGGTCCGGCCGCCTCGGCTCGTCACCGGCGACGACCTGATCGCCATGGGCTATAAGCCCGGCCCCCCCTTCCACGCCATCCTGGAGGCTGTCGAAGAGGCTCAGCTAAGCGGCAAGGTTACCACGCGGGAAGCCGCCCTGCAGCTCATTCAGGCAGAATTCAAGGCCACCCCGGGATAGTGTAAAACATTGTAAAATATACCCTTAGCGAGATAGAGGCGGGGGGTCCTGTACTTGACGAATGCCTTTAGTGTGCTACACTAAGGTCCGCTTATAGATTTACGCGAAGATTCTATAAATCTTTCTCTTGTTCTCTTGCATCTAACCCTTTCGACAGCCGATAAAGCTGACGGATGGGTTTATTTCGTATTTTTCGTCTATTGTTGCCAAGGGGGCTTCAATGGCCAAGACACAGACAAGGGTTGTACCAGATGAGCTTGCCATTCTTCCCGTGCGCGACACGGTCCTTTTTCCCGGCGCGATTATGCCGCTGCCGGTCGGCCGTGAAAGCTCGCTCGCGCTTCTTGATTCTCTGGAAGGTCCCGAGAAACTGCTCGGCGTAGTGGCGCAGCTGGATCCGCGCATCGAATCGCCGGCCGGAAGCGACCTTCATGGCGTCGGCACGCTTGCCAAGGTTCACAAAATGGTGCGCATGCCGAACGGAAACGTCGTCGCGTTTCTTGAAGGCCTCGGCCGTTTGCGCGTGATCGAAGTGGTCGGACTCAAGCCGTTCCTGCGAGCCCGCGTGGAAAGCCAGCCCGATCTCGACGATCAGACCGACGCCGAATTGACGGCACTCGAGCGCAACGTTCAGGAATTGTTCCGCGAAGTCGTGGCACGCTCCCCACAGCTTTCCGACGATCTGCAAAGCGAAGCAGCGGCCATCGACACTCCCGGAAGGCTGGCCGATTTCGTCTCCTCCACCCTGCCTTCACTCAACACCATGGTTCGGCAGGAGCTGCTGGAAACCTTTAATGTGCGCAAGCGGCTTGAAACACTCTCCGGTGAGCTTTCAAAGGAGAAGGAAGTTCTCGAGCTTCGCACCAAGATTCACGACCAGGTGCAGGAACAGGTGAATCAGAGCCAGCGTGAATTCCTGTTGCGGGAACAGTTGAAAGCGATTCAGAAGGAGCTGGGCGAGTCCGAGGACGGACAATCGGAGGTCGAAGAGCTCCGCAAAAAGGTCGAAGAGTCCGGAATGTCGGCAGACGCGAAGAAAGAGTGCGAACGCGAACTCAAACGGCTGGCGAAAATGACTCCCGCCTCCGCCGAGTACATGGTGTCGCGGACATACCTTGAATGGATGACCGCGCTGCCGTGGAACAAAACCTCCGGCACCGGCGACGAGCAGATGGACATCGCCAAGGCACAGGAAATTCTAGACGAGGATCATTTCGACCTGAACAAGGTCAAGCAGCGCATCCTGGACTATTTCGCGGTGAAGAAGCTGCAACCGGGGATGAAGGGTCCGATTCTTTGCTTCGTGGGACCTCCGGGTGTGGGCAAGACCTCGCTCGGAAAGTCGATTGCGCGTGCCATGGGCCGCAAATTCGTCCGCATCTCGCTCGGCGGCATGCATGACGAAGCCGAAATCCGCGGCCACAGGCGGACATACATCGGCGCACTGCCCGGCCAGATCATCCAGGGTATCAAGCGCGCCGAAACGATGGACCCGGTGCTGATGCTCGACGAAGTGGACAAACTCGGCCGCGATTTCCGCGGCGATCCGTCCGCGGCGTTGATGGAAGTGCTTGATCCGGAGCAGAACTCGACGTTTCGCGATCACTATCTCGACGTGCCATTCGACCTGTCGAAGGTGATCTTCGTGATGACCGCCAACTGGCTCGATCCGATTCCGGAGCCCCTGCGCGACCGCATGGAGATACTGGAACTGGCCGGATACACGGAAGAAGAAAAGATCCATATCGCGAAGCGGTTCCTGCTCCCTCGGCAAACGAAGGAGCATGGGCTCACGCTCGGTGAGCAGATCGAGTTCACTGACGAGTCGCTTCACGACCTGATCCATCACTACACGCGCGAGGCAGGTGTGAGGAGTCTCGAACGCGAGATCGCCACGCTCGTCCGCAAGCAGGCGCGGCGCATGGCCGAAGGTAAGACGGACAAGCTCGTCGTCACGCCGGAAGTGGTTCGTGAAGCACTGGGCGTGCCGAAATTCCGCCTGGAAAAGGAGGCGGAGGAACGCGTGAAGCAGGCCGGCGTTTCCGTCGGACTGGTCTGGACACCCGTGGGCGGCGACATCGTCTTCATCGAGGCAAGCAAAGCCCGCGGCGGCAAGGGTTTCACCATGACGGGCCATCTCGGCGAGGTGATGCAGGAATCCATGAAGGCCGCTCTGAGCTGGGTTCGGTCGAATTCCGACCGCTACGGCATCGACGCGGACTTCTTCCGGAAGCTCGACCTGCACATCCACGTGCCGTCGGGTGCGATCCCCAAGGACGGACCGTCCGCAGGCGTCGCTATGGTGACGGCGCTGGTGAGCTTGCTCACCGGACGCCCCGTTCGGCCGGGAGTTGCGATGACTGGCGAGATTTCTCTCTCCGGCATCGTGCTGCCGATCGGCGGCGTGAAGGAAAAGGTGCTGGGAGCGAAACGCGCAGGGATTCGCGAGGTCATTCTTCCGTCGGAAAACGAGCCGAACGTGCAGGAGGATCTGCAACCCGAGATGCTCGAGGGCATCAAGATCCATTTCGTACGCCGCGTGGAAGAGGCTCTCGACATCGCGCTGGGCAAGTTCGACAAGCCGGTTCGGCCGACAACGGCCGGCCCGCTGGGGGCCCAGCACCCGACGGTCGGACCGGTCCACTAATAACAACTCGCAATGCGGAGCAATCCGCTTCATCGCGATTCGCGAAGGCCCGGGCGCATGTCTGTCGGCAAGGCAGACTGCAAAAAGCCCGGGCCTTTTCCTTTGAGCGCGCGAAAAACATTTTCAGTTGCGGCGCGCCGTGCGTTCGCGTACAGCTAGCCGATGCCCTATCGTCCGCGAGAGCTGGTGATTCGTGCGCGCGAAGCCGCCGCCATGCTGCTCGCCACGCTTGACCGCAACGAAATGGTCGGCCGATTTCTCGACATGTACGCGGCGGAGAATCGCCGTCCGGGGCGCGCCGACCAACCTGCGTTTTACCGCGAACAGCTCCAGATGATTCGCCGCGAATCGATCCTGGCGGCGGTGATGCGCATCGAGGCGGCGCTGCCCGCCCGCCTGAAGGTCAGTGTGACGGTTCGCGGAGGATCGCGGCCGAGGCCGTCGGGGAAAAAAAAGGGCAAGAAATCCGCGCGCGCGAGGCTGAAGCGCAGCTCCTCCGGCCTCGATCTCGCGATCCCGTTTCTCGATCTTTTTCGCGAGGAGTTTTTTGTCGCCCTGGGCCAGGCGCTCACGTGGAACAATGACGACGCGCAGCAGTTCTGGCGCGACCTGGAACTCTACGAAATGCTTTCGGCGCGCGCGCCTTCCCGCGCGGTGAGGCGAGCGGCGGCATCCGGGCCGTTCGTCGACCGCGTCGCGCTCCTGCTCGACCCCTCGCTGATGGAGCAGGCCCGCCGCGCCGCCGGAAAGTTTCAGACCGAGATCGACGCGGCGGCGGACCGAGTGCTGCGGAAAGTCTTTTCTCGGCGCCGCTCCAACTGAAGAGGCGATTATGCGGCGGCGGCCGTCAGAACGTCGCTGCCAAGCAATCAAGGGCGAGGATCAATCCTACGGCCGAGCTTCGAGGACGATGTTGAACGGCGTCTGCGCCGCCCGCCGCACGCGCGTGAATCCCGCCGACTTCAGCACTTTCGTCAGCCGCCCTTCACCGGCCTGCGCACCGAGCCCCAGTGCCACTTCCTGCGACAGCGACGCCGGCGTACAAAGAAACGTGGACGCCCCGTAATACACGCGCCCGATCGGATTCAAATTGTCTTCGAGCTTGTCGTTGGCAAAAGGCTCGACGATCATCCACGCGCCATCCCGGTTGAGCGTGCTCAACACGTGCTTCGCCGCGCCTTCAGGATCACCCATATCGTGCAGGCAATCAAAGAACGTCACGAGTTGATATCCCGTGCCAGAGAAGTCCTTGGCCGCGGCAATTTGAAACTTTACGCGGTCGCCCACGCCAGCTCTTGCAGCCGCCTCGGTCGCCAGCTCGATCGACCGTGGATGATAGTCAAAGCCCAAAAACGTCGATTTCGGAAACGCCTGCGCCATCAAGATCGTGGACGTGCCGAGCCCGCAGCCCACGTCGGCCACTTTCGCGCCCTGTTCGAGCTTGGCCTTCGTGTCGCCGAGCGCCGGAATCCACTCCGTCGTCAGGTGAGCCCGATAATTCGGCCGGAAGAAGCGCTCGCAGCCGGTGAAGAGCGCGTGGTCGTGTTCGTGCCAGCCAAATCCCTTCCCGGTGCGAAACGCCTCGGAAATCTTAGGCTCATCGACGAAGCACGCGCCCAGCATCTGAAAAAATCCCGGCAGAAACACGGGGCTTTGCTCGTCGGCAAGCGCCATGGCCTGCTCGTTGGGCAGCGTGAATTTTCCGGTGGCGGCGTCATAGGTGACAAATCCGCCCGCCGCCTGCGCCGAGAGCCATTCGCGAACGTAGCGTTCGGCTGTCTTCGTTTTCTGCGCCAGCTCGGCGGACGTCAGGGGCCCCGCGCCGGCCATTGCCTTGTAGAGACCGAGTTTGTCTCCGACAATGATGAGCGCCGCATTCATCGCCGCACCCATTTCGCCCACGGCTTTCATGACAAATTCGTGAAGTTTTGCCTCGTTGATCGCAACAGATGCCGATGTGGACATCGACCCTCCTGTGGTATGACAGCTGGAACAATTCCGGAGACAGAGTTAAAGCAGATCGTTGAAACCAGCCGGAGTCTACCCGTGCTGTTCTGGCAAGTCAACGCCAGCGCAAACCCCGCTCGGAGCGGCCTTCTAGTATTCTGGCGTCAGTGCTCTACTTTTTCTATCTTTTCGTCGTAGTGCAGATCGCGCTCGGGATCTATTCGCTCTGGGACGGATACGAATGGCTCCGCGGGGTCCGAAGACGCTTGTCGTCTCATGCCGGATTTTATTCGCCGATGGCCGCGCTCGTTTGCCCTTGCAAGGGCGCCGAACCCGGCCTCGAAGACAATCTGATGTCCCTGACGCGGTTTGAATATGCGAATTACGAGATTTTTTTCACTCTCGCCACCAGTCTCGATCCCGCGCTGAAAATCGTGGAGCGCATAAAGGCCGCCAGCACACGGCCCGTGCATATCGTGATCGCGGGCCCGCCCGAAAACTGCGGAGAAAAAGTTCACAATCTTCGCCGCGCGGTCCAAGGCCTCACCGAAAATTTCGAAGTCATCGTCTTCACCGACTCCGACGTGCGCGTGCCGAAAGGCTGGCTCACAAAACTGATCGCGCCTCTCCAGGATCCGCGCATTGGCGCGACCACTGCCTATCGCTGGATCATTCCCAGCCGCGCGATCGGCTCCGGAGGTTTCGCCAGCGCCATGGCCTCGGCATGGAACGCCTCGGTGGCCACCATGCTGGGTCGCCCGCGCGAAAACTTCTGCTGGGGCGGTGGGACGGCGATTCGCCGCAGCACGTTCAATGACGTGGGAGTGCTGGACGCATGGGAAGGCGCCCTCAGCGATGATTTTGCTCTCACGCACGCGTTGGAGGCCGCGGGCAAGCCCATCGTGTTTTGCCCCGAGTGTCTGGCCGCCACTTTGCATCCCTGGACCCCTACGAGCCTGCTCGAATTCACGAACCGGCAGATTCTGATCACCCGCGTCTACGCTCCGAAGCGTTGGGGCATGGGCATGGCCGCGCATCTGGGCTACGTGATCACCATGCTATTCGCCGCCATCGTAATCGTCATGCAGATGGCCGGCGGCGATCCGTGGACGAATCTGGCGCTGGTCGCCTTCGTCGTGCCATTTCTGGCGGTGATCAAGGGAGTGTTGCGCACCATCGCGGTGACGGAAATGCTGCCGGAGTGGAAAGCGCAACTCGGGCAATGGAGTTGGGTCTGGACGGCGCTGGCCCCGGTCGTGCCGTTTCTTTTCGCCTGGAATTTCCTCAGCTCGTTGCTCTCGCGCCGCATGCGCTGGCGCAACGTTCGCTACGAGCTTGTATCTCCCAGCATCACCCGCGTCCTCACGCGCTAGCCCGATTCTTTTGCGGCCGCCGTAATAATTTTCGCTCCCGCACGTAGTCCACTGTAGAATCGCCCACAATCCACCCAGCGGAGGCCTCCCATGGCCAGCGCCACTTTGCAGCAAGCGCCGGAAGCACCGGAAAAAGCGAATTCGTTCGGACGAATTATCGGCGTGCTTTTCAGCCCGAAAGAGACATTTGAATCTATTGGTCGGCAGCCCACGTGGCTGGCACCTCTGATTCTCACTACTCTTGTAAGCTTGGCGATGAACATCGTGCTCGCGCAGCGCGTTGATTGGCGAGCTTACATTCAGATGCAATTGGAAAAGACGGGTCGCTCGGGTCAAATTACCAATGACGAACAGATGGCCACAGCAGTGAAAATCCAGAAGGTTATTCGATACACACGAGGCGTCATCGGAGACATCTTCGTGGTTCTCTTTGGCGCGGCAATCTATCTTGGAATTTTCAATCTCATCATCGGCGCCAACCTAAAGTTTAAGTCTGTGCTGGCGGTGGTAAGTTTCGTGACGATTCCGACGGCAATAAAGGAACTACTTGGCATCGTAATTCTACTTCTGAAGGACCCGAGCACCATCAATCCTGACAATTTTATAACGTCGGGTTTGAACGCTTTTATAGGCAGCAATCCGCCCAACTGGCTTCTGGTTCTCGGTCTTACCGTAGACATCTTTATCTTCTGGGGAATGTATCTAGCCGTAGTCGGCTTCAGTTCGCTCAAGAACAAGAAAATCAAGATGGGAACCGCATTCGGTGCCGTCTTTGGCGTTTACTTGTTTAGCGTGCTTCTCGCGCTCGGTGTTACCGCCGCTTTCTCCTGATAAACTCCGCTGGATGGGTTCTCATTTCGAGGTTCTTGCCACTGATCCTACCGGCGCACGCCTGGGCCGCTTGACCACTCCGCACGGGGTGATTGAAACGCCGGCGTTCATGCCCGTCGGCACGGCGGCGACGGTCAAGGGCCAGACGCAGAGGGATCTCGAGGAGCTCGACGCCCAGATCATTCTCGGCAACACCTACCATCTTTACCTGCGGCCGGGTCACGAGCTGATTCGCACCATGGGCGGCCTGCACCAATTCATGTCATGGCGCCGGCCCATCCTCACCGATTCCGGCGGCTTTCAGGTGTTCAGCCTCAGCAGCCTGCGCAAAGTTGCGGACGAAGGCGTCACTTTTCGCTCGCATCTCGATGGCTCCGAGCATTTTCTTTCGCCGGAGAAATCCGCGGAGATTCAGATTGCGCTTGGCTCGGACATCATGATGGTTCTCGACGAATGCATCGAGACTCCGTCGGAGGAATCGCGCGCGCGAGAAGCCGCCGCCCGCACGCTCGACTGGGCGCGCCGCTCCCGCGATTATTTTGCGAGGCACGGCGATCGGACGAAGCAAATGCTGTTCGGAATCGTGCAGGGTGGTACGCAGGCTGCGCTTCGCCGCGCAAACGCGGACGCGTTGGTCGATTTGAATTTCCCCGGCTACGCGATCGGCGGGCTCGCCGTCGGCGAACCGCACGAGGCTACATGCGCGATGACGGAGGCCGCTGCTTCGCGGTTGCCGGCCGATCGCCCGCGGTATTTGATGGGGGTGGGCAAGCCGGAACAGATTCCCGATTACGTGGCACTCGGTGTCGACATGATGGATTGCGTGCTACCGACGCGCAGCGCGCGCCACGGCTGCCTCTACACCTCGCAAGGCCGCCTGTTGATTCGCAACGCGCGATATGCAACGGATCCGGGGCCGATCGACGAGGCCTGCGCGTGCGCCGTGTGTCGGCGATACTCCCGTGCATACCTGCGTCACCTGTACGCCACGGGAGAATTTCTCTCGATCATCCTGAACACCCACCACAATCTCTACTTTTACCTTGACATCATGCGCCAAATTCGTAAGGCTATCGAGTTTGGGAAGCTGGAAAGTTTCCGCTCTGACCTTCAGGCACGCCTCAAGTAGGCAAATACAAGAGGGCGCTGGGCGCGGCGAGGGCGGGGAAGCATCTTCGGAATCTGAAATTCGTGGCCTGCCGGCCGAGGCGGGATTGCCCACCAGGGTGGAAAAGGCGAAATGATTTTCAATCTCAGTACGGTGGTTCCGGCGGACCCGAGTTTGCTCGCGCAGGCCCAGTCGCCGTCGGGCGGACTAACGCTGTTTCTCCCGCTGATTCTCATCATGGTGGTTTTCTATTTCCTGATGATCATGCCCGCGCAGAAGCGCCAGAAAAAAGTCAACGAGATGCTGAAGAATTTGAAGAACGGCGACAAGGTGATCACCAACGGCGGGATTTACGGCATAATCGTCGGCCTGGAAGACGACGCGGTCCAGCTTCGCGTCGCCGAGCAAGTGAAAATCAAAGTCTCGCGTAGCGCCATCGCCGGACTCCAGCTCGAAAGCAAGGAGAGCTAGCG
>Ga0210388_10000158_pt1 | contig 70307 bp, 61 predicted proteins | sample IncBWC19OmetaG_FD_155485 | JGI IMG/M metagenome (GOLD analysis project Ga0210388, IMG submission 155485) | Forest soil microbial communities from Barre Woods Harvard Forest LTER site, Petersham, Massachusetts, United States - Inc-BW-C-19-O ... | reverse complement strand
CGGGAATTCCGGCTCAGCGTTTTTGCCAAGACGCTGAAGAAAATCCTTCGCGAACAATGCGAATCCTGAGCGTTACGGAAAGCTACTCACCATTCCTGGAATTCGGCGGCCCGCCGGTGAAGGTGCGCGCATTGGCCCAGGGGCTTGCTCAGCGTGGGAATGAAGTGACAGTGCTGACGCCGGACTGGGACCTCGAATCGCGCATGAGCGCAGCAGAGGCCTCCTCTGCGGAGCGGGGTCCGTTCGGATGGCGGCGCGTGGAGAACGGAGTCACCGCGATTTATCTGCCGACTTGGTTGCGCTATCGGTCGCTAAGTTGGAATCCGGCGGTTAAAAGATTCTGCCGGGCCCGATTGCAGAATTTTGACTTGGCGCACATTTACGGTCTTTACGATTTCCTCGGGCCAGCCGTAGCCGACGCTTGCGTAAAGCGAAAGATTCCTTACGTATTGGAGCCGATCGGGATGTTTGTGCCGATCGTTCGGAGCCTTAGGCTGAAACGGATTTATCACGCATTGTTTGGCCGGCGGCTATTTGCGGAAGCGAGCGCTATCGTCGCCACCTCCGAGCAAGAGGTTGAGGAACTGGTGAGCGGAGGCGTGCGGCGCGAGAAGATAGTGCTGCGACGGAATGGAGTGGACTCGCCTGCCTCGTGGCCGGAGCGGGGATCTTTTCGCAAAAGGCAGGAAATTGCCGACGATGCGAAAATCATCCTCTTTCTAGGGCGGCTATCGGAGAAAAAGAGCCCGGATATGTTGTTGGAGGCGTTTGCTTCTCTTTCCAAAAATACTGAACCGAAGACACTGCATCTCGTGTTCGCAGGGCCAGACGAAGGCGGAATGAAGGCGCAGCTCGTGCAAATGGCGGCGCGGCTTGGCGTGACTCCGCAAGTGCACTTTCCAGGAGCGATTTTTGGCGAGGAGAAGTGGGCGGCCTACCGCGACGCCGATATATTTGTGCTCCCCTCGCAAAATGAGAATTTCGGAAATACCGCTGCGGAGGCCATGGCGGCAGGCACACCCGTCGTAGTGACGGAGCAGTGCGGCATCGCTCCGCTTCTGGCCGACGTGGCGGGAGTAGTGGTGCCGTACGACGCCGGCGCGCTAGCTCGCGCAATCAAGGCCGTGATTGACGATGCGGAATTGCACGCTCGGCTCGCGGCGGGGTGTAACGTTGTGACGGCGCGACTGGGTTGGGATGAACCGGTTCGCGAGATGGAAGCTCTCTATAACAAGCTTGCAATTAAGACTGTCCCCAGTGCAGAATTCGGGGCACCGGAGTGATTTAATTGCCGACGACGAGGCACCTCATCTTTCGTCTAGTGTGGCGAGGCGTGAATCTGCTACTTGTGGCCGTATTGGTGTCATCAATATATGCAGGGGTTCGAGAATATTCCGTGCGCCGCTATCTCGACGGCTTCTCGAACGCGATTGTCGCCAATTCCATGCCCGAGGAACAGAAGCTTCAGGCAATTTTGGACTGGATGCGCGCCGAACCCTCGCGAGCCATCGCGACGGATCCGGACATACTTGCGAAGCGCGATCCGGAGATGACGCTCACCTACAGACAACTGTTGAACGTCTGTGGCACGGCCACCAATGCATTCTTGAATCTCGTGCGGAGTTCCGATTTACGAGCCCGCCGATTGCTGTTGCTGACTCCCGATAACAATACGAAACACGTGGTAGCCGAAGTCTTGATTGCCGGGCGTTGGATCGTGGTCGATCCAACGTACCGTGTGATCATGAAGGATGCGGCGGGCAACTATTTGACGCGTAAGGATCTGCAGAATCCCGTGGTCTTTCGCGAAGCCATCAGCGCGGTCCCAAATTATCCGCGCGATTATACTTACGATCATTTTGGCCACGTCCGGATAGCGCGCTTGCCGTACGTTGGATTTGGACTCAAGAAAATGTTGAGCACAATCGCTCCTGGGTGGGAGGAAGCTATAGATTGGAGCCTGCTCCTCGAGCGAGAGTCCTTTTTCTATCTGGTGCTGAGCGTGACGGCGATGCTCCTCTTCCTGTTGTTGCGCGCTGTGCTGGCGTGGTACGCCGACAGCCGTTTGAGAGTTCGCCGCTTCCACCTGCGCGAGCACGCCTTGCGCGCAGGGGTGGCCTTCTTTTCGACTCCGGAGATCAAGCAGTAGCGTGTGTGGCATTTGCGGTGTCGCATTCACATCGCATAGCAAGGATGCCGAGCTGCGCGTGCGTGCGATGACCGCCGCCATGCGGCATCGTGGCCCGGACGAGGAAGGGTTTTTGGCCGGAGATGCGCGCGCGCCGGGGTTGGCGCTCGGCATGCGTCGGCTGAGCATCATTGATCTTGCGGGCGGCCAGCAGCCCGTCTGGAATGAAACCCGGGATGTCGCGGTCGTCTACAACGGCGAGCTTTATAACTATCGCGAACTCCGCGAGCGGTTGGCCCTTCTCGGACATAGTTTCACAACCGAGTCCGATACGGAAATTCTGGCGCATGCCTGGGAAGAATGGGGCGAGGAGTGTTTGACGGAGCTCCGAGGCATGTTTGCGTTTGCCTTGCTCGATTTGCGCGGACGATTTGCTACGGCTCCTTTGCTTTTTCTGGCGCGCGATCCGTTGGGAATCAAGCCCCTCTATTACACCCAGACGCCGGAAGGCTTTGCGTTTGCCTCGGAAGTGCGCGCTCTTCTTGCAAGCGGCATAGTACCGAGGCAGATTTCTCAGGATGCGCTTACTTCTTACCTGCTTTTCGGCAGCACATCGGAACCGGTAAGTCTGGTTGAAGGAGTTTTTTCGCTTCCGCCAGGGCATCGCATGTTGCTGTATGTTCCGGAACGGCGGCGCGTGCCGCGGGCGCGTCCATGGTGGGATCCACAGACAAGTTCTGCCGCGCGTGACTCGCACAAGCCGAAGGATTTAGAGAATGCGGCCAAGCGGCTGCGCCCGTTACTTGAAGATGCTGTGCGAGCGCATTTGATCGCAGACGTGCCAGTGGGACTTTTTCTTTCGAGCGGACTCGATTCAGGCGCTATCGCCGCGCTTGCGGCGCGCGCGCAGTCAGGAATTCGCAGCTTCACTCTGACTTTTCCAGGAACTTCGTATGACGAAGCCTCGCTGGCGCGCAAGATTGCAGAACGTTGCGGCACGCAGCACACGGAAGTTCCGCTCGATGGCTCTGCGATTCTTGGACGCATCGACGAAGCTGTGGCCGGCCTGGACCAGCCGTCAATGGACGGCATCAACACGTACTTCGTTTCCTGGGCGGCTCGCGAAGTCGGGCTCAAAGTGGCGCTATCCGGACTAGGAGGAGACGAACTTTTCGCGGGTTACGCAAGTTTCGCTAACACGGCAATGCTTCAGCGACTCACCCGTCTTGCTTGGTTTGTTCCTCGGCCGCTGCGACTCGCGTTCGCGCCGTTGCTGGCAAGCATCCTTGAGATGCGCATGTCGCACGATGCCGCAGGCAAAGCCGTTGCCGCGTGGACCGATCCGGACATGCTGCCTCATCCCTACTTTTATGCGCGCGCGCTCTTTCCACCGGGACAGCTCAAGCGACTGATCGAACCGCGCTTCCGCCCGAGCACGGTGGGCTCTGACGGCGTGACGCTCGAACCAACCTGGCTGGGCTGGCTGGATCGCACTGCTAGCGAAGCTAGAAAAATGGAGCCCGTGGCCGGCACAGCCTGGATGGAAATGCGCTCCTACATGGCGAGCACGCTTTTGCGCGATACCGACTCGGTGAGCATGGCGCGTTCGCTGGAAGTACGCGTGCCTTTGCTCGATACGCCGCTAGTGGAATTTGTCAGTTCCCTTCCCGACGTGGCGCGCCATCGGGCTGGTACGCAGAAAGCGTTATTGGTGGAAGCTCTGGCTGGGCTGCTGCCCGAAGAAATTCTTGCCCAACGGAAAAAAACGTTTACTTTGCCGTGGGAAGAATGGCTGCGCGGTCCGTTGCGCCCGCGGATGGAAGCAAGTTTTGCTGACATCGCGCCATCGCTCGCGCCGCACCTGCGCGCGGAGGGAGTGCGCAGCGTTTGGGCTGCGTTTCTCGAGGGCAAGACTTCGTGGTCGCGCCCATGGGCGTTGTACGTTCTCAACGAGTGGTGCAGACATCACCTCGCAGCATGATCCGCGCTCCTGAGGTAGACTGAATTCCTTCGCTATGAACATTCTTGGAATCAACGCCTATCATGGCAACGCGTCTGCCGCTATTGTCTGCGAAGGCCGGCTTGTGGCTGCTGTGGAGGAAGAGCGCTTCAACCGCGTGAAATACGCGGCGGGCTTCCCGGCGCAGGCCATTCGCTATTGTTTGAAGGAAGCGGGCTTGGAGCTTAAGGATATCGATCACGTGGCCGTGCCGCGGAATCCGTATGCGCGGCTGGGGACGAAACTTTTCTACGCAATGCGTATGCCTTCGTTCGCGCGCGAACGGATGAAAGTGTTGGCGAAATTCACGGGAATACCGGAAGCGTTGGCGCAAGCGTTTGATTCGGATCCAGCCAAGATTGCCGCAAAATTTCACCGCGTGGAACATCACAAGGCGCATCTCGCAAGCGCGTTTTTCGTTTCTCCATTTGAACGAGCGGCTTTGCTTTCCGCGGACGGTCTTGGCGATTTCGCGAGCACAATGTGGGGAAGCGGGACCGGCAACCGCATGAAGATAGATGGCGCAATCGCGTTTCCTCACTCTCTCGGCCTCTTTTACAGCGCCGTTACGCAGTACCTGGGCTTTCTGAAATTCGGCGATGAGTACAAGGTCATGGGGCTGGGAGCCTACGGCGAGCCGGAGCAACTCGATGCCATTCGCAAAATCGTACGTGCTCAGGGGGACGGATTTCGGCTGGGCCTCGAATATTTCACGCACCATCGTACAGGACCGGAAATGAGCTGGGCAGAAGCGGACAAAACACCCACGCTCGGCAAAATGTTTTCGGAAGAAATGGAAAAGCTGCTGGGCCCGAAACGCAATCCCGAAGAGCCGCTCGAACAGAGACACAAGAATTTGGCATCTGCGCTGCAAGCGCGGCTCGAGGAAGTCTATCTTGGCATGCTTAAAAAGCTTGCTGAGCGGACCGGGTTGAAAGCGGTCTGTCTCGCTGGTGGTGTGGCCTTCAATTGCGTGGCCAATGGAAAAATCTTTGATAAGACTGGTTTTGAACAGGTTTATGTGCACCCGGCGGCGGGCGACGCGGGATTGGCTGTCGGTGCGGCCTACTATGTGTGGCATCAGATTCTTGGCAAGCCGCGCTCGTTCGTGATGGATCATGCTTACTGGGGCCCCGGATATTCGCGCGAGGAGATTCGCCGCGCGATCGATGCGAACGGATTGGCACAGAACGGTTGCCGCGTCGAAGAGTTGGCGGAGGAGAACTTAATGCAACGTACGGCCGCGATTGTGGCCGATGGGAAAATTCTCGGATGGTTTCAGGGGCGCGCGGAATGGGGACCACGTGCACTTGGCAACCGAAGCATCGTCGCCGACCCGCGGCGTCCGGAGATGAAAGAAATACTGAACCAGCGCATCAAACATCGCGAAATCTTCCGGCCGTTCGCGCCGTCGATTCTTGCTGAGTCGACCGGCGAGTGGTTCGAGAAATCGCATCCCTCTCCGTTCATGACGCAGGCATATTCCGTGAGGCCCGAGAAGCGCGACAAAATTCCAGCGCCCACGCATGTGGATGGCACAGGCAGGCTGCAAACAGTGACCCGCGAAGCCAACCCGCGCTATTGGAGCCTGATCAAGTCGTTCGAGCAACTGACGGGAGTGCCGGTCGTCTTGAACACTTCTTTTAACGACAACGAGCCGATTGTCTGCCGCCCTGAAGAAGCGCTGGATTGTTTCCAACGCACGCAAATGGATGCGCTCATGCTCGGCGACTTCCTTATCACCCGATCGTGAAGCGCATGGCACGAGCACCGTTCGAATGAAAATCCTGCTCTTGAATCTCTACTACCCGCCGGACACATCAGCGACGGCGAAGATGGCGGCAACAGTGGCCGAAGCGCTTTCCGCTCACCATGACGTCACAGTTCTTTGCGGCCGACCTTCATATGATCCCTCGGAACGGCGGTCCTGGCGGCTGTGGCAAACGGAACTTGCAGGTCGCGTAAGAATCACGCGCGTGGGTTCGACAGACTATCCGCGCTTTCAGATGAAGCGACGCTTGCTGAACTATTTGACCTACGTTGCACTGGCCATCCCACGAGCACTATTCATGCGATGCGACGTGGTACTGGCAATGACCGACCCACCTTTTGAAGGAATCGTGGGAGCAATCGTTGCGCTCCTGAAAGGCAAGCCTTACGTTTACAACATTCGCGACATGTATCCGGACATGGCCGTGGGCGGCGCGATTGTCGAACCCGGCTTTCTTGCACGCATTTGGGAAAAATTGCATCGCTGGGCTCTGCGCCGCGCTACTCGCGTAATTGTGCTCGGTGAGGATATGCGCGCGCGGATTGCTTCCAAGGGCGTTAACCCGGGTGGCATCGAAATCGTTCGCGATGGTGCGGATATTGTTTTGGAGGATGCGCCGCAACCAGCGCTGGACGGCGAGATCATTCGGACGATTCGCGGCAACTTCAAGTTCGTGTTACTGCACGCCGGAAATCTGGGCTTCTATGGTGCGTGGGAGACTTTGATCAGCGCAGTGCGCACTTTGGAGGCGGACGGCGTGGGCCTGGTGTTTGTCGGGGAAGGGGCGCAACGTGAGCACGTCGAGGCCCTTGCAAGGGGAGCGAAAAACGTACGCTTTCTCCCATTTTTTCCAGCGCGCCAAATCCCCTCAGTCCTGGCTGCTCCCGATGCCCACGTCATCACGGTTAAGCACGGCCTCGAAGGGGTGGTCGTACCGAGTAAAATGTATGGAATTCTCGCCGCCGGAAAACCCATCATAGCCGTCGCACCCGAAGAGACGGACGCGGCTTCACTTGGCGCAAAATTCGGATTTGCGGTTTCCGCCGACCCAGACGACTCTGAAAGAGTTGCCACAGCAATTCGATCACTTGCAATGGATACAGAGAAAGTTCAATCGATGGGGCGGGCCGCCAAAGCCGTTGCGCCCGATTATGATAGAGTCAAGGAACTGCAGAAATTTGTGAAAATCATCGAGGGGACGTTGAAAGCGTGACGACTGCTGAAACATTTTGGAGTGGAAAGCTCGTTCTAGTGACCGGGGGCGCCTCCTTCATCGGCTCGACGCTGACGGATCACCTTCTGGCACGTGGCGCGAAAATCCGGGTCGTCGATGATTTGACGAGCGGTCATCGCGACAATATCAAGGAACACGTCGCCAACGGAAAAATCGAATTTACCCAAGCGGACTTGCGCGAGCCGGGCGTTACCCGCTCAGCGATGCAAGGAGTGGATACGGTATTTCATCTTGCGGCGGATCATGGCGGCCGTGGCTACGTCGATCTGCATCAGGCAGGACCGGCTTCTAATTTTTTCCTAGACGGGCTGGTGTTCGCGGAAGCTCTTCGTGCGAAAGTGAAAAAAGTGGTCTTTGCGTCCTCAGGCTGCGTCTATCCAAATTTCCTGCAGTCGGACGTCAAGAAAGAGCTCTATCTTACGGAAGATCTCACGAAGGGTCCGAACGACGCCGACAACACTTACGGTTGGGCCAAGTTGATGGGCGAATTCACGCTCAGCGCCTACGCGAAAGAACACGGCATGGGTGCAGCCTCCTGCCGCTACTTCACGGTGTATGGACCGCGTGGTGTCGAGAATCATGCCGTAATCGCCATGATTGCGCGAGCTTTCCTTGGACAGAATCCCTTCGAAGTGTGGGGCGACGGAACGCAAATCCGCAACTGGACGTACATCGAGGACATTGTCGAAGGGACGATTCTTGCCGGCGAAAAAATCAACGATGGCACGGCTATCAACCTGGGAACGATGGAGCGCATTAAGGTCATCGATGCAGCGAAAATGGTTTGCGACTTCACCGGCCACAAAGCCGAGATAAAGTTACGGCCCGATATGCCGACTGGTCCGCTCAATCGCGTTGCTGACAACTCGCTCGCGAAAAAACTGCTTGGTTGGGAACCGAAGGTGCTCTTCAAGGATGGATTGAAGCGCACAATCGACTGGTATTATGCGACGAGGAATCGCGAAGAGGTGAAGCGCACCTTTGGCCGCATGCTCACCGAAAGATAGGAACACGGACGCAAAATAAAATAAATAACCAGCTGTGCGGTTTTGAACGCCCAATGCACTCTCAGGCCTGAGCACCTACCTTTCTGATTACCCGGTAAACAATCTTCATTGAAGCGAAACAATTTTCCAAGTATCGTGTTAAAGCTGCGTGGGGCAGCCATTTTTGCTTGGGAGCCGGACCCCCAATCCGGCAGAAGACGATTGAGGCACTGTCCGTACAGCCCCGGTCAGGTCCTTCTAACAAATCGAGGAAGCATGCCCGCCGGTCTGCTGGCATTTTTGATAGCGCTATTTGCGTCTCTGACGCTAACGGTACCCGTGCGCGCATTGGCATTGCGCGTGGGCATGGTGGATCTCCCGGGGCCGCGCAAAGTCCACCTGAGCCCGATCCCTCTGCTAGGGGGCTTGGCCATGTACGGGGCCGTGGTCCTGGCGGTTTTATTTACATTTGAGGGGCCAGCTCGAGCACAGATTGTGGGAATCTTAACTGGCGCCACGCTCGTCGCAGCTGTGGGTATTCTCGATGATCGAGGTTGGCTGCATCACCAAGTGAAATTATTTCTCGCGATGCCTCTTGCCGCGTGCATTTTGCTGGCTACCGGAATTCATGCCCAGGTTTTTGAAATTCTAGTCGACGGACGAACCGGCTATATCCTTGACGCAATCCTGACCGTTTTTTTTGTCGTAGCAATTACCGCTTCCTTCAGTATTCTGGATCATATGGACGGCCTTTGCGCCGGGGTAGCCGCCACGGCTTCTATCTTCTTCGCTCTGCTTGCTTACTTAAACGGCCAGACTCTTGTCACCACCCTCGCCGCGGCGGTCCTTGGGGCTGCAACAGGTTTTCTGCGATGGAACTTTAAGCCGGCCAAGATTTTCATGGGCGACGGCGGAGCCATGTTCTTGGGATTCCTGATGGCCACATTGGGATTGAAGCTGCGTCTCGATCAGGCCAACCACATTTCCGGGTGGCTGGCCCCACTGCTGATCCTGGGAGTCACGATATTTGACACCACCCTCGTCACGATTTCCCGCTCGCGGCGTGGACTGTTGCCGTTCGCCACGCCAGGCAAAGACCACGCCGCTCACCGCTTAGCGAATCTGGGATTAGGGCAGCGCGGGGCTGTGATTAGTATGTATATCTTAGGACTATTGAGCGGCGGTGCTGCCATCCTCGTGAGTTATTTACAACCGTTTGCTGCAATTCTGGTGGCTGTGGTTGCGTCTCTCTTTCTACTTTGTGGAGTGTTGTTTCTCGAACGTGCTCCGTATGAACGACAGGCGTCGAAGCCTCTTTCCTAAACTCTTTTCAATCTGCATCGTGTGCTTCGGGAGCTTGGGACGAGAGGTCTGCTTGTTTCCCCAAGCAAATGAATTCGCTATACTTAGCGGGTTGCGCGCTCACCCATTTTTGGTGCAAACCTCTTCGGGTCGGGCGGAAAGCAGCCCATACTCTTGAGAAACTTGTGCGTGGATCAACGGGCATTTAATCGTCAAAGGTGTGTGTGCAACTTGGGAAAACGAAATCGTGTCAAGCACTGAACAGAGCCCCCGGGCAGATGGTAAGAGTGGTGAGGTCATCGTTGTGGGAGGCTCCGCAGCGGGGTTATATACGGCGGCAACTGTCGCGAGTGGTGGGCGTCCAGTGCGAGTCCTGGAATCCAGGCCCGGCTTCGAGCCAGCATCGCGCTCGCTGATTGTAACTGACCAATTCCGAACCCAACTTGGTTCGGCAGCTTCCGAAAGCATCGTCAACGAAATCCGGCGTTTCGAGTTATTTACAGATGGACGCTCGGCGCAAGTCGCCCTGACGCGGCCCGATCTCATCATCGAACGCTCACGATTAATTCCCGCATTGGCCCGGAGCGCGCAGCAGGCAGGGGCTAAACTTTCTTTCGATACGCGCTTTCTTGGGCTCGCTGCGAATGGCCGCGGTCTGCGCGTGCAAGTCGATTCCGCTGGGCAGCGCAGCGAATTGCATGCTGAAAGCGTGGTAGGAGCGGACGGCGCTTCCAGCCGAGTGGCGCGCTGTGCGGGATGGCCTCCGATCGAGACAGTCCCGCTAGTGCAAGCTATCGTGCGCCTGCCGAAAGATCATCCGCCTGACACGACACGCGTTTGGTTCGTTCCCGACGATACGCCTTATTTCTATTGGCTGATTCCTGAATCCTCAGAGCGTGGCGCGCTTGGAATTATTGGCGAAGACGGCCGCAACGCAAAGAAGTGCTTATCCCGATTCCTCGAGAAAAAACAGATGGAGCCGCTTGAATGGCAAGGGGCGCGCATTCCGGTCTATCGAGGGTGGGTGCCCGTGCGCAGGCGCATCGGAAATGGCCAAGTCTATTTGGTAGGAGATGCCGCGGCCCAAGTAAAAGTGTCTACCGTGGGCGGAATCGTGACGGGGCTGCGTGGAGCGCTCGGGGTTGGGCAGTCTATCTTGCGAGGCGGCAGAAACAAGGAATTAACGTTGCTGCGCCGCGAGCTCGGCACGCACTGGCTAATCCGGCGCGCCCTGCATCATTTTCAGCAAAAAGACTATTCTCATCTTGTTGACCTTCTCAATGATTCCACCCGGGAGTCTCTCGGTGAGACCAATCGCGACGAATCTACGCGCCTGCTTTGGAATGTCGTACGCCGCCAGCCGCGGCTTGTGCTACTCGGCTTGCGAGGCCTGCTTATGGGAAGAGGATTTAAGGGCTAGACGAGGCACTTTTTAGGCGCTTAAACCTAGGATTAGCAGCTTGTAGAACCTTCTGAATGGGGTGTGTTGGCGGGGCAACGTCTAGCGACGAGCCGCTTTCTTCCGCGCTCCGCTTCAGTCAAAATAGATTGTCTGCCATGAATTCGAAACAGCGTTGAAATAGTGCATTAAGCGCTGCCAAGGAGAACCTGACTTGCGCCTCTCTGTGATTGGATGTGGGTACGTGGGATTAGTGACGGGGGCGTGCCTCGCTGCAGCGGGGCATGAAGTGACCTGCACGGATATTGATGCGGAGCGTATTCGGCGCCTGCAAGCTGGAGAGGTGCCAATTTATGAGGAGCATCTCGAAGAAATTCTGAAGTCCGCTCGCGAAGCTGGGCGCATTTCCTATACCGAGGATGCCGGCGAAGCGATCCGTGCGGGCGACGCGATTTTTATTTGCGTGGGCACTCCGCCCAAAGAAAGCGGCGAAGCTGATCTCTCCGCTATTGATCAGGTGGCGCGGCAGATAGCCGAGCAGGCGCGTTCCCCCAAGTTGGTGGTCGAAAAAAGCACCGTGCCGGCGCGGACCGGGCTCGAGCTGCAGAGAGCACTTGCTGCTTACAGCAGCGGCGGCAAATCCACTTTTCGCGTGGCCTCGAATCCCGAATTTCTGCGTGAAGGTACAGCCGTCGGGGACTTCTTTCATCCCGATCGCATCGTGGTCGGCGTGGAAGACGAATCCGCCGCGACCGATTTGCGCGAAATCTACCGGCCTATCCTTGAGCGCAAATTCCATTGCCCGGTCCATAAAGGCACTTGCCCGCCCAGCCACGACGCCGCTTTCCTCGTCACCACCATCAACAGTGCCGAGCTCATCAAGCACGCTTCAAATTCATTTCTCGCGCTGAAGATCAGCTATGCCAACGTCATCGCCGATCTCTGCGAAAGAATCGGAGCAGACGTTAAAGAGGTTACCCATGCAATGGGATTGGATCCGCGCATTGGCGGCCAGTTCCTCAGTGCCGGACTAGGGTTTGGCGGCTTTTGTTTTCCGAAAGACGTACAGGCGTTCATTCATCTCGCAGCCACAGTGGGAGTCGATTTCGATTTGCTGAAAGCCACTGAGCGTGTCAATAAACAACGCATCGACCGCTTTCTTGAAAAAGTACACAAGGCCCTATGGGTTGTAAAAGGCAAGCACGTGGCGGTTCTGGGGCTTGCGTTTAAGGCCAACACGGACGACATTCGTTTTGCTCCGGCGCTCGAGGTTGTTAAGCGCTTACTCGAGGAAGGCGCGATTGTGCACGCCACCGATCCGGAAGCCATATCGAGAACCAAGACTCTCTTCCCAAAGGTGACCTACCACGAAGACCCCTACGAAGCATTGCGTGGAGCGGATGCCGCGCTTGTATGCACGGAATGGGAGATTTTTCGCAACCTGGACTGGAAACGCGCCAAGCCGCTCATGGCGCGGGGCCTCGTCGTGGACGGCAGAAATTTATACTCTCCCAAGCATATGCGCGAGCTTGGATTTGAGTACTATTCGTTTGGCAGAGCGTAGATTCTCTACAAAACCTTCTGCAAAAATGGTGAGCCGTCGGCGAGTCTTGCTGATCTATGCGAGCTTTGATTCGCTCGTCAGCCTGGGCTAAGTGTTCCCGCTGGCCGCGAACCCTTGCTTAAAATAGTCCAGAGTCATCCGCAGACCCTCTTCTAGTCCAACCTTGGGCTCCCACTTTAGAATGCGTTTTGCCTTGCTGATATCCGGACAGCGGCGCTTCGGATCATCTTGCGGCAAGGACTCATGAACAATCGCGGGAGCATTCGCGAAATGCTTGCGAACCCGCTCGGCAAATTCGAGAATCGTGATCTCTTGCGGATTGCCAATATTCACGGGAAGATGCTCGTCCGAAAGCATCAAACGGTAAATCCCTTCGATCAAATCTGAGACATAGCAAAAACTACGCGTCTGCTTGCCATCGCCATAAATAGTTAGCGGCTTTCCGGTTAGCGCCTGATGGACGAAATTTGGCAGAGCGCGTCCATCGTTGAGGCGCATTCTTGGGCCGTACGTATTGAAGATGCGCACGATATGAGTGTCCACATTGTGATAGCGGTGGTAGGCCATGGTCATCGCTTCCGCAAAACGTTTTGCTTCGTCGTATACGCCTCGCGGACCAATGGGATTTACGTGGCCCCAATACTCTTCGTGCTGCGGCGAGATTTCTGGGTCGCCATAACACTCGCTGGTCGAAGCCAGGAAAAATTTCGCCTTCTTCGCAAGCGCAAGCCCGAGCGCGTTGTGCGTGCCGAGGGCGCCCACCTTGAGAGTCTGGATGGGAAGCTTCAGGTAATCCACGGGGCTCGCGGGAGAAGCAAAGTGCAAAACGTAGTCCACCGGCCCTGGAACGTCGATGTATTTCGAAACGTCGCACCGCGCGATGCGAAAATTGGCATGCTTAAGCAAGTGCCCTACGTTAGCATCGATTCCTGTGACCAGATTGTCGAGAACCAGCACATCCCAACCTTCCGCAATCAGTCGATCGCAAAGATGCGACCCCAAAAATCCAGCTCCTCCGGTGACCACCGCTTTCATGCATCCTCCTGAAAATGAGCGTTTTGCTAGTGTAGCCTGTGCCTGCCGAATTGACCACATTTCTCCCGGGAGATAGGATGCGGCCAGACTCTGAGGAACCGCGGCCGATGGCACCTGAAAGCAGTTCTGAGAACGCTGTTCTACGACACCAGCGAAAACGCCGAATCGTGCTGGTCCTCGCTGGAGCCGTTCTCCTTGGTGCCGTGGTCGTTCTTCTTTGCATAGGCCGTTGGCTCGTAGTGGAAGACCCACTCGAAAAGGCTCAAGCTATTGTGGTCCTCAGTGGGCACATGCCTCTTCGCGCCCTGGAAGCTGCGAAATTATATCGGGAAGGATATGCGCCCAAAGTATGGCTGACGCATTCCACGGAACCTGGAGCAACACTCGAAGCGATGGGGATCCCTTACGCGGGTGAGGATTTCTACGACTTGCACGTGCTGATGCATGAAGGAGTGTCGGAAGGCGACATCCGCCTTCTCGAGCCTCCTATCATCAACACCGCGGATGAACTTGCAGCCACCTCCAAAGAGCTTGAAGTAGGAAAAGGCGCGACCGTAATCATCGTGACAAGCAAAGTGCATACGCGCCGCGTACGAATCTTATGGAACCGTGTCGCCGCAGGTCGCGGACGGGCGATCATACGTGGCGCTTCGGACGATCCCTTCGAACCCGGGAAGTGGTGGCGCACGACAGGCGATGCGCTCGATGTCGTTCGCGAATCTCTGGGAATATTGAATGCCTGGGCCGGAATGCCACTGCGCTCCGCAAACTAGAAATCTAGAAAAAGAAAAAACGTTTGCGGCGTGGGGGAGTGAATTCATCCGGCAATTCCGGAACATGTGGCAGGTCGCGTCCCTCGAATGCGGCCATCGGATTCTCAACGAACAGGGCGCGAGCCTTGTCCTCTCCAAATTGTTCACGCACTACATCGAATGCAGGCTGAAGCTTGAGCGGCCGGCCACGCGTGTTGTGTGCGTCGCTGGCCACAATGTGAACCAATCCACTAGCCACCCACCGCAAGGCATCTTTTTGCGCTCCAGGGCCAAAAACTCCGGTGATAGATCCGGCGGTTACCTGTATAAAGCATCCAAGCCGAACCCATTTGGCAAGCCGTTCTGTCTGCAGGCGCAAAATGGCATTGCGTTCGGGGTGAGTGATGACCGGCCTCAGTCCCAAAAGTTGTATCTCATGCAGCGTCTGGTCCATTGAAGGTGGAATGGAATATTCATTGAATTCGACGAGCAAGTAGTCGCGTTGGTTGATGCAGAAGCGAGGCGCATCCTCGCGAAGCGCGTCAAGATTTTCGGGATTTAAATGAAAATCACAGCCGCTGGCTAGAATGAGCTTGTCGCCAATTTTCTCCTGCAGTTCCTCTCGAAGTGTTCGTACTCGCGAGTAGTCGAAGAAATATTGATTGCTCGAATGAGGTGTGGCCACAACATGAGTAATGCCGTCCGCAATCGCGGACTCCGCCATCGCCAACGATGTCTCTATGCTTTCCGGCCCGTCGTCGAGCCCCGGAAGGATATGGCAATGCACGTCGATCATGGTCTTTGCAAACTCCCTAGCGGGCCCACGCTGACGCGGCCTGCCAAATTCCCAGCATCAGCATCATCCCCGCAAACACTTGCCTCAGCCGCCTCGGCTGGAGCCGCTTAGCCAGCCAACCACCTAACATGCCTCCGACAAATACTCCCGGGATCAAAAGAAACCCGGTATGCCAGGAAATGTAGCCGGCCTTGGCATACGCGTAAAACGCCAGCGCTCCCGTCGGCGGAATCAACGCTATCAAGCTCGTACCCTGCGCGCGATGTTGCCCAAACGCGAAAAACAACGCCAAGAATGGCACCAAGAGAGTGCCGCCTCCGATACCGAATAATCCTGAAGCAATGCCGCAGAGGCATGCCGCTCCAAAAATGCCAGCGTCACGCATCGGGCCGTCACCCATGGGCTGACCCGTTACTGGTGGATTCCGTTGTTCGGTTTTCCGGCTGCGGTTTTCGCCAAAGCAAGAACGCGGCCAGAATCAGAAAACAACCGAACAGCCCCTTGAGATTCCTCGAAGCGAGGGGAACAGCAATCAATCCGCCGAAGTAGCCACCCACCAGCATTCCTAACGCACATAGTATTCCAGCGCGCAAATCCACCTGGTTTTGCTTCCAATATTCGCGCAGAGCACCAAGTCCCACCGGCGGCAGAAGGATAAAAAGTGAAGTGCCCTGAGCCAAATGCTGGTCCATGTGCAGCAGATAAACTAAGGCCGGTACCAGCACCACACCCCCGCCAATGCCCAGTAAACCGACGAGCACGCCAACAGCGAGCCCAAGCAGCAAGACGATAAGTGTCATCGGCGAATGGAAGCTGAGGGTTGCACGTTCTTTCGTTCTGCCATAATCGTCTATCTTATCTTCCCGCGTCCCGTCACCCGTCGCAACCACTCTTGAACAGGTGGTAACACACGAAATGCCTGTGATTTTTTGTTCTTGTGGAACCTGCTATATTGGGATGTCTTTGTCCAATTGGCCGAACGGCCTGCTATATTGCCGAAAAATGATTAGGAGAGCGACGTAACTCATGCCTATAGACCGGAAACCCGAATTTTTCAAAGGCGCTCAATTGAAGGTCGCCATCATTGGTTGCGGATATGTGGGGTTGCCACTGGCCCTGCGTTTCGCGGAAGCGGGCCACAAAGTCACGGGATTCGACACCGATCCGAACAAAGTGAACATGCTCAACGCAGGAAAATCCTATATCGAGCATATCCCGCAAACGAAGATCCAGCAGTTCGTCAACTCCAAACACTTTAGTGCGACCACGGAATTCGCGCGCATCAAGGAAGCGGACGCGATCATTATCTGCGTGCCCACACCGCTGGATGAACGCCGTGAACCTGACCTCAGTTACGTGGAACAAACTGCTATTTCCGTCTACCCTCATCTCCAACGCGGTCAGTTGGTGGTTCTTGAATCGACCACCTATCCCGGCACCACTGAGGAGCTCGTGCTTCCCATCCTCGAAAAGAGCGGACTGCACTGCGCCATCGCCGCCGGTCCCGAAAATGAAAATGTCGCATGCGATTTCTTCCTCGCCTTTTCTCCCGAGCGCGAAGATCCTGGCAACAAACAGTTTGGTCTGGCGCAGATTCCCAAGGTCGTCGGCGGCGTAAATCCGCCGAGCGGCCGCGCAGCCGTCTCGATCTACGCACAGGTTGTTGCTCGTGTGGTGCCCGTTAGCTCCACGCGCGCCGCGGAAATGGCCAAGCTCCTCGAAAACATTTTTCGTTGCGTCAACATCGCGCTGGTCAACGAACTGAAAATGCTCAGCCTGCGCATGGGAATTGATATCTGGGAAGTGATCGATGCCGCCGCGACCAAGCCGTTTGGCTTCATGCCCTTCTACCCTGGTCCGGGCCTCGGCGGACATTGCATTCCTGTTGATCCCTACTACCTTTCCTGGAAGGCGCGCGAGTTCGACTTCTCCACGCGTTTCATTGAACTGGCCGGCGAAGTCAACACTGCGATGCCCTATCACGTCGTAGACGCGGTAGCCGCGGCTCTCAACAATCACAAGAAGAGCCTCAAAGGGTCGAAGCTGCTGATCCTTGGCGTGGCGTACAAGAAGGACGTCGACGACCTGCGCGAATCACCTACCCTGAAAATTATGCAGTTGCTTCAGGAGCGCGGCGCCAGTCTCGAATATAACGACCCCTACTTCCCGCAGCTTCACAAAATGCGCCACTACAACTATGAAAACATGAAGTCCGTCACACTGAATCCCCAGACATTGGCCAGCTATGATGGGGTCATTATTGCGACGGATCACTCGAGCTACGATTACGCTGCGATCGTGGACGCCGCCCATCTTGTTGTGGACACTCGCAATGCCACCCGCCGCGTCATGCGGCATCGCGATAAGATTGTTCTCTGCTAGGCCCCGATGGCCTCATCCGCCGAAGAGATTCGACGCCAGCTCGAGGAAAGCGCTCGCGTGAAGCAAAGTTTCTCCCACGAGCTTATCGGGCGCATCGCGCAATTTGCTGAAAAAAGTGCCGAAGCGCTTCGCGGCGGCGGAAAAATCGTCTTCTTCGGAAACGGCGGAAGTGCGGCCGACGCTCTACACCTCGCAGCCGAGCTTGTCGTGAGGTTGCGCACCGACCGGCGCGGTCTCCCAGCCTTGGCGTTGACGACTAATCCATCCGTGCTTACGGCAGCCGGCAATGACTACGGATTCGAGCGCATCTTCTCCCGTCAAATCGAATCCCTCGTCGCTTCGCAGGATATTCTCGTGGCGCTCTCGACCAGCGGCGAAAGCCCGAACATAGTTAAGGGTGTAGAGGCTGGCCGTGCGCGCGGCGCTTATCTTGTCGCTTTCACCGGGGAAACGGGCGGTGCGCTTGCCAAAAAAGTCGATCTCTTACTCAACGTACCCTCACAAGATCCGCAGCGAATTCAGGAAGCCCACATCACCATCGGCCACATCGCCTGTGCGTTGATAGAGCGAATGGCCACAACTTAGTGCTCCATTGCGCCTCGGCCAGCGCGCCATTCCCTTCCAGCTCTGATTTGGGAAATGCTCCTGAGAATGCAAGCGAAAAGCAACCTTCTACTTCGCGTGCACCAACTGCACTTGCGCCGTTGCGAACGGCATAATCGCTTCCAGCAGCACGGGGGTGCGCGCGGCGTTGTTTGCGAAGTACATCGTGAAATGAGCGTCCTTCATTTCCTGGCCATTCTCAAAGACACGAATCTCAATCTTCGAGGTCTTAAAGCTTCCCGCAGGAACGGTGACTGCCTCGCCCGCGCTGATGAGCTTCGCCCTCACGTCGTATAGCTTGTGACCGTCGTAAACCGGGCATCGAACTTCCGCTGTCTTGGTCCAATCCACATTCCGCAAAAATTGCAACATGCCCAGTGGATCCCGGGTACCGGGAAGAACGCGCGTTTCGGTCGCATCGGGAGGTGCAGGTTCTTTTCCGGTGGCCGTCATGCGCTGGACGGAGTCCACTTTTTGCCCCCGCTCACTCAGGTGCATTTCGTACTGCAGACTCGTCATCGTCCCCGCGTCGCTGTACGAGTCAAATTGGTCGTCCAACTCGAACACCATCCGCAGCGGACTCTCGGTATGTGCAAACGCTTGGAGATGCCACGCGTTCTTGCCGAAAAAATCCTTATGTTCGCCTACCAGCAATTTCAAATTGGCCACATTCGTCAGGCTCGAAACATTCGCCGTATATTCCAGCACCTCGCCCCTGCGCAAGGGCAGCCCGGGATCTACCGCTGGATCGCCGGTCTTATTGGGGGATGAAGCAGACGTGGGTCCAGTCGGCGCGATGGCGGGGAAGTCCGTCGTCGAAGCGCTCCGCGAGTCGGCGGCGCGGGCCGAAGCCCAAGTACGCGCCAAGCCCGCGTTTCTTTCCCTCATCCAGTAGTAGCCCCCCGCCGCGCATCCAAGCGCCAGCAGACCGGCGATGCCAATCGCTTTTCGGTAGCTCATGCTCTTTGTGTGACCTGCCTGGGAAACAGTCCCTTGCCTTTTGGCCTTCCGTCGTACAATACGAATTCGTCCGCGGTAGCCCGGCAGAGTCCGCCGGACGCTACCCGCGAACTCTGAGGTTACCAAAACGCGAGGCCTGCGTCTTCGCCAGGGCCGCGTCGATTGCCGAGACGGCACTCCGCCGTTCACGGATCTAGATCGAGGAGGAACTCCTGAATGCGCTACCTCGTCACGGGCGGCGCCGGTTTCATCGGCTCGAACACAGTAGACGAACTCGTGCGGCGCGGCCACAGCGTGGTCGTGCTGGACGATCTCTCCTCCGGCAAAGAGGATAACCTCGCCGAAATCCGCAACAAGATCACCTTTATGAAGGGCAGCATCACCGACATCGAAGTGGTCCGCAAGGCCATGCACGAAGCTGAATACGTGCTGCACCTTGCCGCTCGTACTTCGGTGCCGCGCTCCGTCAAAGATCCCATCGAAACCAACAAAATCAACATCGATGGAACTCTAAACGTCCTCGTCGCCGCTCGGGACGCCAAAGTGAAGCGCGTGGTGTTCGCCGCTTCTTCCTCCGCATACGGAGAGACGCCCACACTTCCCAAAGTCGAAACCATGCCTCCGGCGCCCATCTCTCCCTATGGTGTCACCAAATTCGTCGGTGAGCTTTACGCGCAAACGTTTGGCCGCTGTTATGGCCTGGAAAACGTTTCACTCCGTTACTTCAACATTTTCGGCCCTCGCCAGGATCCCGGCTCGCCGTACTCCGGCGTGCTGGCGAAATTCTGCATGTGCTTTCTGGAAGAGACGCAACCCGTCATGTTTGGCGATGGCGAACAATCCCGCGATTTCACCTTCGTGGAAAACGCCGTCCAGGCCAACCTTCTCGCCTGCGAAGCTCCCAACGTTTCCGGCAAAACCTTCAACGTCGGAACCGGCGGCCGCTTTACACTGAATCAGACCGTTCAGCTGCTTGCAAAAATCTCAGGCAAGAAGCTGGAAGCGAAGTACGAACCCCCTCGCGACGGCGACATTCGCGATTCACAAGCCGATATCACGCAAGCGCGGGAATATCTCGGCTACGATCCTCAAGTTACCTTCGAAGAAGGCCTAAGCCGCACTTTCGACTGGTATCGCTCCAGCCAAACCAAACCAGAAGCAAAATCCAAAGACTAAGCAGCTGTCTCCAAGCTGTAGGGGCGCGCTTTAGCGCGTCCCCTCTTTCTTTTTCACGTCTTGTAGGGGCGGGGCTTGCCCCGCCCAATGCATGAAATAAAGCGCACCGCTTCTCTACGGTGTTACCGTCTTCCCATAACTCAAAGGCTCTCCCGCCTTCGGCCTGTCAAAATTCCAGAAGTACAAAGGTTCAAGCTTCTTCTGTTCCGGCCAAACCTGATCCAATGTATCGCCTTCAAACAGTTCGCCGTTTTTCATAACCCAGTGAATCGTATTCGTATTATGGATGTCATCGAGCGGGCTCTTATCCAGAATGATCAAATCGGCCAGCTTCCCCGCCTCGATCGAACCGAGGTCCTGCGGCCGTCCAACAATTTTGGACCCATTCAGCGTCGCGCAGCGTAGCACTTCCAGCGGCGTCATTCCGCCGCTCGCGAGCATCCACATCTCCCAGTGATACCCGAGCCCCTGCAATTGTCCGTGGCTGCCCACGCCGACAAGACCGCCCGCTCTTGTGAGCTTGGCCATCTGCGCTGCGAGCTTCGGGAACGCGTACTCATCTTTGCGGAACCAATCCGGCCTCCGGTTGGTTCTTTCATCGATAAGATTGTGCGGTATGAAATGGTTGAGCTTTGCGTTGTCGTGCACGTCGGTATTCTCAAACCAGTATTCCTGGCCAAACGGGCCTCCGTAATTCACGATCAGCGTAGGAGTTTCCGCAATCCCCGATTGCGCAAACATTTGAAGCACGTCCTTGAATAGCGGAGTGATCGGAAGCGTGTGCTCGTTGCCGTGGAAACCGTCTATCACGTGCGTCAGATTGAGCTTTAAGTCCAATCCGCCCTCTGTCGTCGGCATCATTTCCAATTCTTTCGACGCCATCACCATGAACTGCCGCTGTTTGCGATTGCCTACGATATAGCTCTTGATGTTGTGCGTGCCGTAATACTTTCTGTACTTGGTCAGCACGCCTTTTACTTCTTCCATCGACTGAAAGTTGTTGTCCGAGAAAACTCCGGGGCCCGTCGAGAACGCGCGCAGCCCGAGTATGTCGCCGGCGTCCACCAAGTCCTGATAGGCAAACATGTCGTTCGTGCCTGTCTGCACGTCGAGGCCGGCAGTCACGCCATAGGCGAGATTGGCAAGAAACGCCCAGTTTTGTGTATCCAGGATGCCGCGGCGAATTTCAGTCCAATGCGCGTGAGTGTCAATAAAGCCGGGCACGATCGTTTTTCCTGCCACGTCGAACACTTTAGCGCCGGCAGGAATCGCGCCCTTTGGTCCGACGCTCTTGATGCGGTTATCTTCGACCACAATATCCGCGTTCTTCAGGACCTCGTCACCCTTCATCGTCACAACAGTCGCGCCCCGCAGCACAATCGTGCCCTTCGGCGTCTTCCGTGGAACTTCCAGGCCGACCGCGATCTCCTGTACGTTCTTGTCCTCTTCTTTCAGTTTCTTCGGTTCTTTTTTCTCGTCTTTCTTTTCATCCTTGTTGGCGTCCGCCGTTTGCGTCGCGGTATCTTTCTTGTCGCCGTCCTTTTTTTCTTCTTCTTTCGGCGGTTCGAAAGAAATGGCGCTCAGCGGCTCGCGAAACAAGCTGGCTCCCACGGCCCAAGTGATTGTCTTTCCGTCATCGGCCCAATTGAAATAATCCGCCCCGATATCCGTCAGCCGCTTCACAGGCACGGACGGCGTCGTAACATCCACCATGGGTGCGTCGCCGCCGACCACCGGCATTGCTATCACATAAAGCTGATTCATCACCTGCGCCAGTACCCATTGCCCGTCCGGGCTTGCCTTAACGTTCTCCGCGGGGACTGGCTCCTCCGCAAAATAGAGACCCTTCCCCTTCACCACGAGATGCGTGCGGCGGTCCGTACCGTCAAAACGCAGCGAAACAAGTCCCTGCGGTGTGTAGATATAAATCCTGTCCTTGTCGTGGGTAAAGTGCGGCGAGCCCGCGCCGCGCGCCGGCAGAATCAGAGTCGCATCGCCACCCTGGGCTGGGATCCAGACGAGATCAGCATTCCGTGTCTGCCCGCTGTCAAATTCGCTCATTTCGCGGTCATAAGCATTCCCTCGCAGCGCCACGATACGCGTTCCATCTGGCGACCAAACCGGATTGCTGTACAACGCCGCCGTCTTGGACAATTGTTGCGGCGTTCCCCCGGCCACAGGTACCTTCCAAAGCTGGCCACCGGCGCTCGACCACGTCACATAAGCGACGGATTTTCCGTCCGGCGACCACGCCGGTTCGAATTCGCGAGCATTCCCGCTCGTCAGTCGTTGCGGCTTCCCGCCCGGAATATCCATGCTGTAAAGGTGTGTCATCGCGGAAAAGACCATCTTTTTGCCGTCGGGAGATTCAACCGGATCCTGGATCAAGCGCACCTTCACGGGCCCTTGCTCGACGATTTGCGGAAAATCCAACTTCGGTCCGATCTCTTGCGACACCTGCGCGGTAAACGGAATTATGCTTTCAACGCCAGTCGCGATATTTAGCCGCCGTATTTTTCCGTCCTGGTTGTAGACAATTTCCTTGCCGTCCGGAAGAAATGCATATCCGGGAAAAACGTCGCGAGTGAAAAGCGATTCCTGGTCGTCGCGCGTCACGGGATACCTCACCCAACGGTCTTCCCCAGTCTCAAGATTTCGCAACCGCAGTCCCGTTTCTGTTTCATAACGGGTTACATACACGATTACCTTTCCATCGGGCGAAAGGACTGGCCGGAACGCGCTCTCCGCCTGACTGATAATCTCGTCTTCGTCGCCCGTCTTCATGTCGCGCCGGGCAATATGCCACATGGGGAATTGTGCGTTGTAGTTCAGCGATCCAAGTTTCGTCGCATAATAGAGGTACTTTCCGTCTGGCGACGCCACAGCTCCCATTGCGTTCGGCCGGTCCGCTCTTTTCGTAGTGGGTGTCGGCTTGGACTTCGTAATTTGCACGCCCGAACCGCCGTTGACGTGGTACACCCAGATTTCATTTGACCCGATTCCGAATCCAGCTTTTGAAACAAAAATATAGTTCCCATCCGCCGACCAACTCGGCGAAACAAACTCGCTGTTAGGATCCTTCGAAACCTGTTTCACGCCGCTGCCATCCGGATGCATGATCCAAATGTTTTCGCTGCCCTCGCGGTCAGAAATGAACGCAACCCATTTGCCATCGGGCGAAAACTTGGGCTGGCTGTCAAACGCCATCCCAGGATCGATCAGCTTCGCAGTTCCACCTTCAATTGGCAGCGTATAAATGTCCCCGACCAGTTCGAAAGCAATCGTTTTACCGTCCGGCGAAACATCCAGCGAGAGCCATGTCCCCTCGTCCGTTGTGAACTCGATTTTGCGCGTAGGTTTTAGCGGCAATCCCTTCTTCTCGTCCTTTTTCTCGCCTTTCTTTTCATCTTTCTTATCCTGCGTATCCTGGGCCGCGGGCTCCTGGAACTTCGCCCGAACCGGCCCCGCAATTCCGCCGAGAATCACCGCCAACACCGCAAACCACGCGGCCAAACCGCGCAGACTAAGATGCTTCGCCTTCATGCTCTTTCCTCCGTATTTGCTTCAGACTGCCGAACAGTGCTGCCGCTGAACCCTTCTCAAAACGGGCAAACCGCCCATGTTTTCTTTCCCTTAGTGTGCAAGGCCGGGCATCATACCTCCCCAATGCCGCGAAATGCATCAATTGTTTCTGGAATGGCCATCAGACCCGTGCTCACAAGGACGCGCCACATCGTCCCCGCGTTTCGTTCCTTCGCTTTCAGCGGCATAAGGCGCCATTGCGCCCTACCGCCGAAGTCCCTTCTGGACTCTTCTACACATCCCCCCAGCCGCATGCTAGGCTATCTCACTGATTTCATCTCACAAATGTTCCGCGTGAATGGTCTCTTCCATGCCCGGACTACGTCCGCGCTCCGGTTCGTTCTGTTCCTCACGACGCTCCTTTGTTCTCTCTTCGGGCCAGCGTTACCAGTCTCTGTTGCGCAGCAGGCTCCTCTGCACTCCGCCAAGGCCGGCGATGTCGAGATCTGGTCGCGCGGCCCCCAGCAAAAACGCGGCGATCTTTTTATCTCTGACGATGACGTGGACATTCACTATGGAGATGAGCGCCTCCAAGCCGATCACGTCGAATACAATGAAAAAACTTCCGAGTCCTTTGCTCGCGGCCATGTTCGCTTCGATTACAACAATGAACACCTCGAAGCCGATGAGGCTCACTACAACGTAAGCACCGGCCACGGCACCTTCCTCAACGTTGGCGGCACCGTCAAAATCGAGCGCCGCGCCAACCCCTTAATCCTGATTTCTCAGAATCCTATTTATTTCCAGGCCCCCGAGGTCGAACGCCTTGCCGACGACATCTACCTCGTCAGCCGCGGCTGGATCACGATTTGCGACCCTCAACATCCCACATGGCAGTTTTATTCCCAGCACACACGCATTCGTCTCGATAAAACTGTCGCCTTGGTAAGCGCCAACTTCCGCCTCTACCGTGTCCCTCTTCTCTGGCTGCCCTACGCCACGGCGCCAGCTGGAGAAAAGATTCGCCAGTCCGGAATCCTGATTCCTGTGGTCGCTCAAAGCAACAGCAAGGGCTTTGTTTTTGGGGATGCTATCTACCTGGCGCCGAAACCTTGGTATGACCTTACAGCGGGAGCCGAGCTGCTCACCAAACGCGGCTCGGCCGAGCGGGGCGAGTTCCGCGCCCGTCCTTTCGAAAACACCTCCATCAAATACACATACTATGGCGTGATCGACCGCGGCATTTATGAGCCTGGACCAAACGACACCACCGTCCTCGAAAAACAGGGCGGCCACCAGATGCAACTCGAGTCTCAGTCTCTCCTGCCCAACGGCTGGCGCGCTGTCACCGATCTTAACGAACTCTCTTCGCTGACTTTTCGGCTAGCCTTCGCCGACACTTTTGGCGATGCCATCACTTCCGAAGTTCGCAGCGCCGCCTTTCTCACCAACAACTTCCGCGGCTTTAGCCTGAACTTCGCTTCCCTGTCCGACAAGACCTTCCTCAGCATTCCCGTCACGAATGATACGACTGGAGTCACGACACCGGCCATCAGCGTTTTGCTGCGCAACGCACCTGAAGTTCTCTTCAGCTCCGTGGAGCAGGCGCCCTGGCAAAATCTTCCCGTCTATTTTTCCTTTGACTCCTTTGTCGACGCGCTACACCGCCAGGATGACACTCCTCTGGATACTCCCGCGTTCGTGCCGCGCACTGAATTCGCCCCTACGGTGACGATTCCGCTCCACTTCGGCGACTGGCTTGGCGTCACCACTTCTGCCACCTTCCGCACCACGTTCTACGGTGACTCCTACAATTCCGCCGGACAGTTGAGCTCCCAATACCTCACGAGGAACACCGGAGAACTCACCGTTGACCTGCGCCTGCCCACTCTCGAACGCTTTTATGATCGGTCCTCTATCGACAAGAACAAACCTCGCAAAAGGTACAAACACACGATCGAGCCTACGTTCACGTACCACTATGTCGGAGGCGTAAACAACATTGCAGATTTTATTCGCTTCGATTCCGATGCGACCCTGACCGACACCAATCAAATCGAATATGGCCTCACCCAGCGGCTCTTCGTCAAGACGGGCGACGGCCAACCTGAGGAACTAATTTCTTGGAGCATTCTCCAGGCGCATTATTTCGATCCCACATTTGGTGGAGCCATCATGGATGGCCAGCGCAATGTCTTCCAGGCGCTGGACTCCATATCGCCTTTTGCTTTCGCTTTCGGTCCACGCCACTGGTCTCCCATCATCAGCGATATCAAGATCATGCCGGGTGGCAAGTATGACATCGAGCAAATCCTCCAATACGATACTCAAATTGACCGGCTTGTCACCGTCGGAACTCTTCTGAAAGTGAAGCCTTATAGTGAATTCTTCGCGACCCTCGCCTATTTCCGCCTGAACGACAATCCGGTTGAAGCGGATCTTCCTCCGGTACCTCCGCCGGGTTTTGTGCCCTTTACGCAGCCACTCTCCAACCAGATTCGCGCCCTAATGGGCTACGGAAACTTGACGCGCAAAGGCTTCAATTTCACCACCGGCATCAGTTACGACTTCACCAACCAGATCTTGCAAAGCCAGCTCGTGCAGGTCAGCTACAACGGAAGCTGCTGCGGCCTCGCGCTCGAATATCGCCGCATCAACCTCGGACAGGTCCGCACCGAAAACCGCTTCACTGCCACCTTCATCATCGCCAACATCGGCTCCTTCGGAAATCTCCGCCGCCAGGAAAACATCTTCTAACTGCCGGCTCTGCGCATTTCTCCTCTTGCCCCTTCCCACGCGCAAGTGAAATAGATGGGCCACAACTTTTGCTGAAGCAGTAGCTTTCGGTTTCTGAGTGAGCTATGTCGCTCAAGAGGTCAAACGCGTTGACGATTTTCAAAGGGTGGCGTAGCCTTGCCCCGAACAAAGCAGATGCCCATTCATGTCTTCCCCCATTTACCTGCAGGTTGGGTCCTTGCGGCTCCATCCACACCTCGTCTTTGAATCGCTCGCATACTTTGCAGCGTTCAGAGTGTACCTTTGGCTTCGCAGACGAAGGGGCGACAAGATCGACGATGCCAACCGCTGGTGGGTCATCGCTGGTGCGGCCGTCGGCGCCGTTCTCGGCAGCAAATTGCTCTACTGGTTTGAAGATCCACGCTTGACGCTGGCGAACTGGAACGCTCCGTCGTTCCTGTTAAGTGGCAAGACCATAGTGGGCGCCCTTATCGGCGGATTATTTGCCGTCGAATGGACCAAACGCCGGATTGGAGTAGTCCAGAGAACGGGCGACTTGTTTGCCATCCCGCTCTGCATCGGAATCGCCATCGGACGTATCGGGTGCTTTCTGACGGGTCTGGAAGACCACACCGCCGGCTCCGCCACCTCGCTGCCTTGGGCAATCAATTTCGGAGACGGTGTCCCGCGCCACCCTACTCAAATTTACGAAATCCTCTTCGTCCTGGCGCTTGCCGCTCTTCTGTGGAGAGTCTCTCGCCAACCATTTCCTGACGGCGACCTGTTCAAAATCTTCATGGTTGGCTATTTCTCATTTCGCCTGGCGATCGACTTCTTAAAGCCCGATGTTCGCGTTTTTCTTCGTCTGTCCTCCATACAATGGGCCTGCGTGGCCATGCTGCTCTACTATTCGCCGGACGTTTATCGCTGGTGCCGCGCCGCGGTGACGCCGGCCTCCGTCACCGCAGCGTCCCTCTCGCAATCGGAGGAGACCTCGTGACCGAACTGCCAAACTTCCGCACTGCCGGTCCTCCTCCCCTACCTGCCAGGAAATCCCGCCTCGTTGCCATTGCGCTTACGATTTTTTGCGCCGCCCTGCTCGCAGGCGGTTCCTGCTTTGGATTTATCGTCACGCTCAATACCAACGGCCGCAGTAAGCCGATAAACACGCTGTTTGCATGCGGAATGATCGCCGGAGTCGTTGCGTTTCTGGCGGGGATCATCTGGGCGATCGTGGCGCTTGTCTTGCATGTCCTACGCTCCAGGAGCCAACAGCCATGACCGACCGCGTGCGCCCCTATATGTTCTATGATGTCGCGCTGACCATCTGCTCGACTTGCTTCCGCAAGCTGGAAGGCAAGATCGTTTTCCAGGACGACAAAGTGTTCTTGCTAAAGCGCTGCCCGGAGCACGGCGCCGAGCGTGTTCTCGTGGCGGATGACGTCGACTACTACCGCCGCTGCCGCGAGGTTTTCCTCAAGCGGCCGGAAATGCCTCAGGTCTACAACACACCGGTGAAGTGGGGCTGTCCTTACGATTGCGGACTGTGCACGGACCATGAGCAGCATTCCTGCTTGACCTTGGTAGAACTCACCGACTCGTGCAACTTGCGCTGCCCCGTGTGTTACGCAGGCAGCGGTCCGGAGCGCACGGAACACCGCCCGCTCGCCCTTATCGAGAAAATGTTGGATGCAGTGGTGCGCAACGAAGGCAAGCCGGACGTTGTGCAGCTCTCTGGCGGCGAACCGACGCTCCATCCCGAATTTTTCACCATTTTGAAAATGGCGCAGGCGCGGCCCATTCGCCACTTGATGGTGAACACTAATGGTCTTCGCATTGCCCAGGATGAAGAGTTTGTGAAGCGGCTTGCGGAATATCAGTCAGGCTTTGAGGTATACCTTCAATTCGATTCTTTTGAGCGCGAGGCGCTCCTTGACTTGCGGGGAGGCGATCTTCGCGGTGTACGTCAGCGCGCGCTCGAGAATCTGAATAAGTACGAAATCTCCACCACGCTGGTCGTGACCTTGAAGAAGGGCCTGAACGACGGTGAAATCGGCAAAGTGATTGATTTTGCGCTTACGCAGCCATGCGTTCGCGGCGTCACGCTGCAGCCGATTCAGGACGCCGGCCGACTTGAGAATTTCGACCCTGCCACCGACAGGCTCACTCTCACCGAAGTGCGCCGAAAAATTCTTGAGCAAACAAATGTGTTTCGGGCCGAAGACGTGATTCCCGTTCCGTGCCATCCCGATTCCCTTGCGATGGCCTACGCACTGAAAATGGGCGGCAAGGTCGTCCCCTTGACAGGACTCATGGAACCTCAAGTGCTCATCAACGGCGCCCGAAACACCATCGTCTACGAAGAAGAACCAGGCGTTCGCGATTGTCTTTTCAAACTCTTTTCAACGAATCACTCTCCTGAATCAGGCGCCGCCTCCCTCCGCGATTTGCTCTGCTGTCTTCCACGTATCGACGCTCCGCTCGAGCTTACCTATCAGAATATTTTCCGCGTGCTCATTGTCCAGTTTCTCGATGCCCACGCTTTCGACGTTCGCTCTGTCAAGAAAACCTGCATCCACATCGTTCATCCCGACGGCCGTCTCATTCCCTTTGATACATACAATCTCTTTTATCGCGACGACCTGGAAAGAACCCGTCTTGCTCCTCTCCGCCGCGCCGCGATTTCTCCAGCTTCCCTGGCTTCCGCCTCACCCTTTCCTCTTGCACCGCAACTGGATCCTTGATTCGGAGGAACTTGTATGAGTCTCAAAGCAAGGATATTCGAAGGATTCAGGCGTTTCCCCTTCTGGTCTCAAGCTCTCATCACCTTGGGTTCGGCTGGCATTCTTGTGGTCCTTTGGTCCGCTTGCGGTCTTACTCCAACTCCGCCACGTTCTGCTCCTCCGGCACTGTCCGCTCCTCGCTCGGAATTGAGCGGCGACTTCGGCCCCGTTTTCTCGCTGGCCTTCAGCCCGACCTCCGAATGGCTCGCTGCCGGAACCGAGGACAAACAAATCCACCTCTTCGACGTTTCCAGGGACGAAGTCCTTCGCACAATGAACGGGCACATCCAGATCGTCAAAGGCCTGGCGTTTAGTCCTAATGGCAGAATCCTCGCTTCAGCCAGCCTCGACAAAACCCTAAAACTCTGGGACACCTTCACGGGAAAAGAAATTCGCACTCTTTCCGGACACTCCGACGGCGTATCAGGCGTCGCTTTCAGTCCCGACGGTCTAAATCTCGCCTCCTCCAGCTGGGACGACTCTGTCATCATTTGGGACGTCCACTCCGGTAACCTGCTGCAGAAGCTCTCAGGGCACACCGACAAGGTAAACGCCGTCGCGTATAGCCCCGATGGCCGCTTTCTCGCCTCCGCCTCAGACGACGGATCCGTGCGCCTTTGGGATCCGCAAACGGGAGAGCTGGTCCGCTCCCTCCCGGAAGTCAATGCTCGCGTGGAATCCATCGCCTTCAGCCCCGATGGCAAGTTCCTCGCCTCGGGCGCTTCTCGTAACTCCCACTCCCAAACGTCCCACTATGGCGGAATTCGTGTCTGGGATATCGAGATAATGAGTGAGGTATCCGCCTTTGAAAAATACCGCGGGAACATCCACATGCTTGCGTTCAAACCCGATGGAACAGTCCTTGCCGGGGCCGAATGGCCCTTGGATCCCCGTTCGAACTCCTTTGTCACGTTTTGGGATGTAAAAGAGCGGGTTGTGTTCAGCCGGATCGATGTGGAACGCTTCGGCGAACTTTACACTATCACCTACAGCCACGATGGCCGCTGGCTCGCCACCGGCGGTCGCAGCGGGCGCATCCGCCTCTGGGAGTAGCGGCAAAGCCATCCGATGTTCTTTGTCGGCGTCTTGTGGACCGTGCGTTTGTGAACTACCAATTCCGCCCGGCAATGCACGGTCTCGACTCAGCTCGGTTTACTCTCGTCGAAAATTGAGTTCAAATAGTTCCGCCCTCGATGGATGTGCTAAATTTCCGGTTCCACTTTTCCACTATGCCTCCAACCACCGACACCGACGTGGCCTTCGCCTCTATCGAAGAAATCGCCCGTCTCTTCCGCAAACGAAAGCTCTCGCCCGTCGAACTCACCAAGTTAATCCTCACCCGCATCGACCAACTGAATCCCAAACTGAACGCCTACATCACTGTGACTTCCGAACTGGCCCTCGCTCAAGCCAAAAAAGCCGAAACCGAACTCTTCGCTCCACGCGGCCGCAAAGGCTATCGCGACCGCGGCCCACTTCATGGCATTCCGATTTCGCTGAAGGACAACATCTACACCGCTGGCATTCGCACCACGGCAGGCTCAAAAATCTTGAAGGATTTCGTTCCCAAGGAAGATGCCGCAGTCGTCGCACAACTCAAGAATGCAGGCGCCGTCATCCTCGGCAAAACCAACATGCATGAGTTCGCCTACGGCGTCACCAGTAACAACCCGCACTACGGCGCCGTCCACAACCCCTGGGATCTCTCGCGAATTCCCGGTGGCTCCAGCGGGGGCTCCTCTGCCGCCGTCGCGGCAGGCCTCTGTTACGGCAGCATCGGCACAGACACCGGCGGCTCCATTCGTATTCCTGCTTCGCTCTGCGGTATCGTTGGCCTCAAACCAACTCTCGGGCGCGTCAGCGTTGAAGGCGTGATTCCGCTTTCCTCGCGCCTCGATTGTGTCGGCCCGCTCGCGCGCTCTGTGCAAGATGCAGCTCTTCTTCTCGAACCGATCCTATGTCGCATGAAAGGCGAACCCAGTCCTCGCGCTCTCGAGAAATCCATGGCCAAACGCCGCAAATTCACTATCGGCTTACCCAAGGAATTTTTCCTCGATGTAGTTTCGGCGGACGTCCTCGGCATATTCAATGAGGCGATTCGCATCTTGAAAAATCAGCGCGTGACGTTCAAGCAAGTCTCTCTGCCGCTTCTAAAAGAAACCGAAGATGCTGGAAATCAGATCGCTTGGCCCGAAGCCACTCACTATCACGAGCAGGCCGGTTGGTACCCCTCTCGAGCCGCCGATTACGGCGAGGACGTTCGCTCCCGTCTCGAAATGGGAACGAAGGTTTCCGCAACAACTTATCTCTCTGCCCTTGAACTACGCGAAAAATTCATCCAGCAATTCCATCTGGCGCTGGAAGACGCGAGTGTCGATGCCATCGCCGTTCCAACAACGTCCATCACCGCGCCGCTCATCGGTGAGGAAGCCATCCATCTCGGCGGCCAAGATCGCGCGACCCGCGCCCTCATGCTTCGCGCGAATCGTCCCGCCAATCTCGCCGGCATTCCCGCCATCTCAGTCCCCTGTGGTTTCACCCCTGCAGGCCTTCCCGTCGGCCTTCAACTCATCGGCGCCGTCGCCGACGAGCATCTCCTCCTGCAAATAGCCCGCGCCTTCGAGCGCGCTCACCCCGAACACCGCCACTCCCCAATCTTGTAGTGGCGCAGCATGCTGCGCCCCCAGCGTGCCCGGACTTCATGCAACTGTAGGGGCACGATTCATCGTGCCCTTCCCGTAAGGGCCACCCTCTGTACCACTCTGCCCTGGCAGCCGCCGCTCCGTCAGCCATTTGCCAATGAAATAGCCCAGCGTCCCAGTAATCATCCCCGCAAAAACGTCGGCCACATAATGATACCGACCCCAAATCGTCGACACGCACATGCACGCCACAAGCGGCAGCATGACCCAGAACAACCACCTTCGGTGTCGCCAGGCCCCCCAAGTCGCCGCCACCGCCCCCGCCACATGCTCCGAAGGAAACGCCGCCCCGCGTACGCGCCCATAGTGCTCGATGAAATTAATCACGGAAGTGGCCACACCGCCGCGCAACTCCCCATGCCAAGCCCCGGCCATCGCAAACCACGGGCTCTCGATCGGAAAGCAAATCGCAATCACGTACCCGATCGCGTATCCCACCGCCGAATACGTCATCACCGACCAATACCCACGCCAATCCCGCCGGTAATACAAGACCCCGCCAACCACCAGCAAGTACGCGAAGTACGTCAAATAAACAAACTGCATGAAATCATTCCGCGCCGGCGTCGCAAACTCCTCGAGCCACACGGTCGGGTGCACCCCAGTCAGCCAATGATCGAACGCAATTAACTTCTCATCCTGCCACCCCGGCTGCACCAGATGCACCAACTGCCCCAACTCCTCAAAGCAAAACAAAAAGAAAAGATGCGGATACCAATACCGCCAAAAATGCCAAAACTTCTGCGCCACGGTAGAACAGACACTCTTGTCTGTTCTCTGTCCAGCTGCCTCATCAAACTCTTCACGGCCAGAAACACGCCCTTCGGTTCTGCACAGAGCAAGAATCGTCGCCGCCACCAAAGCCTGCATCCCGATCAGTCTCAGTGGATGCGCCAAGTTTTCCGCAAAAAAAAGTATCAACGTACTTGAAATTCCCAAGTACCCCAACGCAACAAACTCAAACATTCCGCAAGCAGCCCACGCCGCCGCGAATTCCCGCCGCGCGAGTACGCCGAAATTCTGCGTCTCTCGTTCGACGCTTTCGCCGGTCTGAAGAACATCATCACGCCACGCGAGCGCGCATTCGCGTCCTTTGTATTCGTCTCTCTGAATGTTGCTCATGCCCTGAACCCCGCCTTAGCCCGCGCCACCCGCAACTCGTGGTCACTCTCGTCCGTTCTCTCTGTCTTCTGTTCTCTCAGCGCACTCTCCCTGGAATTATTCTCTTTTCCCCACCGCAGCACCACCCAATCATTTCTCCGGGCAATTCGCGCCAAATCGTTCGACGGATTCGCCGCCGCTGGCTTCCCGACCGCCTCAAGCATCCAACGATCACTCGCACTGTCCCCATACGCGAAGCATCTCTGCAAATCCAAATTCTCGTGCGCCGCGATTCGACGGACGGCTCGTGCTTTCGCCTCGCCAAACATCGCTTCTCCCAAGACTCGCCCCGTGCATCGATCGCATTTTACTTCCAACCGCGTAGCGCAAACGCGAATCTTCGCAGCCAATCCGCGCTCACCAAGCTCGGCTTCCAACGAGCGAGCTGATCCCTCCGCCAACGGCTCTAGCGTTCCACTCACAATCACAATCAAATGCCCGCGCTCCGCGTGCCACGCCAAACGTTCAATGGCCTCCGGATAAAGTGGGACAGGCATTCTTGCCTGTCGCTTTTTTTCCCCTTCTGCTTCATATTCTGAAAAAAGACAGACAGGAATGTCTGTCCCACCATACCGGACATCTAATCGCACACCTCGCAAATACATCTTGTTTGCGTGCATGAGCTGATTGATCCCTCGCGGCAGAAGGCGCGCCGTTTCCACGAGCCACAAAAAATAATTCCGAATTCCAATATGCTTCCGATACCACAGCATCCGGAAAAATCTCCACTCCACCGACGGCAGCGGCACCAAAGTTCCGTCCAAATCGAAAAACGCCGCGACGCCTTCGCTCTTCTCCTTTACTTCCTCAATTTCCTCTAATTCATTTACCTCCTTTCTCATCAAATCGCCCCCTGCGCAACTCGCTTCACTGTACGCCCCTGGCCCACGCTCGAAACAAAACGCCATCCCTCCGCCAACACTGGCAATCCACGCAACAAACAGAACGCCGCCGTCATCCACGTCAGTACGTGCGCGCCGACACGGATCAAACCGTGCAAGTCTGCTGTCATTCCTCCCAGCAGCGCCACTGGCCCGCGCGTCAGCGCCAATTCCAGTCCCAGGTAGCAGAAGCAAAGACATTTCATCGTTGCATACAAACCGCGGCTCCAGCGCGACGCCACCAGCGCCTGTCCCCACCAAGTCTGCAGCATCGCGTTCGCACCCCATCCGGAGTGCCCGGCGCGCATCGCTAAGCCGCGCAAGAAATCCGTCGCCGCTCCCCGCGCAAAAAAGAAAACCGGAAGCCACAGCGAAACCATGCCCACAACGGCGAAATATGTGAAGTACACATTTTCGATCATTCGGTCGCCGAGAATATCGAGTTGAGCGCCGACTGGCGTCGCCAAATTCTTTCCCCGTGCGATGTGGCCATCCAACGCATCCAGCGCGATGGTTGTCACCGTGAGCACAACCGCAGCAAGATTCGCCCACGGTCCGCGCCCAAACAAACTCACGGCGGCAAATCCCGTCGCCACCCGCAAGGCCGTCACTTTGTTTGGTGTCCACTGCATTGCCACCTGCCCCAGCGTGCCGGACGCCCTGAAGACGTCCACTTGTCACATGGCAACCGCCTTGCCAACCGCGGATCATACAAAGCCTTGTTTGCCTGTTACTTACGGGCATGGATGTGGATCGAAACTCTCCAGCACGTCGGCGAAACCCAGCAGCTGTCGCCTGTACCATGCCGCAAGTATCGAAAGCAGGCCCCTCGCGTCTAATGAAGTTGCCGCGGGCCGCCCTCGTGTTAACGTGTGGCGCGCTTTTCCCGTCTTTGTGGGAGAATTGGAGAGTTCCAGAAACAAGCAGAATCAGCAAATCAAACTGGAATAACCGCGCCTTGTGCCCGGTCTGAAATCAGTAACTCAATTTAGGATCGGAAATTAGAGCCAGCTCAGGTTCAGAAATAAAATAATATGACCGATGTTTCTTTAGCAGCAGCATTTATCGCCGGACTGGTTTCGTTTCTTTCGCCCTGCGTGCTTCCTCTCGTTCCCGGCTATATCTCGATGCTCTCCGGCATCGGCATGGAGCAATTGCGCCAAGGCCAGCAGCCGCGCGGCGGCCTGTTCGCTTCCGCGCTTTCGTTTGTTGTCGGCTTTTCGGTGGTCTTCATTTCATTTGGCGCTTCGGCGAGCGCCGTCGGCACGTTTCTTTTGAAGAATCGTGGAATGCTGGCACCGATTGCTGGCGCCCTGATTCTGCTTTTTGGATTGCATCTGGTTGGCGCGCTGGCAAAACTCAGCTTCCGCACGGGCTTGATCCTTGGCACTCTTCTTGTAATTTTGGGCGTCGCTTCGATCCTCCATCACGGGCCGCTTTTCTTCGGCCTCGGATGGGTGCACTTTTTCTCACTTTCGCTCATTGGCTTTTTTGGTCCGGCTCTCGCAAAGTGGCTCAACCGCGATGTGCATTTGCGCAGTACCAGCACGAAGCCCGGACTCTTCAGTGGCTTCTTCCTTGGCTTCGCTTTTGCTTTTGGTTGGACTCCGTGCATTGGGCCGATTCTCGCGACGGTGCTTGCTCTCGCGGCGGCCAGTGACACGATTGCGCGCGGGATTCTGCTTCTCGCCGTTTATTCGGCTGGCCTGGCTGTTCCGTTCCTGCTCACGGCCCTCGGCATCGGGCAATTTCTTAAGTTCTATCAGCGCTTCCGAAAGTATCTCCACGCCGTCGAACTACTTAGCGGCGCTTTGCTCCTTTTTGTCGGCGCTCTCGTTTTTGTCAACAAGCTGACCTGGCTGGCGGGCAAGCTCAGCTTTTTGAACGACGCAGTCCTATGGTTGGAAAAGGCTCTGACGGGTGTGAAGTGAACAGCCGTTTCTCCTGCTCCTAGGCACGAAGAATTCGCGTTCGAGTATAATTGAATTGAGGAATGGAAGATGAAAACGCTGTTGGTCGTTGCTACTGTGCTGGCTCTGGTTGCCGGCACCTACTTTGCGGACAAGGCGACGCGTATTAAGCCAAAAACCGCCGTTCCCGGCGATACCGTCTTGAAGGGCGATAATCCGAACCCCGACAACCTGAAGGCCGATTTGCCGGAGCCTGAGCTCACGCTGAAAGACCTTGACGGGAAAGACGTCTCCCTCAGCGAATACAAAGGCAAAGTAGTCCTGGTGAATTTCTGGGCCACCTGGTGCGAACCGTGCCGCGTCGAAATTCCATGGCTCATCGAAATGCAGAAAAAATACGGCCCCAGGGGATTCGTTCTCCTCGGCATCGCTCTGGACGAGGAAGGCAAAAGCGCCGTCGCACCTTTTGTTGCCAAAGAGCGCTTCGATGTCAACGGCCAAAAGCTGCCGATGAGCTATCAGATCCTGATCGGCAATGATGACGCCGCGGATAAGTTCGGCGGCCTTTTCGGTTACCCCACCAGTGTCCTCATTTCCCGCGACGGTAAGCAGATCAAGCGCGTCACCGGCATTATCAGCGAAGACGAAATGAACAAAGCGATCGAATCCCAACTCTGATACGCTGAAACTATGCTGGAAGAAAAAGATTTTCAGAGAAAAGCGGACGATGCATTCGCGGAGCTAAAGAAACGGTTGCTTGTCGTCGCGGACGAGCATGATTTCGACGTCGAAGGCGAAAGTGGCAAACTCGAAGTAATTTTCGAGGAGCCCGAAGAAGTGAAGTTCGTCGTTTCCCCAAACACGCCGATACGCGAGATTTGGATTTCGGCGCTTTCCACGTCCTTCAAGCTCGGTTGGTCGGAATCGAAGAACGCTTTCGTGCTCGAAAAAACAGGTGAGGATCTTTTCCAAGTCATGAACCGCGTTGTCTCCCAGCAGCTCGGCATTCAGGTCAAACTATGAGATTCGTTGTTGGCATGCTGGCTGGCATTCTGCTGCTCGTAGCTGTTGCGGCGTTGCCTTCCGCGCAGCAGCAGGTTCCTTCCCCGAAGGACGTCGTAGCTCCCACAATTTACGTCTCGCTTGATCCCGTCGGCCGCGGCAGCCAATTCCAGATTGCTGCAGTATTGAAAATCCGCCCGGGCTTCCATATCAATGCACGAGAAAAATCCGAAGACTATCTCATTGCCACCGATCTCCGTGCCGAAGCTCCAGCAGGCTTCCAAGTAGGCGAGGTTTCCTATCCCAAGGGCGCACTGCACTCCTTCACTTTTTCCAAAAAGCCGCTCAACGTCTACGAGGACACAATCAAGCTCTACCTTCCGGTTACCGCACTCCCGAGCGCGCCTCTTGGCCCGCAGCATTTCCCGCTGAAACTGCGCTATCAAGCTTGCAGTACGGAGATCTGCTTGCCTCCAGTGACTCTTACGCTTGAAGCTGCGTTCAACGTCGCTGCAGCAGGCTCCGCCGCCAAGCCTGTCCATCCGGAGCTCTTTCCGCCAAAATAGTTCGCGTTCGGCAACAGCTCTCATGTTGCCTGCGGCCCGCTGTCGTTGCGGGGCCAAGTTGCCTGGCATGAGCTTCGTACAGTCTTTCCTTGAGTGCATGTACTGCCCGCCTCTGTGACAATGCTCTAATGGCGGATACTCCCAGCAGTTCGCGAAAATGGCTGATTGTCCTTGCAAGTTTTTTGCTGGTGGTTGTCATAGCGGGCGGGATTTTCGCTTGGCGCGCGAGCCACATGGATAATTCAATCCGCCTCTGGGTGATTCGTTCCCTCAGCGATCATTTCCAAAGCCGCGTTGAACTTGCGACGCTTCGCGTCACCGGTTTCCCTCATCTGGGCGTTACAGGCGAAGATCTGACGATCTATTTCCACGATCGCACGGACGTTCCGCCGATCGTTCATGTCGATAAATTTTCGTTTGAACTCGGTGCGCTGGCTATCCTCCGTTTGCCGCGCCACATCTCTGCCGCGCTGATCGAAAACATGACCGTCACGATTCCGCCGCGCGGAGACAAAAAGACTCCGAAAGCAAGCGACTCCGGAAAAACAAAAAACGTCCTCACTTCCCTGATCGTTGATGAAGTCATTTGCAAGAACACTGTTCTTATTACGCTTCCCCGGAAACCCGATCCCGGAAAACCCGTAAAGGAACCGCTCAAATGGGACATCCACGACCTCGACTTACGTTCCGCAAGCGTGGACAAGCCTTTCCACTTCCACGGGATCCTCACGAACGCAAAACCCAAAGGCGAAATCGACACGACCGGCGACTTCGGTCCCTGGGACGTCGACGATCCAGGCGGCTCACCTGTCTCCGGTTCCTACAAATTCACCGACGCCGATCTTGGGCCCTTCCCTGGCATCGCGGGCATTTTGTCATCAACGGGAAAGTACACTGGAGTGCTTGCCCAGCTCGAAGTCAATGGTGAAACGGACATGCCCGATTTCTCTCTCGATAAAATTGGCAAGCCGGTGCCGCTTCACACCGAGTTCTCGGCTACGGTCAATGGCACCAACGGAGATACTCTTCTCCATCCCGTGCGCGCGACGCTTATCCGCTCGCTTATCATTGCGGAGGGTAGCGTCATCAACGAGCCCAATCACGTCGGGCACAGAATCGTTCTTGATGTTGGCGCTCCGAATGCGCGCATTCAAGACATTCTCAGTCTGGCCATGAAATCCGACAAACCACTCTTGACCGGCCCCGCAAAGATTAAAGCGAAATTGCTTCTGCCGCCTGGCAAGGAGAAGGTTCTTGAGAAGATGATTCTGGACGGCGAGATCGGTATCGATGATGCGCGGTGGTCCAGCGAAGAAGTCCGTCAAAAGCTCGAGTCTCTCAGCCGCCATGCCGAAGGCAAACCTGAGGATGAAGATGCAGGCAGCGCCGTCTCCAATCTTCAAGGCAAGTTTCACATGGAAAAGGGCATCATCAGTTTTTCTAGTCTCACCTTCAGCGTTCCCGGCGCGGCTATCGGCCTCGCCGGCACTTACCACATATTGGGAGGCGAACTCGATTTCAATGGTCACCTCCGTCTTCAAGCGAAACTGTCTCAAACAGTGACAGGCACCAAATCTTTCCTCCTGAAAGCCATCGATCCATTTTTTAAGAAAGATGGTGCTGGGGCCGTAATCCCTATCTCCATCACTGGCACTCGAGATCAGCCGACGGTTGGCGTCACTATCTTCCATAAGAAAATCGAAAAAACGGTGAGCGGCACTAAACCCTAGTCCAAGTAATGGTTGGACTAGGCTCGACGTACTTAGCTCTGACGGACCTTTCCAATAACTATCCAGAATCTAAGTTTCCGAAAGCCCGAATTACCAAGCACAGTGCCTCCTCCCTCGAATCAGCCTGATGCAGATGGTTAACGCTTCCTATATATCTCGTTTACGGTAACGATCTCAGGTCATTATTACATGCTATAAAAAGTGTCGTGATCTCTCGAACGTTGCTAGCTCAAGTGGTTTTTCACTCTGCGCTGTTCGCTCTTTTTGCGCAGACATCCCCGCAAGACACAGCCCCTACTACGCCTGCCTCAAAAGTTATGCGGGTTCCAGAGAAACAAGAGCACCTCTGTTGCTATGAGATGCATTTGGTGAAGCCGGTTTACCCAAAGAAGGCACGGCTGGCGCACATCGAGGGAGTCGTTAAACTCCACCTGGTTTTTGCTGATGACGGTTCGATTGTCGAGTTGCGGCCCGTTTCTGGTGACCCTCTGCTCGTAGACTCCGCAATGAAGGCGGTTCAACAGTGGCGTGTTTCGTTCGGTGGAGTGGCGGGGAGACCCATGGAACACGAGATTGCTCTCTCTCTCACATTCAGCATCGAAGATCCGCCGAAGCCAGCCTATCTACATCTTGCAAACGGCGACGTTATTCGGGCCGATACCGTCCGCGAATTCGAGGATAGGCTCGAATACACCGTCGGCCTCCAGACCCACTACCTATCTCCAGATTCGGTTACCAACATCAACGCGTGTGCCCGTGCGTCGGCGCGCCCGATGAAAGAGGGCGATTGCATTCCCTCTGGTGGTCCTAGTTTCAATATCCGCGCCATTCCTTTGTGGCCCTCTGACAAGGAAAAGAAAGCCACGGATGCGCCGAGTCGAAACTAGGTCGTGATTCACGCCGTTACCGGAAATGCAGAAAGATCCCATGGCTATGTCGGATGTTGGCGCCATGAGGCGTTAGTGTGGACCGCACGGATACAAATCTCGTTTTCCGCAAAATTAGCTCCTCTGCTGTTTGTTGTCCCCGAGCAACGACAGCGACCCACCTGGTCGCAGATGCTCTTATTAGTCCGGGAATGTTTTTTTTGTGGGGAAACTTAACCGTAGTGGCGGAGAAGCGGATGTCTAAGAAACTTGGAATTTGGGCCGTCGGCTCACCGCTTTCTGCGGTGCTGAACTGGTACAGGAGGACGGCAGGACGATGTCGGCGACTTGCGCTGAGAATTGCGTATCAATTAAGGATGTTGGGGCGAAGAAAACAATTTGAAGCGGCGGAAGTTATAAAGGTCAGCCCTCCGTTCCACGCAGATTTTGCCGGAAGTCCCCTAGAACTCGGGGAATTCACCAGGATATTGAGTATTGGCGACCGCATCCGTGTACTTTGCGATGACGGTGTACTCGTGGCAGAGAAAGTTTCTGAGACGCAGTTCAGGGTAATTCATACTCAAACGATGGCAGAGTTAGTCCACTGATTGCAGATTGCGAGCAATCCACATGCCTGATAAACGCAGCCGTAATCGCAAAAGTGAATTAAGACGCCAGTTTTAAATGCGTTCGCTAGGCTGTGGCGCGGCTTACCAATTTCCGTGCTGCAAGACCAAACATCAACCGCGAAAATCCGGTCATCAGCAGGTTCACGCCTACCAATATACCGATGGCCCACACCGAGCTCGAAGGCCAGTGAAACCAGATCAGTCCACCCAGCAGCAGCGTGATCAGCGCATTCACCAGTAGCCAACCCGAGCCCTCTTGGCCGCGCGTCCGGAAATACGCGATGACTTCGAAGACCGCTTCCATCAGGATGATCACGGCCAAGAGTAGCGTCAGCGTTCCCAGCCCCAGCAGCGGATGCGTCAAAAAGTAGAGTCCACCCACGATATACACAATTCCGATCAGAATCTGCCAGATTACGCGCCCCGCCCCGCCTCCGCTGAACGCCGCGACCAAATGCGCTCCGCCGCCAAAGATCAGGACCCATCCCACCAGAATCGTTACCGCCAAACCGGCAATCCCCGGCTCAATAATCGCCATCATCCCAAGAAGGATGAACACCACTGCCATGGCAATAAACCAGCCACTAGCTTTCTTGATGATCGTACCCGCTCCACGCAATCCCTCGGTTGGATTTGCTGTCGCCATCGGACACCTCCACTCGCGCTTGGCCAATTCTGCCGCGAAACGAGAAAAGGCTAGTCTAGTGCTACATACCGCACCATTGTCAAGAATGACAGGCCTGGAAATCGCTTTGACCTGTCCCTCTACTGCCGCGTGAGCGTCCCGGTCACTGTCTCATTCGGCCCGACTTGGAAAATTGTCGCCGTCAACTGCGTCGCCGTTGGGTTCAAGTGCCCTGAGAACGAAAAACTCTGCGATCCATTCACATTCTCTGCCGTCCCGCCCCAGAAAACAGAAGCGCCCGTCACCGCTCCCAGTGACGTCGGCGACTGCGACTGTGGCAGCAACGCAAATATGGTCGTCACGCCGTTCTCGACCGAGGTTCCCGAGACGTTCAGCGAGAAATCGGGATTCTGGGTGATCACGAACGTCACTACGTCCGCTCCAAACAAACTGCTCGTGAGCTTGCCGCTGTACGTGCCGTTCGCTGGCGCGATGATTTGACCAGTGAACGTTCCCTTAAAGTCTGGTCCCGGGTTTCCTGGTCCGTACCTCACCGTGCAGGCTTCCCCCGAATACGTACCGCTCGTAATCGACTGCCCGTTCGCGGCCAACTCCCCGGCAAAACTCGCGAAGCGCTGCGTCGGCGGTCCCCAATCAAAGTTACCTTTCACGCTGTTGCTATTGATTTCGCCGTTGAAGGCGAAGGAGCTGCAGTAGATCGGCATAGTACTCGGACCGGGCAGGCCCACCTGCGATGGATTAAAAATCATTGCGTTGGTCCCATCGAACTGCAAATTTGTCCCCGGCACATTCGCTTCAAAGTTCAGCGTGGCGGCGCCGCTGTTCGGAGTAACTATGTACTCCCACTGCCCGCCCTTCATCACCACATTGTTTGCTACGTTCACCATGTTTCCTGATCCACATCCCCACACGACCATGCCCAGACACACAACCAGCGCAGTAGTTTTCATTTGAGTTTCCCCCGTCTTGATCTTCGTGGGAGTCCTCGGTAGGTACTAGGTGTAGTGCCTGCCTGGTTATCTCCGCGCGCAAAGATTGGGATGCAAGACCCCTGTTCCGCGATGCCTCTAGCCGAACCACAACGCGAGTGTCACCTGTCCTGGGGGATGGACTTTCAACGCAAGCGCAAAGGTGACCAAAGTCCTCCTAAACGCTGTTGCCGGAAGCTGACCCCATAGCCATTATTTTAGGAACCTTTTCGCCGCTCCAGCGTCTTCTACGGCATGAACCTCTACGCCTACCTCCGCTCTGCGCTTCGTCAAATGAGGCGCAATCCTGGTTTCTTTGGCATCGCCCTGGCCGCGCTGGCTCTCGGAATCGGCGCCAACACGGCTATTTTCAGCGCGGTGGAAGGAGTGCTACTTCGCCCGCTGCCCTATGCCGATCCGGGGCAGCTCGTGATGCTATGGGAAGATGCGTCCTATGTGGGCTTCCCGCAGAACAATCTATCGGCGGCCGATTATGTGGACTGGCGGGCGCAAAACGAGGTCTTTACGGATGTGGTGGCAATCCGCTATGCAAATGCCTCCTTCAATGGCGAGCAGGCACCGGAACAGGCGCTTGGGCGGCGTGTCACGCCCAACTTTTTTGATGTCCTGGGAGTACAGCCGGCCATCGGGCGGCCCTTCACCACCGAGGAGGATGCTTCGAAGCGCAAGGTCGTGGTGCTGAGCTATGCGCTGTGGCAGCGGCGCTTTGGGGGCGACCCGGCGGTGCTGGGCCGTTCTATTTTGATGGACGACGAGGCCACGACGGTCGTGGGCGTTATGCCTCGTGGGTTCTTCTTTCCAGACAATGCAACCGACTATTGGCAGCCGGCTTCTTTCACGCCCGAAGATCTTGCGCGGCGCAATCGTCACAACCTGGAAGTCGTCGCCCGCATGAAGTCCGGTGTCACGCGCGACCGAGCACAGCGTGATGTGGATGTGATTGCCAAACGTTTGCAGCTGCAGTATCCCGACACCAACACAAATATTGGCGCTGTGGTCGTTCCCATTCGCAAACAATTTGCCGGCGATACCGCGACGGGCCTGTGGGTGTTGCAAGTCGCCGCTGTTCTCGTTCTTCTGATTGCTTGTTCGAATCTGGCGAATCTTCTTTTAGCTCGAGCTGCAGGGCGCCGCCGCGAGATTGCGGTGCGCATCGCGTTGGGCGCGAGCCGCGGGCAGATCGCGGCGCAACTTGTTACGGAAAGTTTGTTGCTCTCGATCGGCGGAGGAGTGGCGGGCCTCCTTGTTGGGAGGCTTTGCTGGGGCGTCTTCAAGAACCTCGTTCCTTCGCAAATCGCTGGGGATGGCTTTGCTTTAAACGGGCCAGTGCTTCTGTTTACAGCAGCCGTCTCAATTCTGGCCGGCGTATTTTTTGGGTTGGTGCCGGCATTGCGAGCAACCGATGTTTCTCTTCAGGAATCGCTTAAAGAGGGCGGGCGAGCCGGCGAATCTCGAGGCGGCGTGCGGCTGCGGGATACTTTGGTGGTGGCGCAATTCGCCATGGCATTTGCGCTGTTAGTGGGCGCGGCTCTGATGATCGAGACGCTGTGGAATCTGCGCCGCGTGGATCTTGGTTTTCGCGCCGACCACCTTCTGACCATGGGCGTGCCGCTGCCCGACAAAAAATACAACACCAACGAAAAGATTCGCGCGTTTTATCGCGACGTCCTGGATCGGACGCGAACTCTTCCGGGCGTAAAGAGCGTCGGCTTTGGCTCGGACGTGCCGTTCACTTCGATCGGCGACACGGAAGGCTACGCCATCGAGGGCGCACCGCCCACTTTGCCGGGGCAGGACAACGACGCGCTGTATCGCGAAGTGACGGCGGGTTATCTGGAGACTATTGGCGGGACGCTTGAGTCGGGGCGGCTCCTGGAGGATCGCGATATCGAATCGAGCCAGCCGGTCGTCGTCGTAAATGAATTTCTTGCGAAACGACATTGGCCTGGCGTGGATCCCGTTGGAAAACGGTTGAAGCTCACGGGATCTAAAGAGCCTTGGCGAACTGTGGTGGGAGTCGTTAAGGACATTCGCGAGCGAGGGCTCTTGCTGGAGATGAAGCCTGCGGCCTACGTGCCGGTGAATCAGGTGGATAACCCATCACCGTATTATCTGGTTGCGAGAACTGCACAGGATCCTGCAAGCGTGGTCAATGCGCTGCGCGGAGCGGTTTGGGCTGTGGATAGCGAGCGACCTGTGGCCCTGATTCGCACGATGGATCAGCTCATGGAAGAGAACGTTGCCGACCGCGCGCGGCCTATGATGCTGCTAGGAATTTTTGCGGGGCTGGCGCTGATTTTGGCGTGCATCGGCGTCTACGGGGTGCTGGCTTATTCCGTCGCGCAACGCACGCGCGAGATTGGCGTGCGGATGGCTTTGGGGGCGCGGCCGAGCGATGTTACGAGGATGATTCTGGGGCGCGGATTAAAACTGAGCGCTGTCGGATTAATTGCTGGCGCGGCGCTAGCTGGAATTCTGGGGATATTGCTGAGGACTCTGTTATTCGGTGTTACGCCGGCTGCTCCACTTGTTTATGCAGGCACAGCGGCGGCTCTGATTGTCGTTGCGCTCGCCGCTTGCGTGATCCCAGCGCAGCGAGCGGCGCGAGTGGATCCCGTGGTAGCCTTGCGCGACGAATAACCACCGAGTGCGCCCCTAGAAATTCAGTTTTGCCCTCGATGCTGACGGACTTATAATCATTTTAGTCATGAAAAACATTACTCTTCCTATCGTTATCGAAGGCGACGTCGATGGCTACTTCGTTTCCTGCCCGGCCCTGCAGGGCTGCTACAGCCAAGGCGACACTTACGAAGAAGCTGTCGAGAACATTAAGGACGCCGTCCGGTTACATGTAAAAGACCGAACCTCCTAAGCTCTATGCGAAGGCTTTGCGCAAGCGACTTACGACGCGCTCTTGCCCCAGCGCCACCATCGTATCGAAGAGTGGCGGCGCAACGGCTTGCCCGACGATTGCCACGCGGCAAGCGTTGATCAGCAAGCCGGCTTTTACACCGGCTGCTTCCGCCACCGCTCTCGATGCATGATCACACGCGTCGTGATTCCAATCGGGCAGCGCGGCAAGCGCATCCGCGAGTTTTGCGAGCAGCTCAGGGACTTTGGGGTCCTTCCAGAACTTTTCCTTCGCGGCGGGATCGATGGGAAACTCATCGCTGAAAAACGCGAGCGACCATGACGAAAAGTCTGGCAACAAACGGATTCGCGGCCGCAGCAGATCCACCGTGCTCGAAAACCAGGCATGGTCTCGTCCGTCCGGGCCCGGAGCAGCTCCGGCGGCCCATTCATCTCGCCACAATTTGCTTCGCTTTAATTCGGCTTCCACTTCCGGCAGCAGCTCTTCGATAGGAAGTTTCTGCAAATATTGCGTGTTGAACCACTCAAGCTTGGGCTTGTCGAATACGCCGTTCGTACGGCTAACGCCTTCGAGCGAAAATCTTTCGATCAATTCGTTCGTGCGCAAATACTCGTCATCGTTCCCTGGCGACCACCCCAGTAGCACGAGAAAATTGCGAAACGCTTCCGGCAAGAAGCCTTCCGTGCGGTACATGTTGACGTCGGTTGCGCCGTGCCGTTTCGACAAGCGCTTCTTGTCGGCTCCGAGAATCAGCGGCACGTGTGCGAACAGCGGCGGTTCCGTTCCGAGCGCGCGGTAGAGCAACACTTGTTTAGGTGTATTGGAAATATGATCGGCGCCGCGAATCACGTGCGTGATGCGCATGTCGATGTCGTCGACCACTACTCCCAGTTGATACATCGACTGGCCGAACTCTTCATCACCCTTGCCGGAGCGCAGTAAAACGAAATCTTCGATTTCGTCATTCGAGAATTCCGTCTCGCCAAAGACCACATCGGTAAATTTTGTCGTTCCGCCGAGAGGTACTTTAAAGCGCACGGCAGGTTTCACACCCGGTGTCGACGGCTTGCCGTCGCGGCAACTGCAGCGCGTCACGCGGCGAGCTCCACCGCCCTTCGGCTCTTCGTCCTGGCCAGGCTCTGCGTGGTCCCCACCCGCATATTTTTCCGCAGGGCAGTAGCACAAAAATGCGTTGCCGTTCGCGAGGCACTTTTTGGCGGCCTCGCGGTAAAGTTCCGTGCGCTGCGACTGATAAAATGGCCCTTCATCCCACTGCACACCGAGCCATTTCAGTCCATCCAGGATCCCCGTAACCAGTTCCGGCTTATTTCGCTCCGCGTCGGTGTCCTCTATCCGCAGAATCATCGTGCCGTGGTGGCGCCGCGCAAACAGCCAATTAAATAGGGCCGTGCGCGCGCCTCCGACGTGGAGATAGCCTGTCGGAGAGGGCGCAAATCGTACTCGTATGCCGTCCTGCGTTTTGTCAGTCATTTCGCTCATGCGTATGGTGTGTCCTGCGCACTAATTTCAAACGTCCAGTTTAGCGAAACACCCAATCTCCGTCCAATCTGGCTCTATAGCAGCCCAAAATGGAGAATTTCGCCCGCGCCCAGTTTTGCCGCCCCTCGCTTTGTATGGAAACCGTTACCCCCTCCCTGCTGCCTCTTTCGCAACCGGTACCCCGGTACGCTTGCTTCCTGAAAATTCCATCATCCATAATCACAAGTACTTGGCATTGTGCGTCGAGGTGCTTCCTCGAACTGCCGCACTGTTGTCCCCGTGTGCGCTGGTTCGGGTTTCAGTATTATCTTGACGCATAAACCGCTTAACTGTTTTTGTACGATGCAACGGAGCCGTTCGTATTCAGAACGGAGAATTGACCGAGGCCTTGACCAACCAGAGCTTCATCGCGCTGGCATTGCTGGCGGCTACATCACTGGTAGCCGGCTTCTTCGCCTATATTTACCAACTCAAACGCCGGCCCTATCTACTTTACTGGACCGCCGGTTGGGCGATGGTCGCTCTTAGTTACCTTGGACCAGCGATCTCCCAGGGCATCCACTCGTGGCCGCTGCAGACGGCGCTCGATCAATTGCTCTATGCAGCAGCGGGAATCTTTTTCTTTCTTGGCGCACAGCTTTACGCTGGGCGTCAGCTCTGGACTATTCCTGCTTCAGCCGCCGGCGGCGTCCTCGTGTTTTGGGCCGGCGCCGTTTCTCTGAACTGGTTCAACTTTCCACTCATTCTTCCAGCGGCAGCGCTCTTTCTCGCCGTTGCCTACATCTTCTGGCTAGAGAGTCGCCGCCAGGAAACGCTTGCTGACTGGCTTCTCGCCGCGACTTTTGTCGTGTGGGCCATCGTTGGAGTCACTTTCTCTTTCTTTCGTACCGCACCGTTCTTCCGCGACATCAGTTTCCAGACCGCCGCCGCCGTTCCCTCCGCGTTCGTCGCCATGCTCATGGTCATGGCGCTTTATGAAGAAGAAAAGCGCCGCGTCGAGCGCAACATGCTTGCGCTTTCCAACCTTAATCTCGCCACTTCGAGTTTCGTTGGCGGAGAAATTCAGCGCATGCTTGCTCAGGCGCTCGATCGCGTCCTGGGAGTTGTGCGCCTTCCTGCTGGCGCGCTGTTTCTCCATCATGGCGACCCGCAGGGACCTACGTCTGTCGTCGCGGTCGGCCTAAGCGATAATTTCTGCCGTACCGCACAGGAACAAGGGCTCGACGACTACCTCGTCGGCCTCGTCTCTCGCCTCGGCGGCCTGCTTGGTTTCCGCGATCTTCGCAATGACGACACCGTCGCTGCCCTCGAGCGCGAAGAACCCATCCGTCGCTTCCGCCAGCTCGCTCTCGCGCAAGGATTGCGCAGCATCGTGGCTATCAGTCTGCAAGCAAAGGAGCACGCCTTTGGCGTCCTTCTTCTCGGCACACCGGACAGCCGCCGCTTTACTCCCGCCGAATACCGTCTGCTTCTCGCACTAGGCCACCAGATCGGGATGGCCGTCGAAAATAGTTATCTCATCCAGCAGACTTCCCGCCGGTCGGAAGAGCTGCACGTCCTCAACGAGATTGGCCGCGCATTGAGTTCGACACTCAACAAGGAAGATCTGTTGCGCAAAGTTTGGGAAGAACTGCGACGCCTGTTTGACGTCGAAAATTTCTATATCGGTTCGCTTAACCCGCTTCGCGATGAAATGCAGTTCGACATAGAAGTGACGGAAGGGACAATGAGGCCACCGCGCAGCCGGGCGGCTGGCAACTATCTCACCGAATACATTATTCGGACGCGACAGCCCGTCCTTATCCGCGAAAATTATGCTGCCGAGGTCAAGAAACTCGGGGTCGAGCCCATTATCCAGAACGGCTGCTTCTGCGGCGTTCCGCTCGTCGCTTACGACCATGCCATCGGCGCCATGGCTGTTTTTTCCGAAAACGAACGCGTCTTTGATGAAGGGCATCTCGAGCTCATGCGCGTTCTCGCCAGCGAGGCGAGTATCGCCATTGAAAACGCGCGGCTTTTCCACGAGGAGCGCACGAAGGCGCGCCATCTCTCGCTGCTGAACACCATTTCTCGCAACGCCATCGCGACGCTCAATCCAGACGAAATGCTCGCCAAGATCGCCGAACAGCTCGAAGCGGGGCTCACCTACGATCACATCGGCATCAGCGTCCTCGAATACTCGACACGCGAACTTGTCGTGCAAGCTGAAGCCGGCGCTCGGCGCGGAGCACTCGGCCGCCGCATTCCTCTCGGCAATGGGCTCATAGGCCACGTCGCCCGAAGCGGCCAACTGGCGGACTACCAGTCTTCCAATTCGATGGAGTCTCCACACAAACCGCTCTTGCCGGATTCCGCTGCAGCCATCGCTCTCCCGGTGTTCTACGCCGAACAACTTCACGGCGTGCTGTATGTTGAATCTTCATACCACTTGGAATTCTCCGAAGAAGAGATTCTCCTGCTTCGTACTCTTGCCGATCTCATCGCCGGCGCTTTGCACAACGCTCTTTCGTTCCAAAAGGCCCAGGAGCAGGCAATTACGGACGGCCTCACCGGCGTCAAGACACATCGCTTCTTTATGGAAGCTCTTTCCGCGGAGTGGAAGCGCTCGACGCGCGCTGGCCGCGCTTTTGCCCTTGTTCTCATGGACCTCGACCGCTTCAAATTCGTCAACGATTTTTACGGGCACCTTGAAGGCGATCTTGTTCTCCAGCGCGTCGGCCACATTCTCGAAACCAATTGCCGCCGGTCGGATGTCGTGGCCCGCTACGGCGGCGACGAATTCGTCATTCTTATGCCAGAAACGAACATGGAGCATGCCCGGCAGTTGGCCACCAAGCTCCGCGGCTGGGTTTCCGCGGATCCTCTTCTGCGGGAGAAAAACATCAGCGCGAGCTTTGGAATCGCCTGCTATCCGCTCCATGGGTCTTCGCCGCAGGAGCTTATCCAGGTGGCCGACGCTTCGATGTATTTGTCCAAGCATCAGGGCGGAAATGCCGTTTCGACAGCCGACCATTTCGATCCCAACGAAGCGAAGAAGTGGAAACGTGATGTCCTTGAGGCTTATCTCGGGGTAACTCTAAAACGACTTTTTGCGACCGGGCCGGAGGCTTTTGAAGAAATCTACTCGCGCCTGAAACAGTTCACCGAGTCGCTCGCCACAACGGAGATACCCAATACCAAATCCACGGTGCCCTCGTCCACGCGCGGCCCGGAAGGACTCCCGCAAGCCGTCCTCGACACGGTTACCTCTCTCGCTTTCGCGATCGACGCCAAGGATCACTACACGCAGGGACATTCGCAGAAAGTTTCCGCCTATGCCGCTCTCATTGCCGAGTCTCTGAATATGACCGACACGGAGATCGAAGAGATTCGCCTTGGAGGCGTGCTCCACGACATCGGCAAAGTCGCCATCCCGGAAACTATTTTGAACAAGAGCGGCCCGCTCAATCCCGAGGAATGGGAAACCATGAAGGCCCACGTGAAATTTGGGGCCAAGATTCTGGACCCACTTACTCCGCTCGCCCGCATTCGCGAGATGGTTCTGCATCACCACGAATTTTTCGATGGTTCGGGCTATCCCGATGCTCTTTCTGGCGAAAGCATTCCTCTCGGCGCCCGCATCATCGCCGTAGCGGATGCGTACGACACGATCACCAGCGATCGCACATACAAAAAGGGCCGTAGCTCTATCGAAGCCCTCGCCGAACTCGAACGTTGCGCCAACGCTCAGTTTGACGGCGCCATCGTGCAAGTGTTTGTCCGCACCATGCGGCAACTCCCGAATCCCATTATCGAAGTTGCCACGACCGCTCCTCGCAACTCTTAGCTTCGCGCTTCGTCACTGACGGACTGCGACCGTTTTCTCTTCCCGCTTCGTGAAAGCCGACCTCCCATTTTGGGAATGTGCGACTCCCTCAAGTTTGGCCCTGGAAGTGCCGATAGATGTGGTGTGAATCTGCGGCCATGAGCACGATTGATCTTCAGTCCAGCAGCAAGATGTCGCATCTACGCAGAAGCCAGCGCGTGTGCTTGAGGCTTCCTATTGTTGTGCTCAGAGAAGGACCAGGAACAAATGTGGCCTCGGAAGAGACGCATACTCTGATCGTGAATGCGCATGGGGCGCTCATACAGCTGGCATTGACGGTCGAAATCGGCCAGTTACTCGGAATCAAGAACATGCAAACCCTGGAAAAGCTTGTCTGCCGCGTGGTTAATCTTGGCCCCGATCAACCGGGCAAGCGAGAAGTGGGCATCGAGTTTGAACTCGCTTCTCCGCGATTTTGGCGAATCGCATTTCCGCCTTCGGATTGGACTCCTAGAAGTCCTGATGCAAAAGCACCGACGCCGCACTCACTTAGCGCTAAGCCACAGCTGAAGAAAACCAGTGGCTTACCGATCGAGACTGACAAAAAGGCCTTAAATAAGTGAGGGCGTTCGCCCTAAGCTGTAGCTTTTAGACTGTCCCATTTCTCGACTTCCGTTCCAATTCGGAACTCGCGATGAACTCACCTTGCCCGCAGTCGCTTCTGGCAAACTGCTGCTGATCTCAGTACTCCTCACTTCGTATCGAGTTCGACATCCTTAATCGGCAGATCCCAGTGAGCGTCGAGAATCTCAAATCGCCTCTGCTCCTCTTTCTTGTAGGTTTCTTGATCCGGATAGAGCTGTTTGATCAGCGCGGCGCTGTCGAAATTGTCGTTGGCAATGGCCGCGTTCTTATAGACGATGGTCACTCGAAAGTCCCAGCGGCCGTCCTCCGTCGTGTGATACCGAGGCGCAACCATGGTCACTTTCAGCATGCGTCCCAATTCCACTTCTTTCTTCAGCACCGGATAATGATTTTTCTTGAATAGCGCGAGGAACTCGTCGGCGTGTCCCCACTTGGCTTTGTAGTAGTACTCAATCACGAACGGCTGGGCGGTTCCGTCGCTCGCCCCGCTCTGGGCCTTTGCGTGGCCGTGCCCTACCCAAAGCAATCCCAACAGCACGAGTACGGCAGTCCCTGCCCCTCTCATCACCCGATCTTTTCTCATCAGCATAAGTCTCCTCCGTTTGTCTCCCTGCCAGGTCACCTATCCTAACCTCATTTCCACGAAAGCGAGCTGGCTTAGGGCCTCTTCGGAGGGATGCAAAACCAAATCGAATCGGCTCCTGCTATTCTTATAATTCGTGACCGACCAGCAGCCTTGCGGAGGGAAAATGCAAACGGCTTCCATTAAGTGGATTGGCGAAGAAAAATTTATGGCCACCAGTCCTTCCGGCCACGCCATCGCCATCGATTCCGATCGCGCGTCAAACAAAGCCGCGGGTCCGATGGAGCTTGTTCTGATGGCACTCGGCGCATGTACGGCCACCGATGTCGTCAGCATCCTGAAGAAGAAGCGGCAAAAACTCGAGTTCCTGGAAGTGATCTGTTCCGGCCAGCGCGCGCCCGAACCGCCAACGGTGTGGATTAAGCTGGAGATTCTTTATCGGCTACGCGGGCTGCTTGACGAAGCCGCAGTGAAGCGCGCAATTGAGCTTAGCGAGAAAAAATATTGCTCCGTGTCTGCCATGCTTCAAAAAACCGCAACGCTCACGTGGCGCCACGAAATCCTTCCGCCTGCAGAATGATTTCTAGCAGGGAGATTGGCTTCCGGCCTCCAGACCCGACGCGACGCCCCCGCGTTTTTTTGGTTTCTTACTCTCTCGTCTTGTCACCCCGTATCCGCATCGCATAGAATTTCGGATTCGCTTAGTTTGCGCTAACTTGCAAGGAGTGATATGTCCCACCGCATCGCGGCAAAAATCACGGGTGTCGCAGGCTATGTTCCGCCAAAAGTACTAACCAACACGGACCTCGAGAAAATGGTCGCGACCAATGACGAATGGATTCGCACGCGGACCGGCATCCGAGAGCGACACGCTGTGGAGCACGGCACAGCCAGTTCACATCTGGCCACCGAAGCGGCTAAAGCGCTTCTTGCCCAGACTAAGACCGACCCGGCCGAAATCGACATGATCGTCGTGGCCAGCGTTACGCCGGACATGATGTTTCCGGCGACGGCTTGCCTCGTGCAGGATCGTATCGGCGCAAAAAAAGCTTGGGGCTTCGATCTCTCTGCGGCTTGCTCAGGTTTTGCATATGCGCTGACGGTCGGCGCTCAGTTTGTCGGCTCGGGCGCGCACAAAAAAGTTTTGGCCATCGGTAGCGACACCATGACATCCATCCTCGACTATACGGATCGCGCTACCTGCGTCCTTTTTGGCGACGGCGCAGGCGCGGTGCTTCTTGAGCCCGCTGAACCCGGCGAGGGCATTTTGGATTTCACTCACGATATCGATGGTTCTGGCGGCCAATATCTTTTCATGCCGGGCGGGGGCTCTTTAAATCCTGCTACCGCCGAGACTGTCGAGAAGCGGATGCATTACGTCCATCAAGAAGGCTCGCAAGTTTTTAAATACGCCGTTCGCCGCATGGCGGAAGTTGCCGTCAACTTGCTCGAGCGCAATGGTTTCACGAGCAAGGATCTCGCGCTTGTCGTGCCGCACCAGGCCAACCTACGCATCATTCGCGCCATGCAAGAACGCCTAGGCGTCGACGATGACAAGGTCATGGTTAACATCGACAAATTTGGAAACACGACGGCGGGCACGATTCCTCTGGGCCTTTGGGATGCCGTGGCGCAAGGCCGCTTGAGGAAGGGTGATCTCGTGCTGCTCGTTGCCGTCGGTGCGGGATATACAACGGGCGGCGTTCTCCTTCGCTGGGCCTATTAGTTCGCTTCACGCTTTGTAGGGAAGGAACATGCTGTGAGCGTAAAGAAGAAATGCAACATTCCAGCAGACAAACAGGCGCTTTACGACAAGCTGCTCGCAACCAATCCAAAAATTGAACGCAAAGGCGCCGCCAATCCGTACACCTCGCTCAACGGCCATATGTTCACCTACTTGAATCCATCTGGAACTTTAGCCCTCAGACTTCCTGAAAAAGAGCGGGAAGAGTTTCTGAAGAAATATAAAACTACTCTCTTTGAAGCCTACGGCGCCGTGATGAAGGAATACGTGACGGTTCCTGATTCGCTGCTGAAGAATACAAAAGTTCTACAGCAGTATCTCAATATGAGCATCGGTTACGTCAAAACTCTAAAGCCAAAAGCTACCAAGAAGAAGACTTAATCGCCTAGCAAGAAGCCACGCCGCATACTTTGTTCGGCGGTGTTCGGAGCCATGAGACCTTAGCAGCGATCCATCAAACGCGTTTAAGACGATCCAGCGCTTCCTGCTCCTTATCATTTCGTCGCTGGTGCCAAACCTTTCAGGCGCTCTTTGTTGATTTTGAGCACCATGCCGGCGTTGCGGTCGGCGACTTCGCTTACTTTGTATTCCGCTGATGTGCCCAGCACTTGAGCTACCTCGGAAGGCGTTAACTTGTACTCGTCAGTCAGCCACTGCGCCATGTTTGACGTGGCTTCGCGCATGGCGTCGTCGAGAGATCCGCTCAGGCCCATTGCCATAATGTGCGTCGCGGACTCCACTCTTGGGCCGCGGACACTCTTACCGGGAATTACGTCCACTGTGAATTCCACGTCCATGGATGTTTCCAAAGCGTTTCCGTTCAGTTCGCCGTCGCCCTGGGCTGCGTGTGCATCGCCCACGTAAAGCAGCGCGCCCGGCACGTTCACAGGCAGGTAGATCGTGGCTCCCTCGACGATCTCGTTGAAATCCATGTTTCCGCCCCATCGTCCGGAGTCGCCTGTGCCTGGTGCGGCCTGCGCCGAACCGGGAGCAACAGCGATACAGCCCAGCATGGGTCGCAGCGGCACGGTGTACTGCTTCAAGTGCTCGGCAGGCTTCTCAGGAGTCGCTACGCCGCGTTGCGTGTCCAGATGCCAGCGTATTGTCTTGCCCCCGTCTTTCATCTTCACGGCAAGGCCGCTATCGACGGCGCGGCCAACCAGAAAGTCATCGCTCTCGGCGAAATCGCGATTCAGTCGCAGCCTAGTCAGGTGCACAACCAGCGTGTCTCCCGGTGCCGCGGTTTCGACGTAAAAGGGTCCAGTTTCGGGATTGCCGCCGAGGACACGCGTCACGCCCTTTTCGTCCTTGCCACCAGCGTCAACGGTGGTGGTATGAATGGTGTCGCCGGGCGAGACCGTCAGGACTGGTTTGTACGCTGCAGAAAATTGGCGGTAGAAGATCGTTGGAGTGAACTCGTGGCGCTGAGGCGGACCAGCGCGGCGCGCCGGAACAATCTTGGCGGTGAACTGGTGGGTGCTTGGCGGCTCCGGGTCGTCTCCATTCGCGAACACCAGGGAGCCTGAGATCGTATCGCCCTGCACTTTGGCTGTGCATTCTTCGGTACCGTTTTGTTCGTCCTTCGCCAAAAAGTGGATCGTACCGCCTTGGATTGTTCCCTCGAGTTTGTCTCCGTCAAAATCGCCGGTGAGCTTGTCGCCGTCCTGTTTTAGCTCCAGGGAAAATGTGATTGGAGTGCCGTAGAAATCGGAAGTCACGACCCATCGTCCGGCGACCGAGGTATTCGCGCTGCGCTCTTGAGCGTCCCGAGGCTGAGTGGTCTGCGCGGCTAAGACTCCAGGCAGCAGAAGCAATACAAACAGAACACTGCGCATTTATTCCTCCCGAGTGACTCACTTTAGACGAAAAGAGTTGCAGAAAGTTCGCGATCTCAACAACTCTCCGCCGACTCTGGATCAAACCGCTATCGCGGAGATTGTCTCAGATGATGGATACGATGTGGATTGCCAATGTTCCGGATAGCTGATTTTTCCGGAAGATTGGTGCCGTCGCGAAAGGCAAGCTACTTCGGACTGCCTGCCTTGCGGATGTAGATCTGCCCCTGAAAATTAGTGAATTGATATTCCGGGCCGCCGCCGTTGATCGTTCCGTGGACGGTCTTGTCGATCTTCACGCGATACTTGCCGCCTTTGCCGCGTCCGTCTTCCACTTCCTGTTTCGGCGCGGACGCCTGGAGCTGCACGTCAAAATCGCTGAACACATCTCCGCGGTCCGAGCGAATGCTCACGTTCGCTTTGACGTCCGCAGGAAACGTTACGTCAATATCGCCATTCAACGAACTGAACGCCATCGGCTTCTGCGTATTCACCTTCACGAAATTCGCGTGCACGTGACCGTTTAATGCATGCGCCACCGCGCTTCCGGAAATATTGTTCAGGTTGACCTCGCCGTTTATGTCATCGACATCCAGTTCGCCGTCGACGCCTGTCACAACGATGTCTCCATCATTCACGGCTCGCAGCTTCACCGATGTGTGCACCGGAACGGAAATCGTCAAGTCAATCGTGCGCGCGTAAGACTCCGTGTTGATGCGCACTTCATTGTTTTCTTCCTCGATCGAGAGGCCCGTGGTCGAAATATTTATCCGCTTCGGTCCACCAGAGGGTTTCTCTCTCTCTTCATTCCTCGTCCGCGCTTCTACAATCACTTCTTTGCCGTCGTACGCCTTCACCGTGATGCCGCCGTTCACCATGCTGGCCTTAATGAACGCCGGCCGCGCTGGGTCGCTCAGATTCACGGACACGCGGTCGGGGCTGCTCTGCGCGCCAGCCAGCGGGGCTAGTAACGCCGCTCCTGCCATCGCGACCGCTACAGCTACTGCTCGAAACGAGAGTGATTGGTTATTCATGATTTTCAAGAATGCGAATATCTCCATTTAGATTTTCAATCTGAATCTCTGGACCGCCGGCGTTCACGCGGGCGCTTGTGTAGCGATCGGCCCGATAAACAACCTTCCCGCCTTTGTGTTCGGCTTCGATCGCGTGCACCGGCAGCGCCGTCACGGAAAAATCGCTGTAGATGCCCCCATTGAATGTCTTGAAGCGAAAATCCGCGGACAAATCACGAGCGAAACGAAGCTCGACATTCCCGTTCACGGTCTTGAAATCCGAATTCTCGCGAGGATTTTGCCTGAACGAGACAATCACCGGACCATTCACCGTTCGCGCTGTCCCTGATCCCGCCACGTTGTCCATCTCAATGTCCCCGTTGACGTTACGCACCAGGAAGCTTCCGTTCGTGTTCTTCACCACCACGCGCCCCTCATTCACCGTCTTCACTTTGATGTCCAGATCGCGCGGTACGCGAACCTTGAAATCCATCTTGACCCGATACCCCTCGTCATCGCGCGAATGCCGGCAATCGTCGCATTGACAGCGAAACGGCCCATTCACGTAGAGCTTCAGCACGCCTTCCTCTTGCGTGATGTCCAGCGTCACTTCCTTCTTCGCCCGATCGAGTTTGTCTTTTGATTCCGCCTGGGTGGTCCTCACCACCGCTAATTCCACCTTGTCCGCCGTGTCCGCAACAACTTCGATCGAGCCCCACACGTTGTCGATCTCCAGCGACTTGTGCCCCGCAGGCATCGCGATAGTTTTCTGAATGTTTTCCTGGTCTCGCACAGGCAAATCCCGGTCATCGTCATCACGGTTCTTCGCTGACACGCTTACGGGCTCCAACACCGCGCTCAAGATGCTTTTCCGCGAATGTCCGCTTGCCCTCTTGCCAGCCGGCAATATGGGCAAGAGCAGGGCTACAGCGGCGTACACCGTCAAAATCGCAAAGAAAGTTTTTCTGCCCACGATCTGCTCCTTAATTCAATTTGCTCAAAGCCCAGTCCGCACGCTGCTTCACCGTCGGATTCAAATTCGGCGTCTGCACAAAATTGCGCAGCCGCTGCGCGGCATCCGGGTCGCGCCATTCCAACATCAAGTCAATCAGAGCCACTTGCACCAGCGGCGACTGCTGCTCCTGCAACGCGTCCACAACTCCTTTATGAACCTGCGGCTGGGCGCCGTGCCTGCTCAGAGCATCGAGCGCCGCCAGCCGCACATCCACGCTGCCGTCATACCGCAGGGTGTGGACTAGCGCGGACATCACTTGCGGATCGAGCTGGTCTTCCCGACGGCTATAGCTCACTCCCTGCAGCCGCTCGCTAGCGGACTGCTGTTGCAACATTGAGAGCACTACCATTTGCTTCATGTTTGAAAGCTCGGTATGCATCGCCGCGATTTCATCCTGGCTAGTGTTCGAGTGCCCCGGCCTATTCCCGAAATAATTCCCAGCGTTCACGCCTGCGAAAACTCCGATCACCAGTAGCGCCGCGCTCCACGCCACTGCTCCTACTGGCGAGCGCAACCAATTCCACACCGACGTCCGCTTCGGGCGCTCCATCCTCACCGACGCTTTATCGCCCCGCCCCGTCTGGTACGCTTGCAACATCGCCTCGAACCGTTCCCGCGACTCCGCGCTCGGCTTCTCGACCGGTAGCAGGGAGAGCTTCTTCCAAATCACTACTTCCTCGCGGCAATCCGCGCACTCCACCAGATGCTGCTCCACCAAGCTGTCCTGCTCGGCCTTCAAACTTCCTTGTAAATAATCCGGCAGGAGTTCGCCAATCTCTTCACATTTCATTTCCAAACCTCCGTGGAGGAATTGTTTTCACCACCGCGGGCCCCGCCTCACGAGGCGCAAGCCCGCGCTCCAACTGCTTAAAATTTTGCCGCAGCTCCTGAATCGCCCTGTGAATCCGCGTCTTCACCGTCCCAAGTTCGCATCCCAGCAGCCGCGCTATCTCGTCATACTTCAATTCCTGAAACCGGCTCAAAATCAAAATCTCTCGTTTCTCTTCAGGCATCTGCATCAACGCCCGATGCAGCAATTCCACTTCTTCCGACTGCTGCGCCGAATCCTTTGGCATCACCGGAGCCACCATCTCCGGCTCGAACGTGATGTGCCGCGGCGTCTTCCGGTAGTGATCCACTCGCGCATTCCTCGCAATCTGGTAAATCCATGCCCGAAACGGCGTCCCCGGCTCATAGCTCTGCCGGTACTTCAAAATCCGCAAGAAGACTTCCTGGACCAAGTCATCGCTGAGCGTCCGGTCCCCCGTCAGCTTTGAGTAAAAATTAAAAAGCGGCGCGTGATAGCGGTCGAATAACACCCCTAGCGTTTCGCCCGTGCCGTTGCGCACTTCGAGCATGAGATCCTCGTCCGGAGCCAACTTCATTGCCTGATCATTTTCCGTTTCGGTCCGTTCTTGCTCTTCATAGGTGATTACCGCCAAACCCCAAAAAGGTTACACCCGCAATCCTACCCAGGAGTAGCACAAGCACTCCTGCCTGTGCGCCGTTCGCAGGCCCTGAGACAAGGCTCAAGTGTGGGCGGGATAGCAGGAATGGGCCACTAGTAATCGCCCAAAGACCAAGAGATGAATTTTCAAAAGGAAGGAATAAGGGAGAAAGGAACCAACAGCAGCATTTTTGCCAGAGACTTAGCTATCGCTTTAGCAAGACCGCAAAGCAGCCACAAGCGCCAAATTCGCCTGCAAGCGCCGATCAATCTGCACAGCCGCATACCGCGCGCAAATCACGCGCTCGCGCTCGCACCACTCGGCAACTGCAGGCATGCGCACACCAGAAAGTGCGCCGATCCCTTCAACAACCCTGTAATAAGCCCGCACCAGGCTCAACCCACCACCGGTGGCACCCAACTCAGGGGTGAGCTCGTGCAAACCAGCCAATTTCTCGAAATCCTGCCCCTTAATTCGGGCGGCATCGAGATTCGCCGCGGCCAAAACCCGGTCAGAAACCGGTTGTGCAGCCACTCCCGCCAGGATCGCCCGCCAGTAATACAGGGCGAATTGCGCAAGCGCCACAATGGAGATCGCAAGTAGCATAGCGGCGAACATCCCTCAGGTTTGCCTCTGCACACATTCTGCCTTTCGCACCCTCCGGAGGCAATAGCTCGGAAGTACCAGACAGCTAGGACTCGTCGTGTTCCAGCAAGGCTAGTTTTATCAATTACTTACAATATGGAGCCGGAGAGGGTTTTTGCTCACTTCTCCACGGAGCTGGTGTGGTCGTGGATGATCTTCCAGCCGTCGGGGAAACGCTGCCAGACTAGCGAGAAGACACCGCCGACGTCTCCTTTTTCGCGTTTGAGATGCCAGCGGCCTAGCACCAATGCCGCATCGGGACCCAGGAAGTGGAACTCCAGCTCGGAAAATTCGAGGTGACCCATCGCGGCTTGATCCGGGTAGTTCTTTTTGTAGCGCGCCATCACGCCATCCCAGCCGCGCGAGACTCCGCCGCTTCCCGAAAATGTCAGCTCCGGCGAATGCCAGTAGCCGACGAGGAATGTGTCAACGTCCGCGCGATTCCACGCCGCTTGCTGCGCATTCAATACCGCTGTTATTGCTGCTTTGTCCGCTTCGCGCGTCTCAGCCGCCTTTGTCTGCCTGCCTGTTCGCACACCCAGCGCGAACAGTAGGATTAGCGCCGCACCCACTGCAACCAATCGAATGCTCTTCGTCATCGCCATTCCCCTACGCCACGAGCTCGGAGCATAGGTCGCTTGCGGCAACTCCGCAAGTCCCATCAGGTATTCGGAAGCGGAAACGAAGTCCGCAGCGAAAACAATCTTTCCGAATATGATGGTTGCGAGGACGCCTTGCGTGGAGCTGGATGGGAACCGGAAAAAAAGTCTCTTTCGGCGGCGAATTGCGCGGCCGATTGTCGAATTGCTGCGCCAGGGCGTGACGCCGGAAAAGATGGCACTGAGCCTCGCACTTGGCGCGGCCCTGGGGGTGTTTCCGGTTTTGGGGACGACCACGGCGCTCTGCGCTCTTGCGGCCTTCATTTGGCGGCTGAATTTACCGGCGATTCAAATTGTGAATTATTTTGTTTACCCGTTGCAGATTGCGTTGCTGATTCCATTTTTTCGCGCGGGTGAAGAACTGTTTGGCGCGCCGCACTTGCCGTTGTCTCTCGATCAGATTTTGACAGTGGTGCACGCTAGCTTCTGGGGCGCGACGCGCTTCTTGTGGACGACGACGTGGCACGCAATGGTAGTTTGGTGTTTCGTCGCGCCTCTGTTTGTGGGATTGGCTTACGCAGTTCTGGTTCCGGTTCTGCGGCGCGCCGTCAGATCTAACTCACGAGAAAGGGCGACAGACTGAAGTCTGTCCCACCAAAATAAGAAAAAACTGCTACAGGATGTCCAGGACTTCTTCGTAGCGTTTGAAGGGCGGAATTAAGTACGCGCCGGCCAGTTCGGTGCGCGCCCAGGCTAGCATTTGGCGGGCGACGTCGAAGCCGCGGTCGCGGGCGGCGGCGCCGGCGGATTCCATCGAAGCAAGCACCTGGGGAGGAATGACAATGCCGGGAACTTCGTTGTTGAGACGGAGAGCTTGCTTGTAGCTGTTGAGCGGCCAGATCCCGACGAGCACGGGGATGGATGGCTTGCCTCCGAGTTTTTTGACGAAGGCGTGCCAGTGTTCGGGATCGAAGATCGGCTGGGTCATTGCGAAGTGCGCGCCTGCTTCGATTTTGGCTTGGAAGCGTTCGATTTCGTTGTCGAGATCGTCGGCGACGGGATTGACGGCGACGCCGATGGCGAAGTTGGTTGCGCCGCCGAGCGTCTTGCCGGCCCAGTCCGTGCCTTGATTGAGGCGGCTGAGAACTTTTACTAGCCCAACCGAATCGACTTCGTAGACGCCGCTGGTTTCTGGATAGTCGCCGACCGCAGGGGGATCGCCGGTGATAGCAAGGACGTTCCGAACGCCGCCGACAGTCCACGCACCGAGCAAGCACGCCTGCAAGCCGATGATGTTGAAGTCGCGCGTGGTGAGATGTGGGACAGTCTCGACGCCGCGCGCTTCGAGAGCACCGGCGGTGATGAGCGCGTCCATGCCGACTCGAGCCATTGCGCCGCTGTTGATGTCGATGGCGTCGACTTTTTTCGAGGCCATGATTTTGTCGACTTGCTCGTAGATACGGTCGAGCGAGAGGCCTTTGGGTGGATCGATTTCGATGCACACCGTAAATTCGTTCGTCTGTAGTTTCTTCCAGAATTTGCTTTCGGGTTCGCGTTGCAAAATGGGCGCGGGTTTTGCGACCACTTCGACAGGGTGATACGCCGCCGTGGATTTTGCAGGACGCAGCGACTTGACGGCTTCGGCCATGGCGCGAATGTGCGCGGGTGTCGTGCCGCAGCAGCCGCCAAGAAGGCGGACACCTAGCGCGGCGGCTTCCCGCGCAAAAAGTGCGAAATATTCCGGCGAAGATTTTGGATAGACGATGCGGTCGCCTTCGCGCTTGGGGAGGCCAGCGTTGGGCATGCCGCTGACGCGGAGATCCTCGACTTCGGTCAGCTCACGCAAGATCTTAAGTAAAGGCTGCGGGCCGAGCGTGCAGTTCGCTCCAATGACTTGCACATTTTTTGCTTTGAGTTGAGCGGCAGCATCCGCGGGGCGCAGATCGCCATAAGTTGTACCCTCTTCTGAGTAGGTAAGCTGGGCAACGATGGGCAAGCCAGAAAAAGAACGGATGGCGTCCACAGCGAGCAGAATTTCTTCGATGTATGAAAAAGTTTCGAGAATGTAGAAATCGACGCCGCGCTCTTCGAGCGCCAGCGCTTGTTCGTGAAATACGTCCTGAATTTCATCGGGGGCTGGGTGACGAGATTGCACGCCGAGGCCGAGCGGTCCGATGGAGCCGGCGATCAAAACCTCGCGGGAAGCGGATTCGCGAGCCTCGCGGGCAATTTTTACACCGCGCGAATTCAGGCGCTGCACTTCGTCTGCAAGGCCGAGCGGGGCGAGCTTGAAGCGGTTCGCGCCGAATGTGTTGGTCTCAATGATTTGAGCGCCAGCTTCGATGTAAGCCTGGTGAACACGGAAAACCGCCTCCGGCTCGGTTGCGTTAAGTTCATCGAAGCAGCGTTGCGTACCCACAGCTTCGTGCAGCATCGAGCCCATCGCCCCATCCGCGATGAGTATCGAGTCCTTCAGCCGTTCGTTGAAGTCGAGAATTTTCATTGGGCGTTCGGGGCACTATCCAAATTAGCAGAATACGATTTTTCCGGGAGCCGCGATCGCTAGCGCGTATCCGGGCCAGTCAAGCAGGCTGGAAGCCATCGCGCCCAAGAGCGAGTAAAGCCAAAAGCGGGACCTGGGAAGTGGTGCCTTTCTTGTAAAGAGAAAAAGAACGAGGGCCCAAACAAAGATGCGGACAAAAAACAAAATTCCGTACAAGACGGGCATCGGCGATCCAGAGTGTAACAAAGGAGACGAAGGGTCGAAGCGAGAAACGATGAAGCCAAGGAGATAGACAAGGAGAACGCTCACTATGGGTCCAAGTAATATTCCAAAGCCGGTGCGAACCGCAGCGACTTTCGTTGCGGAGGTCGAGACGGCGGGTTCGATTTTTTTTAGACCCGAAACGGCAAGGGAATAGCCCACGAATTTAATCCCCCCGAATGCGGCTACACCTAGAAATCCTGGAAGAGTTCCCGGCACATCTGCTCCTTAGCGCTTTTGTTCCATGAGACTGGCGACGGTGCTCATCAAATCGTACTTGGTAAGGATTTCGAATTTGGCGCCGTCCATTTCGACGAACACGGCGGGATTTTCGTGACTGAGAATATAGGTGACGCGCTCGACCGGCGACGTGCCTGGAATGCGCGGAAGTGGCTTGCTCATGACTTCGCGGACGACGAGTTTACGCAAGTCTTTGCCCTGCAGCGCCATGGTGAGAATTTGGTCTTCGTAGATGGTGCCGATCGGCAAATTTTCTTCGAAGACAGGAATTTGCGAGATGTCCTGCTCCTGCATGGTCTTCAGCGCATGAAAAACGGTTTGGTATGGGCGAGCAATGACGAGCTCGCGGACTTTGCCGGCTTTATGCTTGGCGTTGACGACCTCGGCGGCGGTGATTCGAACGGCGGCTTCGACGTAGCCACGCTCGCGCATCCATTCATCGTTGTAGACTTTGCTGAGATAGCGCATGCCGGTGTCCGGCAAGAAAGCGACAACGAAGGCGTCCGGACCGAGATCTTTCGCGAGTCGAAGAGTTGCGGAAATGCAGCCGCCGCCGGAGCCGCCAGTGAAAAGGCCTTCGAGTTTGACGAGGCGGCGGGCAAAGACGAAGCACTCCTCATCGTTGACCTGAATCACATCGTCGAGAATCTTCATGTTCATCGTCGTGGGGAAAAAATCCTCGCCAATGCCTTCGACGACGTACGTCTTGGCTTTGACCGTTTCACCAGTTTTATGAAAATCGTAATAGAGCGAGCCGATAGGATCGACGCCGATGATCTGAATGGCGGGATTTTTTTCCTTGAGATATTTTCCGACGCCGCTGACGGTGCCGCCGGTGCCCATGCCGCAAACGAAATGCGTGATTTTGCCTTCGCTGTCTTCCCAGATTTCCGGGCCGGTCGTGAGGTAATGAGCCTCGGGATTCATGGGGTTGTCGTACTGATTGGGATAGAAGGAATTGGGAATTTCGCGCGCGAGTTTTTTGGCGACGGAATAGTAGCTGCGTGGATCATCCGGTTCGACGGCAGTAGGACAGACGATAACTTCGGCGCCGAGAGCTTTGAGTAGATCGACTTTTTCCTTGGACTGCTTGTCCGTAATGGTGAAGACCATTTTATAGCCGCGGACGGCAGCGACAAGGGCCAGGCCCATGCCGGTGTTGCCGCTCGTGCCTTCAATGATGGTGCCGCCGGGTTTGAGCAGGCCACGCTTTTCGGCGTCGTCAATCATGGTGATGCCGATGCGGTCTTTCACCGAGCCGCCGGGATTGGTGTAATCGGCCTTGACGAAGATCTGCGGCGCAACGCCTTGATTGATGCGGTTCAGGCGCACCAGCGGCGTGCGGCCAATAGCTTCGAGGATGTTGTTACAGAGCATAAGGTTTTCGTGGCCTCAGCCCGGCGACAACATCGCGCTTGGGCTGTGCCATAATTCTTTCAGTTTAGCATGCAGCCTCGCTGCGACACAGGAAGGTGAGGCCTAGGAGGCCCATTTGGCACGGGAGAATATTTCGAGCGGAACAGCTTGGGAGCCGATTGTGGGCTACTCGAGAGCGGTGCGGATTGGAAGTATGATCGCGGTTTCGGGAACGACCGCGACGGGCCCGGACGGCAAGATTGTAGGAGTGGGCGATCCGTATGCGCAAACGATGCAGACGATTCGAAATATCGAAGCCGCGCTCGTGAAGGCGGGTGCTTCCTTGAACGATGTGGTGCGGACGCGAATTTTCGTCACCAATATTGCGGACTGGGAAAAGATAGGGCGCGCGCATGGGGAGTTTTTCGGTGCGATACGGCCGGCAACGAGCATGGTGGAAGTAAGCAAATTGATTTCTCCGGAGATGCTCGTGGAAATTGAAGCCGATGCAATAATGGAATGAAGAAAGAACTAGATTCCAGCTAAGATGGCAGCCAACAACGGAATCATGGCCTCTTCCAGTTCAAGCACAAGCCCGGTGAAAACTCGCTTAACAATACACGCCATGACCGCACTGCGCTTCTCACTCATCTTTGTGCTGGCAGGCTGGCAGCTGTTCGCAAGTTCAAGAGTTGAAACTGCAGCGCAAGACGCTTCGCCAGAAGCGCATACGAAACATTCTCCCGCTCAGTGGATCACCTCACCCGGAGCGCCTATCCGAGATTTGACGATGCTCCATTTCCGAAAGGAATTGGATCTGGAAAGAGTGCCGGAGCATTTCCTGGTGGATGTTTCGGCGGACAACCGTTTTCTGCTGGAGGTCAATCAAGAACGCATCGGCTCGGGGCCTGCCCGTGGAGATTTAGCTCATTGGAGATATGAAGTCTACGATCTCGCGCCGCGTCTCCATGCGGGGAAAAACGTTCTGGCAGCAACGGTCTGGAATTTGGGAACGCTAGCGCCTGTCGCGCAGATCAGCAACCGGACGGGTTTCTCGCTTCGCGGCAAAGGAGAGATTGAACAAGCTGCAAATACCAATGATTCGTGGTGGTCCGAAGAGGAGCCTGGTTTCCAAGCTGCGGCGGTCTCGATGAGCGAATTGCAGGGATACTACGCGGCTGATCCGATCGAGAAGATCGATGCAAGGCTATTTGATTGGACATGGGACGCGGAGACGAGCACGTCACCGCGCTGGAAGAAGGCCGAATCTATCGGGCCTGCAGCCGAGCGAGGAGTGGGAGACACACCGAACAACTGGCAGTTGGTTCGCGACCCACTGCCGGCAATGGAATGGAGGGAAACACCGGGAGGCCGCGTCGTAAGATCCTCCGGGATAACAACAACTGGAGGATTTCCCGACAGACCTGTTGAGATCGGCGCGAATCAAAAAGTTAGCATTCTTCTGGACAATGGAGAGCTGACGACTGCAATCACGGAGCTCGCCGTCAGCGGCGGAAAAGACGCGAGCATTCGAGTGACTTACGCCGAGGCACTCAAGGATGCCAAGGGAGAAAAAGGCAACCGAAATGAAATCGCCGGAAAAAAGATCATCGGGATTTATGACGAATACGTGGCGGATGGCGCGGCCAACAGAACGCTGAAGTCGCTCGTATGGCGGACATGGCGATACATTCAGCTCGATATTGAAACGCACAACGAGGCTTTGCAGCTTCAAAGGCTGCGCTCCTGGTTTACGGCGTTTCCGTTTCAGCAACGCGCTCGCTTCCAATCGGATGATACTGCGCTGTCCTCGATTTGGGATGTCGGTTGGAGGACGGCTCGGCTGGACGCGCATGAGACATACATGGACACCCCCTACTGGGAGCAGTTGCAGTACATCGGCGACACGCGGATACAAGCGCTTGTTTCCTTTGCAGTGGCAGGCGATGACCGGCTTGCGCGGCAAGCTGTGGAAGCGTTCGACGATTCTCGCGTTCCGGACGGCATCACGCTGAGCCGGTATCCCACCAATCATTTCCAGGCCATTCCCACATTTTCGCTGCTGTGGGTGGGGATGTTGCATGACTTTGCGATCTATCGGTCTGACCCGGCGTTCGTGCGCGAGCACCTGCCTGGGACACGAGCCGTTTTGGATTGGTATGTGCGGCATCAGAACGAGAACGGTTTGATTGGACGGCTCCCGTGGTGGAACTTCATCGACTGGGCCAATGGATTCCAAGGCGGCAATCCTCCGCTTGATGAACACGGAGATTCCGCAGTGATTACGCTGCATTTTGTGATGGCGCTAAGGGAAGCCGCGGAACTGGAGACTTTGTACGGCGACAAGCACCGAGCGGAGGATTATCAAGAAGTGGCTGCACGCGCGGTGCAAGGCGTGCAAAAACTTTGCTGGAACAAAGAGTTCGGCCTGTTTGCGGACACACCCGAACAGAAGAAATACAGCCAGCATACAAACCTGATGGCGGTGCTTCTGGATGTCGTGCCGAAAGAGCAGCAACGTGAAGTTATGACGAAAGTGCTTTCGGTCAGCGACGCGGGCTTCAAAGGAAACGGAAGCGTTCCATCGATGGAAAAAGCTTCTTACTATTACCGATTTTATCTCGCGCGTGCTTTGGAGCATGCCGGAATTGGTGACCGCTACCTGGAATTGCTAAATCCGTGGAAAGAGATGTTGGCTCTTGGTCTTACAACTTGGGCGGAGACGCCTGAGCCCACGCGGTCCGACTCGCACGCATGGAGTGCGCACCCCAACTATGATTTGTTGACCATCGTTGCTGGAATTCGTCCCGCAGCTCCCGGATTTGAAAAAGTTGTGATCGAACCGCATCTCGGGAAATTGCGAAACGTGACCGCGAGCTTTCCTTGGAGGGAACAGGAGATTCTGGTCGATTACAAACTGGAACATGAAACCTGGACGATTCGCGTGAATCTTCCGGCCGGCCTGCCGGGCGAACTCGTTTGGCATGGCAAGCGATACCCGCTTCACAATGGTTCACAAGTGCTGACGATGGCGTCGGAAGTTTCGTCTGCGCGATAGCATTCTGATTTGTCGCGTTCTGATTTGCGCGGAATTGATGGAGATGACTTCGGGCGAGGTTAAGAAAAATTCATGAGCAGCGCGCTCTACGACGGATTTATTGCGGATTATTACGACGAGTCGCCGATTGTGCGAGGGCGCGTGGGGGATGTTGCGTTTTACCGCGACGCGGTTCACGAGCATGGCGATCCGGTGCTCGAGCTTGGTTGCGGGACGGGACGGATTACCTTGGCACTGGCCGAGGCGGGACACCGCGTTACAGGGCTGGATATTTCCGAACGGATGCTGGAGCGGTGCAATCAGAAGCGAGCGGGGTTGCGGACGGAGGCGCGTGAACGGATGCATCTGGTGCAGGGTGATATGACGAAGTTCGATCTGGGAGAAAAGTTTCGTCTGGTCATCATTCCCTTCCGCCCCATGCAGCATCTTCTGGAAGTGGAAGACCAGATGTCTTGCCTCGAATCCGTACGGAAGCACCTTTGGGCGGATGGAAGACGAACGGGCGAGCGAAGAGGACGGCTGATTCTGGATGTTTTTCAGACGGATGCGGAGCGTATGCACGATCCGGTGTATCAGGAGGAAGGTTTGGTGGCGGAATATTCGATGCCGGACGGGCGGCGAGTGAGAATTATGGAACGGGTTACGGCTTTTCACCGGGCAGAGCAAAGGAATGATGTAGAGATGATTTTTTATGTGACGGACGCGCGAAGGAAAGAGGAGCGGCTCGTGTTTGCTTGGACGCTTCGGTATTTCTTTCGGTATGAGGTGGAACACTTGTTGGCTCGGTGCGGGTTTCGAGTGAGCGCGGTTTATGGGGATTTTGACCGGTCGCCGCTAGTGGACGGGTCGCCGGAGATGATTTTTGTGGCCGAGGCGGTGTGATTGGGAGCGAGGCAAAGACGGTGGCGTAGAAAAAAGAAAGAGACAGGCAAGAATGCCTGTCCCACTCCTATGTGCCGGAACTGGAAGATGGGCACGGCCCTCCGAAGCTCAGGGTAAGCGTGTCGTGCTCCTACAAGAATCACCAGTGGGCACGAATGCGGTACTTTAGGACCGACGTGCCGTTTTTTTCTACTGGGACGTTGAATTGGGCGGCAAAGGCGGCGGTTTTGGTGAATTTGTAGCTGGAATCCAGCATCTCCCAGTCGCCGCCGATGGGCTCGTTTACCTGGACGGTGATAGCAGTGTCTTTGTGATTGCGCAGAGTGATTTCGTATTCCATTTCCCAGGTGTGGGTGTCGATTTTCTTGAAGTCGGTTTGTTTGCGCTCGGCGATTACGTCGAAGGCGTTGCCGATGTGGATGGTGACGCTTTCGTCTTTGGGCGTGTGGCCGATGCGGTCTTCGCCGACGAAGAGAATTCCGCCCTTGGAGTCTTTCTGGTAGACACGGACGTTGCCAGCAGGCAGCGGCATACCTAGTCCGGCTTTTTCTTCATTCTTGAATTTGTAATAGACCATGACCGGATCTTTTTGCGGCTGGCCGGGAGCTTGCGCGCTGCGGTAGTAGAAATTCTGGCCGTTGACGACGAAGATTTTTTCGACGGGCACGCCAGTGCCTTCGAGAAGGCTGATCTGCTTGGTTTCTTTGTCCTCTACGGAGGTGCGGCGGCCTAGCGTGTAGAGATGATACTCGCTGAAGCTTTCCTGCTGGAATTGGGCTGGCGCGGGTGCGGCTTTAGCCATGACACGCGCGTCCATCATCTCGTTCCGGCCGTTGACAGGAAGACGATTCAAATCTCCGGCGACGAGCTGAAGGCGGGCATTGTGAAAAGCGGTGCCGCTGTTATTTGTGAGGGTGACCCAGCCGTCGAGGTCGGCGGCTTTGTCGTCGCGTCCTACGGTCAAAACATAATCGGAATTCCACGAAAGGCTGTTAGCCAGGTAAGAGGTTTCGATCTGCTGTTTGCGCGCGCCGGAGTTTTCAAGCGACATGAGAAGCGTGGGGCGGTCATAGAGATTCGCAGGAATGTCGGGAAAGCGGTAGCTTTCGGCGTAGCCTCCGGTGACGATGTCATTGCCGATTTTCCAGACTTGCCCATTGTTATCGGAGAGAAGAGTGGCTTTGATTTCTTCGTGCTTGGTGGTGCCGTTGTCTTGATAGGAGCGGACTAGCGTGACTTCCTTGCCTACGTATTTGTGCAATAGCTTGGCAGGTTCGAGGAGATCGTATTCGTAATTTTGTTCAATGACGCCGAGTTTGTCGGGATCTGTGAGCGAACGGAAATGAACCGTTGCGGGGTTCACGGTGGCGGCAATGTCCATGAATTTCAGACGGAACGAGCCGCTGGGCAAAGTGAGATTGCGAACGTCGCGCACGAGAGCGATGTTGGAATTGTAGACGGTGATATTGAGATCGGTCTGATCGTTGAGGCTGGTGGATTGATCCGAGGCCGTGGCGCGAGTAGCTTCCTTATCTTGCGCCGCAAAGACTTGCTGCTTGAGAAACGAAGGATAAACAAGTGCGGCAGCGGCCATCAGCGCCACCGTGCCGGCGAGAATCCAGGGCAGGCGGCGTTGCACTTTTGATTTGCGGAATTCCATGATGATCACCTCATTCAAGATTTCGCTTCCAGCTTAGAACGGAGGAGCGAGAATTTCTTGCAGGACGGGTGAGTGGATGCTTGCGGTGTACTACCTGGTCTCGCCAGGCGTACTAGCGTCGCAAAATGTGGAGTGGTGCGAGCGAGGCACAGAGAAAAGCGGCAACAGAGCTGCCGCACTCCAAGTCGATTCTTTGGAGCACTGGGCGCAGCATGCTGCGCCACTACAAGTAATATCGATTGAATTGCAGGAGTTACAGGAGTTAGTGATCGGTGGGGGCTGAGGACCAGGTCACTCCACCATCGGGGGTTTGATAGGACTTGATGAGCGCTGTCTGTTTGTCGGGTGCAAGCCAGATTTGCGCGTGGAGGGCGTCGGTGGCGCGAATACCCGTGACGTCGTTTGTGACTGGCGAGTCCAATTTAGTCCAGTG
>Ga0210388_10000157_pt1 | contig 70455 bp, 48 predicted proteins | sample IncBWC19OmetaG_FD_155485 | JGI IMG/M metagenome (GOLD analysis project Ga0210388, IMG submission 155485) | Forest soil microbial communities from Barre Woods Harvard Forest LTER site, Petersham, Massachusetts, United States - Inc-BW-C-19-O ... | reverse complement strand
CTTTTCCAGATTATGGCCCGTAGGAAAAAGATCACCTTTTTTTATCGGGCAGACATGGAACTATTTTCACTTGGGATTTTTTCATCGGGCAAACTCGGAACTATTTATCGGGCAAACTCGCCCTTATATTTTCACTTGGGATATTTTTATCGGGCAAACTCGCCCTTATTCCCTGGGATATTTTTATAGGGCAAATACGGCCTTATTTTTCCAAGGGAGGGAGAGGAGGAGAGGAAAGAGATGGAAATATGATAAATGTTGCAGATTTATTGTACGTGTAATAATGCACAGGGTTAAAGATATATTTTGGCAGTGACAAAGGCAAGTGTTGAAAAGGTGCAAAAGTACAAGGCTGGCATGGTGTAGAGGCAGCACCTTTTGTAGAACGACTGCAGCGCAGATGGCGGCTCGGCTTCTTCGCAGTGTTTGGTGGGAATGAGCAGATAATTGCGTCCGCCTCTTGCCATGATCTCCGAACCTGGGTACGTGCTGCCAATGTCCGTGCTCGTGTCGGGATCAATCGATCCATTCACCTCGAACCCAAGATACCGAACAAATGATGCGTTTGAGCGCTGAAATGTGCATTTGCCTCGCAGTCTTTGTTGTATGTCGAGTAAATAGTCGGATACTTCTTCATACAGCGTTTCAATGTCACCTTTGTCATGGGAGCGAACCAGCTTGCCCAGATTGGCCATGGTTCTCTGTCCGTGTGGATGGGGGGGAACGCACGTGTTTTGTATGCTTTTTTTAGATAAAAGGGAGACTATCATTATTATTATCATCGCGTTTTTTCTTTTTAGTAATTGGGGGAGAAGAAGAAGGAAGACGATAGGTAAGGTGGCACAAGGTGAATGGCAGCACAACAACAAAGCGGCGGGCGCGTGATACGGCATCGTTTTTTTCCAGAGGACGAGGACAAGGCATGGTTTAGAGAGTCGCAGATGTTTGCCGATGGCACGCGGAGAGGCTTGCAGCTAATGGGGATGCGAGATGGTAATCTGGAAGAGACCAGTGTGTTTTTCCCTTGCAAGCCAATCCCGCAATACAATATGTATCCGGTTTTCACGCCGCTTCTTCCTGACGGCGACGGTGGTGGTAGAAGTAGCAGTTGGAGTACCGATCGTGAGGATGGCGTCATTGATTTCAACTTTACGGGGCCATACAAGAAACAGGAGGAAGAGGAAGAAGAAGAAGAAGGCGAAAAGGGGCCGAGGTTGCAGTTAGAGCAAAAGTTAAGTTGGTTGACGACAATGGCGCAAATGAACACGGCTCGGATAAACCGCATCGTGGCGATCGATCTTTTGCCAGATCCGTTGTTGGATTTGCTGAATCAAGTTGCAGATCCCATGTGTAACGGGGTTCTCTCGTTTGACGAGAATAATGTAAGGCATCTGCGACTGAGGCAGGCGCTAACCACAACGTATTCGCGGTCTTGGCCATCGCTGATCAGCGAGCTGACTCTTCTGTGGACAATGATGGAAAGATTGCCACCTTGGCCAATCACCGCGGCGCGGTTCTTTCATACTCAGATCAAGGACTTGATTTGGCATGAATATTCCATTTTCACCGACGATGACGATGCTAGTGATGTAGAAGAAGAAGAAGAAGAGGAAGAAGGAATAGCAGACGAAGACCAGCCAGAAGTTGAAGATGAAGACAAGGATGAGGAGGAGGCGGAGGAGGGTTTGTTGATGATTTGGAATCGGAAAAAAAGGGACATCTCCAAAGATAATGGCATGATGGGTTTGTCGGAGGAATGCAATTACAGCACCTTCCCCCTGAGTCGCGGGCTTCGGTTGAAAACGCTGAGGCACATCATGGACGACTTGTTTGAATGGAGTGTTGGCAGGGCCAATGATGCAGCGCTACCTTTCCCCTTGATGTTGTCGGGGACGACAGTAAGTTTTCGGGATGTTGTGAAGATAGTCAGGCCCCGCCTGCAAGAACTCTATGAATTGTACGCAGAGATGGGCTTGTTTACAGGGGATCGAGTGAGCGGCGACGAGCGATACAAGACCGAGCACAAGTTTTCTGGCGCGGATGTTGCCAAGACCGTTTGCCAGACCTTCTTGCAGTCCATCCAGCTGCTGGCGTCGTCGACGGGCGTCCCCTTTGCTGAGTACGAGCCCGGGATACACTGCTTCGGTGTAATGGTGCAGGACGTGAAGAGTTCGGCGTCATTCGATTTCGTGCATGGCTTCCTTGCGCAGATGTATCGTCGTGACCGCTACACTCGCGGGGTGGTAGATGTGGTGGAGATAGGGACGCTGGTGGACGCCTTTGTGAGCAATACGCCCTTTGCCTTTGCCGCGCAGTATTGCCGCACGTTGCATCGCGCCGCGGGGATGGATTATCAGATGAAGGGGGATTTGCGAACGACCATTGTGACCGCTTTGGTGAACATACAGAAGCAATTGCAGCAGTCGATGAGCAGGAGAGACGTCACTGCAGGAATGTGGGTGGGTAACGTAATGGACGTGATGGCCATCGACAAAGCATCAGCAGCAGGGAACATGGATCTGTTGTTCCAGATGTTTACGCACTACGGCATGGGATATATCATGGAAGAAGAAGAAGACTTGCAGGGGTCATTGTTGTCCGATGCATTCCGGCTCCAGGCTGGTCAGCCGCCGGGAAAATACAACACCAACGGCATCTTCGATTACTTGCACCCGGACATCATCGTGGGCACGTGGCTGTCTCAAATGTTCGACACCTTTGACGTGAAATCAGCGCCGCATGGCGGGCTGCTCAAGCTGAGCGAAACTGTGTTTGCTGTCATTGCAGTCAGGGATCACATGGTGAAGATCTTTTTGGACAAGGCCCTCGACTTTGCGGATGCTTTCCTGTCGAATAACATCAGGATTGATGTGGCGGCGGTGAATAAGAACAAGAAAGCGATGACAGACTCGGGATTATTGCCTGTTGTCAGCGATGCCTTTTACAAGCGGCTACTGAGTGCCTACCGCGCCATGAAGAATCTTAATGCTGCCACTACCATCGTGGCATTGCAACCTCTTGAGGCTGTGATCCTAGGCCACGTCGTGCGGCAGCAAACAACCTATCACCCCGTAATTGATATATTGGGAGAAAGCAGTGGCGCTGGCGGCGGTAGTGGTAGCAGTAATGACATCGGCAAGACGCTTTCTACCTTTTACATCGCCAAGCTTGTTGAAAAGCGACTTGATTACGCAATGGCCCAGTGCCGAGAGTCGCTTTTGTTTGGTGATATCCCGTGGAATCAGCAACGGCAGCAGCAGCAGGTGCACTTGCTCAGTCGGCCGCAGATGACACGCGATCGAGTGAACTTGACGCTTCACTATGCACTTACCGTGCGCATGCGTCGTAGATTCTCGCTCGTTGATTTCGTGGTGTTCTTGCTCTTTACTCCGCAGCTGCAACAGAAAGAAAACAGCGACGAGTTGCTTGTAAACATTATCTCCGATCCATTCGGAGAAGGAGAAGACGATGGCGGCAGCGTTGACGACGATGACGACTCGTTGTACAAGAGAGTGCGACTGGTATTGGAAATCACGTGCCAGCCTGGTGGCGAGGGACAATACAGAGCGGTGCTGTATCATCCGAAATACGGGTTTATTTCATCGCGCAGCGCAAAGTTGACGGTGGAGCAGACGTGCCAGCGCACCGGCCAGACGTTTCAAGAGACAAACAACGGGCCAACTGCAGTGCGGTGGCAAAGGATGCATGCGACGATGAACAGCATGAGCAGAGCTCTGCCGCAGCCAGTTGACTACATCGTCCGGCGCGACAACCCGCTCACGAACTATGAGTTCAGGATCACAACCGATGGCTGGCACAGTGCAGACGAAAGAAACAAGCCAGCCGCGGGTCACCCTCTGCTGTATGTTGGCTGGCGGCTGGCCCAGGGAGATTCTGTTGCATGGGGCGAACCTTGTTCTTCTTCTTCTTCTCCCTTTGCCGCGTGCACAAGAAAGAAAGAGTACGCGATAAAGGATTGGATAGTTCAAGCCAACAACGCTTGGTTTGGACCAAACATCAAGAGTATGGGGACATGCGCCATGCGCGCCAATGTTAACATCAGCGCGCTAGCGTTGAATGGTATGAGCGATCAGCTGCGCGGGAAGCTTGAAATGGGCGAGATTGTGAATGATGGGCGGGCCAAGGACATGCGAACGCGGCTGCGGCTGCTCTGCCAGGCATTGAGGACAGACTTCGAGGATGGAGTTCTTACCATTGCCAATAGAGAATGGGTTGATGTCGACGACGATGACAATGACAGTATCCTCGCGGGATTCGCACGGCATTATGACGATTATCACACAGTGTTTGATCGCTTGAATATTTTCCCGACGCTGCTGCAGTTGTACTTTAGGGCGGCGAAAAGGATGAGGGAATATCAAGACGCAAAGACGAATGAAATGCTCAAGATCAAGCGTGACTTTGCATATCAATTTCCCCCAGAGTCCAGTGACGCTTTGAAGGCGGGGAAGGCTATTCAAATGCAAGGAGGCCCAGCCGCTGGTGGTGGTGGGATCAATTTTGGTGGCGGCGGAGGAAAAAAAGGCAAAGGAGGAAGAAGACAAGAAGAAGAAGGAGGAGGAGAAGGAGAAGAATACGAGTCTTCTGAATCAAGTGGGCATATCATCAAGTATCCGCATGCGGGGCCAATCAAGCTGCCCTTGCCGATATTTCCACGCAAGGAGCATGAGTGGGGGGGTGAAGAAGACGAGGCTTTTCATCGTGCACAATTGGAAGCGAAAGCAAGGAAAGGAGAAGAAGAAAAGAAAATCAAGGAGAAAGCCCTTGACCCTCTCCACGTGATATTGGAAAAGAATGAAAAGGAGGAGGCATTGCTTGATGCAAAGGAAGCAAATGATCATATTGCCATTGATAATCTGTTTGCGGCGCCAGATGGGCAGCAGAAGCACCACCAACTGCAGCCTGGAAAGCTTCCGGATGTAAAGACTCGTGCCGAAAAGATATCGGAGGCGGAAGAGGCACAGCGGGAATTGGAAGAAGAGAGGGATTATGCAGAAAGGGATCGGGATGAAGCAGATGCGGAGCTTATCCGCCTGGACGAGGAGAATGATCTCATCCGAAGGCAGCTAAAGTTGAAGGAGCTCAACCAGGAGATAGAGTTTGAAAACTTGTTTCTTGATGCCAAGAAGCAGTTTTTGCTGCTGGAGAACATTCCCAAGATTGCCCCGCGTTTATCTCGAAAGCAACAAAGGCATATGCAGCAGCAACAACAACAAGCTGGCAAGGGAATCGGAGAAGTTGCAGTGGGAGGAGGAGGAATTTTGCCGAATGCTGTGATTCTTCCTGAAAAGGACGATGCGGCAAGAGCAAAGATCATAGAGGCAAATGCCATCGAGGCATCAAGGTTGGCGGTGCATGAATTCAACGACAAGCAAGTGCTGAATCATCTTGATGGCAATCAGAATCAGGTGCCGCCAGAAGATGAATACAATGTTTTGGGGGTTCCGGAAGCTGTCATCACGAATCAATTGGAGCCTGCAAAGTTAAAGTCCAAAGAAGAAGAAGAACTCCGTGTCATCAGGGATTTATTTGGAGGGGTGACTTCCGGTGGGTTTTATGACGCAATAATAACATCAGCGAGGAAGAAGAAGAAGACAGATGACAGTGATAACAACAACAACAACAACCAGAAAGATGACGATGACGACGTCGGTGATAGCGGTGCATATGATTTGGCAGCAGTCAGCGTCAAGTTTACAGACTGGAAGCGCAAGGTACAACAGATTCAAATCGAAGCCAAACGACAAGGTGACGAGATTCTTGATATACAATGCACAGAGTTGTTGCTACAATTGACTAATAGACAACAGCAGTTGAACGAACGTTTAAAGTAGGTATAGTTTTTTTGTTTCTGTGAGAAGAAGAGGAGAAAAAAAAGATGACACAGCAGTATGTGGCTGATGCCATGTCAGGGCTCGCAAGCTTTCTTCCTGATACGGGTTTTTTTGCGGGAGCCGCCAATGCGTCTGAAAAGGCAGTATCTCGATCCGAACGTAGCTATGTTACAAAAAAGGTCAAGAAGCGTGTTAGCGGTGGTAGTGGAGGACCATCCCAACGATCTCAGAAATCTGCACAGGTCCCTCAACGACAACAACAACAACAAACTGGTGCTGGGGTAGGAGGAGGGGCGAGTGATGAAGAGAAGGAAGTTGAAGAGTTTGTTAACAAGGAGGAAAGGGAAGGAGGACAACGATTTGACAATGTGGAAACGCCTGGTGGGCTTTATCGATTGGGAAATCTGCACGAGACTGTGCAGGAAATCTTGGAGCGTTCAAAATGGAGAAACGAAAACTTCAACGCGATGAGCCCTTCTGACAAGGCAAAGCTGCTGAAGAATATGGCTTGTTTTTACATACCCACGCATGCGGTGTTGCGAATGGACGAAGCGGCACTGGCGGATGCACAAGCGCTGATTCAGTTCCTCACAATGTACGAGACAATGAAAGATAGAAGTGCAGCGAAAAAAGAAGCAAACGATATATTGCGAACTATCCGAAGTACGGATGATTTCGTCACTGTTATTGGCATGTTTGGCATCCGCAGGAGTCTTTTTCTAACCCATGCATTGACATCTTATAATCTTTTCAAATAATGAAAAATTTATCATATAGTTTTTTTTCAGTGGGGGGGCACTCCTCCTCAAAGGAAAAAAAAGAATTTTGAGAGGAGGAATATAGTGCACACGTTAAACTACTTGAACTGTAATAAGAATATGGCAAATGTCCAAGATCCGGATGAAGAAGAAGAGTACGAGGCTGAAACTGGAGACGTTGAAGATGAAGAAGGAGAAAGAGGAGAAGGGGGCGTACATGTTGGTCCTCTTGAATTTCCAGAGAGGGATCGTTACAAGTATGTGTTTGATCAGACATTGACGACGTACTCGATGAAACTCATAGTGTTGGCGGCACTGAAGCGGAAGAAGGATCGCGTCACTGATTCAAAGGGGACGGTTGTTGTCAAATCAACCGAGATCCAGGATATTTTGTATGCGATCCGCACGGGCGACATTACGGGGAACGAGTTGCTTTTTCTAACCGAATTCGGCTTCCTTGTGTCGTTCACCATTGGAGCGCACATGGCGGCAATGAATGGCACGAATGTTGTCGTGAACAGTGCCAGCGCATTCCTCGCCATGTTTGTGTACAATCTGAAAAAGCTGCGCGTGATGTTATCCGCAACTGGCACTGGGGCTGCCCGCCTGGGTGATCGCCCTTACGATTTCGATGGCAACGGGACCCCCGCCGCGATTCTGGAGATGAAAAACACAAACCGCGCGACAGTGGACAATGCCGTTGATTTTTTCCAGCGAGTCTTCCTCACTCCGAGCAGCGTCAAGGACATGCATGCAGAGGCATACAAATTTGGACTGTTGATTCAGGTGATTGAGTATGTGATGATGCCCAAGGTGGACTTGCTTGCTGCCACGCTGCAAAAGTTCACATTCCAGGGATCAATTATCTGCAATGACCAAGGACAACAACAACAACAACAATCGTCGCCATTCACGTCCGGCTCGACATTTGATATGGCGCACAAAAACGAACAACTCTATACCTTGCAACGACGGCTTGACGAGGCTCAAAGGAAGAATGAGAAATTGGCCGCTCAGTTGGAAGTCGCAGAACGGAGATGGCAGAAAGGTAGTGGTGGTGGTGGAGGAGGAGGAGGAGGTAATAAGGATGACGCAAAAAAGATACGAGACCTGGAGTCGGAAGTTGTTAGATTACGGAATGAGAATGCGTTGTACGACCGTCAGACCGAGCGATTGGAGCAGGAGAGGAAGGACTTGGATGAGCGGCTAAATGCGTGTAAGGAAAAACTTAGACGTTGTATAAAACGTGAGAGGGAACGACAAGAACCGGAGGGCGATGAAGAAGACGACGAAGAAGACAGTGAAGAGCAGAGATCCGGCTCTCGGGGAACATATGGAAATTTCCCAAGACGCAATGAAGGAAGGAGAGAGGGGAGTGGTCGAGGAGGAGGAGGAAGAAGTGAGGGGGTCCGTAAAACCAGCAGCCAGAACCCCCCGCACTCCGAGAAACGGCAGGAGTCTCGACAAAAAAACTATGGTTACGCAGACGAAGAATACGACGACGACGATAACAGTCAACAATCACAATCGTTATCGTCAGTGGCATCAATAGGAACAACAGCAACATCAACATCAACAACAGCATCAAAAAAGAAGATTGGCAGGGTAGCTCCTCCTCTTGCTACCACTATCACTACCAATACCAATAACCCACCCCGGTCCAAAAGTGTTAGTGTTGTCACGCAGCAGCGGCCAGTAGCCCCGCCACCACGACAAACCCAAGAACAGCAACTGTCTGATGACACTGTCACGCTTGCGTGGGATGAGGGTACATATGTTCCTGTGGATTCGTCATCATCCAGCATTGTATCGGCCACCCCATCTTTTAGACAAAAGCCTAGGCAAACTACTGCCACGAGTGTAACAAGCGCCAGTGGGAGTGAAATTAGTAAACCGAAGCGCACGTCCTCGGTTGGAAATGCGGGGGTTGATGCAAACAGGGGCATATCGCAACAAAGTGCCGGCATTGATTCAGATGTGGAATACGAAGACGCTGAAGCTGACTCTGACGACTCACAAGCAGCGGTAATTCAACCACAGCAAAAACAGCAACAACAACAACAGTCTCGAACAATTGAAAAGGGGAAAGGGAAGCAAGCGACGACGACAGAAGCTGTTGTCGCGGCAACCCCTGTTGTGGGGAGGTATAATGGTAAAGGGCCTCCTGAACCCTACAAGCCAGAACTTGGTACTATCAAAGCATATTTGTTGCTCCTTAAAGGAGATGAAACGGGCAAAAGGAAGATCACATCCAAGGACAATGGAATTTGGCGAGACATCTGCAACAAGTATGATTTTTGGGGTGTAGAAATGGATGGATTGGATATCCATCTTCACGCATCAGATGGGAAAACACTGCTTCTTAAGAATTGTGAGGCTGGTCAAGTCGCTGACAACACATTCGTTGATTCAATTTACCGTTATTTTCAGTTAATGTTGGCCAAGTACGATGAAAAGGCCCATGGTATATACTCAGCAGAGCTGGAGGATTGGATCGATGCCAACTTTGAATTTGTAAAAAAGTCAGGTACAGTGGTAAAGTTGTTTGAGTATGATAATGGTACCAATCAAAAAGAGTTTACAAAATATTACAATGCATACGTCTCGAAGCAATAATAAAAACAAACTGTACTCTATTTATGTTTGCGTTCATTGCATTATCAAAAGCGTGAACGGCGACCCCAACATACCCGCCCACCATCCCTTCCACAACAACAATAAAGAAAGATATGGCCAGTGGATTAACAGAGAGACACGGAGATGCATTCAGACAACTTCAAAGATATTACACTCTTGTGGGAGATGGAGGAAAGGAGAGTGACAAAGACAAGCAAGTGGACGCGCTGGAAAAGGCAACAGAAACGTGTCGGCTCATTCTAAAGTACTGCGCCATCGACGTTGTGCGACGCATCACGCGCAGCAAGAACAGCAATGTCGTCGATCCCGTCATGCGGTTCATCCCGCTGGACATCATGACCAATGACCAGTATCGTGCAGCCGTCAAATCGATTGATGTTGGCAAAAACGTCACAGTGGTGAATGCAGACAACAACAAAGCAAAATGGAAAAGGGAGGTGGAGGATGACACTGATTATCAAGGGAGTTTGGCTTTCCACACCTACATGAAAAATCAAGTTGGAAAGATGATTGGATTGGACTTTGTCATTGTTCCCAGTGAGAAGCACGATCCATTGGGGGACCCCCATCCCGGAGGGAATTCCCTGAAATATTTCAACTTTGTCGAATGCTACTGGTTGCTGCAGCTCCTCGCTGGTATTTCAAAGCACGGGGCCAAATGGGAAAAAAGTGGCCGAACGAAAGACGCACTCATTGAGTATCGCAGTCTCTATGCACCCCCCAAGAATCCCAAGCAAGTAGACTATCATCTGTGGTATTCCGATGCACTTGCGATTCTCAATCTCATTCCTTGCTTCCGCGTGGTGGACCAGATGGAAGATTCTGTTCCCGTCGGCACGAATGTGATGGGCAGTTATGGCCTCGGTGTACTTTTCCTGAAATCCCTCAACCAGGCTCCCCAGCAATTCGGATTGTCGTTCTCACACTTGGTCGAGGAATATCTCATATCCGCGGCCGGCGTGCTGTTTTTCTGCATAGAGACTCTCGCGGCGGCCTTTGTTGTGTTGCCCAAGAATATGACAACGCTTCGTGATCAATCATCCGAAGCAGCCGCGCTGATCGCAAGTAGATTGAAGAACATTCAGCAGCAAACGCAGGATGCCGTCGCCGCGATATTGACAAACAACGTCTTTGCCAACCTCAAAACGTTGGTGGAATATCTGCGGGTCAAGTCTGGACTCGGCAGATTTTTCCCTTCGTTGGCATTGTTGGAGTTGTACTGCCAACAAGATCATGACGTGTCAAAGTTGGAAAGTATGACACACGATAACCTGGTGTCAAATCTTGCTATTAACAAGCAGGGTGGCATTCTGTCGTTGATGTTTGCTTTTTTAACCGAGCTCCGGGAGGCAGATATGTCGCTGACCCCCTGCCTGCGCTGCTGCACCAGTTTTGACGTGGCATTTGTCAGTGAAGGTCCTCACGTCGTGAGCAAGGCGCTTCATGCAGCTAGCAATGCGTTTGATACTGAGTGGAAGAAAGACGTGATACTGAAAAAGATACAAGATAATGGCTTCGCTTTTATGTACACTCCTGAGATTTACAAAACGTTCATCCTCTCGCCGCGCGTTGGTCAGCTAGTTCAAGAGCAGATAACTGGGTTTTTAGATATTCTCTTGGACGAAAACAAGGGAGTCTCCATCGCTAAGGATGTCCAACAAAGCTGGAAAAAAATTGTCTCGGATGAAAAGTTTGACATGACAAAGATCGAAGATAGGTTTATGCAGGCACAGGGCCTTGTTTACGGCTTCACAATGTTCAATGAGCTTGCGAAAAATGATGAAATATTGCGTCAAGTCCAAACAAGTGCCCGTACATTAAGAATCTTTGCATATGCACTCTCTCTCCAGGGGGCAAAGGGTGCCGAGTATTATCGCATCGGCATTTATCTTGTGGGGGGCGACCAAGATGTAGCAACCGCTACCGGCAACGTTAGCCCAGGGTTTTTCCGTGACCTTGGAAATACTCAGATTGTCGATCCCCCCATTTTAAACACTGCATTGGGGTGCTTGATCTGGCCAAACATGGCAAATAACGTAGCACATAGCACGTTCGTTCGATTCATGACTGATGGTGTCAATCTCGAATATCTTGTTGCTCCTCCTACTTCCAAGGAAGGCATGAGTCATTTGGAGTTTTCTTGATGCTTCCTGTCTCTGTCTCTCTCTCTCTCTCAACACTTAGCAATAAATAGCAATACGCGAATCATTCCACGATGGCTTAACTCCTCTGGAGGAAGGAGGACCTCCCATATCTCTGTCTCTTTTTTAGATTCTCACACGAACATGACAATAATATATACATATTTAGGCGGCAAGAGGGAAATCCGGCGAGGGCTTGATTATTGACGAGGCCAACTTCTACTCCACAAAGACACTGCACTATGGCATCATACCCATGCTTCTGCAAGGGGCACGGGCAGTCTTTGCATCCACACCGGCGATTGGCTTCACGCCCTGCAAGACGCTGATCCAGGGAGACCCGGACACGGGCGAGAAGATATGCAGGTACTTCAACATGCAGTGGATCTGCGATGATTGCCTGATCTTGCGCAAGACCCATCCAAGTATAGTATGCTGGCATCGTCTCTACTGGCGGCCCGCCATGCATAGCCCCGAGGTGCTGCGGATCTGTCAGATCGCGTACGGCAAGGGGTCGGCGGACTATGAGCGCGAAATCATGGGTGCGCAGGTCGAGACTTCCGGCCAGTTCTTGCACCAGCGGCATTTGGACAGACTGGCCCAGAAGCCCCTGTGGCATTTCGAAGATAGCCCGCAGTTCATCTTTATCACCGTCGATCCATCCGGCACCACCACCAACTTTGTCAGTGAGAACACTTCTGATTACGCTCTCATCACCACTGCGTGGGACGAGTCTGAATTTGTGGTAAGATTTCGTTTTTTTATTTCATCTTTCATCTATCTCCATATCTCTCTCTCTTCTCTTCATTCATCGTTGAAATCTCCGCCACCACCACCACCACCATCCGTGAGGAGGAGGTGGAGGCCCTGGCCGTTTTCAAGTGCGGCTTTGGTGTGTGCATCAAAATGGATGGCGTTGCTGACGTCGGTGCCCATAGCATTTGAATTTTGCGACGACCATTGTTCGTAATCTTCCCATGGGCTCTTCTCCAGACCGGACGACCAGATGCGGAAGCAATCGCCGTTGAAGGAAGTGACGGTGAGATTGGAAGTCGCCAGATGGCTGATTTTGGTTTGCAGTGGCGTCGGCGTCTTTGTGTGCCTGCCAGGCGCGCCTGCAAAGCTGTGCATCAATTCGGCGTTCGCCAGGAATTGCGTCGATCGTGTGTTCGAAGGAGGCGGGCAGAACTGCCGCACAAAGGATTGGCTCCATCCCAGCGCCACAAAGATCATCATCTTCTTGTACGGGATGTACGACCCATTCAACGCAAGGTCCATGGCCTTGCGGGCGTCTTCAAGATCAATCACCGTGATCTTTTTCCGCAGGATGGCATCGGCAGGGATTGGGTAAATGCGGTCAGCGGCAAAACATTCCATGGCAAGCTTGAGGAACTCTTGCAGCTCTTCCTTTGCATCTTCGGACGCCAGTATTCGCAGCAGCGTGTCGCGGAATCTTCTCTCTCTGTCTCTCTTTATGTCCACTGCATTCACCTGACATCTATTATCTTCGTACCATTCATCTAGATTATTGGTTTGGACTGTTTTCAATTTCAAGGACATGAAGCCGGTAAGTTGGAGTAGTGTTTTGTTATTGTTATTATATATTTTTCTGTGTGAACTCTCGAAAAAAAAGAAGCACTAACCATATGCATATGATATGAATGTGAGGTAGCGGAAAAGCAAAGGTTTGCATTTCTCAAGCACTATCAATTGTTGCGCAGACGCTTCAAAGACGCCACGCTGCTGTACATCTTTGAAAACAATCTAGGTAAGGAGCATGACTCGTTAAAATATTTCATCAAGGACAAGAACCTCTTCGACAACAATGTCGACTATCTGTTTGAGAGCCACAAGGCCATTGGCTTCCACACAGGGACAACCACAAAGGTCGACGCTGCCGATCTTCTGAAGCAGGTCATTTCGATTGGATGCATGTCCTTCTACGAGCACTTCTTTACCATCAACGCCGAGGTGCTTGGCGGCGCAAAGACCATGATCTCCCTGCTCATGACGCAGCTGACCAACTTGCGCGAGTACACGACGGAAAAGGCCAACGGCACCTTTCGCCGCGAGGTCACGGGCAAGCACGACCAGAACAACAACGAGCTCAAGGGCCGCAAAGATGATGCGCAGATGGCGTGCTGCATGGCGTTGTTGTATACACGCAAGTTCTTTGATGAAGATCTGCCTGTCAATATGCAGGCCATCAGAGACAAGGTCTTTCGGCGGCAGCATGACAACGAAGAACCCACATTCCTCGAACAAGAACTCAAGCGCAAGAATGTCCGGACAAGGGCAAAAGAAGCTGACAAGGAAGCTGCGCCTCTATTCAACAAGCATGGGGCGCCGGTGGCTGATACAGGAGCAGGCGTGGTGGGGTAAATGATAATAATAAAATAAGGAGTTTGATTCATTTTTGATTCTTCTGCGTGCATCTCGTGTATTTGCAACCTGTCCGCAATCTTAGCATCAACTTGCACTGTCGGCTCAAACAGCAGACAAGTGGACCATAAAAGAACTTTCTCCTGTCGGCCATGATTACCTGGCTACAAAACGAGCACCTTGTTTGACAAGATGGCAGCGGCCACGGCGGAGATGCAGCATTTTGCGCATGCAAGTTGGAGTCATTGTCTTTTTCCTCTTCTTCTTCTTCTTCCTCATCCTCTTCTTCTTCTTCGTCATCTTTCCTTTCGTATTGTTCTTTCTCTGCCATTTTTTTTATTTTTTTGTTATTACCTTTTGTCCGTGTGTTTATATATGCAGTGTTTTTTTTTCTCAAGGTGTATCAGATTGGCTTCATCTTGACTGGGGCAAGGCTTTGTTCGCGCTGCATGAATCCATCGTCCTCAGCTCCCCAATAGTGGGCATCGTTGATGCGTTGCCACTTGCCGTCGACAGTCTTGATGTACTGGGTGACTTGGTCGATGTGGAAGTTGGTGGCGCGGGACTGGGCCTGGTCCCAGAAGGTAAAGTTGTCATGCATCGGCACCGTCTTCTTCTTTGCATTGATGTTGTGGGTCATCCCCATGAAGAACACGCCGTCAAACATTGGCTCGCTGCGGATGCCAAACTCTTCGCTGTCCTTGAGGCGGCCGAGGAAATCAGCCTCATACCATCTCCCTCTGATGTCGTAGTGCCGGTCTGTGAACGTGTCCTTGACGGCTGTTTCGTATCCTTGCAGAACGGCGATGAGCGCGTTGTTGCCGAGCTTTTCGCCGCTGAACAGGCGATCTGCAACAGTGTTTTGCCAAAAGGGGGACTCCTCGGGCACGGCTCCGTAGAGGTCGGTGTGGTTGATGTACTGGTTGCCTTTCCCCCAGCCGCGCCCGCCACGCACGAACGGCAAGATGAACCACTTGCGCGGATTCGGCAGCAGAGTCTTGAACCGCATGAACGCCTGGATTGGCAGCATCTGCGACCCCTGGTCGAACCCCACGGTGCTGTCAAGGCCGTTGAACCTGGTCGATCCGATCTCCCCCGTGGCGGTGGTGACGATCGAAATCATCTCTTGCTCCTCCCACGGACGAGCAATCATGCCGTTGAAGGGGATGTTGATGTCGTTGTCGTACATCGCATCCGTCGCCTTGAGACAGATTGTCTGCATCAGCACGGCTTTGGCCGCGAACGCCAGCGGGGCGGGCAGCTTGTTTGCAGCCAGCCAGCGGCATTCGAACGTCGTCATCTTCTTGGACTTGTAGCCACTGACGGGGTGGATGATGTTGTGGATGACAAAGTCGTGCAGGTCGGGGAATTGCTGGCGGAGCTCCTGAAACTTGGACTCGTCATGGATCATCTCGCGAAGCATCTGCTCCTCATCGCGCGCATTCTCGTCCTCTTGATAGTTGTTGAAGGGGCCTTGATTGCGATACAGGGTGGTGCGGATCTCACCGTTCGGCCCGACCCTACCGCGCCCGATGTTTGGGATGCGTTTGTTGACATGGGACATACCCGTGATGAGCGTCGAAGAGAAAAGATGCCGGTCTTGGTCATAGAAGGACTCGTACAATCGATATGCCCCAGATTCAACATTGTCATTCACTTGTGGGAGCTCTTCTATGTTGAGATTGTCGAGAAGTTCACCCGCGGCGTCACGTGCGGGCCTCTTGGGGCCGGGCCGCTGTGCGTATTGGTAGGCTTTGCCGTCATACTTGATGTTGATTGGCAGGAGGATGATGCGGGAGGGATCTGCGTCGACGTCAAGGGACCCGTCAAAAGTGAATATTGTATCAATCGGGTGGTCCAGACCATGGTCTTTGAGGAATATCTGGATGTCTTCCAACTTCTCCTCTAGAGCATTTGTCAGCTCCAGCCAATTGGGAAATTGGAGTCCCTCGAGTATCACCTGTGCTCTTGCGGGATAGTTCTTGTAATCAAAAGCGCGCTGCCCCAATGCCTTGCGCAAGCCCACCAAACCCTTGACGATCTCGGGCTTTGTTATGGTTGCCAATTGTTGCGCGGTTAATATCAGCTTATTTTCAAGTATGAATGGATCTGCCAATAAGCCGAGGTCTGCAGCCAGTTTGATCTTTGGCGCCTCGTCGAACTTTCCGCGCGTCGGATTGATTACAGCGAGAGCCTTGCCAGGATCCATCAGATCTCCGCTTGTGTGAGGACCCAACCGGGTAACGATCGAGTACGGCTCGTTGAATGCATCCGCCAGGTAATACCACGAGACAATATAGAGTTTCGTCATGTTGTCCAAACTGTTAGGTCGGTGGAATTGTGGACAGGATTTGGGGTCCAGCGCGGCGTGATACGCCGTGACATTGTACAAGGCCGTGACTACTTTCTTGTACAGCGGCACGAATTGGAGCACAATCTCGGCAATGGCAGGAGCAATGCGATGCGTGGTTGGATTTTCGACAATGTAATCGTAAAGCGTTGCCAGACCAGACCAGGTCCCGTAACCATATGGAACAAAGACTGGAGCTTTCGGATCGAGGTCGTACATGATATCAAGCGGCAAGCCTCCATGCCTGTTAACCGCAGTGAACACATTCACTCTGGGCTCTGTCTCTTCGCCATCGACGTCCCACCTTTTTGCATCAAGTTGGTAAGGTTCAACTTCATCCTTGTGAATGACACGTTGGAGATGAAATAGGGTTGGTGGTTTTCTCAATTGCTCAACCAAATCGATTCCTCTCTGGAAAACTTTCTTGTCTTCTTCAGTGCAGCCGGCAAAGATCACCTTTTCCATCGTCTTGTACGTAAACATGAGGTAACGCGTCGGCACAAACTTGATGGAAATCTCGCCAAATGCGTTGATGGGATACCAGGGGCAATGAGGGTCGCTGCCGTTGCCCAGACCAACGTCTTCGCTGTTCTTCTTGTTATTGCTGGCCATCTCAGCGTCGAAGCCCATCAGCGGGTCCACGCGATCTTCATTCCCGCGGAGAGTCGTCCCAGCCATGGCAAAGGACTCTTCGACGTTGCGTGCCAGTCGCATCATCAACTGGCGATTGATCTTGCCGTCGTCTTCGGACCCTTCTTCTCTCCCGTTGAAGTCCACCTCTGCGGCCGTCGGGATGGGGTTGAACTGCATGCAGTGGTGCAGAAAGTCCTTGAAGGTGTGCTCGTCATGCTTACCCGTTGTCCACGAGGGGAATTTGATGGTGCGCGAGTCGCTTTTGAACTTGGCGGGATCGGCATAGTGCATCGGATTGCAAAAATGCGCCTTTGAGCCGACGGTGATGTAGTCCCTCATCAGATAGTCGTGGTTCGGGCTGTGCAGCGTCAAGTCCATCAGCGGCATGGCAATCGTGTTGATGCCGTGCAAGTTGCGGATGCGGTTTCCCGATCTGTTCTCGACCGCCTGTGGGCCGGACAGGTTGTACCACTTTTGCGTGTCGTCGCCGCTGATGTTGATGTGATTGGCATCCTCCGTCGTCAGCAGGATGGTGCCGACGCGCTCCTTGTCCGGGGAAAAGACCTGCTGCGCATATGCAATCAGGCGATGGATGGCCTGGACTTCTTTGTTCAGCAGTCCGAACGTCATGGCGGCCTCGAACTCGATCGCACCGGCGGGGGTGGTGGGGACAGAGCCAAAGGGGTACAGATGCTTCGGAAGGCGCTGGGCCATGGGCTCCATCTTGAATTCGCCACCGGCAGCCGTGGCCACGGCCATCCAGATGTTTGACCGCAGCTGGGCAACCATTGCATTGAAGAACTCCATCCCCTCCGGTGTGTAGATTGTGTTCATGTCGACCATGAACCCCTGCCCCGTAAATTGCGCAGTGCGCGCCCGCGAGCTCACTCTCATCGGCACATTGCGGAAGGGCACGTTGCGCGTGCCGATCTCGGGCATCACGGGGGTGATGTCGATCACGTTGTTGATCCATTTCGCCACGGGCGAGTTCTTGAGGGGGAAGAGCGTGAAGATCTCAGAGTCCGGTGTTTGGATGTAGTAAACAATCGCCGCTCTCAGCACCTCCACGTTCTTGAAAGCCACGTCGGCAAACGACAGCCAGAAGATCTCCTTGCCCTCATTGTACAGCGGCATTCCATCCGTCGACGGGTTGGATGGGACCATCCGCGCATACTCGGGGTTGTTCCACATCACCTCGGAAAACAACTTGCGGCCATCATAGGACACAGGCACGATGGGCGTGGCATCGTTGGGCATCGCCTCCTGACGATTTCTAAAATCATGGGGATGCACACTGCTCATTCCTGCCAGAGCTCTCATGTCCGCCGCCGCCGCTGCTGCTGCCATTCTTCTTTTTTATGTTAACTCAGAGGCTCTGTGACAAGTCGTCCATTGTCCTTCCATTTGTTCGTGTCCTTGGTATACAAACATTTACGCAATGTACATGATAAAAAAAGGGCGGCATACACACATGACCTCTGTTCAAAATTTTCTTTTATCTGATTCGTTTTTTTTGTCGATTTTTGCTTTCATTCATTCATGATCAACGATCGACGGGGTCCATGCTCTGTTGCATTGTGGCAAGTCCGTCCTGCTCTCTACCCCATGGATGATGTGAGGCATCTTCGCGGCGGTTGCCACTGCTGTCAAAGACAATCATTGTTGGACGGTGGAGATGGAAGTTGCGGCCTTGCAGCTCGGCGAATTGTGCGTAGGTGAGCTTCTCAGGGTAGGTCTTTTGTGGCGGCCCAAAGGTGTCGAATATCATGTTGATGAGCGGCTGGCCGTCGTAGTTGAGAGTCTGTGCCATGCGTTGGAAGTGCTCGCTTTCGGTCATGCGGCCCTGGAAGTCTTCGGGTCGCCAATTTCCGCGGAGGTCCATGTGAAACTTGCCTCTCTCGTCAATTGCATAGTTGTAGCCAGCCAGAGCGGGGATGTTCGAGTTGTGAATCAGGTGTTCGCCGGCACTCGCCTTGAAGGCTTCCTTGATTTCACGGGCGGCCGTGGACCCATTCAAAAGATCAACTTGGTCGTTGCAGTACTTGTTCCCCTTTCCGCCTGCGATCTGATCACCACGGTTGAAGTGCATGACGAGAAAGTTCTTGGGGTCGTCATAGAGGGGCCGGCAGCTCCAAAACACCTGGATGTTGTAATGCTGTGAATACTGATCGAATCCAACTGTGTGGCCCACGCCATTCCAATGCAGTTGCCCGACCTTTTCGGCCGAATGCATCACCTGCGACGTCATTGCCTGCGTCTCGGCGGGCCGCAAGTTTGTGCCACCAAAGGGGATGGCGATGTTGTTTGCATAGAAGGACTCGAGGACGGGGATGTTGATTGTTTGCGAATACAGGAATCTTGCGCAGATCCCCAGTGCCCAAGAATAGGAGTGGCTCTGGATCCAGCGCGTCTCGAAATCGGTCAGGTAGCTGCGAACCAAGCCTTGTGTTGTAACGGCCTTGTTGCCTCCTCCGCCTTGATGGGAATACAGTTCCTCATCCACTTCTCCCTGCTGGCCCTCCAAAAGATAGTTCACCAACGATGGTAATCCTTCACGTTCGTCTCGCGTTGGCAGAGGATATTGTGGTCTGACAACGGCATTACCGCTTGTGTAATCATAATAATCTTCGGCATTATCCACCTGTTTGAAAAAGACGTTGTGGTCTCCTTGTGCAAGGGAGACTTTGGCATTCAACCCTCGTTTCAGAAGCTCCTTTTCTGTGCCCCCGCTTCTGTGAATGACGAATTGTTTGTCATCATCCATGAGCGAATCAACAATGGCAAATCCAGATCCAGCAAATCGGTATTCATCTGCATGATCAACTGACGATTTAGCGACAATTTCAATTGGCTTTCCGCGGAGGTGGGTCATGGGCTTGACTCTGTTTGTGCAAATGGTGTACCACATGCTCGTCATCTTGATTATAAAGGAACTGCTGCCTTGGGCAGTCAGTGCTTTGCGGATTGGTCCTGGTACGAGGGCAGGAGAGAAGGCTGCATGTTTCGGAGAGATCTCGTACAACCGATGGACGACAAGTCTGTACACTTTCAAAAAACGTGAAATCGTGTCAATGTCCTGTTGTCTAATCACCCCCTCTGGCAATCTTGCAGCAGCATCGTGAATCTCCAAGAACCCATTGATGTTTCCAAACCCATACATCCGCAGGTTTTGAAGAATCTCCCAAGTCTCTGCATTATCGTCATTTACTACTCCTTCGTCGAAAAATTCAATCAGCTGTCTAAGACTCGGAGCTCCAAACGGTCCCAAGTTTTCAGTGTCCACAAATTCATCATACACTGGTATTGCATAGTCAATCCTGTTATCCATACCTGCATCCTGAAGCTCCTTTGCTAGCACCATCCCCGCTTCGAAATCTTTCTTCTGCTCCATCGTCAGGCCTTCAAATACGCGGCATTCAATCGTCTGTGCAACGAATTTCAAGTGGGATGTCTTTGCAAAGCACTCGGCCATCTCACCAAAGCAGTTGATGACATGATGATTCTGCGTGGCTTGGTCGAATCGAATCAGCGGGTCCAGCCGCGCCTTGGTCTCAACGTTGTACTCTGTCTGCATGTTGCGGTACACATCGGGGGCCTGGGTGATGAGTTGCTGCAAGATCTCCCTGTTGATTTCACCGGGGACGGCGGGCGCGGCGCATTGCGGATGGTTGAACTGGAAGCAGTGGCGCAGAAAGTCGATAAAGGTGTAGTCGTCCAGTTGGTTTGTCGTCCACGACCCGTACTTGATGGTTCTCCTGTACGACTTGTACTCACACGGGGGTCTCCCCAGTGCGCGCTCGGGGAAATCCGCAAAGCTGCCACGCACAACACGCGTGCGGAGCAAGTGCTCGTTCACAGTGTCGTGCAGCCGCCCTGCTTGCAGAGGCACGGGGTAGATCTGCACCCCGTCCACGCTGCTCTTCATGTCGCGGTTGCGATTTGCAATGGACACGGGGCCCGATGCGCTGTAGTCGATCTCTGTGCGATCCATCGTGCGGAAGTACCACATGTCGTCGCGGGAGGTGATCATCGCCTTGGTCGAGCGCTTCTGCTGCCCAAAGATGGTGTTGGCATCCTTGATGATGTCGTGGATGGCCTGCGGATCCTTGTTGATGCGGCCAAAGCGCGCGTGCTCGTACTCGAACAGATCATCGGCAGTGTGCGGCACCGAGCCAAAGGGATACAGCTGCTCGGGGCGGGTGAAGTACGAGTTTTCGAAACGCACCTCGTTCAGCGTCTGGTCCACAAGAAAGGCAAAGACATGCGTGCCAGCATTTGCCACCTGCATGTCCCACTGCTCAATCCCATCGGGGGTGATCAGGTGGTTGTAATCCATCTCAAACCCGGTCCCCGAATAGACGGTGTGGGCCATGCGCGAATACATGCGCGCATGGATGTTGCGATGTGGCGTCTTCATCGTCTCGATGCCCGGGATCTGCGGACTGATCTCGATGAAGCTTTGCTTGAAGATCTGCGCTCTTGTTTCTCTGATGGGGAACATCTTGAAAATCCAGTTGTTTTCGTCTTCCATCCACATCGTCAGTGTCTGCGGCAGCTCGTGAATGTTATTGCGCGCCCAGTCCGCAAACCCCAGCCAGTGAATCTGCCCGCCATCCGACACGTGCCTCGACGAAGCCGTTGAGTTTTCCATCGTCAAATGTCCACCAATGTACTCGCGCATCCATTCCGAGTAGGTTTGCTTTGGTTGCGGATACAAATCGGGATCATACTTGCTCGAGAAGGCTGTCACTTCCGCGTTCGCAGCTTCGCCAACTCCTCCAGCAATCGGATCCACATGTCGGCTCATCTATGTCTATGTATCTCTCTTTCTTCCTTCTTCCTTCTTCCTTCTTCTTCCTTTGTATGTTTGGTTTTTTTTGTCTCGGTGGGCGACATTAAGCACGAGGTAACGTGTGAAGGGCTGATATATGAAAAAATTGTTTAAGCTATTTCTTCTTCTTTATTATAACTCTGCTCTCTGCTCAATCTCAGAACCAGAGCTTTCTTGCAGCTGCTTGCTGATTCCTTGTGGCAACCATGGAGAGGCTTTGTGTGACCTGCGACATTCCCGGTAAATCAGTCTTCCAGAGATGGGACGAGATCATCTCCACTTCAACGCCCATCTCGTTGAAATACGTCTGGGTTGTCTGACTGCAGAGATGATTGTGTGCGCGCAATTGAAGATACTGCTCAAAGGAGGCATTTTTCGGGTTCATGAGCCGTGGCTGCCGGGAAAAGCCAAAGACCTCATTTATGACAAACTGCCCATCATAATGAATGTCGTCTTGCTCGAGAAAGTCGTCCGAGTTCTCTAATCGGCACGTGAAATCTTCCTCGTGGTATCGACCGCGGATATCTGCATGTCGGCGAAGATTGCCTTCGACGGCGGTGTTGTAGCATTGTAGCACGTGGAAATTGGAATAGTCACCCATGAGCTCTCCATCTCCGAGGTAGTGTGTCTTGACGCGCTGGGCCTCCATGCTGAGATTCTCTCCGTACAACACCCGGGCGCCGCGCCGCGAGTTGACGGGCTTGTTTCCCTTGCCGCCAACGATGGCGCCACCGCGCGTGAATGGCATGACGTGGTATCCGTTCTTCTCTGCCACCCATGGCGTGTGATGAAAAAAGGCCTGGATTTCAAAATGCTGCGCGAATTGATCCATCCCAACCGTGTTGTCGAAGCCACTGAAAAAGTTCTTGCCCAGCTGCAGGGAGCCCATGGCAATCTGCGAGTGCATGATCTGCGTCTCGAATGGCCGCATGATCATGCCGCCAAAGGGGATGGCAATGTTGTTGTCGCTCCATTTGTACATTGCCTGCAGACTGATTGTCGTGAGCAACACGAGCCTGATCACAGCCATCATGAACGTGTCCCTTGTCGACGCTTCTTCGTACCTTCTCTCAAGATGTGTGGGCGCACCGGTTTGCTTGCTGATCGAGCACGGCGGAGAGACCATGATGTGGTGAATGAAATCATGGTACTGCGTATTGTGCGACATGTTTTCTGGGGGGACCTGAATCTCTTCACGCATGATTTTCTCAGCGTCCCGGCCATAGGCCATCTCGTCTTGAGTCGGGTCGAGGTCTCCAAGAACTCTGCTCGGTTGTCTGTTGTACTCCTCCTGTCCGCACCCCAGGTTACTGCGTCGCAGCGCGTAGAGGTTCGGATCAATGAACGGTAATGCCGTGAAGATCGAAGATGACATGGTACCACTTGCCAACTCTGCAATGACAGGCATTTTTGTTGTGACGAATTCATATCGACTGTTAGTCACTGCTGCTATCCGTTGGGTCAATACATTCGCTTTCCCTGCGTCCGCTTGGCGTTTTTTGGAGGCCACTAGGGTTTCTTTCATTAACTTTGACGATGTCATTGCCACCCGATGCAGGAAAATATCTGCAGCAGCCCACTCTTGATCATGCATTTGGTCATTGACGGCAATATTCAGCGCCTGTTGTCGTTTGGCCGAAGACTCCTGGTACTTAACTGAAGTCTTCCTCGATGCGAGTCTGGGTGATTTTCGTTTAGGCTGCTGCTGCTCCACCTGTTGCTTCTTCTTTCTCGAACGGGTGGATATCTGATTTTGTTCTTCTTGTTGTTCTGCTCGGCGGGCTTCTTCTTGCGCTCGTTGCTGTAGTCGCCTTTCTCTTTCCTCCTCATCTTTTTGCTCGCTGACTCGTTGTGCTTCTCTCAGTTTTTCTTTTGCCCGTCTCGTTTTTTCTTGTTGCTTTGCTTCTTTTGCCACTCGCCGTTCCTCTTTTTCTTGTTCAAGTTCTTCATCTTCTTCGTCTTCTTCGTATTCTTCCTCGTCAAATTCCAAATCTTCATCTTCGTCGTCCGGATATCGGGTGTCAATAACTGCTTTTCGTTTCTGATTTATGATTTCATCAGCAAGCTCTTGCATAGTCATTTTTTTTGACAATGCCTGGTCGACCGTCCGAGATAAGGCATCGCGAACTTGCAAGCGCACCTCCACGATTTGCTCATTGACAGAAATGAAAAAGGGCAAAACTACTCCTCCGTGCGCGTTCTCAACCGCTGTGACCAAGGTTTCCTCGGTTAGTGCCTGCATGAACTTTCCCATCTTGAGATTTTGAAGATATTGCCTTTGCTCGGGGCCTTGCAAGGACAATGCTGTCAATTGTCGATAAGCGGGGATCCGGTAAGACGTGAGCAGAGCAGGAATCAAATCGGTATTTACTTTCAACGTCCCCGCGAGTGAGTTGAGAATTAAAACGATTGCTTCATCCAGCGCGGCAACATCTTCCGGTGCTGTCTGTTTACGAGTCTGCAATAACCTGTCCACTTGACGGTTGACGGCATGCCGATCCATGTATCTGAAATGCCTCCGCAAATCCTGGCCAATCATTTCCTTGAATGCCTCCGTCGATTCCTGCATTGTTTTGTCAGAGTAGAACGGCAGGCGCACATCGGCTGTTGTGAGGTCAACCAAACCTTTACCTTCACGCATGAAGGTCTCTGATGTGTACTGATTCAAGCCGGTACGTAAAACAAGAGGATCATCAAATTCAAAGAACAGAACAAACCAAGCGCTGATCAACCGACGTGTTTGCGAATTCATTTTCTTTGCGTTGAGCATGTGCCGGGGCACCATATCTTCGCAGAATGCAATGTGTTTGTGGCTGCAATCATACATGTTTGCCACGAACTTTCGGTACACGGGCATAAATTGCTGCACAGTGCGAACAACATACGGATCAAACCACTTCGCAATGCCTGGCCTCGTCATGAACAGCTTCTCCATTGTCATGAACTGGCAGATCGACCCACTTCCCCAAGGATAGAAAGTCGTTCCTTTCCTTATAATGTAAGATATTGGATAATCGAGTCCTCCAAACTCGTTCACCTCGGGACACGTTTTGTCTCCCAAGTTGCGCGCCAGATCCTTACCATAAATCACGTTCGCTTTGTCCAACGCCTGTAAATAAAACTCGCGCGGGAGAACTGCAGTGTTCAGCTGTCTTGCCAGCGCAATCCCTTCGTCCAAGACGAACTTGTCTTCAAGAGACAGTCCGCCTGACACTGCACGGGCCATCGTCTTGCACACGTGATTCAAATACTCGTCCTTCATCTTGTCCGGTCCCATCTCCCCAACCACATTCACCGGGTAGTAGTGGAATTGGTTGGATGTCTTGATGTAGTCCGAGGTGCGAACCGAGTTGATCAGCGCACTGAGCTTGTGCTCCGGTCCATACTTTCTGTCATCGGTGTCGTGGACAGTGGACATCTTGATGTTTGCCCGAGAAAATGGATTGCGGCTGTGATGGGGGACCGTGGCATCGCCGCAAATCTTTAGCAGCAAATCCATGTTGATTTTCCCTTGCTTGCTGATGCGCTTCGCTCCACCACCACCCATTCCATCTCCTCCACCACCACCACGTCGACCTCCACCACCAATTCCACCAAAGATGGGGTCTTCTTCCCCTTCATCGTGGCCGTCCGTCTCGGATCCTTCCACTTGCATGGCGTCATCGCAATCGGTGGCTTTGAGGATGGGATGAAACTCGAAGCAATAGCCGAGGAATTGGTCGAAGCGGCACGTGTCGAGATCGTTTGTGGTGCTTGAGCACCAGCGGATCGTGCGCAGGCCCGAGTAGTAAGTGTCGGCGCCCGCGGCCACGGACTTGTCCGGGAATTCAACCTTGGAGCCTGTCTGCACGGCGTGATCGAGGATCTGCGCGTGCAAGCCGTTGTGGTCCTTGCTGTCCATGTATGGGATGGTAAACACTTTCAACCCGGCGTCGATGGTCGTGAAATCGTCGCCGGCAAGTCGGTTGTGCGTGGCCGCGCCGCCTGCCTTGTCGTAGATGATCTGGTACTGGTCCATGAGTTTTGTGTAGAACATGTCCCCCGTGCTGCAGATGAACCCCTTCAGCGTCTTCCCCTGGCCCTCGAGGATTCGCGCGGCTTGGCGGCAGACGTTGATGATGCCGAGATTCTCCTTGTTGAGAATGCCAAACGTCTGCGCCTCCGCACGAATCAGCTCGTCCACCGTGTCTGGCCGATTCTGGTAGGGGAAAAGCGCACTTGGAGTGTTGAAGACAGTCGGGGAGATCAGCAGCTCGCGGATGTCCGTGTAGATCATCACTCCCCACAGATTGGACGCAAGATTGGCTGTCTTCATGTCCCACTCATCCCAGCCTTCGTCGGTGAGCATGTGGTGGTAGTCGATCTCGAACCCCTGGCCGGTGTAGACCGCATTCTTCTCCTCTGAGTACATGCGGAACGGCTGGTTGCGGAAGGGCACATTCCGGGTGCCGATCTCCGGTGTGAAATGCTCAAAGACGATTTTGTTCTGGCGATGCTTTGTGCGCTTGTCCTTGACGATGGGAAAGACGTAAAAGATCCACGCGGAAGAGTCATTGAACCAACCCTGGAACAGATCCGGCAGCTTTTCCACGTTCTTCCGCGCCCAGTCTGCAAAGTTGAGCCAGAAGATGTTCTTGTTGTCGCCCTGGATCGGCTGCGGCGTCTCGAGGGAATTTTCCTTTGACAGCAATTTGTCGCGATTTGCATACAGCCAGTCGCTGTGTGAGATTTTGGCCTTTGGCGCCATTGGAATCTCCAGCCCTGCATTCTGCTTTTCCTCTGTGCTCGTTATCCCTGCCATTTCAGTTTAGGTTTTTTTGGAATGGTGGGGGGAGGGGGGAGGAGAGTGAAAAACGTGCTCTCTGAAGCTTGTCATAAACTCGTCCTCCCTCTCTTTTAGCAATGTATAATTCATTTTTTTCATATCCTCTTCCTCCTTCACTCTTTTTCCCAATGAGGATCAGATGCGAGAGGGTTGAAGGAAGAAAGAGAAGTCCGTTTTTTTTAAAAAATATATTATGTGGTATAAGCGGAGGCATCACAATTCCTGTATCATTGTTGGGAAAGAAAAAAAATGCAGACAATGCTATCCACACTACCATTGAGGATACCAATGGTAGTGTTATTGTTACTGTCGTGTTTGCAAATGGGTGTACAATCTAGGCCACTGTCCAAATGGTCGGCAGCGTCGTCGTCCTTTGGCATCTGTGAAAATTTGTATCCCAACAAACTTGACGTGGCGATCTACTTTGCAGCAATCGTTCCGGACACGGGTGGTCACGGAGTGTCGTTTGAAAAGTCGTGCCCGTTGCTCGGCCAGACGTCAGAAAACTTTGATCCCGGAAAGAAGACGCTCATCTTCTTGCACGGGCTGCAGCCGGATTTCGTGCTGCTGGAAGAAGACAGGTTCGGCGTCTCGTCCGAGATCCAGCCGTTCATCGCCGCGTGGCTGGCTGCCGGCTGGAATGTCGGCGTCTTTCAGTGGACGCAGTTTGCGGACGAGCATGTCGAGCACTTCCAGCGGGCGGAGGGCAAGATCTGGTCCACGTCATACTTGGCAAACATGGAATACACATTTCGCGACAGCAAGCACAAGGTGAGGGTCGGAGATGGGCCCAGCGACGAGACTGTCACCGACATGTTTGTGCGCGAGTATCTGTCCCATTTCACCGTCGACGGCTACTGGCCGAACGAGATCCGCGTCGTGGGTCACTCTCTCGGCACCCAGCTGGCCCTCGTGTCCCTCAACCAGCTCATAGACATGAACGAACTGGACATGCGGGTGCGCGTGCCCGACCGCGTGGGGCTGCTGGACCCCGTGATGTCGCCGGGGGACAAGCCCTACCTGGCGAACCAGTACGGCGCCACGGGCAGTGACCTCTCCCGCTTTCTGTTCGGCTCGAGCAGCAGCATCATGACGTACCTGTCCGCCATGGCACACCGCGCCACGCTCTTTGGAGTGGCGATCGAGTACTACAAGACCTCCTTCATCACCCGCTGCATCTTCACCAGCCACGAGGACAACACGCTCGTCGAATGGACCGCCTTTGCGGTGGTCATCTTCCCGCAGTTCGGCAACCACCCGATCGGCCAGTGCCTCGACCTCAAGCAGGTGTTTGACCGGCCCAAGGACACCCAGCAATACGTGTCCGACACCGCCTACCAGGTCATGCACCAGCACATTGCCATCGTCCCCTACTATTTCATGTCGTATTTCGCACCGCCGCTGCAGTGCCTCCTCCAGTCCAACCCCTTCGACAAAGACAAGCACGATGGCTGCGTCCCCGAGCCCGGTAAATACGCCCTCAGCGCCGGCATGGCCACCGCGGACATCTTGAAGTACAGCAGCCCCCTCTCAAACCAGGACGGCGACAAGCTGTGCTTCCACGAGTTTATCGCCAACCCGCATGCCCTCCCGCGCTTCCCCGGCAAGGCCAACATCGACTATTCGCAAGTCTTTGACACTGCAAACGATCTCTTTTTCCTCCAAAGCTGCAGGCATGTTAATACATAGTGGGGGGCGGGCCGCCGCCGCCCCCACGCCCCCCTGCTCTATAACTGCTAGTATTCTCTTTATTAAAATACGTTTGCCGCGTTCTTGATATCACCAAAGAGCTCCTCCACATCAAGGTCCGGTGGTGGTAGGTAGTTGTCAATGTAGTGCAATTCAACCAACCCCTTGCGCGTGAAGAACATGGCAACATCTCCCAGGTGTGAAAAGGCACTGTGCTTGGCCTCTGTGCGAGCGATGATTTTGATTCGTTGGGCGACGCCCGTGATTGGGTCGGTGACGTCGATATCGTGGATATCTTGGGTGCCGCCGAGTACCAAACAAGGTGTGTGCAATGGCCGTGAGATGAAGCGGGTTGCTGACGCGACGCAGAAAGGATCATTGGCGCCGAGAAGCATTATTTTTGTCTCTTCGGGATTCTTTGTCGGGTCGGTGAATACACGGTACAGCCCATTTTTGGCGGGATCGCTGTTGTTCTCTCCCCGATAAACGAATCGTGCCTCGTGTGAATAGAACAAGACTGAGGTTTCGACCTCCCACACGTCGAGGTCGAGGTTGTTGTCCTTGTACGTCGTATGAACAGGGAACGCGTCTGGCGCGTGCAGCTTGCCATAACTGCGACAAGCTTCTGCAAGGGCCTCAAATGTGGTGGAATCGTCAATGTTAAAGACATACCCTACATCATAGACTCCGTTCATGCTCATGACAACTACAACATTGTCTGTCTGCACAAACCATTTGTGGGGCCCGCCAATCTTGTAATGTCGATTGTCCCAACCGCCGAGAGATTCGTCCTTCAAAAAGATGTGGAAGCCTGCTTTTGTTGTGAAGATTAGGCATCTTCCTCTGTTCACCAAATATGCCATGCTGTCTTGATCCACGGATTTAGGAGGCCTGATTACAAAGTTCGTCACCTTGCATTGGCCTTGTTCGTTGACAACGTCTTGTTCAAGCATGACAATTTTGTCCTTGCTTGTGTTTATCAACGCAAATGTCCTGCCCTTGACAGAGACTGCAGATATCAATGTGTCATTGGCGTCAGCGGCGAGGTCCACCTTAAAATCGTAGCACCTTCTTCGTGCGTAGGAAGCCATGCCTGTATCGCGTGTTGTTGTTTTTGTGAAATTTATTTTTTTTCTCCCAAGTCCCAGTCCGACAAAAAAAAATTGCCGATTTCTTTCTTTAAATCAGATCCTCCGCCGCGTTCTTGGTATCACCAAAGAGCTCTTCGACGTCGAGTTCAAAGTGGTCACAGATGCGATACACCTCATACTGGTAGTTGTAGAGGGAGAGAATGAGCATAAAGGAGCCGTTCGTGGAAAATACGGTCTTTTGGTTGTACACCTTTTCTGTTTCTATAAAGATTACATGGCTCTTCTCCTTGAAGATGTCCCACATTTGAATGTATCTGTGGGGTGGCCGCGCTTGAATACCTCGTGGCAAGTCTGGCAATTGATCCACATTGTTGTTGTTGTTGTTGCTGTTATTGTTGACCCCCATGTTGCGCAAAAAATAACCCGGCTCCGTGGTATCCTCCGTAAAGACGCAGGTCGGTGTGAGCCAGACAGCAGTGTAATCCGCGGCAATTTCCTTGGTCAGTAGTACCGGATGCTTATCTTCGACATCTTTGTGCGTCGGTGGTTCTTCTTCTTCTTCTTCTTCTCCATACGTGATGGTCAAGATATGCTTGTGATGCTTGGCAACTGTCGGGATGTGCTTGGTGATGGGGTCAACTGTAAGTGTGACTTCCTGCGCCGCGACAGAATGCTCTCGTTCGATCAGAAAACTCCGTCCGTTGAATATTGCCCATGCCAGCGTCCGATGATCTTTGCTTCGATGAACCCTATCTCGACGATGCCAGCGTGGCAGCGGAAAGTCGGCAAGGCGATTGATGATGTTGCAGAAATGATTCAGTGCATCTATGAATGACACCGTGACGAAAGTGTGCTGGATCTCGCAGAAGAAGTGCAGCACGCTGTCCCGCTCGGCAAAGTGGCGATGGTGATACCTGGGATAGGGTCCAATGGCGAAGTTGGTATCACGTACGGTCCCATCGCCCAAAAAGACTCCAGTCATTGACTTGATCCATTTCTCGTCTGCAAAACGATACATCAGGATCCCGTGGCCGCTGGGTATGACGAGGTATTGCGCATTCAACATAAACTTTACAAACGAGAACTGGGCGGGGACATAACACTCTGGCGTTTCTATCTTTTTAAATCTTGCGCATGGAGGATCCTGGATCCACATTTGGATCAGCCCCTGTGCACTGTGGAATATCGCCACCTTCATCCCGTCGTTTGACACTGCGATCTCAATGGGATCATCGTCGCCGTCCTTTTTCGCCCCCCAGACGTAGAACGGCCCGCGGTTATCCTTATTCGTGACTTCTCCATCGTCATTGGTGTTATCGTTACTATTCATGTGTGATGGATGTTTTTTTTGTTATTGTTTTTTCGACTTTGAAAAAAAATATAAAATTTCTGTTGGGACCAACCCCTGAACATCAGGGGTCATTTTTTCGACTCAGAAAAAAAAGCTCTGCCTCATCAATAATTATTAACGTTGCCTTTTTTTTCATTTGTTTGAAGATGCCACGGATTGTTTTATTACAAACGATTATTATAAAAGAAAAAGGGTTACACGCAAACAAAAAACATACACACGCATGAAGAAGAAGAAGAAAACAAACAATTATTCAAACAAGCAAACAAAACACAATCCCCAACCCCACAAACTCCGACAGCTTTGTGTTATGGCAAATGAAGCATAAAGATGATGACGACGACGACAATGTCAGTGCCGCCCAAATCAACGAAACCAGCTACTTACTCGTGTCGCGACCGCAATGCAACAGAGATATGAACAGTCTCACAGCTGGGGCTCTCAGCTAATGCAAATGATCCGTTCGAATAGCGTACCACCCGTAACTCTACCGTACAGCTTCACGTGCGCGTGAAATTTTACGAAGGTCAGAGCGGCGATAGATACATGAGAGTCTCGTTTCGGGACAGATGTCTGGCATCAAACCTCAAAAAAAGCATCGCGTGGAGTGCATCAACAAGATGCATGGATGGCGCAAATTGGCCAACTTCATCCCACAATGTCGCAAATGAGAGAGAACGCTTCGTGAAGAATCAAACAAATACAGATTATGCAACGTGTTGCCGCTGCTCCCGATTCTAAAGACATTGACATATTCTCGTCTCTCTTCTACAATCAATTGATTGACCGAGGGGGAGGCGCTGCGGGAAATACGAGCGTGTTCGCCAATGGACGACCACCAATGCTAAAGTTGTGCGATACACTCAACTTGCTTTGGAGGAAAGAAACTCTCGGTATCAAGTACGATGCTGCACGGGGATGTCTGACACTCAACCTTGCGTAAGGAGAAAGAAACTCCTGGTATCAAACTACTAAGTGCATTGACACTACATTTCGACCCCGGTTCGAACTCGGAACATATGGCCGCGAAGGTTCACCCCGATGGTTTTTCGACATGCTTGGTAGATTTCGAGGTTGATGAAAGACCGTGTCCGAGATTCGTTGTTCTAAAGGAATCACTCTGTGCAACGCATCGCCAATCGCTAACGGACTAAGTCCTGCCTTCGAGCCAGCAAAATGGACTGTGCTATCGCTCAGATAGCAGCACGCCACTCATATGATTTTTTTTCCTGGCTCTCACAATTGTGTGCTTCACGCTGCGCCAAACCACGTTGTGTTGCTTCAAAACGACACGAGAAAGTCTGATCGAGCAGATTGACTCTTAGCTCGGTGTCTTCAAGAATTTCATCTCGACAGACTTCTGCCTCCTCGAATCACGAATACACAGCCACACAACAAAGCGAAGAGTTGCTGTTATGTACTGCAGAAAACGACGAAGCTTGCTTTGGGATTTCCTCAAAGCATTCCCAAGAGAGAGAGAGAGAGTTCGTCAACGTGATCGGTATGGAAGAATCTGCAAGCGTCAATGCGGATCTTGGTACGCAGCTTGCAGATACAAAGTCACAACACGTGGCTGCTCAAGATGACAGGGGTTGCCTCCCTTTCGTGGATACCTCATGCAGATTTCTCTCTGGGTTATCATCATTATGTTCTGTCCCATCACTGGAAGAAATTTGTCCAAGGTGTAAGGAAAAAACAACGCACGCAAAAAAAGTGATGCGGCTGATGGAGTTGCTAGAACATATGCCGGTCGTATCATCTCCGCACTGTGTTGCCACACAAAATCTTCGTAACTTCATGTAGGCTGACATTGGAAGATTTTTACCATGCCTAACACATGCACGCAATACAAGAAAACAGACGCTAAGTATTCAAATTTTGCGGGAGCATGCTGATTCGGCAACAAATCTTCGCGTCAGCGATCACATACCCAGCTTATTAAGGCATGGAATGTTGAGATCGAACAAGAAGAATCCAAGCTCCCCACCTTTGACGGAGTTTTGCAGCAGAGAAGAGCACCGTGCCAATACACACATAGAATCGGAAAAGCTCTTCGTCATAGGTGCATGCGAGAGAAAAAGAAAGAAAGGCGACCTTGTGGAGATTTGCAGAGAGAAGAGCAGCAAATGCTGGATGAAGAACGACGAAGAGACATCAAGAGCAAGCACAAGCAAAAACCATGCAGGACTCACACCCCCATGCTAATACTTGCGACCCCCAAGATCTCTACGACCCCCTGACAAACTGCATGCGCATCTCATTGCCACAAACACACGCGACACCCACACACTCATGCACCAAAGAAAAAAACTGCAGAGGCGGGGTGGGGTTGGGGGTTTGAAGCCGCAGGTGAAGAAAACAACAGAAATGGCAGTGGCGCTGACCACCATTACAAGGGTGAGGAGTTTTTTTGCGATGGATGTGATAGACATGTCTGCATGATCACCAGTGAGAAGGAGTTGCGATGGATGTGATAGATATGTCAGGATGCTGATCACCAGTGAGAAGGAGTTGTGATGGATGTGACAGATATGTCAGGATGTTGATCACCAGTGAGAGAAAAAGCGTTGCTCCTCCTCCCTCCTCCTCCCAAAAAACCGATGAAGATGACATTGGCGACAACCACTACCACAATGACGCTCAAGTGCTTTCATTAACAATAATGATCAATCGCACTTCCGTTACGGCGTGTCAGAATTTCCAAGACAACTGCACTGAAGATAGAAGAGTACAGAGGAATCCTCGCATCGCTTACTTTGAGTACGATTACGACTATCTGCAACAACAGCTCTGACACTGATCATGGAAACCGTAGTAACTGTTTCGACGAACCTCTGGGGTTCGGAGTATTCGCCCAACGTTGTCTCGAACCAACGAGACAGGGAGGACACAAACACTTTGCAGCATGCACAAAAGAGAGTACATCGGACCGGTATCCGAAAACGGTAGTCGCTTTGAGCATTCCAGGGGCTCGAGGATCAGGAGAATAAACTCACTGCCTCAGGGGTCATCCAGGAATGGGCGCCACCGTCATAAATATTGCCTCGAATTCGAATGGAGTCCATGTTGACAGAGCTCCGAATGTGCCAGTCAAACAACGGCAAACCCCAAAAAAATCCACTCGAGGGGGTGGGTGGGTGTGCGGATTCCTGCAGCCATTGATCGTACCGAAACATTGAGGGAGGAAGAGAAAGGGGTAACCCTTCCATCATTCAACTGATTCAAGAAAGCAACGACGTCGATATTTCTGTTTCAATTTCCGATGTCTCCACTATCCCCTCAGTTCAGTCCTCGGTTACCCAACCCTTTCCAACCAAAAAAACAAAAAGCTCGGTGTGGACATGCGGCGGAGATACGAAAAACAACAAGGTCAGAGAAGTGTACAGCACATGGTGCAAAGATGGGACGGGCCGAGGACAAAGACGAAGAAAAGTACTTCGCTGAAATCGGATTGACGCCAGAAATCTACCCTTGTCTTTCGTTCAGCAGCGGTTTTTTTGTTGATTTGGAAGTGACAGGGTTGACAACAACGCTCTCAAGGATTGGAGGAGAAGGAAGACGATGAGGATAACGTTGCTGTGCACTAGGCATTCATTACACAACATTCTCAAACTCATCCTGTCCCACCACCTCTATCTTTCCTTTAGGCTGGACTTCCCATGCCAAATGCAGCAAAAATTCTCATCTTCGTCGGGGCAAATCAAGCTATACTTGGAAGAGATGCCTCTCGGACTGAGCTAGCAGCGGCTACAGCAACACAATTAAGCAAAAGGTAACTTCCTCAAGTGGTCGGGTGAAGAGATCGTAGCTAAGGAAGAACGCTCCTTTTAGATAGGGGTCGCCCGTCGCAGCAGCTCTTATTGGCCCCGCTTGCGTATACGCGAGTGTTTTGCAGCGGTCCCCCCATGGAATGGCGGAACAGAGGACACTCGTTTCCTCATGTTATGGAACGTCAGCCAGTCCAGAAGTCATTGGACAAAATCCGAAGCGACTGCCGTACTACCCCTTTGTAGAACTCGGTCGTCTGGAATGGCCCACAGCAAACACCAGAGAGAAAGCCGAGAGCGAGGTGATGGTGTGATAGTCGTCTGGCGGGTGGATCTTACGTCGTCATTTGCCTGGACACGGTTGCTCGATGGCAGCTCTGTGTGTTTGGGCAAAAGGCGCGAAAGGTGAAGTCGGCCAGGACGAGTATTTCGCACAAATGGAGGGCTGCTAGCCAGCGTGGCAACCCACCCCCGCCAATTCTATTTTCGGTTAACAACCACACGCGCTCCCTCCACTTCTCTCCCACTCCTCCTCCTCGTAGATAACGGAAAAAAACAACAACCAAGCCATTCTTTTGCCCCCTCTGCCCGGGATCGTTCGTTCATCTCATTCCATCTTCGCACCAAACCCACACCACCAAAGAAAAAACAACGGGGGGGGGTGAGATGGGGGAAGATGATGGATGCGGCCCGCAAAAAAACATACAACAACGTGAAGGAAAGGGTGAGGAAGCTACATTATGGCTTGCAGACAACAACAGAGGAAAAGCAACAACAGGAGGAGGAGGAGATTTGTGATGCGGAAGGAGGTCGTGTGTGATGCTTGTGCACGAAGAGAAATGAAAAAAGAAAAAGAAAAAAATAAAAAAAACGAAAAATAAAAAAAACGAAAAAATAAAAGAGAGGGAAGAAGTGAAAAAAAAACGAAAAAAATTCCAAATATATATATTGGTTCTTGGAAGCCACACACGCAATGGTCATGTCACGAGCGGGACAAGAAGAATAAGAACAAGAACAATAATATCATATCTTTTTTTTGGTGTGTGTGAATGGCGGAATCATTTGTTGCAACCATAGCTGCGGCGGTGGTCATCGTGTATGTGGCGCTGTTCTTGATCGAAGGCGCCGATGCAACGGGAGACGGAGGCGGGGCATCGCCATCTCCGGCGGTGAACGGGTACATCCCCTACAACGACGAGTGCCTGGAGAGACAGTTTGGCTGCGTGACTGTTGTTGTGCCGATCGGGTTTGATTTCCCCTTCTTCTGCGGGGTTGCGAACGACTTCTACGCGCTCGACAACGGCCACATCACCTTCAGCAGCGTCCAGCCGTCGCTGGATGGGGAGCTGAATCGCATCTATCCGCTGGTCGTGTTCGACACGCTTCTCACCGACGCGGGCGGCATTGGCCGATACCTGTTCAAGCACCACGGCGAGCACGTGCGCGTGATCGAGTGGAGCCACGAGGTTGTGTATCACGAGGGCGGCAGCATCGGGACGTACCAGCTCTGGCTCTTCAAGTCCGGCAAGATCGGCATGATCTACCACGTCAAGGATCTGCACCGCCTGGCCAGCGCCACCGTGAGCATCGTCGGCCGCGATCCGTCGTCCACTCAGACCTACAACGCGCAGGACCTGCTTGCCGTGGCGCCGGCCTATCTTTTCCACCCGCCGCATCGTGGCGCAGTCGGCGGATGCAACGCGACGTACACCAAGGAAATCTGGCACAATCCTCCCAACGAATGCTTCAACGCGGCAAGGAAGTATGCCGAGCTGGACCCCAACGCCGATTATTATTCGGCCAGCAGCACCCCCGAGGAGTCGAGCCGCCCGACGGACAGTCCCTATCCGCTGCAAGATTATCATCCGCTCAAAGTCTGCGAGATTGTCGATGAAAAGCTCAAGTTTGGCTCTCACAAGAAGGAAGACGGCAAAAAGAAAGGCGGCAACGATCAGGCAGCCATTGCCGGCGGCATCGCTGGCGGCATCATTTTCCTCTTTTTCCTCATCGTTTCGGTGTGGGGCACCAACAGCGGGTACACACATAGTCCATACTCGAGAATTAATTATTGATGAATAATTCACAGGGAAAAAAAGGGATACATGTGATAAATTTTATGATAATAGCAATAATAATAAACCAAAAAGAAAAAAAACAACTAGGACGCGGCATTCTTAATGTCACCAAAGAGAGCTTCAACATCCACGCCGGGGATGGAAAACGCGCAGACTTCTCTATCGTCGGTGAGGATCATGATCTTGTTGCCACTGGCAAAGAGGCGTTCGATTTTCTTGACCCCTTTGATGCTCGTCACAAAAACAAAGGATGATCCCTTTGTTGTCAAGGATCTTCCCATCAATCGATTGGCGATGGCAAGCACGACCATACTATCCTCGGGTTCGGCGAATGCAAACATTTCCGAGTGCCACACATGAGGACCACTACTCTCTAGCATATCCATATCAATTGTGTGAAAAGCCCCGTGTAGTCCAGCGATTCCGATCTTGTCCCCCATCGGAGTGAATTGGATGGGTCTTGGCGGCGATTGATTCAACCAGTAAGTATGGGACACTTCGAGGGTGTCTACCTTCATTAGGCGAACACGGCCCCACGATGAGCATGCCAGCAGGTTTTCATCCCTGGGCGAAAATGCCAAGGATTTGATTTCGTCTCCCCTACCTTCAAAGGGCGTGACACTCCTAATAAATTTGCCATCCATCCAATTGCACAACGTGATTTGAGCATGCGAACCTCCCATGGCCAACAAATATTTCCAGCCGTAGGTGATCTCGGGGTAATTGAATGCCAGCGCCGAGATGCCATCGCTTGCGTCGATCTCCATTTTCGTCAACGAACCTCTGACATTTTCCCCAACACCGTCCACCCATACCCCCAATGTGTGCGCCGATGCAAGGAATTGATCGGTCATCGAAAACGTCATGCATATAGGTGCACTAACCTCGGCTCGCCTTGCAAACAAGCAGACCACCTCTCCTCCTTCTCTTAATTTCTTGTCAGTGGCGGCAGTCGATACTTCCTTGTGCGCGGTGACAATCGCAATTCTCCTGTCGTCTCTAACAACGGCAAAATATTTCCCCAGCGGCGACCAAACGGCCGATGTCCAGTCTAGCTGCCACAAGTCGTGTGAAGGTGGAAGATGTGCCATGACTCCGTCGACCTGCAGCACCCCTTCATCTTGCATCGTCAACGTGTGCAGAGGCGGCGGCACACCGGCATGTGATTCTTCTGCATCGGCACTGGTCATGTCTGTGTGTGTTTGTTTTTTTTCTTGGTTTTTGATGATGAGTCAGCACCAATCCGACAAATTTGTCGGATTGGACTTGGAAAAAATAGAATTTTTCTTTATTTTTTCATTTCATTAATAATAATAATCAATCAATCAAATCAGTCAGAAGATGCAGCTATCGACCTTATCTCATTCATGTACGCCTTGCAAAAGGCGCAAAACATGGTGCCAAGAAAAACCGAAATGACAATCGCAACATCATCTCCCACGGTCCTGTCCTTCTTGGCGGTGTGTTGATCATGCTTGGGTCTCCTATCAGATCCGTCGCACGAGACGCCGCATCGGTGAGTGTGGACGTGCTGATCGTCGATGACACACCCCAAGCTGGTCGAGCAGCAGGTTCCGCTGGGATGGCGCGTTGCAATCTCTGCCTCGCAGTCCGGCCAGTCCGGCAGGCATCGTTGCACGCAGCGGCAGTCAAAGGTCTGGCAGGGCTCCTCTGTCGCAGATGGCACTGGTGATTGCGTTGGTAACGCAGTGGCCAACTGGATACAAGCAAAAAGGAAGAGGAGGACGAGCATCGTTGTTGTTGTTTGCTGTGAGGACCCGAAGTGATAAAAAAATTTTTTTTATATCAGAGTCGAAAGTCCGTTTATCTTGCAATAACACATACATACACACACAAAAGGTCAACAACAACAACAATAATGTACAAGGCCATCAGGAAGCGCATCGAAGAGAACAGCGTCTGGCCCGAGTATCAGTTCAGCATCTTCCAAAAGGCTCTTGCTGATGCCATACTGGACATGATCCAGTTGCCCGATGAAGCGGACGAGGAGAATAAGAGGTGGGTGAGCAAGGTGCAAAAGATCCTGCTAATCCGCAACCTGCAACGCCGCAAGGGCACCTCTGACACGATCCTTGCCATCACCGCTCTTCTCTTTGAACAGATATACACACACAGCACCACTCAACCGTTCGTCGTGCGCTTATGTGTCATGGACAGCATGCATGGACGGCCATTGGCCCGCGAGGTGAAAAAGGTGTTGGAAGCCGCAAAGATCAAAAGCACGATGACTCTGACGAATAGTGACACGGTTAAGCTGGCGGTGGAAGGAGGACGCTGCCGCATGATCATCACTAGGCATGGGGCTACGAAGCATGACCACTTCTTGCCAGATGCCTCACCAACGGCGGAAGTGGCAGCAGACTTGATTTTTGTGGACAATGCCAATTTCCTGCTCAGGGAAAATCCCGAAATGATGGATGCCCTTGCAACCACAAAGATCCCCTGCATCCTTTCTGACTGTTTGTGGATCCTTGACGGACCGGAGCCCATGATGGAGTTGTTTGACATCAAACTCGCAGATGGCGTGTCTGGCGCACCGGGCGGAGTCGCTTCCATCTGTCGCGTGTTCGGCGAACCACCGGGCGATCCCCCAACGCTGACTGCATCCATGGCGGCTTTGCAGATCAACAATGATGATTAAATTAATTAACGTTGATACTGTTGAAAAAAAACAAATAAAAGAGAGAGAGAATGGCAGTCTATTCGCCGATGAGCGGTGTGATTGACGTGATTGACAGGCAAGCCAACACGATTGGCATTTACATCAGGGGCTACAATGACAAAAAACAAGACGACCATGTCATCCACTCTCCGATTCGCGGCACTCTCGTTGCGCTAAATCCATACGAAGGCAAAATCAAGAGGAATCTTGGGCCGGAGCTTTCGCTGGAATTCAAGTCTGAACAGGACAAGCGCGGCAGGCTTGAGTTTGTTCTTGCAAACAGGAGAGTGGGCACCGTTGCATTTGCTGTCGAGGTTGGCGCTGGCTATATCACCGACACCGTGCGCACCGTCGCCGACCTGCAAGTTGGACAGGCCGTATCGGCACACCAGCATCTGGGTGACATTATCATTGGCAGCTATTGCTATGTGACCCTTCCAAAGACAGTGCAGATATCCCCATTGTTGCGAGTGACGCAGGAGATAACTGCCAACACGTTGCTTGCTTCCAAGCCTGGGTATTTCTCAACTGGAGGAAATCCGGTCATTTTCTAAAGGAAAAAAAGAGAGAATGACAAGTAAAAAAAAATAAAAAAAACAATAATAATAATAACAAAAAGACGAGAAGAGAGAGAGAGAGATAATGAGTGCAGATTTGGCAGAGGAAGCCGTGGCAGCGGCGGAAGCAGCGGCGCGACAGCACCGAGATTTTCAACACGCGGTCGACCTGCTGCTGGATGCAAACAACAAGATGGCCACGATGGTGATACTGCCACCGCCGCCGCCGCCAACTGGGAATGACCAGTTGCCGCTGGGCTGGGTGAACCAGGAAATCAAGGCAAAGCCGGGAAAGTATTCTACCAAAAGAGAGTGTGATATTGCATTTCTAAAGGCATACCCGCGCGTGAGGACCGTGCCCGTTGCCAGAGATCTCGTGGTCGTCTACCAGCAATGGGCCAACTCGCGCTACGACCCCTGCATAGAGTTTGCCGCTCAACGCAAGCTGTTTGATTTGAAGCGGGAGTTTACAAAGACAACCTTGGAGAGTGCGATAATTGATTTTATAACATCTAGCGATGGTCGAGCCACTGTTGCGGCTACGTGAATAATACAAAAATCATGGAATGAATTAATTCGGGTTTGTTATTAATCGTCATCATCATCATCGTCCTCGTCCTCGTCATCGCTAATATCAATCACTTGGAGTGTGTTTTGTACCTCGTCGTGTATTAAGGCCCCCCCACGTCTGCGCGGTGGATGAGCTGGCGCTGCCGATTTTTGTTGCTGTTGTTGCTGCTGCTGAATATTCGCATTGGTGGCAGAATCATCCCTGGCGACAGTTTGCAAAAACTTGTCAGATGCGCTGATTGATTTCTCTATGGCGGCGCCAAGCTGTTTTGCTTGCCTTGCCCAATCCTCTTGGAATTTGACAGAGTGCGCCAACGTATCCTTGACAAACCCCATCCATCTCGCAAGTTCATCGGCAGCTTCGCTGGACGTGTTAATTTCTCCTTGGATGCTCTTTGTGTTTTCCCTCAGCCATGCATTGGCTTCGGCAAGCCTCTCCTCTGCTGTTTTCACGTTATCAAGCATCGTCGCATTTGCTGCTTGTGTTGCCATTTGAACCACTTCCCTCCCCTTTTTTTTGATGGGGCACAGGTGTACCGTTATCAAACGATATCTGTATCAATAAATTTTTTTTTAATTCCTATTTTTTAGCGTAATCGATTGATGGACGGGGAAACTGACGCAGGAGCTGTGCTGTAAAGTCGTGATTGGCGTCCTCGTCTATATGTTGTTGACTTAGTTGTGGGTTGCTATTATCGCTTTCGTCTTCGTCGTCGTCGTCGTCATCATTGTCATTATCTGAATCTTCAGGCTGTTGCCTTTTTAACGTCGGAGGAATGCCCGGGGACGAAGAGGAAGTATTGGTCGCCGCGGAGGGGGGAGGGAAATGAGGAGGAAGGGGCGGCGGCGGTATCACTCCAGTAGTTTGCTCCTCCAAATATTGCATGGCCTTCACCAATTGTAAAGACGCAGTTCTCAAGATATCAAGATGTTTCCTCGCGTCGTCATTCACGCGATCAGCGCCAATCATAAAATCCTGATCAACGCAATGCTCCCCCCGCGAGAAGTAAAAGTGATATAGTATCTTTGATGGCAAGGTGTCGGCTGTCACCATAAGTCGCGTGCCTGGAAGTCGCTCGGAGACGGTCTTGCCAAAGTCGATGATATGCTGCATGATTGGTTTTGCCTCGCTGTAGTCATACGTGAATGCTCCGTGAAAGTAAGCCGTCAAGGTTTCAGTGTCCTTGCCATCTTTGTTGTTGTTGGATACAGTGGCAGAGGCACCAAACTTGTTCTTCGCAACCCTTTCTCTCTCCCTGTAAATGTCAATGCCATGGTAGATGTGTTCGATGGCACCAGGGAGGGTTTTCCTCTCGAATTCAGAGCGAAATGACATATCCTCGACAGAAAGGTCGAATGCCACGTGCAACATGTCCTTGGGGACGTCATTGCTGAACAAAACCATCTTCTTCAACGCCGTGTTCACCTTTGATTGCAACAGCATCATGGATATCCCCAACTCTACCAACTGCTTGCCAATACCTTTCATGTATTCTTCGAACTGCACAGCGTCAAGCTTGTGCCTCGCGGCAATGATTTCATTCACCTTTTTCTCCCGCTCCTCTCTCTTGCGGCTCAACTCTGGCGTGTCAAACTGGCAGCCCATATCAGTGCCGCTGTGTAGCACCCAATCCTTGCCGCAGATGTAGCAAAAATGATGTCCGCAGCGGCACATCATGTGATTGCACCCCTCAATCTTGTGGACGTGCAGCTTGCATTTGGTACACAGCACGGACGTGAGTTCTGCAAGCAGCGCATCCTCGTTTACTGCGCTGCGTGTGAGTCTGAGTGCCTCCTCGCAGCGCACGTAATTGTGGCTCTTGGGACGGGGTTTTGTTGTGGTTGTCGCTGATCCTTCGTCAGTGTCGGTGATGGCAAGGGCGGCTTCGTCGAGCTGGGTGAGGTATCCGACTTTGCACTTGCTGCAAAAGATGTGCTTGCACGTGGTGCAGCGGTACATGTTTTCCACGTTGTTGAGGAGATTGGTCTCGCCATGGTCCTGGCAGTCCTCGTCCCTGTGCCGCCCATCGTACGTGCCCAGATCAGCATAAGCATCCGCGCCCTTGATGGTGGTTGCCAGCCCATCAAACTTTGTGGCATCGATGCATTTGACGCACTCGATGAAGCCATACCTCTGGGATTGGTACTTGCGGGCTATCCGCGCAATGGCATTGTCCTTGTACTTGCGAAATCGACGCTTGGTGTCGTCGTCTAGGAGCTGCCTGACGACGCGCATGACGGCTATCTGCGGAACTTCATCCTTCTTGTTGCAGCCCTGGCAATGCAGCCAAAAGCCCATCTGGTTGATCTCCTGCACAGTCCTTTCGTATGTTGCCATGAACGGGACTGCATTCTGCATTGCAAAAAGATCCTTGACCATCTGCGGCACATATTTCTCGTCGCCCCAGTAGACGTTGAGCATGTTGATGGCATTGCCTTCCGTGGTGTAGCAATCCCCATGCAGATGTGTCACCCTGTCATCGTCATCAAACTCGCACCCTGTGAACACGTCGATGCGGTCTTCTTCTTCTTCGTCATCGTCGTCATCGGCCATGTCGTCGTCGTCGTCGTGCTGCTGCTTTTGAAAAAAAACGTGCTGTTGGGGGGATTTGTATGATTTTTTTATTATTTAATTTCATTGGAAAATATAAAGATTTCAAATTTCAGGCTTGCCAGAGAGAAATGGATCAAGCTGCGATGAGATAAATACCAACAGCAGCATCTCTGATCTGCTTGTTGTAAGGGAAAAGCCTGAAAGAGTCCAGCGCGGCGAACATCTGCTGGTCCACACTCTCAAGATGCCGCAGTGAAGTTTGAAAGTCACAAGCGTGATAGACGTCGTCACGGCGGGGCAAGCTGTGTCCATGCCATGGCGCATTGCAGAAGCCGCAGCCGTTACGACTGCCCCCATGGAGGAAGCACTGGAATTTTGGACGTCTGTCTTTGATGGTGCCGGACACTCCAAAGTTCACGTACTCGCCGCTATCGTCGACTTGAGCTTGGATGCAGAAATCCACCAGTTCTACGCCCTTGGGATAAAGGTGATTCAGGTTCTTCAAGCACTCTAGTGTCTGAGTTGTCACTTTGATCAACAATGCCTCCATTATTTCATTCTCTGTCGACATGGCGTCCGTGATTTTTTTTCGATTTTTATTTTATTTTTTTTTATTTATCTTCAGCAGAATCAGCAGCAGCATCATCACCATCACCAACAAACCATCTCTCTCTCCCCCTTTTTCGAAGGATGGTTCCAAACCCAGAGTATCTTGTATTGGGATTCGCTGTAGTGGCGTTCATGTTGGATGTTTTGGATTGCACCCTCAACGGGGTTGAGAAATGCAAAGCAAACACCAAGGCTGCCATTGCAATGAATCAGCAGACGGAAGAGTTGGGACGGGCCGCCTGGGAGCAGAATTACTTGGACAACTCTCCCGAGGCAATCTTGGCCAGACAACAAGAGCAAGAACAAGAACAAGAACGTCGTCAATTCGTACGAGTGAGATTCGGAGATGAATATGACGATAACGATGATGATTCCATATTTGACGAAGTGGGAGCGGGGTGGGATGCAGTGATGCGCGCGTGCGTACCACAACGACACTCGTTGTTCACGGCTGAAGATGAAGATATCACGGATGAAATACGCAGCTTGTATGCCCGTTCTTTCATCTTTGAGTGGGCGACAGAGTTGAATGATTCCTTCAAGCCCACTCTCAAGTGGAATGATTATTTTAACCCCACTTACAGGATCAACTATGGTAGGTCAATCGCCCACTTGGTTGAGCCGCGTTATGAATCTTGGAGGTTTGATCACATCGTTCTGAACAATTGGACGTTCGACTATTCTTCTGATGCCAGGACCTATGACCAAGAGGAGGAGCGCTGGACGCCGCCTGTTGAATGGACGAGGCTGCCAAAGATTGCGAAAGGCGAGCCGCCGGAATGCCATGCCACTTCACCCGAGCTTGTCTCAATGGCAGCAACTGGCGTGCCTTGGGACGAGTATGCTATTGTTGTTGGAGACGACGAGGACGGCAACGATGATTTCACTGCGATGAATGATATCCCCAATGCCACCATCACCATCGCCTCCCACCATCTTGGCGCCAAGCATGCCGCCCACCTCCTTGTCGATGCCACGTGAAATCCCTCCCCCCTCCCCTCAAAAAAAAAGGAAATTCTCTTTATTAATACATCCCGCCTCACTGTTTTTCTTTGTTATTTGAGCCATTCCAAATCACTCTTCCAGTCACCGTAATCATACAGTAGCTCCTCGCCCGGCTTAATCTCTCTCAGTGCAAGAAAGACGATGTGCGGCTCCTTGGCTACCTCGACGAGGTATGGATGAATATTGCGCTGGTCGTGTGTCAAGCGCCCCGTGTGGTTGATTAGTCTCCCCATCCCCCAGTCTGGGTTCTCGTCTGTGGCATCCACGCACATCTGTTTGCCCTTGTACCTGAAGAAAAACATGTACGATCCTTTGTCTCCTTCTTCCTCGTATCGCTTCTCTCGCTCTTCAGCTACATCAAGTGGGATGAGCTCGCCGGCATACTCGCAGATGAAATGCTCCCGGCGGATCATCGAGCTGCTAGCCAGAAAGACGCCACGGCCCTTGTCCGGGCTGTAGCGAACCTCCAGCGCGTATGGGCAAGCGTTGATCACCGTGTACTGAGCCAGTCGCCTCTTGGCCGTTGCAAGCTGTTCCTGCCGCACTTCCTTCCACGTTGTTGGCAGGTTCTTCATCACCCTCGACACTACGGCGGATGCAGATGCTTTCTTTTTCTCTTTGCTGTCGTTACCAAGCCCCAGCTTCTCCCTCTCGGCAACAACCATAGCGCGAACCCTTTCCACATGACTGGCCATGGTTGTTGTTGCTTTCTCGCGCGCAGTCACCTCGGCATTCAAGCGCTCCAGGTCAGCTTCACGCTCTGCTGTAAACTCTCTCGCTCGCCTCTTCAGATCTTCCACTTGCTTTTTCAGGGGCTCCAGTTGTTCAAGAATCTTGGCCTCTTCGGTGACCAACTCTACTTCATCATCTTCTTCATCCTGCTCATCGCGGCGGCGCTGCATTTTTTTTAAACGGCAATAATAGTTTTTTTTCTCGAGCGATGATTTTGACCGGAAACGACACATGTGTCGTATTCAATCAAAATCAAAAATCAAAAACTTGAATGACAACATACATGGCTCTTCTTCTTTTTTTTAATGCGTGTTTGCGGCGTTCTTGATTTGGCCAAAGTATTCGGCAGGATCGAAATCCTTGTCGGCATCCTTGCCTTTGCACTCCTCCTTTGGCAACCACCATCTCATGACGCGGCAACGATCCTTGGCCATGTAATACAACACAGAGTCGTCTTTGGAGAAGGAATACATGTTGGGATCCACGGAGGATTTGTTGAGAGTGGGCCAGTTGACTCTAGCCAGCGATTTCCCCAGTACTGCTAGCAGGTGCCCGGAAGCCGCGTCCCAAACATGAACCCCTGCTGCGGGGTCCTTGCTGGCAGGATCAGCGATCAACCTAGATCCGCTGCGGTTGAACATGATAGATGTGACAGTCAGGTGAGCTCTGTTTACCATTGTTTCATCATAAACGCGAGACGTGTGAAATGCAGTGGGGATGAATTCATACGTCTTGTTATCGTTGACGCCGTCTTTGGGATTGGGATACGAATAACATTGCAAATGCAGACGCACACTCGGAGTAACGCGAGTTGACTCGCATCTGACAATCCCCTTGCCATCTGGCATCCAAGCAAACGACTTGGTCAAACAAGGTTGAGCCGGCAGAATAAGAGATGGCGTCTTCTCGTTGTGAAAGGCGAGGTCAGTGTCGTCGTATGACCGATGATTGTTGTTGAGGCAGTCATTGAAAAATGCAGTGTAGCTCAGACATGGGGAATTGCGACACAGGATCCTTTCATCGGTGGGGCAAAAGGCCAACTCCGTGCATGAAGCCTTGAAAAACATATTGTCATGAAACAAGGTAACGCGGCCGGCACTGGCCACACTCCAAACGGCAATCTTCCACAAACGTGCATCAGGCATGGTTGTTTGTGATTGATGAGCAAGCGCTGCGATGTATAATCCGGACGGTGAAAAGATCACCTCTTCAACGCGTCCAGGAAAAGGGGCGGTCGTGCCAGTATCAAGCCTTCTCAAAGGGTCCCTGGACCCTACCTTTTTAATGTGTAACCCATTCTCAAACTGTTGCCATATTGCCAGCATCTTGGAGTCAGGCGACAATGAAAAGTTTAGGACGTCACCCTCCACATTGAACGGGAGCTTGAAGTAATTTGATGCATCAAACGGCGTGCTTGATCTTTTTGCAACAATCCCCTTTGCTGCACGATACACAAAGAGGATGTCCTCATCGCTTTCATCTTCGCCGTCAATGCCAAAGCACGCCGCTTCTGTGTAATGCTTCTCCACAACGTCGGTCCCCTGAATAAGCTCCACCTTTTGCATCTGTTGACGACAATGGTGATGTGATCCTTTTTTTCTGGCCAGGAAAAAAAATAAAAAATAAAAAAAAAGAATGAACAAAGATGCCGGCATCGACAAACTTCTTTGGCAATTGATGAGGCCCGTGGTGAGATGCTATCCAAGACGCCGTGACCTTTTAAATGTGACTGAAATACTAGCGACTCTCTGTACAGCTGTCGACCGCACGGTCAACATGCACATGATGAACAGAATGAAGAAGCAATATGGTGAATGCCCCACCATCACCATGAACGAGGCTGTATTTACCACAAAGCTCCACAAGGCAGACCGGTGGTATTTCTATAGATATTGGTACATGAAGAAATACCCAGAAGAAATGTTGCCTCGCAACCCGACCGAACACTTCGACTATGAACGTAGCCCGCGCATGCGCCCAATCCCTCTGCGCATGAATATTCCAATGCCCGTGTTTAGTAAATTTCCAATGCCCACGTTTAGTTGGGGAAGATCGATTATGATCTCTCACGCCATGATGCTTGCAAACGCATTGTTGGAGCCTCCACTAACCATGGGCAAATACAGACACAGATGAAAAGAAAAAAGATTATTATCCCAATTCAATTTTTTTTCTTTCTTCTTCTTCTTCTGTCTCTCTCTCTTACTTGTTATAAATTATGATCAAACCCCCATCACCCCAAAAAAGCTGCAAATGTCAGTTATGACTTGTTAGCGGCATTCTTGATTTTGCCAAAGTATACAGCAGGATCGAAGCGATGGTACGGGCACAAAACTTGAGCCATCAACTCTTCCTTGTCGTAAAAAGCTTCCCCCAGATCCAGCAGCAAGCTGTTCAGCTGTGTGCTGACACATTGCGGATGGGCGAAGCGGTGACACTGGATGGTTGCGTCGGGATGACCGGATACTGGAGTGCGATGGGCGCATCTGACTGTTGCACCATAGGGCGGAAACAGCGTCTTGCCGCAATACCAGCACTTGTCTTCCATCCCCAACTGATTCTCTGGTGGGATCTGCCATTTGGTTGGGTTCCTGATGTCCGAAAAGTCATAGTCTTGTGCCAGCACCTCGGCAGTTGGTCGTTCGCCAGCAAGCGTCTGGGCTGGCAATTTGAGGTCTTCTGCTACCCAATCAACTTGATTCAATATCCGTGGCTCCGATCCTTCTCCTCCTTCCTCGTCATTATCCTCTCCACCACCTGCTCCTGCTCCCGCTCCTGCCCACACACCAGCAGCAGCTTCGGGACACCAGCCATCGGGATTCTGCACAAAGATGCGCGTCTTCAGCTTCAGATTCGACGAGTCGTCGTAAGGTGATGCAGCGCCGTTGGGGCCATTCTCAAACGTGCGAAAGTTCTTAATCACAGTGTCATAAAAATCCTCAAACGGCCCCGGTGTGTGATCAGCCCATCCATCCAAGATCCTTTGCAGCGCAGCCATTTCATCCGCGGTGGTTCCAAGACGCCCCTGTATCGCCTCGGCGTCTACAAAGAGCATATCACCCGAGGCATCTTCAATTTCTGGCCGCTGCAAGCACTGCTTCCGCGACGGTCGCGTCGAGGGCAAGGAATGCTTGCCTTGGTTGAATTCTCTGACCAGCTTGTCATCCAAGGTATAGAGATGCTCAAAGACAGCCTCGGTTACGTTGAGAATGATCCGGCGAACGGCGACGCGACGCAAGAACGGATTCCATTTCCGCCACACCGCCCTATTTCGGTTTGATCTATCACCGTCCAGGGAGTAAACAGACAGGTTGTTTGTCTCTGGAAAATCCTCCCCCTTCATTGCTGCTCGGTAGTCACAGGCATCGTCAAGCGCAACGTAATCGAATCCCGTCTGTCGCAGGCGAAGATTGTCAGATCGTATCGCTTGATCTGGCGAGAGATCTTGGCCCTTGCCACGAGCACCTCCGCCACCATGTTGGGGACGTTGTTGCTTGCTGTTGTTGCTATTGTTGTTGTTGTTGTTTGCAGCTGTGGCAGGTGCCAATGGAGGCGAAGCAGATGACGGAGAATGAGAAGGAGATGCTGGATTGGATTGGATGGCAGCCTTCTTCTTCAGTGCAGCTGGTTTTTTAGGGATTGAAGTGGGAATGGGAAGCCGAGCAGTTGCGGGTTGCCTGGTTAGTGGTGGTGGTGGTGCTGACAACGAAGATGACGCAGACGACTCGTATAGATCGGCCTCGAACTTGCGAAAATGTTGCAAGACGTGAACGACAAACTTTGCGAATTCGTCAGTGTCGGTCTCGGAAAACGTCAAAATCTCCGCGTTGATGGCAGCAATCCAATCGTTCTGGTCATCACTCACATCACGAGCATCCTCCACAACCTTTGCGATTGTTTGCGCGGCTATTGTCAATCGTGCCTTCGCACCAGCAGCGTCAAATGCCAGCAGCCCTTTTGTGAAAGACGACACAACATCGGGTGTGGTGGTTGCGCGAGACAGCCAATCCCTGATCAACGGGGCAGAAAAGTGCAAGATGCGCCTGACGAGGATCCGCTTCAGGAAAGCACTCACCTGCCAAGCGTTTGTGCTTCGGTAGATGCGGTCAACCCTGTCAGTTCTGAAGGCGGCGTTGCTCTTCATCAAGTCGTAATCCGCCTGCTCCAAAACTTCATCCCATGCGCGCATCGCAACAATCCGGTCAGCCCCGTTGCCTCTAACATATACAACCGCATCCTCGTCTTCGTCCACGTTTTCGTCATCTTTGTCTTCGTCTTCTTCTTCTTCCCGCTGTTGTTGTTGTTGTTGTTGATGATGAACAGCCGCCGCTGGATTCTCGTCAATATCCATCTTGTCTTGGTCTTCTTCTTCTTCTTCGGCATCGACGATCTTCTTGTTTGATGTTGATGTTGTTGTTGCTGCTGCTGCTAATGATTTACCCTTGCCCTTGGACCCTGTTTGCGCAGGTTTCTTCTCCTTCTGCTGTCTAGTCTGCATTTCCAGTGCCATCTTGGTCTTGAGATTGGCAATGAGCTGACGCATGCTTTCATTCTGCTCCTCCCGTTTGCCAACAAGCTCGCGAAGTCGCTCAATCTCTTGCATCTGCCGCTGCCCGATGATCTTGTCGTTGGCACGCAGCGTGTTGACAAACAAAAGCAGCTTGTCCATTTCGCCAATCAGAAGACCTGCGGGGATTTGCGAATGTGCCAGCGTCACGTTGACATTGCTGCGCAGCGCCGTAAGTTGTGCCACATCTTGCAGAGACAAGCCACCACCACCACCATTACCACCCGTGTTCATCACTTGCAAAGCCCCGTAATTATTATTCACCTGGATAAATGGATTTGTTGCAGATGCCATGATTCGTGATCGATGTGCGGCGGAAAATGAAAAAAAAATAAAAAAATAAAAAATGCAACGAAAATTTTTTTTGATCAAAGTCTTTTTTTATTCTCTCTCTCTCTCTTTCAGTGATGATAATTATTATTAAATGAAAAGAAACGATCTCAGTATGGAATAGTGTGACGCTCAAAGCCGCGATAGTTCTTTGTAATGTAATCAAAGAATTTGACGAAATTCCCCGAAGCCTCCAATTTGGTGGCCAGCTTCGTGAGCATCTCCTGCAATTCTTGGAGCTGGATGCGTTCCGCGGGTGTGATCCTCTTGCCAGTGAAGCCGTGCGTGACTTCGTCGTCCAGGTCCACGTTCACAAACGTGGGACGAGTCGCCTTGGCCACCATCAGCGCCACTCCCTTCGTGTTGAAAGCAACTACTTGCTGGGGGGTGAAGTCTCGTTGAAGCAGGCGTTCGAGGGACGGGTAGATGTTGTGCATGATGCGACGCCACATGATCCGCTTTGCGAAATTGTTCACCCAATTCGGAAGTAGAGCCGGCGAGGCGTACAGCGGCGGCAACGAATCCAATCCATCCTCGCCGCCGAATTGCATGTTCTCCCCCGCCTTGAGCGCGGCGAAATCGTCCAAATCTCCGTCGATGTCGTACTTCTCCGGAATCGGCTGCAGCGTGCGATCGTTCGGGTCCAGCGGCTTCAAGAACTTGATCGGAGACAGAATGGACTTTTTCGCCGCCGTTGTTGAAGTGGGAGGCCCCCGCGGAAGTTCACGCCCGACAAATGGCTGAGAAATCACCTTGTTGTTGTTGCTCGATCCTGATCCTCCTCCTCCGCCGCTGATGTTTGCCTTTTTCCTTGCAGCACCAGCAGATGGACGGTGGTGTTGTTGTTGTTGCTGCTGCTGCTTTGACTTGGATTTCGCTTTTGATCTCTCTGATTCCAAATCACTGTCAGCAGCATCGCCATCGTCGTCGTCATCTTGGTCGGTCTCTTCCACCTTATTGTTGTTGTTGTTGTTTTGCGTGATTAGATCTCTCAATTCCTTCATCTCCTTCTCATATTGCAAGAGTAAAATATTCTGTAGATTCTCCACAGCCATCAACCGCTGCGCGAGAGCGGACATTGTTCGCTCATGGGCCAGCTGCGATCGCATGCTCTCGAGGACAACCTGGGAGATCGCTGTCGAGAACCCTTGCAAGGCATCCTTCACTGCTGTTTTCTGCGTCTGCTCATGATGCAAGTTCGCCGCTTCATTTGGATCCATCAGCATCTGTCGTTCAAAATTCTCATACTCGACTTGCATGCGCTTCATCTCTGCATCTTGTCGCGCAGCTTGTTCAGTCAGCTTGGTGATCTCATCCGCCGCCACCGCCTGCAAATCAAACGTGGTCGTCGCATAGTTGCTGACGGCCGATGTAAAGCTCTTCCAATGTTGATCCACGCCTTGTCCTCCCTGTGCTTGTTGTTGTTGTTCTGGCACAAGCTTGCTAAAAAAATCCTTGTGCTTGGTCAGAAATATCCCCACATCAGCTGCCGTATATTCGGCCTGCGAGATATTGGCATTAGCCTCTTGCAGCCCCTGTACCAACGCATTAACCTGTAACTCCGCAGGTAGAACCAGAGCCGCGCGCCAATCGCTTGATGCAGATGCCATGACAGAACAGAACAGAAAGGGATCGATTGATTGTGATGTGAAGGGGACGGACGAGGGAAAAATAAAAAAAATGAAAAATAAAAAAAATCAATTTTTTTTGGGAGTCGTTTATTTTTTTTTCGTTCAGAGTCCAATCTTCGAAAAATCAACTGTCATCAAAATCCTCGTCATCATCCTGATGATTGGCATCTGCAACATTATTATTATTGTTGTTGTTGTTATTAACAACAGGACCAGGAGGATTCTTTGCCTTTAAGAATGGAGAAGTGGCGTTGCCGGCAGTGACGCCTCCGCTCTTGCCACCGGCTGCGCTGCCCGCGGTGGTTGCTGCCAGATCCCTGCTGGCCATGAGGATTGGGGATTTGAACAGTGAATTGTTATCCCGTGTCTTTTGCGGCGTCCTGTTGTTTGCGTCATCCATCAGAATAATGTTGCAAATAACAAGGAAGAGCTCTGACAGAGAGTCTGTGTCGTCTTCGAAGCTTTCATTGGTTCGCTGGATTTTCACCTTGGGTCCCTTTGAATCCTTGCTGTTATTATTATTATTGTTGTGGGCCTCGCCTGCCGACGCTGGCGCTGGCCTTTTATTATGTACAACAAACCCAGCGCCCCTCCTGTTGCTGTGATTGTGGGCATCGTCAGTAAACATCTTTCGCGCCATTTGCGCCAGCGTCAGCTCCTCTTGGTCTGCCATTTTTTTGGTGGGGTCAGGGAGTGTGTGTGTGCTTGTTCTTCTTCTTTCCCTTTTTCGCGAAAAAGGGTGTTTTTTTTATATATACAAAGGCGCGCAAACATGCCACCCGAATGATGGAGATAGCAAGCTCTGCGCGCAACTGATGGATGGTAAGTATTTCTGGTTCGTGGCAAAATTGGTGCCCAAGGGATCGCTGCGGCCAGAGGGCGACACGTTGAAGTTCGACGAGCTGGACCCACTGATGAAATGGAAGAAGGAGTTCAACAAGAACGAGCTGGAGCAGCTGGATCTGATGAATGTTGGGCTGGCTTACGATCACAAGTCCACATCCACCTACGGCAAGATTGTCTCGCGATGGATGGACGAGGAGACAAAGGAGCTCTTTGCCGTCATTGAAATCCCGCCAGAGACCGACCTGACCAGCGTGACTGGGCTGGCGCGTGAAGCTACCAAGCGGGCCATGATCAACATGGTTCAGTCCGGCTACATGGGAGACGTCTCTTTGACTCACGGCACAATCTCCGAGACCATCGATCCTGTGACCCAAAACGTGGACATGGTCAAGATACCACTGGAAGTGAGTCTGACACGCCAGGGGCGCCGCGATGGCAGTTCTGTCATCGCCCACTGTCTGTCCGACAAGCCCTACCTGCTGGACGGTCATCCGACTGCAACGTTTGACATCCGCAAGAACCTTGCAAAGTCCTTTATCGACATGAGGCAGGATAGCGTCGTTCCCACTGCCACCACCAACAACACACTAAATAATTGCGATACCATTGATTCAGGAGCGAATGCTGTCACTGGCAAGACAGACAATCCAATCGTGGTATCAAGTAGGATGGCTGATAACAACAACAACAATAATAACAACAACAACAACAACCACACGATCACGGGCACGGTTGGCGGAGGTGCGGCGAAGGGTCCGAATCCGGGAGAATCGATCGAGCAGATCGTGAAGCGCATGCAAGCGCACGAGGAAGAGATCGCGCGGCTGCGGCAGGAGAACGAAAAGTACAAGCCAGCCTACCAGAAACTGGAAGAAGAGAAAGCGAAGAAGCAAGAGGAGCAGCGAAAGGCCTACAAGGAAAACAACGACATCATCTACAATCAGGCTCTGGCCCTGATTGCCAAGATCGAGACCGGCGCGCTCAACGCCACCGAGCAAGAGAAGGCGCAGTATGCCAAAGTAAAGACGGAAGTCGAAGCAAACAAGCAGGCGGGACAAGCCGCGCTCGACAACGTTCTCCTCATCGGCACTCCTGCAGATAATCTCTCGGGCATCGAGCAGAAGGACAACACTCTCGCAACCATTGCAAACACGGCGCATGCCATCACGGTGTCTGCCCGACTTTTTGAGAAATACGAACAACAACTAAAGGAAGGCGAAGAAGCCAAACAACAGCTCCAAAAACTGCACAGCATCAACAAGGATCTCATCAACCCTGCGATTGCCAGCAACGCAACAAACCAACGACAACAACAGCAACAGCAGCATGCCGGCGGCGGCGGATCATCAGCAGCAGCCAATGGCAAACGGCCCATGACAGAATTCCCAGAGACCGACTACGTCGCAAAGGCACGAGCCTACATGGAATCAAAGTACGAACCCCTCCCCAACATGGAAGCTCCAGTCCAAAGATACGGAAACAACAGCAGCAGCAGCAGTGTTCACGGCGGCGGAAATGGCAGCAGCTGTCCCGCATATGGCAACAATCGTCGTTAAATAATCACAACAAACAACAGCAGCAATAATAATAGGAGTAGTATTAGCGAGGAAAATTTATACACGAGGATGAGAAAGTGACAATAAATTGGATTGTTATTTTTCTTCTTCCTTTTTCAAAAGTGAATGATCCACACAACAAGAACGAGTTGATTGGAAAGCATGTGCGCCCTGATGACTTCAACGGCGGAAATCCCTGGCCATTTCCGCACTGCGGCGCTGACTCGCTTGATGATGGGCTCGGGGTCCTTGAATGCATTGTAGTTCATGTAGAGTGCAAACCGTTTCAGCGCCAGTGCATCGAGCATCTGTTCGTAGCCGATTGCTGCTTTGGTAGGGTCAGCAGCAGTCCCAGTGCCAGTGATGTGCACATTGTATCGCCCATTCACGGCCGCAATCCCTGCCACTGATGCTGCTTCTCCCCCTCTTTCTTCCGAGTCAGTGACCATTTGATTGCGAATCACACTGAGCGGCAGGAGATTGTCTGCAGCCTTTCTGCAAGCTCTGAACAGCGTGGATCGCGCTGCGTCGCTGAGCGAGATGGGATCGACAGCCTTCCACTCTTTGCCAGCAATGAAATCTGCATACGTCACCATGGCCGGTCTTTTGCTGCTCCCACCACCACCTTCTTCTTCGTCTTCCTTCTTCTTCTTTTGGGGCGCCACGCCATCCTTGTACACAATGTCAAGATAGGGGAAGCGGCTCTCCACTTGAGGTTTGTTCAGCTGTGGGTCATACACGCAGTTGGTCACTCCGCCGTAAAACGGATGCTGCTCCGCATGCCAGAACAGAGATGCGCCGGGCCGCGGCGGGGGGATGGAAGGCGCGTTGATCTTGCCCCGCTCAAAGTCTTTCATCTCTCCGGCCAAGTCCCGCAATCTGGTGTACTTTTCAATGCCCATCTTGATGGCTGGCGGCAAATAATACCTGTCCTTGTCCATCGGACCACATTTGTCAGAAACTCCGTTGCACTCCACCAAATATGCAGTATTGAGCTCGCAGTTGGGGTTCAGCCCCGTTGCCTCGACAGACATGCTCAGCAGCAGCATCTTGTCGTATCCCACTGGCGCCGAGTACCATTCCGGCAGCAACGTGTGCAGCACCACCAGAAAGCTGCACATGTGCAACGGCGGATCGCTCTGTTTACCGTTCTTCTTCGTCTTGCCAACGGATGCGCCAGCGCCGTCGAGCGATGCGGACGCAGTCACCATCGTCGTCTGAATCACAGTGTAGTACTGCAGTATCTCCAGCAGCGCTCTCATCGCCGGCGATGCCCTGGCCCGATCCTGGATTGGCAGCGCGCGCAAGAACAGATGGGCAGCCTCGGCGGTGTCTTCGCAGTCCCCAACGCCGTACCGTGGCGCGCCCATCAACTCTGCGCTCTTCCCCTTGTACGTGTCCAGGCAATAGAGCATGAATGCAAAGGGGTTGAGCACGAACGAGATGACGGCTTGCAGACGCACCCAGCAGAGCCGCTGCAGCCGCGCGAAGCTCGCGTCGTGGTGCCTGCCGAGCACGACCTCGCACATCTCCACAAACACGCGCTCGCTGATCCCCTCCACAGTCTCGCGCTGAAAGCGCAGCCGCGCCTCAAAGACTTCCATGCCCACGGACATTGGATGGATAAACATCACGGTTGCCAGCGGCAGCGGCGTCTTCATCGGCATGCTCACGTACACAAAGGAATGCCGCCGCAGCATGTTTTCGCTGCGGTACTTGTCGGTCAGCCGCTTGAAATACTCGCACACCGCGCGCTTCTCCCCCGCGTCAAACAGCTCGACGGGATCGCCATTGGCGAACACGGTCTCGAGATTGTCCATCAACTGCGCCGCCGGTGCAATATTCCCACTCTTCTTGCACACCATGTTTGTGATAGAGACCAGGCCAACTGCATCAAAGGTCATGGTCTTGCAGAACGTCATATCGCTCGCCTCGATCTGAAAGGAGAGATCCGACGGACCGTCCCACAGCCGCAGCTTCCACTCCGGCAGGGGTGAAAAATCCGCGACGCGCGCGCAGCTCTCGCCGTGGCGCCGGTAGATGGGCTCCAAGTCGCTGTCGTACTCGCGCATCGTGTCCTCCTGAACCGACACTGCAACATGCATAAACAAGTCCTTGTAGTTGCTGCTGCTGAAGATGTTGTCGTCGAAATCAAGCTCGACGTGCATGGGCTTTCCCAGCTTGATCATGAACGCGACCGTGCGCGATGTGCCAAGCACGTCAGACAGCTTGCGGTGGGCATGCGACACATCGCCGGATTCAAGATGCAGCGCTTGCTCCTTTAACGAACCGCCCGTAAACCAAATCAGCATGTGTGCATTGTCCATTGTCTGCCTATCAGTCAGCTCCAATTCTTCCAAGGAAATGTCAAACGACAAAAACGACTTGGCATCTGAAAGCGTCAACTTTCCTGCAGTTTCAGTCAAATCAACCACGCCGTCGTCATCATCATCGTCCTTGTTGTTGTTGTTGTTGTTTACATCCTCATCCAGGTCAAACACATGTCGCTTTCCTGATGGGGCATGCGGCTTGAAAGTTGCCACATATCTTGCCCGGTTTGCAGCGTTGACTTCCTCATTTCTGGCGTCAAAGCGCTGCTGCTCTACCTTGTCTACTCCTGATTCTTCTTCTTCATCACTATCAATTTCGATTCGTCTTTTGCGTTGCCTATTCTGCTTGGCTGTTGCTGGTCCTGCCTCCGCTACTCCAGCATCGCCACTGCTGCCACTTTCACCGCCGCTATCTTTCTTCTTTCTTGCGTTCTTTTCAGCTTGCTTCATCATCTTCGCCATGAAATCTTCACCCTTGTCTCCTCCGCCTCCTCCTCGCGCTATGTTACCGAGGACAGCCTTCGCGGGCTTGCGATTGATGAGTCCCACTGGTTGGTTTCTTGTAGCAGCAGCCTCGGCATTCTTTGCTCTTTGCTCTTCTTTCCCTGCTCTTTTTGCCAAGTCTTCATCAGTAAGAATAAACCCGTCAAACCAGTCTTTCAACACTTCTTGCCTCGCATTCGTCAGCGCCTCGACAATCTCTGCGGTCAATTTGCTCATGGGCGTGTGTGTGTGTTTTTCTTTCTTTTGGCAGTCCAAAAAAAACAATAAGAGAACGTTACATTATTATTTCTTTCACTAAAGAAAAAGACGCCCCCTTTTTTTCCCTCACATGGAAGAATTGTTTGATCCAAACACGTTGTTGTTCTTTGATGAAGATGGCGAAGAAGAAAAGGCAGCAAAGGAAAAATCAGCAAGGGAAAGGGGCGACGATCAAAACGACGACGACGACGACGATACCACCAACGGAGGAAGAGGTGCAGCACAGCGCCCAGTGGTGGCAGTTGGAGTGACTGACATTTTGAAACTGCATCCACAGACCGCGGATGATTTACAGGCCAACATGTGTGCGAGCCATCAGATCTTGGCGCTGATCGACACAAAGATGACACCGGAGAAGAGAGAAAAGCTGGGAAAGGACGTTGATTTCCAGCACGCAACGCTGTTCATGCGGAGTCTGCTTATGTTGCCACTCTACAAACGCCGCCAGATGACACTCCAGTTCATCGTCCGCTCCGTCATGGACAAGGGGCTAAAGAATGTGATTGGGGACAAGAAAATCACCTGCACCAACGGGCAGCGCTTCCGCTTGATCACGCTCGTCTGTCTGCGCATCGACACCGACACGTGCGTCGTCGGTAAGATCCTCTTGCAAGATCCCGAGCCTTCCCCGCCGGCCCAGCAGCAGCAGGGCGCGGTTGCTGCTGCTACTGGCCCTCCCGTGGAAAAGTCTGCCGCGGCTGCAGAAGAAGAGATAATCAAAAGCACTGATTCCACTCCAAATGACGGTGTGTTCAAACTCCATATTCTTCGTAACTTTTATTTTGATATTCAAATCGTGTCCATTGATGAGGAGAATGCGACGCTGATTTACTAAACGTCACAGTTCACCACGCATTCCTTTGGTTCTTTCTCTTCTTCTTCATCTTCTTCGGCAATCTCTCCATCTTCATCTTCTTCTTGGGATGCCGATGCCAACTTGACTCGCTTGGGAGCCGGCTGCTTTTCGATCTCGCCATCATCATCACCATTGCCATTTTCGCCGTCACCGCCACCATCTTTCGTCGCCGTCGCCGCTGCCATTGGTGTCCCTGTTAACATACAAGACTTTTCAACCAAGTCACTGTGCGTCAAGACGATCTCGAATCTACCCCCAGCCAATTTCACGGTGAACTCTCCACCAGCACGATCGTAACTTTGCGTTGCAGTCATCTTTCGAAACTCGTCGGTTTTCTCCATGTATCTCTGGAAAGCGTCACGCAGCGCAACCACATGGTCCAAAATCTCAACAGCCCCAGCTTTATCAGTCAGATTGATCTTAACCACTTCTGCTGTATTAGCGTTAGTCGGGGGAGCAACCGCATCTGCTGGCAGTGCCTGACCAGGCATAATACTCCCAGAGTTTTCTGCCGTGTCATTCGTCAGCACTACAAACGATAGCTTGTCATCACCATCATTGTTGTTTGTTGCTGTCGCCATTTTATCTCCTCGTGATCTGTGTGTTTGGATGAGGGATCTGCAAGAAAAAAAAGAAGACGAAGGAGAAAAAAAATATAAAAAATTTTTGAGACAAGTCGAAGGAAAAAAAAAGGAATTCACCAAACAAGAAAAAAAATACATTCAGTCTTCCCCCTGCCCCTCTTCACCAAGCATGAAGCTGACAAGAATTGCAATACCTGCGCGCTTCTTTTCGGATAGTCTGAAAGCAATCAGGCTAGCGCTAAAGATCGAGGACGAGGGTACTTTGGTGTATGCAATGAACGTGACGACTGCATCAAAGATAGAGAGCAAGGAAGCCATGGCAAAGCTGGCGAAGAATATCATATTTAATCGCAGAAGCATTCTCTGCATGATTGGCAAGGAGAACAACAACGACGAACAACTCGCGGATGCAGCCGATATCAGTTGCCGCATCGTCTTGTGGCATGCGGATGCCATGACGCGAACGGTGTGGCTGGCCGATCTCGAAGAATGGACTGCGGCGATGCCCCAAAAGACGTTCATGCTTGTCGAGCTCGAGGAATATCAGAGGCTGCTCAGGCAGAAGCGCCTTCAGCATCAGCTTCATCAGATGCAGGACAATGACTTTGAGTGCTTTGATCTTGCAGATACGCCCCCCACAAAACGCGCAAGGATAGGCGATCTCGTTGCCGGCGTGCCCAATGCACCGACGATAGAAAAGGAAGCAATGGCGATTGTTATCAATCGCGAAGAGGTGGAAGAAAAGGAAGTGCCGATAGTGATTGCAACGCCGCTTTATATACCGCATTCAAAGACCCTGCCACGGGGCGACGACGTGAGCATGAAGCGCTGCAAGACCATCCTGCGTTCATACTATCTGATTCTTTCGGACAAGCCCCCCGTGATGTACCCAACGGGCGAGAGCTTCTGGGAGTTTTCAGACATTACCCCGCCCGTGCAGCCCCACGAGGACATGTTCTCGCTGCTGTACTACATGGCCACGATCAGCAGAGACAAACTGAAGGTGAAGCACGTGTGTGGGATGATTATGAATTTCTACAAGCGCGCATTGGACGTTGATCCCACCCTCTTACCGCGCATCCGCGCCACACACCTCCACTACGCAGGGTGTGCCATCCGCGACACATTCATCAACACGCTTAATGCGCAGCTGCAGATCATTTGCGGCAACTTTAAGAAGAACTATGACAACCTGCCCTGCCATGTCTGTGAAAGCATCTTTTACACTGTGGATGAACTTGAAAAAGTGAACAACAACAATGATGGCAGTAACAAGGATGAATAACGGAAATCAATAAAAAGACATTCATTGCAATGAAAGCTAAGTCGTTTGGGATTCTGAACGACAAAAAATCCCAAACGACGTAGTCTCAAAAAAAATGACCCTTTATTCCTAAAGCTTGTTCGGGCGACTGACCAACCTCTCCAAATCTCCTCGCAAGACACGCGATCCAAATTCGCCGACGGTGTAGTTGGTGCCATATAGGGTGTTGTATTCTCTAACGACGGGGCCAAGATCGCACACGTTGACTCTCTTCACCAGGGCCTCATAATGACGATAGATATCCATGCATACATCGCTTGTCAAGCCCGACATGTTTCTTTCTGTGTCTGTTGAATTTATCGCTTTCTTTTGCAATGAAAGCTAAGTCGTTGGGAAATTTTGATAAAATTTCCCAACGACTTAGTCTCAAAAAAAATCTCCCCTTTTTTTGTTGTTGTCTCTCAGCGAAGATGGGCGTGGACTATTACGCATGCAAGCAATGTCAAGAGGTGTACACGACATCAGGACCGAGTTGGCCCTGTGAAAAGTGCAACGACGATATCTATTGCGAAAACTGCGTCACTTACGGAGAGAGTCACTTCAAACTAAGCAATGGGAAAAGTGTGCTGCTGTGCATGGATTGCTTCCCCCAAGACAGCATCAAGAAGGTGGAATACGTGGACAATCCCCATTACAAAGAAAAAGTGCAAGAGCTGCATGCCTTCTTTGGAATCAAAAAGGACGAAGATGGAGAAGAAGAGGAGGAGGAAGAAGAAGAAAAAGAAAAAAGCGACGATGCCCCTCCTGCAAAGAAGCAAAAGGTCGATCATGACGACGATGGCGACAACGATAAAGACGAGTAATACTAGGGAACAAGCCAAGAAAAAAAAAGATTTAAAGAATACAATTAAACTATTGACCATAGAAGTCAATTATCCTCTGACAAAGCTTGGGGAGCACAAGGTCCAAATCATTGCCAAGTGTGGCTTTGTTGTAATTCCAAAGGGTAAATCCGATGCCAGCATGAGCGTCCTTTCCGTTGAATATGCAAACATACACGTGAATTATTCTGGGTTTAGTGTATTCCTGTGTAAAATCTACATATGGAATTCTTCTGCCAGTGACATCTTGCACGTATCGTCGAATTTGGTCTTTGTAAGACAAGTCGCCATTGTTGTCTTGCCTTTGCCACGTTGAAAAAGATGTCATATTGTTTATTGTCGTTCTGGTTGTTCCTTTAAATTTGAAAAAAAAGAAAGACCATCAAATGATGCAGCAGCAACAAGGCCGACGCCACCGTCCACCGCCGAATCAAACAAGACAAGCACGACAGCATGCCCAGACGCCGTGGTATCTGCACAAACAACTCTATCGAACAATGACCCCGTTGTTTATTGAAATCATTGATGAAAACACCAATCGTAATTACACGTTCATGCCCAGAAATGAAGAACAAAAACAACAGCAACACCAAGGTGACGAAGAAGAAGAAGAAGTCAGAGACAATGCAGATCCCTCTGGTGCAGAAAAGGTTCTCGTCTGCTGGATTAGCGCCGGAAACATCAAAAAGGGCGTCGCTCTGCCCGATCCACTGGTTGACCAGCAACCTTATCTGCTCTACAAGTTTTCAGAGTATGCGATAGACCGTGCCAATGCAAAGCCCATGCCGTTTTATTTCGAATCCGTCATCACCGGCCCGCCAAGATCCCGTGCCTTCAGACCTGACGTTGGAGAAATCATATTGGGATCATGACTCGCTTTTTTTTTACTTCAAAAAAAAATACAATCACATTCACAAACACACTCACGCACGCACACACAACACAAAAGGCATGGACACCAAAAAGGTCAAAAAATACATACGCAAAGCCGAGTCATGGAAGGAGCTGTTGAAGGTAACCATGCGACTGTATGAGTATTACCCGCGGCCGCCAGGGGATACGCTTACATCGGAGGAGGCTCAACGAAGAATCAACGAACATAGCGTCACCATATATCATCTCCGTGAAATTCTGCGATCGAGAAAGGATGCAGAGAGAGCACTGGCCAAAGCTGCCAAGCCTGAAGAGACTAAGAAAGAGGAAGACGAAGAAAAGCAATAAATCTCTCTCTCTCATTTCTTTATTCCTCTTAGTCCTTTTTTGTAGGGATATATAAAACTGAAAATAAACACATGCAATCCTAGGTGGAATACAGCGCAGGGTTGGCTGCCTGAACATACCTGATTGCCTTCTGGATGAGCAACTCCCACTCATCGCGAAAATCACCCAGACATTGCTCAAAGATGTTGATGATAATAGCAGTGACCATGGCAGCTTGGCTGACACCCACGTAGCTAATAAAATCATTCATTTTTTGGGCTATCCTATCGCCAAGCTGGGGACTAAACTGACACCATTTGGCAAGAGTTTCCAACGTGATCTCAAAGTGCCCATCAAACGCTTGTGCTTTAATCAACTTGTCGCACAATTGGCGCATCACCAGCTTCATCATTGTTGCATCGTCGTTATCATTATTCGCGACAGCGACCTGATGCACATTTTGAACACCACCACAGATCTCTTTCAGCTTGTTGCTTCCGGGGTCGTCGTCGTCGTTGTCGAGCAATGGAGCTCCCTCGCTGAACTTTGCTTCCAACGCGTATCTCTCTTTCAGCGCAGCTTCATCAGGACGACTATCCATTCGACTTGAAAAAGGAGATGGTGCTGTGAAGTTGCCGCCAAACACACCCCCTCCATGCGGATGCATGCCCAACGCCGTCGTCATTGTTGTTGTTGTCGTCGTCTTCGACATGATTGGCGAAGCTTGGGCCATCACCAAGGGGTACGGGGCACTCGCTGCAGAGAATCCACCGCCTCCGAAAGGATTATTGGCAGACATCTGCAGGGACATGCCCTGGGTCGTGAATAGACCACACCTTGACGCACGTGCCATTCCTCCTCCTCCTCCTCCAAATCCCGCACCGCCGCCACCACCAAACACGGGCGGCTTTGCGCGTCGCTGATATTCTTCCACTGGTGTCCAAACGGAGTAATCCTCAGGCATCCTGTTATTGTTGTTGTTTTCAGCAGTGGTGGTGGGCACGTCAACTTGCATCTGGTTGGCTTCCAGTGTCTTGCGCCGCTCCTCCTCGTCTCTTCGCTCGACGGCAATGAATGCCGTCTGCGACGACAACACGTTGTACCGCGTGGAGATGGCCACCATGTTCTTCTTTACGATTGCATTTTCTGCATTCCCGCCGTCGTGGAGCGAATCTTCGCACTCTCGAATCAGTTTGCGGGCAGCGCAACGGTGAATCGTCAGTCCCCTCTCAAGCTCTGGAGGCGGCACCCCCATCATCAGCTGTGGCACAGGAACCGCCAATTTGTACTCCACGCACTGGAACGCCCTTGCAGCCGTGATACTGACCAACACGGGCGGGGTGTCCGCTGGGAACAGGGCATAGGCGATGCACGATGTGCCGTCAAAGATGGGCGGCATGATGCTCGGCACCGTTGCGACGCCGGTGCCATCATAGAATATCGACGACGAGGAGGTTTTCGGGTCAGCCTTGGCATCCACACTGCCGAACGAGCTGGCACTGTGAGGATGCAACGTCGGACGGGCAAGAAGCTTTTTCATGCAGTCGCTGCACAAGTCGTAATCGAGACACACCGTGCATTTCATGCGGACGCCCACGATCGGCTCCATCCGACAGCCGTCACAAATCGCAAGGTGCATAGCCAAAACGAGCGGAGCAGCTGCCGTGGCTGCAGCCTTTTCCACGTCAGTCATCCCTCCATCCTCAAATTGGGGCGGAGTGCCCGTCTTCCAAGTAATCACCACATCATCCAACGACTGTTGCATTGCATTCTTCAGCTGCGAAAGCACCTTGGCCGTGAGAATCTTCACCTCTCCCGCATCGTCCTCCTTGTCTCCGTCACGACGACCAATAACATGCTCTCCCGATTTACTCGTGAGAGCAAACTCGGATGTGCCCTTGCCTGCACGCGCGATCCCCGTGACGAGCGCATGGGAGACGTCGTTGCCAATCCCCAGCGCAAAGAGGCGGTTCTTTGCCGAGTACGACCGGACCATGGCACAGGTCTTCTCGACATCTGAAATCTGGCCGTCCGTGATGATAAAGACCTTGCGCGCACGGCACCCTGTGTTGAGAGGCATGGAAAACAAGGCTTGCAGCGGCTGCAGCAGCTCGGTGCCACCCATGTCCGCGTCCATCCGATCCACCCATGCATTTGCCATGTTCAAAGTGCTCTCGCAATAAAGCATGAAATATTGATCCTTCAGGAACTCAAATTTTGATCCGAACTTGACGACATTGAACCGGCACCCCACGGGGAGTGATTTCAGAAAGATCTTCACCGCATCCTTTGCCCTCATCATCTTGAGCCCGTTCATGTCTCCCATGGAGCCCGAGCAGTCCACCACAATCACATACTCGTTCTTCGCTGCGTCTTCTGCAGACAGGGGGTTCACGGCAGGCGTGAAGGCGAGCATGGCCGCAATCGTCTTTCCGTCCGGAGAATACTCTACCGACACTCGTGGGCGTTCGGTTTCTTGTTCTTCTCCTTCTCCCATTTGAATAGCAGCCGCTTTGGCAACGGCAACGGCAGCAGCAGCAGCAGTAGTGACATTGGGATCAGTGTACGAATACTTGGCCCAGAGCACAAAGTCATTGTCCAAGCACGCGGGTTGCATCATCTGGGCCCTGATCCGCAGCGGCGTCGGGTGTTCAATTCCAATGTGCGAATGCGACGGCGATGTTACGACGATTGGCTGGTACACTCCGGCCGGGAAGTCCCATTCCACATCCAACGTCAGGCGATAGGGCATGTTTTCACCCGTTGCAGCGTTGAACGGCGCCGCAGCAGGGACAGACGCCGGGACGAACGTGTGCACGTTACCACCAACATTCAGACCCGTGAAAGGATCCGGATTCTGATTTTCCGGTATCATCTGCCTCCATACCGACGACGACGACGACGATCCCGAAGAAACAACAGCTGGCTTGCCGCTGTATCGAGGAGCAACGCTGGTGGGGAGCACAAACTCGGCACCCAGAGCCACGGAGTACTTGAGCTCGCAGATGTACTTGATGGTAATGTCCACCTCGGTTTTTGCGGGCAGGTTGCCCACCTTGATCTGGAAAACATCCTCGGTCTCTGGCGTCTGCTGCTTCATGAGATAGGCGCCATCTCCTTTGCTGACCGCATCCTTGTAATCCTTCTCTGCAGCTTCCTTGTCCTTGACGATGCCAACCACGGTGCGGCCTTTCAAGCGCGCTTCGAACCCGACAATCGCAGCCGACGGATGGATGGGGAAAACGTAGCTGGCCTCCATCGTATCCGTGTCCGAAAAGTTGATGTAGTGCTGCTTGATCGTCACCTCGGCCACCAGATCCACGATCTTTGCTTTCACAGCCACTCCCGTGAGAACACATGTCTTCAGCATAGCGTTATCATTGGCGGCACAGAAGCCGCTCTCTTTGATGCGCATCGTTTTTTTTTGCACCCCCTTCTTTTTTTGAGGGGAGGGGGATTATTTTTTTTTTCGCCAAAACATACTCCAAAAAAATGCAACAACAACAGCAACCACTGCTGCAGAAAAAGAAGCATGCATCGAGGCACGGAGCTGCTGCTCCTACTGCATTAACTTCAGCGAAATCAAGATTGTCCCCACCAGTGTATGCAGACGAGACAGCGGCAGGAGTGGGGGTTGGAAATGACGATGACGACAATAATAATGATGACAGGCAACAACAACAGAAGGAAATGCATGATATCTACGAGGAAACGGCAACGACGATGTCTGCTGTCATCACCGCTCAGGGGGCAATGACTATCCCAACAATGTTTGCCCGTGGGCTGATTGGGGTATTTCGGATAATCCTCGGAGTTGTTGGGATTGTCATCTTTATCATGAACAAGAACGTTTGCACCGACATCTTCTTTATCAAGGTGTCACCGGGGGACACTGTTGGCAAGATTGACCAGCCGACGATTTCACGGAAGATAGGCTCGATCTGCTTGCTGTTGGAGACGTCGATAACAATGTGTTTACTGGGCGGCTTCATGTTGGGCATCCAGATGATTCATCCCCTGTTTGCCCTTTTCGTTGCGCAGCTCCAGGGTTACTGTGGCTTTCTCTATTACTTTCAACTGTGGGTGGAATGGTGCCTGAACATGATTGTCATCTTCCCCCTGGCTGGCGCGAACGACATCTACAACATTGTCCTGGCCTTGCTCATCATCACGGCCAACATTGCCCTGCTGTTCACCAACGACGTCATCAACACCATGCACTGGGTGTGCAACGACGTGGAAGACATCAAGATGGTGCAGAGGAATGACTATGTGCGGCAGCCCACACCACAAAAATGCCTGATCCCCTTGCAAGTGATGACAATTCTGCACTTTTTATTGTGGGTAGTCATCCTGACGTCCCTCATCAACTCGATGGCCGCCAACCGCTACAACACCAACAGCGGGTCCGACGCTGCCGTGTTTATCATCTTCTTCGTGGACGCGGCGTTTATTACGATGAAATGGATGCAGCTGCAACGGTTTTGGAAGTTTGGCAATTATCGCTTTTTCATAGCCGCCAGCGATGTCACCACATTTACAGGCACTGCCATTTTGATTGTTGTGTTTATCGTGCAGTCCTTTCACCATCATCACCACCATCTCCCTTCTTCTAAACCGGAGTAGAATGAGGCCCGGCCCCTAGGTGGTGCGTCACTGGGGTGTCTTTTTCGACTTGCGAGTGATCATCATTCCCATCCTCGCCCTCATGCACCACAGCTATCGTTGCAGGCGTAATGGGGACTGATGCATTCGTCGCCGCAGATGGCTGAAGCTGGCGCGTGGCAGTGGCAGTGCCGAATAATCTTGCATACATAAACCAAATCAAACTGTCAAGTACAAAGGCAATGTCCACGACAACGAATGAAATACATACAACGATACCATAATAATATAAACTTCGGGGTTGGTCGATACAATTCCAAACTAGATATGATAACACACTCATCTTTGGCGCCAACAACAATCTCCAGCTGCACTCCCGAGGAAGCAGCACCGTCTGGCATGGCGGCAAGGCTGTCATCAAGCCTGATTGATCCTGACATGTGGCAAACATCGTGTGACCAATCTGCAAACCGCCCGTGAGCGACCTTTCCTCATTCGGAGCTGCATGATAAGCCTCTTGGCCATGCTTCTTCCCCCACAGGATGCTATGACTAACAAATTCATGTTCGCCCGATGTCAAAGAAGTGCTATTCTCGCATTTGATTTTGCCCATGAATATGTGTGTAAACAGACTCTTATCGTTGTCGTTTTCAACAAGAACAATCACATTCGATCTAATCTCTTCGACATGACATAACTGCATGTGTTCATAATGTGTGCTCCCAGCAGAGTTTAGTTCTCTGCTGAATACCACAAAGATAGCCAGAACGAAAGATGATAATGCCAATATCATCCGTGGAGAGGAGGGGTGAATTGTTATGTATTTTTTTTAACTCTGAAAAAAATTTGATTTTTTTTCGCGTTGAGCAGTGCAAAAGGGGGCAAATGCAGCAGCAGCAAGCTCCCGCGGCTCTGGCAGCCCCCTTCAGCTACGACAACAAGACAATCGTATCTATCGTCGGCAAATTCGGATACGTGCACGAGAACTACAACATGGTGGATCTTAATTGCACGTTGTCATACAAGATCAACGTCGACGATCTTGCAGCAAAGCTGACAAAGAAGCGCAAACGCGATTCATCGGGCGCGGGGCATGGTCCGGGTTTGTTTACAAACATTATCGACAAGTATTCACGCAAGCCACCCAACGCTGATGGCGATGATGATGATGACGATGAGAAGGATGGAGATAAAGATGATGAAGAAGAAGGAAAAGAGGCCGATAATGGTGACGATGATAATGACGACGACGACGACGATGAAGATAGCCAAGCTGGCAGGGACGCCAAGGATTTTGAAGATGGGTTGACGCGGAGTGGCAAGCCGCGCAAACAGAGCGTAAAGTTCAAGCTCAAGACATTCTTCAAGTATCTACCGGCCATCCTGCCGCTGGCTGCGTATCATTTCACGCTGGTGCCGGGCACGACGGTTTTCCCACCGACGACGGAGATGCTCGTGTGTGTGAGGATCGTGCCGCCCACTGCGACGATCACGGTCCGACAGATGGCAATGAAATGCATGAAGCTCTGCCCCTATCTCAAGCGCGACAAAGGAGCAGTGGCTGAGATCGCGCGCATCTCGTCTGAAGTTGGGCGGACGACGGTGGGTAACGTGCCCGTGCAGACCGAAAAGGATTTCATGAGCCTGCGCAGCCAGACTCTGCGCATCAAGACGCTGCAACTTTTCAAGGACACGCTGAAGGATCCCGCCTACTATGCACTATTCGGACTCTTCCCCGACGCCAGGCTGAACGAGATGAGCGAGCAAGAGCGGATACAGCTGCTGCAGGACTTGCACAACTGCAACATCCTTCCTCTGTTATTCAGCACAAAGAACCAGCCCATGTCCCTCCGCCGTCTTTTCCACACCAGCACTTTCCGCATGCCCGCGCTGCATCGGTGGCTCAAGCAAAGCGGCGTGGCATACGAGGGCCGCCATGCGCCGCCGCCTCCAGTGCCAGACAACATCGGCTTGCTCCTGCCGGGGGAGGCGATGACGGCCAGCGATCTGTGGGTATTCTGGTACGACAACATGACTGCGAACGGAAGATACGACTGGGACATGGCGTTCGTCTCAAAGGAGCTGCAGCAGGTGACGACAGAAGAAGAGAGGATGGCGGCGTGGCAATATCTTATCAAGAACGAGCATGTCCTGCGCATCAGCGAGTCCGTCGTGTCGCCGCGGATCCCGCTGAAGATGATGAGCATCATCGCGCGGGCTCTCACCGTCAAGCCGCACGTGCACGCGACCCTTTACGAGGGCGATTTCATATCCAGCTTGAAGACGATCGCGGCAACGCTGGGTGACAATTTCCCCGAAAGCATTGCCGAGCGGCTGGTCTTCACTCCCACCGTGGTGAATAGTCGCGCATGCAACGCCGCGAGCGGATGGCCGACGGTGAACTTCTCGGGCATCGATGAGTGTCGCGCCGAAGTTGTCGCCCGTCTCAACACAACCGCGCGCCTGATCGCCGTCGACAACATGCACCAGTTCTCCCTCGAGTCCGCGCTGGAGCTGTTCAAGATGATCTTCGAGTCGGAGCGCGTGAGAGTGAAGAAGGAGACAACCTATTTATTCATCACGGGCCAGCGCATCGGCACGGCCGTCGTCTGCGGTTACGAGACGGCGAACGAAAAACGACACTTGCCGCTTTGCTGGCAGCACTTTCTCGGGTCCACCAAGCTCACCGTGCCCATTGTCACCTCCATGTTCATCCCGTCGGACACGGAGCTGCAGGACTCGTTCAAGAAGGTTGTGACGTTCTCCGACGGAATAGGGAAAACACTAGAGATCTTTGGCATGCCGCTTTACGACCCAGACGAGACGCGCATGCAAAATAAGCTGGCGCCTCTCACGGCCGCCGAAGTCAAGCAGATCATCGACAAGATCAAGGCCGTCCGCCGGACATGGACGCTGTCATCCACAACAACAAAGAATAACAACAACAACAACAATGCCTCCTCCTCGGCAGCAGCAGCAGCCCCAGCCCCAGCTTCAAAGGTTGACAAGATGCCTCTTATTCTTTTCGACTCGTCACGCGTTCTCAACCAAATCGCCCGGTATGAACGCGCAACCAAATCCGAGCTGTTCCCTCGATCAGAAAACATCAGCGTGTTTGAATCACAGATGACAGAGCTGCGACAGGACATGATGGTCATTCAGCAGGATGGCGGGCAGGCTGAGATCGACCAGATATTCACCGAGACTGCGTTCGGCTCGCTGGGGTCTGTTTCGCACATCGACCTCGGATTCACGCCGCATGCACTCGTGTTTTATCGCCTGTACGGAGATCCCCCAACAACGAGACGCCAATGGTCAAAGGAGCCACTGCAAGGCTTCACACCCATGCCCGTCTCCATGCAGCGGTTTGGAAAGGCGGACGTTGTCATCTTGGTTGTGACGAATACCAGATTCATCACTGCCAGCGCGCTGACTGCCGCCATGGACCTTGCCAACAAGAAGGTGCTGATGCTCATGCCAAAAACGATGGAGAAGCATGCGCCTTACATTCTTACTTTGCAACCAAACCCAAACCTCGTTGACTTTGTCTTGGAGCATGGGCCCATAAAATAAAATAAAAAAAATTTCACTTCTTCCTCCTCCTCCCTCCCACTCCCTGCTAACAATGTACTAAAATAAAAAAATTGTCCCTTGGTAAAAATAGGTCCTAGTTTGCCCTATAAAAATATCCCAGGGAATAAGGGCGAGTTTGCCCGATAAATAGTTCCGAGTTTGCCCGATGAAAAAATCCCAAGTGAAAATAGTTCCATGTCTGCCCGATAAAAAAAGGTGATCTTTTTCCTACGGGCCATAATCTGGAAAAACGATGATTTTTTCGAAAAAAGTGGGGCCATCTTTAGGCCAGCAAAAAGCAAAATCCTCATAAAGAGAATCGCTGCAGCTAGATGGAGAGTAAGCCGATTTTAGGTCTGAGTAGCTCAAAAGAAA
>Ga0210388_10000156_pt1 | contig 70569 bp, 67 predicted proteins | sample IncBWC19OmetaG_FD_155485 | JGI IMG/M metagenome (GOLD analysis project Ga0210388, IMG submission 155485) | Forest soil microbial communities from Barre Woods Harvard Forest LTER site, Petersham, Massachusetts, United States - Inc-BW-C-19-O ... | reverse complement strand
CCCTTCAATTAAACGAGGCGGGGTGCGAGATCCCGACGGCCGCGAAAGACCTCCCATAAACCCCGCAACGCCCGCCTCGATCACCCCCATCATAGCAGATCGAGGCACCCGAGACTTACGACCCATACGCTGTGCTCTCTCTGTTGGGAGACGCTGTTCGACGGCCTTCGCGCAACAACTACAGCCGGTGGCTATGGGTCCCGGCGTTCGCCGGGACGACGTGTGAACTCGGAACTTCCATGGAACTTAACGAGCAGCGCGGCGTTCCTCCGTCAGACAATTTCGAGAACCGGGAGCTTTTGATGTCGAGTACCAATGGCGAAATCGGAATCAAGGATCTGACGGATAAAGCGACCTATGACCGCCTGGAAAAGGATGTGACCGCCGTGAAGAACGATATCTCCGCTCTGACCGACCAGATCACCGACGTGCTCAACAGTTTTGCCGGCACCGCGAAGAAGCAGGCGCGCCGCGGCTACAAGCAGGCCCGCGCCAATGTCGATGCGGCGGTCGACGACATGTCGGAGCGCGGCGGCGCGATGATGGACGCGGCGCAGGACGCCGCGCATTCGATCGAGGAGACGCTGGAAGACGTGATCGTGCAGCGTCCGCTGGCGACCGTCGGGCTCGCGATCGGCCTCGGCTTCCTGATCGGCGCGACGTGGCGCAGGTAGATTTGGCGCAGGTAGGTTTGGCGCTGGTAGATTTGGCGAAGCCAGGTTGACGAAGATAGTCCGCGGCGCGACGGCTTGATTCGAACGGCGGCGCAAGCGCCGCCGCCCGCGTGTTTTTCCGAGGTCATTTCGAGCGAGGCCAATTTCGATGTTTCAGCGCATGATCGACGACTTCAAGCAGTCGACCGGCTCCGCCCTGCAGCTGACATCGCTCGCGGCCGCGATGGCGTTCGCCCTGTTCATCACGTTTGCGTTTCTGTGCGCCGCAGCCTTCGTCTACGTGCTGCAGAATTACGGGCTGATCGAGGCGTGCCTCGCCGGCGCCGGCGTGTTCCTTGTGGCCGCCGTCATCGTCGGCATCTGCTACAGCGTACGCCGCAGCCAGATCAAGGCGCGCGCCCGGGAGACCGCGAAATCGGCCCTGCATAGCGCGTTCGCCGATCCCATGCTGGTTGCGACCGGCATCCAGCTGGTCCGCGCCATCGGCGTCAAGCGGCTGATCCCGATTCTCGCGGTCGGCGGCCTCGCCCTCGGATTGATGGCGAGCCGCAACCCCCGGCAGGACCAGGCGCCGGCGGAGTGAGATCTCGTAGCATCGTAGCCCGGATGGAGCGCAGCGAAATCCGGGAGTGAACGAGACACCGGCCCCGGATTTCGCTGCGCTCCATCCGGGCTACGAAATCTTCGGATTTGAATTTCAAACAGCCCCCCGCCGTCATTGCGAGCGCAGCGAAGCAATCCATCTTTCTTGCCGTACCATGGATTGCTTCGCTGCGCTCGCAATGACGGTGAGACATACGTTCGCGATCTCACCGCATCGGTAACCCTCGTCATTGCCGGGCTTCCGCCTTCGCCAGGGCTTCGGCGGACTAATACCGAAGACCCGCCGAAGCCTTGGCGAAGGCGGAAGCCCGGGCATGACGACCTATTATGTCAGGTCTTATGTCAGGTGACGCAGCGCCCCGCCTGCAGCCGCTTGGCGATGTCGGTCAGGACGCTGACCACGGGCTCGCAGGCCACCGGGCGGTCGTTGCCGGGTTTGGTCCATTCGGGCGCGCTGCGGCCGGCCTGGGCTACGGGGATGCGGACCAGCACGGAGGTGTCGGTGAGCCCGTCCAGGTGCAGCGAGATGGTTCGGGTCGGCCCGCCGGTCGACGCGACGACCGTGGCGCGGTCGGCCTTGGTCGCGCGGTTGATCGCAGGCGCGGTCGAGGTGGCCTGCAGGCGATGGAACACGCCGCCGGTGAGGTCGCGCCCGGCGGCCAGCGGAACCACGCCAAGCGTCAGCGCGACGGCGGACGCTGCGAAAATTGCCCTGGAGGTCTGCGACATGACGGTTGGTCCCTCGCCCCATGGCGATCAATAATAAGAACGGAACCGAACCCCCGAGGTTCAAGGAACCCGGCATCACTTAACCGTGTGCAAAAATTTTTTGGGAAGCCGGAACGACAGAGGGGGCCTCGGAGTCATCCCGGCAGCCGGTCATCCCCCCTGCCCCATAGACCGGCGACGTGGGGCGCGGTTGTGGTGATGCCAACCGCGCCCTGCTTTTTTTCCAGACAACTCAGAGCTCCGTCATGCCCGCCCTTGCGCCGGGCATACGTCTTGCCTTCGGTTACAAAGACGTGGATGGCCGGGACGAGCCCGGCCATGACGAAGAGCATGTAATGCTTGTAGCCCGGATGAAGCTGCGGGGTCACGCCGTCGGCGTGCGCCGGAGCGCAATCCAGGAGCGGAGCGAGACAATCCCGGATTTCACAAGCGCTTCATCCGGGCTACGCTGGGGCCAATCACATGCCAAAAAAATCCGGCGCGCCCTTCAGCGCGCCGGATTCGTTCGATTCGACCGACCCGATCTCACGCCACCCGTGGCGTCCGGTTGCGCGAGTTGCGCTGGAAGAACAGCGCCTGGCTCGCCACCGCGGAGACCATCGCGGGCTGGAACGGTTTTGAGATCAGGAATGCCGGCTCCGGGCGTTCGCCGGTCAGGAAGCGTTCGGGATAGGCGGTGATGAACACCACCGGCACCTCGAAGGTGCGCAGCAGTTCGTTGACGGCCTCGAGCCCCGAAGAGCCGTCGGCGAGCTGGATGTCGGCGAGGATCAGGCCGGGCTTCTTGTTTTTGGCGAGTGCGACCGCATCCGAATGGGTGCGGGCGACGCCGATGACGCGGTGGCCGAGGTTGCGCACCAGGCTTTCGAGGTCCATCGCGATGAAGGTCTCGTCCTCGATGATCAGCACGTCGGTGGCGATCTCGGCCGCCATCTCGCGGCCGGCGGCATCCGCCAGCCGGCGGGTTTCGCCGACATCGATGTCGAGGATGAAGGCCACTTCCTCTTCCGAAAATCCTTCCAGCGACAACAGCAGGAAAGCCTGACGCGGCAGCGGCGTGATGTTGGACAGCCGGCGCTCGGGGGGCATCGGCAGGGTCGCCACGTCGGCATCCTCGTTGAGCGCGACCGAATTCCAGATCTGGGTGAACAGGCGGAACAGGGCGGCGCGGGCCCCGTGCTGCTCATCGAGCAGGGAAGAGTCCTGCAGCAGCGCCTCGAGCATGGCGCCGACATAGGCATCGCCTGAAGCCTGGTTTCCCGTCAACGCACGGGCATAGCGCCGCAGCAACGGCAGATGTTCGGCAACGAGCTGTGATCGGGACATCCCCACTCCATCAATTTTGGGCCAAGCTGGCTTACTGGGGTGACCCGGTTCCCCCCTTGCGTGGCTGTATTACGCGCCTGGGCGCGGAAAGTTCCCTAAGCCTGCGGGAACTTCTGGCAGAGGAGCGAATTAGTTCCCCTTATAGGACTCTATTTGGCGATAATTCTTGAAGCTACAGGGACTTAACCCTCGGGGAAGCGTGGAACAGGTCATGAAAGAAGTAAAGTCTCAAGCCACCAAGAATACGGCGACGGGGAAGCAGGGCGGCCTCAATGCCGAGATTCAGTCGAGAATCGGCCACCAGCTGCGGGCGATGTATGACGACGTCGTGCGCCAGGGGGTACCTGACCGGTTCGCCGAACTGATCCGCAAGCTTGATGTTCCCAAGCCCAATGACCAATTGGGGGATGCGGGCGATCAAGCAATCAAAAATGACGGGAGAGATTAATGCCTCTCACGGATGCCCTACGCGACGATATCCTGGCCTCAGTACCCAGCCTGCGCGCCTTCGCGATCTCGCTCTCCGGTAACGGCGACCGCGCCGACGATCTGGTGCAGGAGACGCTGTTGCGCGCGCTTGCCAACATCGACTCGTTCCAGCCCGGCTCCAACCTGCCGGCGTGGCTGTTCACGATCCTGCGCAACCTGTTCCGCTCCGACTACCGCAAGCGGCGGCGCGAGGTCGAGGACGCCGACGGCAGCTATGCCAAGACGCTGAAGACCCAGCCGGCGCAGAGCGCGCATCTGGAGTTCGAGGAGTTTCGCGCGGCGCTGGACAAATTGCCGCAGGACCAGCGCGAGGCGCTGATCCTGGTCGGCGCCTCCGGCTTCTCCTATGAGGATGCCGCCGCGATCTGCGGCTGTGCGGTCGGCACCATCAAGAGCCGCGTCAACCGCGCGCGCTCCAAGCTCTCGGCGCTGCTCTATGTCGACGGCACCGAGGATTTCGGCCCCGACCAGACCGTGCGCGCCGTGATCGGTGGCAGCGGGTAGTAAGGTTGTCGTCCCGGCCTTGAGCCGGGGACCCATAACCACCGGCGGGAGTTGCCAGGCAAGCCGTCAAATACCGTGCGTAACCGAGAGGCCGCGGCGTATGATCCCGGCTCAAGGCCGGGACGACAGTTGAGCTACCGCCGCTTCTTCGGCGGCGCCGCGAATTGTTCGGTGCGGTCGCGCTCGGTCATGTCGATGACGGTCGCCATCGGGGCGGTGAGTTCGTAGACGTAGCTGACTTCGGTGAAATAGCGCTTTGAAACGCCGCCGAGCGCCTCGGGCGCGACGCGGTCGAGCAGGATCACGCCGAAATCGGAGTCCTCGCGGCGGGTCGCCGCACTGGTGTTGAATTCCTCCCAGCGGAAGTGAAACACCTTGTCGGGCTCCTCGCCCGTCACTTCCCATTGCGCCACGATGTGCGGATGTTTTCCGACCAGCGACAGCCCCTCGTCGGAATGCGAGGCCAGTTCGAAGAACAACAGCGACAGCGATTGCGCGGCCCGCGCGCTGACCGCGATGTCGGGACCGGAGACCGCGATCCGCTCGGCATGCGGGATGGCGCGGGCCTCGAACAGGCCTTTCAGTTCGACGCCCTGCCACTGGCTTTCGCTGAGCAACGAGACCACGTTCGACATCGCGTGGATGCGGCCGATCAGCAGCTCGCGGGCGACGTCGATGTTGGAGCCGTGGCGCAAGGTGCGGGTCACGATCGACTGGATCACGGCGAGGATGTTCTTGACCCGGTGATTGAGTTCGTCGATTACCGCCGTGAGCCGCCGCTCGAAACCGATCCTGACCTCGATCTCGCGGCTGAGCCGCAGATTGTTGTAGGCGACATAGCCGAACAGCCCGCAGACGATGCTGGTCAGCGCGAGCCCGATCGCCGCCACCACCGCGGCAGTCTGCTCGGCATGCCGCGCGGTGTTGATCTTGGCGTAATAAGCGAGCGGCCAGTCGCGGTTGCCGAACGTCACGTTGCGCAGCATCGAGGGGGGCGCGGCCTGCGACGAGATCGCGCGCGACGTGACGCCGCCCTGCTGGTCGGACACCAGTTCGCGATCGGCGTCGCGCGGGTCCTTCAGCGCCACCGAAAACAGCGAGAGGTCGTCATTGGCCAGCATCAGCGGCGCCAGTTCATAGGAGAAGGTGACGAAGCCGGCCGGCTCGCCGCCGTCCTCCTGCAGTACCGGCGCGGCCAGCACCAGCCCGACCGGCCCGTCCGGCCGCAGCAGCGGAAACGGATCGGAGGCCACCGGCCGGCCGCTGGCCATGGCCTGCGCCAGCATCGGCCCCAGGATGGGGTGACGATCGATGGCGCGGCCCGGGAGTTCCATGGTCACGGCGTCGCGGGGCTCGACGTCCATCACCATGTCGAGCGGCGCGCCGCGCGCCGCCGCATCCAGCGGCTTGTCATCGTAGTTGCGGATCACAGGATTGGGAAAGCCGGCGCCGGCGAGTTCGGCGCGCGCGGCGTCGAACTCGCTCGGCTTGAGGCGGGCGATCCAGGTCGCGACAACGAAATCGGTCTTGAAGGCATAGATCGACGACCGCAGCGGCTGCAGCATATCGGCCTTGATCACCGCGGGCGCGCGGAACAGGCCGGAGGCGACACGGGCCAGCAGCTCGCGCTCAGTCAGCCGGTCCTGGACCAGGCTCGCATGCACGTCGATCGCTCGCGCCAGGGCGATCCGGTCGACGGTCAATTCCTGATCGTGAACGCGATAGGCGGCGAGCCCGGAGAACAGGGCCCCGATCAGCGCGATGAAACCGATGATGAAACCGAGTCGAACCACTCGTTTTACTCGGGGAATGAGGAGCTGGCGAAGAATCGATCAAGCATCATGTGGGGGCGGCAACAAACCGAAGACAATAAGAGCCAACCGTTTTCGGATATTGGCGGAGCGATCATCGGTACGCAACTGCGGTTGGCGGGCAGAGAGCAAACAAGGTTGCCGGAGGTGTTGTCCTGGCAACGGCCGGGGGATGCTAATCATCGTGGGGGAATTTTGTTCCACAGGCGAGCTGCGAAAGTTTTTGCACCGGTTTGCTTGCCACAAGTGTTAATGCCACCTCGCCCCGCTTGCGGGGAGAGGTCGGATCGCATCGCAGATGCGATCCGGGTGAGGGGGACTCTCAGCGAGTCGAACTCGTTGAGAGAGCCCCTCACCCCAACCCTCTCCCCGCAAGAGCGGGGAGAGGGAGAAGTCGATCAGCCCGCCTTCGCCGCAGCCTGCGGCGTCAGCCCGCCCTTGGCTTCGATGAAGCCGATGATGCGCTCCAGGCCCTCGCTCTTGCGCAGATTCGTCATCACGAAAGGCCGTTCGCCGCGCATCCGCCTTGCGTCGGTGTCCATCTTCTCCAGCGACGCCCCGACATGCGGGGCGAGGTCGATCTTGTTGATCACCAGGAGGTCGGAGCGGGTGATGCCGGGGCCGCCCTTGGAGGGGATCTTGTCGCCGGCGGCGACGTCGATGACGTAGATGGTGAGATCGGCGAGTTCCGGCGAGAAGGTGGCGGCGAGGTTGTCGCCGCCGGATTCGATCAGCACCAGGTCGAGGCCGGGGAATTTCGCGCGCATGTCGGCCACCGCGGCGAGATTCATCGAGGCGTCCTCGCGGATCGCGGTGTGCGGGCAGCCGCCGGTCTCGACGCCGGCGATGCGATCCGGCGTCAGCGAGCCCGAGCGCACCAGGAACTCGGCGTCCCATTTGGTGTAGATGTCGTTGGTGATGGCGGCGATGTCGTAGCGATCGCGCATCGCCTTGCAGAGCAGGTCCATCAGCGCGGTTTTTCCCGAGCCGACGGGACCGCCGATGCCGATGCGAAGCGGGCCATGAGGGTTAGGCATGTCGGATGCTCTCTCCACGTCGTCCCGGCGAAGGCCGGGACCCATAACCACAAACGGATGTAATGAAGGAAGGTATCTGCCGCCCTACCCTAACGATGGGCCGCGGTGTATGGGTCCCGGCCTTCGCCGGGACGACGGGTTGGGAAATCCTCATGACCGGAACAGCCTGGTATATTGCGTCTCATGACGCAGGCCGGCGAGGTCGGCGCGGAAGGTGGCGCTGCCGAGATCGTCAAGCGAGGCGTTGAGCGCGCGTTGCGCGGTGGCGGCGACGACGGGCTCAAGCGCCGCCAGCACGCGCTGGCTGTCGGTTTGGCCGAGCGGAATCAGCCGGGCGCCGGCGGAGATCCAGTTCGATACCAGCGCATGCAGAAATGCGTGCATGGTGGGGGCAAGCGGGATCGCATGCGCGGCGCTGACGATCCCGACGGCGACGGGATAGACGATCGCGCCATCGCATGCCGCAATCAGCGGCCCGAGACGATCGCAATTCCACGCCGCGCGCGCGATGTCGATGAAGGCGCGGCCCTGCGAGGTGGTTTCGAGCGCCCGCTCCCGCGAGGGCACGAAGGCTGCGGCCAGTTCGGTGATCTCGCGCAGCGCCGACTTGTCGCCCGCCGCCGCGCCGCGGTGGGTTGCCGCCAGAAACACACCGTCGCAAAATCCGCTGCCGCAGGACAACATCGCCGCGAGCCAGTCGTACAGCGAGGTGGCGTCGGCGATGTCGCCGGCCTCCACCGCCCATTCGATGCCGCTTGAATAGGAGAACGCGCCGACCGGGAAAGCCGGCGACAGCCAGGTCATCAGCCGGTACAGCGCGGCGGCTTCGGTCTGGTCCAGACCGCCGGGATCATCGATCGGCGGCGGCTTACTTGTAATCATGAGCATGGGAATCGCCGTGATGATGCTCGTGCTCGCAATGCTCGTCATGGTGATGATGATCATGATCATGGTCGTGGCCATGATCACCGTGATCGTGCCCGGCGTGGGCATGCGCCTCCGCATGCGAATGGGCCCCGCCATGTGCATGCGCCTCGGCATGCGCATGGGCTGCGCCGGCATAGGCACCGCCTTCGGGATCGAACGGCGCCTCGATCTCGATCACCCGCGCGCCCAATCCCTTCACCATCGCCTCGATGACGTGGTCGCGCCGGATCCGCAGCCCTTTCGGCATGATCTGGGTCGGCAGATGGCGGTTGCCGAGATGCCAGGCGACCCGGATCAGATGATGCGGGTCGGCGCCCCTGATCTCGAGCAGCGGCTCGGGGGCTGAGACCACCTCGACCAGCCTTCCGTCCTCGAGCACCAGCGCGTCGCCGCCGCGCAGCGCCACCGCGTTTTCCAGGTCGAGCAGGAACTCCAGCCCGCGCGTGCCCGTCATCGCCATCCGCCGCCGGTGGCGGTCGTCGAAATCGAGCACGACGGTGTCGGCCGCAGGCTCATTCCAGCGATGCTGTCCCTGGACTCGCGTGGCGCGGATCATGCGGAATTCTCTTTTTGACGCGTTTTCTTCACGCGAACCGGTTCCCACTTCGCTTGAAAACGCTTTAAAACTTCTCGACCTTACCGTCGCTGATGATCTCGATCACGGTCGGCGCCGTCTTCATCTGCGAGGAATACTCCCGCCACACCTTCATATGCGGCGCCTTGCTATGTGCGGTAAGGTCATCGCGGGTCTCCCAGCGCTCCACCACCACATAGCGGTTGGGGTCGTTCACACTGACATGACCTTCATAGGAGATGCAGCCTTTCTCCTTGAGGGTTTCGGCGATACAGGCTTTGTGCCCCTTGATGAAGTCGTCCTTGTTTTCCGGCTTCATCGGTGTGGTGGCGACGACATAGATCATGGGTGCTCTCCCTGGCTTTTCTTGACTAGCGGACGACGACGCTTTCGGGCGTGATGACTTCGATCTTCGGCGGCGCCGTGATGCATTTCACGACGACGCGGCCGAAGGTCTTCATGTGTTCGGCGCCACGGTGCGGCACCAGCGCTTCGGCATTTTCCCACTGCTCGACGAACACCATCTTGGAGTGGTCGGTGACACTTTCATGCAGATCATAGGCAATATTGCCGGGTTCCTTGCGGGTTTCATTGATGCAGGCGGTGGCCGCTGCAATGAATTCGGCGCGCGTTTCAGGTTTTATGGTCAGCGTGGCGACGACATAGATCAAGAGATCCTCCCGGGCTTTTGTTAGGGCTGGCATGCCCGGGAGAAGCTTAGAACATGAAATAGCGCTGCGCCATGGGCAGCACCTCGGCGGGCGCGCAGGTCAGCAGTTCGCCGTCGGCGCGGACCTCATAGGTTTCGGGATCGACCTCGATTTTCGGCGTGGCGTCGTTGTGGATCATGCTCTTTTTCGAGATGCGGGAGCGGGTGTTTTCGACTGCGTAGAGCTTTTTGTCGATGCCGAGCTTTTTGCCGAGGCCTAAGGCCACCGCCGCTTTCGAGGAAAACACCACCGAAGACGCCGTCAGCGACTTGCCGAAGGCGGCGAACATCGGCTGGTAATGCACCGGCTGCGGCGTTGGAATCGAGGCGTTGGGGTCGCCCATCGGAGCGGCCACGATCGAGCCGCCCTTGATGATGCATTCCGGCTTGACGCCGAAAAAGGCCGGCGACCACAGCACGAGATCGGCGAGTTTGCCCTTCTCCACCGAGCCGATCAGTTTCGAGACGCCATGGGCGATCGCGGGGTTGATGGTGTATTTGGCGATATAGCGCTTGACGCGGAAATTGTCGTTGTTGCCCTTGTCCTGCGGTAGCGACCCGCGCTGTTTCTTCATCTTGTCGGCGGTCTGCCAGGTGCGGATGATGACCTCGCCGAGCCGGCCCATGGCCTGCGAGTCCGACGACATCATCGAGAGCGCACCGAGGTCGTGCAGGATGTCTTCGGCGGCGATGGTTTCTTTCCGGATGCGGCTTTCGGCAAACGCCAGATCCTCGGCGATCGAGGGATCGAGATGATGGCACACCATCAGCATGTCCAGATGCTCGTCGATGGTGTTGCGGGTGAAGGGGCGGGTCGGATTGGTCGAGGACGGCAGCACGTTCTTCAGGCCGGCGATCTTGATGATGTCGGGCGCATGGCCGCCGCCGGCGCCTTCGGTGTGGAAGGCATGGATGGTGCGGCCCTTGAACGCCTTCACGGTGTCCTCGACAAAGCCGCTTTCGTTCAGCGTATCCGAGTGGATCATCACCTGGATGTCGTAGTCGTCGGCCACCGAAAGACAATTGTCGATCGCCGCCGGCGTGGTGCCCCAGTCCTCGTGCAGCTTCAAGGCGCAGGCGCCGGCCTTGATCATCTCGACCAGTGCCGCCGGGCGCGAGGCGTTGCCCTTGCCGGAAATGCCGAGATTGACCGGAAAGGCGTCGAACGACTGGATCATCCGCGCCATGTGCCAGGGCCCGGGCGTGCAGGTCGTCGCATAGGTGCCGTGCGAGGGCCCGGTGCCGCCGCCCAGCATCGAGGTAACGCCGCTCATCAGCGCGTGCTCGATCTGCTGCGGGCAGATGAAATGGATGTGGCTGTCGAACCCGCCGGCGGTGAGGATTTTGCCCTCTCCTGCGATCACGTCGGTGCCGGGACCGATGATGATCGTGACCCCGGGCTGGATGTCGGGATTGCCCGCTTTGCCGAAGGCGCTGATATATCCTTCCTTGATGGCGACGTCGGCCTTGACGATGCCCCAGTGGTCGACGATCAGCGCATTGGTGATGACGGTATCGGCCGCGCCCTGCTTGTTGGTGACTTGCGACTGCCCCATGCCGTCGCGGATCACCTTGCCGCCGCCGAATTTCACCTCCTCGCCATAGACGGTGAAATCCTTCTCCACCTCGATGATGAGATCGGTGTCGGCAAGCCGCACCCGGTCGCCGGTGGTGGGGCCGAACATGTCGGCATAGACGGAACGCTTTATTTTGACGGACATGGGGCCCACTCCGAGGTCGTCATCCTGAGGTGCTCGCCCTCTCGGGCGAGCCTCGAAGGATGGTTGAGATGATGCATGTAGCCCATCCTTCGAGGCGCGCCCAAGAGGGCGCGCACCTCAGGATGACGGCGGTGGATGTGGCTGGCGATGGCAGATTCACGCCTCACAGCTTCCCCATCACGTCGCCGCGAAAGCCGTAGACGGTGCGTTTGCCCGCGAGCGCCACCAGATGCACGTCGCGGGTCTGGCCGGGCTCGAAGCGGACGGCGGTGCCGGCGGCGATGTCGAGCCGCATCCCGCGGGCGCGTCTGCGCTCGAACTTCAGCGCCGGGTTGGTCTCGAAGAAATGGTAGTGCGAGCCGACCTGGATCGGCCGGTCGCCGGTGTTGGCGACCGACAGCGTCACCGTCTTGCGGCCGGCATTGAGTTCGATCTCGCCGTCCTGGATGAAGAGTTCACCGGGGATCATCTTTATCACCTCATAACGCTATACGGCCGTCATGGCCGGGCTTGTCCCGGCCATCCACGTCTTCCTTCGACCACCGAAAAAGACGTGGATGCCCGGCACAGGGCCGGGCATGACGAAATCGAACGGCGGCGCGCTTTTCATCTGATCGGTTCATGCACGGTGACGAGTTTTGTGCCATCCGGAAACGTCGCCTCCACCTGGATGTCGTGAATCATCTCGGCGATTCCCGGCATGCATTGCGCGCGGGTCACCACCTGGGCGCCGGCCTGCATCAGCTCGGCGACGGTGCGGCCGTCGCGCGCGCCCTCGACGATGAAATCGGAAATGATCGCGATGGCCTCGGGATGGTTGAGCTTGACGCCGCGCTCCAGCCGGCGGCGCGCCACCATGGCCGCCATCGAGATCAAGAGCTTGTCCTTTTCGCGGGGAGACAGATTCATGCGTGCACTCGAAATGTTTGACCTGATCTAATTCAGCCAGAGCCGCGGCAGCGCCGAGCCGGAGGCACGGCCGATCACCGCCATCATGTCGGCGCGCAGCTTCCCCGCATCTTGGGCACAGAAGCGCGCCATTGCAAACCCATTCCACGAGGAGATGCCGACCTCGCCGGCGAATGATGCCGTGACCTCGCGAATCCGCTCCACCAGCGCCTCGTCGCCGGGCACCATCAATGCGGTGCCGATCGCCGCACCGCCGTTTGCGACCGCGGGTCTTGCCAGCTTTTCGCCGATGTCGCCGTCGAGCCGGATGTTTTCGGCGAATACCAGCCGGCCGCCGCGGGAGAGCCGCCAGCGGTCGACGAATTCGCCTGAGAGCATACGCTCCCCCATCGCGGCGCGGCCGAACACCACGATTTCGCAGAGCAGCAGCGAGGCGCTTTCCGCAAGTTCAATATCGATCCTGCGCTCGACCCGCGCCCGGTCGAACAGGATGGTCTCCTGCGGCAACCAGGCGAGGTGCGAAGAGGCCTCGGCCTTCAGCGCAATATTGAGCCGCGCGGCCGGCCCCGCGGCACGGTAGACCTTTTCCGCCGCTGCCGTCGTCACCGCAAGCCGCGATCCCTCGCCGGCCGAAATCTCGATGTCGAAACGATCGCCGCCGGCAATCCCGCCCGCGGTGTTGACGAACACCGCCGACAGGCCCTCCGCTTCGGGTGAAGGAAAGCGGACCCGCAGCGAGCCGGATTCATGAAGATGCCCGCGCCGGGTGACGCCTTCGATCCGATGCACGTCGAAGCTCACCGCCCCCCTCGCCCGGTTGGCCGCGAAAATCGCGGAAGCAGTGCTGGTGGTATCGGTCGGCATCCCGCTCCCAACCCCTTCGTGAAAGGCCGCGCGACCGGCGCCGGTCGCCTGATCATGCCGTTATAGCGCCATCTGGCGGCTGATTTCAGCCGGATCCATCGCGCTGCGGTCGCAGGCATATTTCACCGCGCCGCGGTCCATCACCGCGAAACTGTCGCCGAGCTCGCAGGCAAAGTCGAGATATTGCTCGACCAGCACGATCGCGATGTTGCCGAGGCTGCGCAGGTACAAGATGGCGCGGCCGATGTCCTTGATGATCGAGGGCTGGATGCCTTCGGTCGGCTCGTCGAGCAGCAGCAGTTTCGGCCGCATCACCAGCGCGCGCCCGATCGCGAGCTGCTGCTGCTGGCCGCCGGAGAGATCGCCGCCGCGGCGGCCGAGCATGCTTTGCAGTACCGGAAACAGCGAGAACACGTCATCGGGGATGTAGCGGTCGTCGCGCTTGAGCGGCCCGAAACCGGTCTTGAGGTTTTCCTCGACCGTCAGCAGCGGAAAAATCTCGCGGCCCTGCGGCACGAAGCCGATGCCCTTGCGCGCGCGTTCATAGGGCCGCAAGCTGGTGATGTCGGCGCCGTCGAAGGTGATCGCGCCCGAGGCGATCGGATACTGGCCGACCATCGCGCGCAGCAGCGAGGTCTTGCCGACGCCGTTGCGCCCGAGCACGCAGGTCACCTTGCCCGGCTCGGCCGAGATCGAGACGCCGCGCAGCGCCTGCGCCGCGCCGTAGAAGAGGCTGATGTTGTCGACTTTTAGCATCGGCGACCTCCGGTCGCGCGAATGGCGAATAGCGAATAGCGAATGGTTGGAATTGTAACACCCATAATTCTCTGGACCCTGCTTCTATTCGCTATTCGCCTACCGCCCCAGATACACTTCGATCACACGCTCGTTCGACGAGACCTGGTCGATCGTGCCTTCGGCGAGCACCGTGCCTTCATGCAGGCAGGTCACCTTGACGCCGAGTTCACGGACGAAGGTCATGTCGTGTTCGACCACCATCACGGTCTTGTCCTTGTTGATTTCCTTCAAGAGTTCGGCGGTCTGGTGGGTTTCGACATCCGTCATCCCCGCCACCGGCTCGTCGACCAGCAACAGCTTCGGATCCTGCGCCAGCAGCATGCCGATCTCCAGCCACTGCTTCTGGCCATGCGACAGGCTGCCCGCCAGCCGGTTGCGGGCATCCTTGAGGCGAATGGTTTCCAGCACACGCTCGATGCGCTCGGTTTCGGGTTTGCTTTCGCGCCAGAACAGCGTGCCCTTGACGCTGTGATCGACATTGAGCGCCAATAGCAGATTGTCCTCGATGGTCTGGCTCTCGAACACCGTCGGCTTCTGGAATTTGCGGCCGATCCCCAGTTCGGCAATTCTGGTCTCGTCGAGCCGCGTCAAATCGGTGACGCCGTCGAACAGCACCTCGCCCTGGTCCGGCTTGGTCTTGCCGGTGATGATGTCCATCATCGTGGTCTTGCCGGCGCCGTTGGGGCCGATGATGGCGCGCATCTCGCCGGGCGCCAGGGTCAGCGACAGGTTGTTGATGGCGTGGAAGCCGTCGAACGAGACATGCACGCCGTCGAGATAGAGCAGCGCGGAGGTCTTCCTTTGGTCCATGACGTTCATGCGTTCATTCCGCCATGTTCGGTTCGCTGACGCCGTCTTCGCGGGCGGCGCTGGCCTTGTCCTCGGCAAGAGCCGTGCGCTGCGCCTTCCACGGCTCCCACCAGGCATTGAAGGTGCCGACGATCCCCCTCGGCAGCAATAGCGTGACCAGGATGAACAGCGCGCCCAGCATGAACAGCCAGTACGGCGCCAGCACGCCCGAGGTGAAGAAGGTTTTGGCGTAATTGACCACGACGGCGCCGAGCGCAGCTCCAATCAGCGTACCGCGGCCGCCGACCGCGACCCAGATCACCGCTTCGATCGAATTGCCTGGCGCGAATTCGGATGGGTTGATGATGCCGACCTGCGGCACGTAGAGCGCACCGGCAACGCCGGCCATGCAGGCCGACAGCGTAAACACGAACAGCTTGTAGGATTCGACGCGGTAGCCGAGAAATCGCGTGCGGGATTCGGCGTCGCGCACCGCAATCAGGACCTTGCCGAGTTTCGAGGTCACGACCGCCCGGCAGATCAGGAAGGCGATGATCAGCGCAAGGCAACTCAGCAGGAACAGCGCCGCCCGGGTGCCGTCGGCCTGGACGTTGAAGCCCAGGATATCCTTGAAGTCGGTCAGGCCGTTATTGCCGCCGAAGCCGAAATCGTTGCGGAAGAAACCGAGCAGCAGCGCATAGGTCATCGCTTGCGTGATGATCGAGAGATAGACGCCGGTAACGCGGGAGCGAAATGCCAGCCAGCCGAAGCAGAAGGCCAACAGGCCCGGCACCAGCACGACCATCAGCGCCGCGAACCAGAACATGTCGAAACCGTTCCAGTACCAGGGCAGTTTCGGATAGTTCAGGAACACCATGAAATCGGGCAGGATCGGATTGCCGTAGACGCCGCGGCTGCCAATCTGACGCATCAGGTACATGCCCATGGCATAGCCGCCGAGCGCGAAGAAGGCGCCATGGCCGAGCGAGAGAATGCCGCAATAGCCCCAGATCAGGTCGATCGCGAGCGCCAGGATGGCGTAGCAGACATATTTGCCCCACAGCGCCACCAGATAGGTCGGCACCTGCAGGAAGAAGCCGGCCGGCAGCAGCAGGTTGGACAGCGGGATCAGCACGCCGAGGCTTGCCACCACGATCAGGAATAAGGTCGCGCTGCGATCCAGCGAACGCGTGAGCACGTGCGGCATCATGCTTCCACCGCCCGCCCCTTGAGCGCGAACAGGCCGCGCGGGCGTTTCTGAATGAACAGGATGATCAGCACCAGGATGGCGATCTTGCCGAGCACGGCGCCGGCCACCGGCTCGAGGAACTTATTGGCGATGCCGAGCGTGAATGCACCGACCAGCGTGCCCCAGAGATTCCCGACGCCGCCGAACACGACTACCATGAAGCTGTCGATGATGTAGCTCTGGCCGAGATTGGGACTGACATTGTCGATTTGCGACAGCGCCACGCCGGCAATGCCGGCGATGCCGGAGCCCAGCCCGAAGGTCAGCGCATCGACGCGCGAGGTCGCGATCCCCATCGAGGCCGCCATGCGGCGGTTCTGCGTCACCGCGCGCATCTCGAGACCGAGCGCCGTGAAGCGCAGCATCGCCAGCAGGATGACGAACACGGCAAGCGTGAAGACGAGGATCCACAGCCGGTTGTAGGTGATCGTGATCTGCCCGATCTGGAACGCGCCGCTCATCCAGGAGGGATTGCCGACCTCCTGGTTGGTGGGGCCGAACATGGTGCGCACCGCCTGCTGCAGCACCAGCGACAGCCCCCAGGTCGCCAGCAGCGTTTCCAGCGGGCGGCCGTAGAGAAATCGGATGATGCTGCGCTCGATCAGTACCCCGACCGCGCCGGCCACCAGGAAGGCCAGCGGCACCGCGAACAGCAGCGAATAGTCGAACAGCCCCGGAAAACTGGTGCGGATGGTCTGCTGCACCACGAAGGTGGTGTAGGCCCCGATCATCACCATCTCGCCATGGGCCATGTTGATGACGCCCATCACGCCGAAGGTGATGGCAAGCCCGATCGCCGCCAGCAACAGCACCGAGCCGAGTGACAGGCCGTACCAGGCATTCTGCACTATCGACCACAGCGCGAGGTTGCTCTGGATCGCCGCGGTGGCGCCGGCGGCGGCGCGCGCGATCGCCGGCGACTGCTCGCCGCTCAATCCGGTCAACAGCGCCAGGGCCTCCTGGTCGCCGCGCGCCTTGATGGTGTTGATGGCCTCGAGTTTCTCGGCGTCGGTGGCGTCTTCCTTGAACAACAGAATCGCGGCGCGGGCTTCCGAAAACGCCAGCTTGGCGGCCTTGTTGGTTTCCTTTGCCAACGCGGCGTCGATCGCCGGCAGCATGCTGTCATCATGGGTCTTGAACACCGATTGCGCGGCCTGGATGCGCACGGCCGGATCGGGCGACTGCAGGGTCAGGCTGCCGAGCGCGGCCTCGACATGGCGGCGCAGCTTGTTGTTGAGCCGCACCACCGAGGCGCTGTCGGGAATGCTGTCGACGGGCGCGCCGGTCAAGGCGTCGATGATCTTGCCGTCGGGCTGGGTGAGATAGACTTTCTTGCTGTCGGAATCGGCCGACAGGCGGCCGTCCTGCAGCGCGCTGACAATGCCATAGGCAAGCGGGTTGCCGCTGGTCGCGAGCGTATCGACCGCCTCCTCGGTGTCGGAAAACTCGTCGTTGGCGAATTTGCCGACCGCATCTTCGAACGGCCCGGCGAAGGCTGGCGACGCGAAGGCGATCAGGACGATCGAAAGCGCGAGCGCGCGAAGGCAGGCAAGGACGTTGGCAGGCACTGGCGACCCCGGCAGAAGTTGAAAGAAGGCGGCGACGTGCCGCCTTCTTCGTTCTCTTGAGTTAAGTCAGTCAAGGGATCAGGAGCCGGAACCCAGGCACTTCTTGGTCACCTTGTTGTAGTTGCCGCATTTCAGCGTCACCCAATCGGCCTCGAGATCCTTGGAGCCCTCGAGGTAATCCGACCAGGCGTCGCCGGGAACCAGCTTGGCCTTCTTCGGATCGTCAGGGGAGACGACGTTGAACTGGCCGTCGGCCCGGATTTCGCCGATGAAGACCGGCTTGGTGATGTGGTGGTTCGGAAGCATTTCCGAGATGCCTCCCGTGAGGTTGGCCTGCTTGATGCCCGGCAGCGCGTCGATCACCTTGTCAGGATCGAACGACTTGGCCTTTTCCACCGCCTTCACCCACATGTTGAAGCCGATATAGTGCGCTTCCATCGGATCGTTGGTGGTGCGCTTCGGATTCTTGGTGAAGTCGTGCCATTCCTTGATGAACTTCGCGTTGTCTGGGGTCTTGATCGATTCGAAGTAGTTCCAGGCGGCGAGATGGCCGAGCAGCGGCTTGGTGTCGAGGCCGGCGAGTTCTTCCTCACCGACCGAGAACGCGACCACCGGAATATCGGTCGCCTTGATGCCCTGGTTGCCGAGTTCCTTGTAGAAGGGAACGTTGGCGTCGCCGTTGATGGTGGAGACGACAGCGGTCTTCTTGCCGGTCGAGCCGAACTTCTTGATGTCGGCGACGATGGTTTGCCAGTCGGAATGACCGAACGGGGTGTAGTTGATCATGATGTCGTCGGCTGCGACGCCCTTGGCCTTCAGATAGGCTTCCAGGATCTTGTTGGTGGTGCGCGGATAGACGTAGTCGGTGCCCGCCAGCACCCAGCGCTTCACCTTTTCTTCCTTCATCAGGTAATCGACGGCCGGAATCGCCTGCTGGTTCGGAGCAGCGCCAGTGTAGAACACGTTGCGCTCGCTCTCCTCGCCCTCGTACTGGACGGGATAGAACAGGATCGAGTTCAGCTCCTTGAACACCGGCAGCACGGATTTGCGCGACACCGAGGTCCAGCAGCCGAACACCACGCTGACCTTGTCCTTGGTGATCAACTCACGGGCCTTTTCCGCAAACAGCGGCCAGTTCGACGCGGGATCGACGACCACCGCCTCGAGCTTCTTGCCGAGCACGCCGCCCTTCTTGTTCTGCTCGTCGATCAGCATCAACATCACGTCCTTCAGCGTGGTCTCGCTGATTGCCATGGTGCCGGAGAGCGAATGCAGGATGCCCACCTTGATGGTGTCATCAGCCGCTTTGGCCGAGGAGAACCCGGCCAGGCCCAGAACGAGGCCGGCGGTCGCCGCAAGCCAGCGACGGCGGCTCATAGGCGTCGCTATATCGTGAGTTCGTTGTGTAAGCATGAGGTGTCATCTCCCTGACGCAGGCGTTGAAACGCTGCGAAACGGCCCCACGGCCGCCTGCGTCAACGGAATCGCAAGAACCATGCCACGGGGTGGAGATAGTATAAGCGGATGGCTTCGTTGAGGAATTCTGCAATCTGCGGGAATCTGGCAGGCGCTCCTGCCCAATATTTGGACCGAAAAAATGTATACTTACGCGGCAATATGTTTATTTTATAGGCAAAAATGATGCATTGTCTAAATTTCTGGCAGAATATTTTTTGCGTTGCAATGTACGATTGATGCCGGATTGCATCGGAAAAACCGCCGTTTCCGGCGCTTTCTTAACCGCGCCGGCACTTGCCTGGCAATTCACCTTGAAAGCGCCGCCTTCGTGTTCCATATGTCTGGTGCGACCCAGGGAATCACCGGGTCATTGCGAGCCGCGTGTTCTGAGGCCGTCCAAACGGTTTCTGGCTTGCCTCATCAAGCTAACAAAACCGATGCCCCAAACACGCGGGTGTCTTGAGACACCCTCGCGCGCTCCTGGCGGACAATCTGCCGGGCGCCTGCCTTTTATAATGGAAAGAACCCACCTTTTGACCTCCTTTCAGGATTTCGGCCTTGCCGATCCCATCTCGCGTGCGCTCAAGGAAGAGAACTATCTGACGCCCACGCCCATCCAGGCTCAAACCATCCCCCTCGCACTCGCCGGCCGTGACGTCGTCGGCATCGCCCAGACCGGCACCGGCAAGACCGCGGCGTTCGCGCTGCCGATCCTGCACCGCATTCTGGAAAACCGGATCAGGCCGCAGCCCAAGGCCTGCCGCGTGCTGGTGCTCGCGCCGACCCGTGAATTGGCGGGCCAGATCCTCGACAGCTTCAACGCCTATGGCCGGCACATCCGGCTGACCTCGGCATTGGCAATCGGCGGCGTGCCGATGGGCCGCCAGGTCCGTTCCATCATGCAGGGCGTCGAAATCATGGTCGCCACCCCCGGCCGCCTGCTCGATCTCGTGCAAAGCAACGGGTTGAAACTCGGCCAGGTCGAGTTTCTCGTGCTCGACGAGGCCGACCGCATGCTCGACATGGGCTTCATCAACGACATCAGGAAGATCGTCGCCAAAACGCCGATCAAGCGGCAGACGCTGTTCTTCTCGGCGACAATGCCGAAAGACATCGCCGAACTCGCCGAGGCGATGCTGCGCGATCCGGCGCGCGTGGCGGTGACGCCTGCCGCCACGACGGTCGAGCGCATCACTCAGCGCATCCTCCAGGTCGATCATTCCGCCAAGCCCGCGCTGCTGGCGCAGTTGCTGAAGCAGGAGGAGGTCGGCCGCGCGCTGATCTTCACCCGCACCAAGCATGGCGCGGACAAGGTGGTGAAGGGCCTCGTCAAGGCCGGCATCGCCGCCGACGCCATCCACGGCAACAAGTCGCAGAACCATCGCGAGCGGGTGCTGGCGGCGTTCCGGTCGGGCCAGATCCGCACGCTGGTCGCCACCGACATCGCCGCCCGCGGCATCGACGTCGACGGCATCTCGCATGTGGTGAATTTCGATCTGCCCAATATCCCCGAGACCTACGTCCATCGCATCGGCCGCACCGCGCGCGCCGGCGCCGAGGGCGTTGCGATCTCGCTGGTCGCAGGCGCCGAGGAAATGGGCTATCTGCGCGACATCGAAAAGCTGATCCGCATCGCGCTGCCGCGCGAAGATCGCCGCACGCCGGGCCATCGCGAGGCAGCTCCCGCACCCACCCAGCACCGGGGCGCGCGTTCCGCGCCGCGCGCGCATGCTCGGGGCGCAAATGAAGGTGCTCCGGGGGCGAAAGGGCCTCGCCGACACCGCCGCGGCGGTGGTAATAATGCCGCTCCGCAAACCAACCGGCATGAGGCCACCCGGCATGAGCCGCACCGTCCGTCGTCCCCGCCCCATGGCAGCGGCAAGGCTGAAGCAATGCAGGGCGTCGCCTTTTTGCATCGCGAAAGCCGACCCAATACCAAACCCAACCGCACCCAACGCCCCCGCTAGAAGTCGATCGATCTGGAGATAACCATGGCCAAGGAAGAGCTGATCCAGTTCGAAGGACTGGTGACCGAAATCCTCCCCGACGCACGCTACCGCGTGCAACTCGATGCCGGGCACGAAATCGTCGCCTACACTGCGGGCAAGATGAAGAAGAACCGGATCAAGACGCTGGCAGGCGATCGGGTGACGATCGAGATGTCGCCCTATGACCTGGAAAAGGGCCGGCTGATCTTCCGGCACAAGGACGAGCGTCCGGGCACCGGCGGTGGGGCGCCGCGTGGTGCACCGCCGCGCGGCCAATTCCGCCGCCGCTAGACGGCCAAAGCCCCGGTTTTGATCGCTTCGCACCGGGGCAAGCCTTCGCTCGAAAATGCCGCGCTCGCGCTGCCGCCAAATCGCGCATGACAAAAACATGTCGGGGCACGGTAGCCGACAAAGGGTGCAGTCCGCGAAACATGCTGCGCCCAAAAAATCGCGCACGTCAGGATTGTTTTGGGCCCTACTTTGGAATAATATGAGGCCATCGATTTTCGGCCGGACGACATTAGCTATCCACCGGTACAGCCGGTTTAGACGCTGACGACCCTTCCAAAAATTCGATCTCACCAGCCCGTCGAAAGCGGGCTTCTACTATATCTATCTTGAGAAGGGACTATCCCGTGAGCATGGGAACCGTGAAGTGGTTTAACGCAACCAAGGGCTTCGGCTTCATTCAACCGGACGATGGTGGCAACGACGTGTTCGTGCACATCAGCGCCGTAGAGCGCGCCGGCCTTGGAACGCTGCGTGAAGGCCAGAAGATCAGCTACGAGATCGTAGCCGATCGTCGTTCTGGCAAGTCTTCGGCCGACAATCTGCGCGCCGCCGGCTAAGGCGAATTTCATCCGATCCGGCTCGCAAGGGCGGGGGCGCGAAGGGATTCCGACAAACAGGAAAGGCCGTGCTGATCGCGCGGCCTTTTTTCTGTCGGGTCTTTTTCTGTCAGGTCTTTTTTCTGTCTGCGACCGACCGCCAACCGGCAATCAGAGCAGCGGACAGTTGGTGCCCGTGGGGTTCTGGGCGGGCAGACTGTTATAGACCACGCAAGTGGCCTGACGCGGCCTGGTATAGGAGACGTCGCTTATCGTCACGCCGGCCGGCGCCATCACATAGCCGATGGTGGGGGTGTAGAGATAGCTCACCTCGCTGAAGATCAGATAGGTCTGCTTGATCAGAAGCGCCGTCGGCACCAGGCTGGTAACGGTGTCGCCCGCGTTGCGGCTCGACGACGTCAGCGTCGCCTGGGTGGCGCCGCTCGAAATGGTCGCAGCCTTGCTCCATTGAATCTTCGCGACGGCGTTCTTGTCGACATAGATCTCCGAGATGGTGCTCTTCACCGGCGTCTGCAGATACGGGGTGATGATGGCGATGCTCGCGGTAAAGACGTTTTGAATGTAGGTGTCGGTTATCTGCGCATAGGTTTGCGCCTGATCCGTCGCCGGCGCCTGACCCGTCAAATCGGACAGGGTCCTTGCGATGAAGGTTACCTTGCGGTCGACCGCCACGCCGGACGACATCTCGACGGTGCCGAAGAACATCACCAGCATGATTGGAACGATAAAGGCAAACTCGGTCGCGGCGATGCCCGACGAATCCCCGCGCAGGCGCGTCGCCGCAAGCCGCATCCGAAACAGAGCCCTGAACATCGATGTCGCTAGCATGGGTTCGGTCCTCTAGGGTTCGTTCTGGAACGCCACTGTTGCCGCCAGCAATTTCTGGTTGCCGCACAAATTCGAAATGTTGAAGCCGAAGCCGGTGACGTAGAGCTGCCATTGGTAGAACAACCTGACGACGACAATATCGCCGGGGTTGCCGGGGCTGTAATTGGTCGGCGGGACGAAGTTGCAGCTGTTGATCTGACTGTTGATGGTGATGTTGCTGAAGGCCGGATAGCTCTGCACGTCGATGTAGACGTTCGCACAATTGAACAGCACGCTGGCGAGACTGCCGGTTGGGCAGATGTACTGGGCCTTGAACTGCGCCTCGTTGTAGCCCGCGGTCTGTGCCTGCCCGGTCAGGATCATGCGCGACGAATTCTGCGCCACGGATTCAAGCGTCTGGTCGGCAAAGAAGAACAGCGCCGACTCGAGGATCGCAAACAACAGCGCGAAGAAGACCGGCGCGATCAGGGCGAATTCGACCACGGTCGAACCCCGGCGGTTGCGGCGGAACCGGCGCCACAATGGTCGCAGTGAGGCTTCGGAAGCGGTGGACGACGGCATCGTGGAACCCCCACAGGCGGCAGCTTTGATCTGCCCCGCGACAATTACTCCAAACTGATTGTTGAAGTGTTTCGGCAAATCCGGCCAAACCGACCCGACGCGTTAACCGCAGATTAATCTTGTTATGAACGCGACGCGCCAGGCGGACGATTCGCAAGTCGCGCGAAGGCTGGCTGGTTAGAGCGTTCCCGAGCGAAGTGGGTACCAGTTCGCGTGAAGAAAACGCGTCAAGACAAGAATCTGGAGCTTCGGTTCTGATTCAATCAGAACCGAAGCTCTAGTTGGATTTGCCCGCCGCGGAGGCGCTGCCGACGGCCTGGCCGCTGAGCGAACCGGCCTGATCCATCGCGGATTTGAAATAGGTCTCGCCGTCGCCAAGGGTGACCCGGCGCTGGCAGATCGGCATGCAGCTGTAGGATTCGCGGTCGATTCCGCGATACACCGTCACCAGCTGGTCGGTCGGGCCCTCGACCTGGATCACCCGGTCGACCAGGACCTCGCCGCCACGGTCCATGGCGATGAAATTGGTCGCGCCATAGCCCTTGCCGGTGACCACGATGATGCCGCCGGCCTGCAGGGTAACGTCGGCGATCAGCGGGTTGCCGACCACGATGGTGGCGACGCGACCGGGGAGTTTGACGAGCTTGGCCTGATCGACATTGACCGCGATGGTGTCAGTCGTCGTCGGCTCGGCGCCAGCCGCGAGCGGCCACAGCAGCGCCATCGCCAGCAAACCGAAAACCGCGCCGAGGCGCGTACGCAGGGAACACAACGACATACTCTACCCCGGGGCGTTGACGAGCCGGCAAAAGCGATACGCAGCGGAACCGGCGCCCGACAACCGCAAATCTGACTTCAATTCGTGAAAGAACCGCAAACTTCGACGCTACAATCCGCGGCGTCTGCGCATTATTGCCGGAATGGGTACGCCAGCTGCCCGGCGATCTCCGACGGCATCGCCGGTTCGTCCTTGCCGTAATTGTCCGGCAATTGGCCCTCCGGCATCCGGAAGGTCCCGAACATCATGTCCCAGACCGGAAAAGTGCCGGCAAAATTGGTGTTGCCGCCCTCTTCCAGCGAGGTGTGATGCCAACGGTGGAACACCGGCGTCGCCAGTACGTATTTGAACGGGCCCAGCGTCCAGCTCAGATTGGCGTGGACGAAGGCCGAGTGGAACGTCGTGAACGGCCCGACCCAGAGCATGACGTTCGGGGAGATTCCCGCCATCAACAGGATGACGTCGACCATGATGGTGCCGAGGAAAAGGTTGACGGGGTGGAAGCGCGCCGCGGAAATCCAGTCGAGGTCTTCCGAAGAATGATGGATGGCGTGATACTTCCAGAAGCCGCCGCCGTGAAACAGGCGGTGCAGCCAGTACAGAATGAAGTCCGACAGCACCAGGAACAACAATCCCTGCAGCCACAGCGGCAGCTGGGACAAGGGACCATGGCCGTTGTCGTAGAACGCGATCAGTTCGTCGGCATCGTGGATGTTGAAGACCACGCCGGCGCCGAGCACCAGGAGGCCGATCCGCAACACGCGCGCGAACAACGGCACGAAGAACCAGTAGCAGATGTCGGTGACCAGTTCGCGCTTGCGCCACCAGGGCGTGCCCGGATTGCAGGCCCAGAAATGGGTCAAGACCGAGAACACCAGCGCCAGCAGGATCGTGATCGGCACTACCTTGGCGATCGTTTGCCCGAGCATCTCGACGACTTCCAGCGGTAGATTGGGATTGGCCATGGGCGCCTCATGCGGTCAGCACCCCAAGGGGTATCCCTCCGCGCTTAAGGAGCGGTGAATCGCGGGGCGCTGCGGCAAGCTGCTCTCTATAATCGTTTGCAGGCCGCAACCGTAGCATCCACGCCGTCGAAACCCGGGCGTGAATTGTAACAAAACCCTTAATGCCAAATTTACTCTGCCCAAGAAGTGCCGGTTCTGCTCGCATTTGCGCGATCGAATTAACTGCCCTGAAATTTCCCGACCCTAGGGTGGAACCATGGTCACGGTGCTGAGAACGCCGGGGAGACCAAACGTTAGTTCGACCAGCCACGTGTACACATGGAGCTACCTATGAAAAACCTGATTGCGCGTTTCGTGAAGGATCAGTCCGGCGCCACCGCCATCGAATACGGCCTGATTGCCGCCGGCATTTCGCTGGCCATCATCGCCGTCGTCAACGGCCTCGGCACCAACCTGAACACCAAGTTCACCTCGATCAACACCTCGCTGAAGTAAGCAGGTCGCGACCGACGAAATCCAAAGGCCTCGGCGAAATCCGGGGCCTTTGTCTGTTTCTGCCGCACCGGAATGGCGTCCACATGCGTAAACCCGGCACCGTATTCGTACCGGCAACCAGAGCTTCGCCCGCGGCCGGCGGCGGGAGCACTGCTCCGACCGAACTGGTCTGCCTTGCGCTGGCGCTGGCGTTGATCGCGCTCGCCGCCCGGATCGTCAGCATCTGGTGAGCGCGCGTTCTCAGATTATTCACCATTCGCCGCTAGGCTGGGGCGATCGCTGCGACCTCGCCTTCAGTCCGAACAGCACAGATCCATGATCCTCGACCTCGCGCGCCTCCTGCTGTTTCCGGCCCTGATGGCGTTCGCCGCCGCGAGCGACCTCTTCACCATGACGATCTCCAACCGGGTGTCGCTGGCGCTCGTGGCCGGCTTCTTCGCGCTCGCGCTGATGAGCGGCATGGGCCTTTACGACATCCTCTCGCATCTGGGCGCCGGCGCCGCCGTGCTGGTGGTGGCCTTCGGCTGCTTCGCCATGGGCTGGGTCGGCGGCGGCGATGCCAAGGTGGCGGCTTCAGCGGCGCTCTGGTTCGGCTTTGCCCATCTGATGAACTATCTGCTCTATGCCTCGCTGTTCGGCGGCGCCCTGACGCTGCTGCTGCTGCAGTTCCGGCAATGGCCGCTGCCCTACCCGTTCGCCGGCCAGGCCTGGCTCGACAGACTGCACGCCAAGGAGAGCGGCATTCCCTACGGCATCGCGCTCGCGATCGGCGCGCTGATGATCTACCCGGAGACCGAATGGATCAAGGCGGTCGACCTTGCCCGCTTCGCGCTGCCCTGAGCGGCGCGCAGGCCCCTGAGTAAACCAGCCGTTAAGTTGATTTAGATACGCCTCATTAACCATGCTTTGACGAATAGCTGGTCAACTCCCAGCACGGCGGCGGAAGCGTCGCGGCGTTATGTGGAAAGTGAAGCGTATGAATCGCGCACGCATTGTCGTCCTGGCGATCGCTGTCGGAGCCGGCGGCGTTGCGCTGTATCTTGCGAGCGGACCGGACACCAGCAAGCCGGCCCCGACTGAGCCGGTTGCGCAGATGCAGACGGTGGACGTTCTCGTCGCCAAATCCGACATCGGCCTAGGCCAGACGGTGACGCCCGAAGACATGCTGTGGCAGACTTGGCCGGCGGCGACCGCGAGCAACACCTTCATCCGTCGCAACGAACGCCCGGACGCCACCACCCAGATCGCCGGCTCGATCGCCCGCTCGCCGTTCATCGCCGGCGAACCGATCCGCGAGCCGAAGCTGGTCAAGGCCAATGGTTCCGGCTTCATGGCGGCGATCCTGCCGACCGGCATGCGCGCGATCTCGACCGAAATTTCGCCGGAGACCGGCGCCGGCGGCTTCATCCTGCCCAACGACCGGGTCGACGTGATCCTGACCAAGCGCGACAAGAACGCCGAACGTCCGGGCGCGCCCGACGTCGTCAACTCCGAAATCATCCTGTCGAACGTTCGCGTGCTGGCGATCGACCAGGCGCCGAAGGAAAAGGACGGCCAGAATGCCGTGGTCGGCAAGACGGTCACGCTCGAACTGCGGCCCGAGCAGGCCGAGACGCTGTCGCGCGCGCGCCAGACCGGCACGCTGTCGCTGGCGCTGCGCAGCATCGCCGACATCAACATGGTCGAGAACAAGACCGACGATAGCGCCTCCCGACGGGGCGAGACCATCAGTGTGGTGCGCTACGGCATCTCAAGCTCGACGACGACGCAGAAGTGACCGAAAGGACGCTCGATATGAAATGCAGGGTAACCCAAACGGCGATGCGGACCTTCCTGGTCCGCGCCCTGTCGTTTTCGGCGGTCGCCGCGCTGACGCTCAATCCGGCGCTGACGCCGGTGGTGGCGAGCGATTACCATGCCGCGGCACCCGTCGTGGCCGACGGCCAGATCAACGCCCGCTTCCTTTCGCTCGGCGTCGGCAAATCCATCGTCATCGACCTGCCGCGCGACATCAAGGATGTGCTGGTCGCCGATCCCAAGATCGCCAACGCCGTGGTCCGCTCGGCGCAGCGCGCCTATATCATCGGCGCCGCGGTCGGCCAGACCAACATCGTGTTCTTCGATTCCGCGGGCCAGCAGATCGCGGCCTATGACATCGCCGTCAAGCGCGACCTCAACGGCGTGCGCGCCGCGCTGAAGGCGACCTTGCCGAACGCCGATATCCAGATCGACGGCCTCGGCGACGGCGTGATCCTGACCGGCACGGCGGCAAGCCCGATCGAGGCCCAGCAGGCCGGCGACCTCGCCGGAAGGCTGGCCGGTGGGCCCGACAAGGTGGTCAACTCGATCGTGGTCCGCGGCCGCGACCAGGTGATGCTGAAGGTCACCGTCGCCGAAGTCGCGCGCTCGATCATCAAGCAGATGGGTATCGACCTGTCCGGCAGCCTGAACTACGGCACCGCGGTGGTGAACTTCAACAATTCCAATCCCTTCACCGCCTACGGCCGCACGCTTGTGACCGGCAACGCCGCGACCGCGTCGTTCGGCTCGACCCCATCGGTCAGCGCGACCTTGCGCGCGATGGAAAGCGCAGGCGTGGTGCGGACGCTGGCCGAGCCGAACCTGACCGCGATTTCCGGCGAGTCCGCGACCTTCATCGCCGGCGGCGAGTTTCCGATCCCGGCCGGCTATTCCTGCGACCCGACCACGCATGTCTGCACCACCCAGATCAGCTACAAGAAATTCGGCATTTCGCTCAACTTCACTCCCGTCGTGCTGACCGAGGGCCGGATCTCGCTGCGGGTGATGACCGAAGTCTCCGAATTGTCGAACGATAACTCGATCACGCTGTCGCAAGCGATCACCGCCTCGACCGTGAACTCGGTGACCATTCCCTCGATCAAGACCCGCCGCGCCGAAACCACGCTGGAAATTCCCTCCGGCGGCGCGATGGCGATGGCGGGCCTGATCCAGGAACAGACCAAGCTGGCGGTCAATGGCTTGCCGGGGCTGGCGCAATTGCCGGTGCTGGGATCGCTGTTCCGCAGCCGCGACTACGTCAACAGCCAGACCGAACTGATGGTGCTGGTGACGCCCTACGTCGTGCGCGCGGTCGCGCAGAAGGATCTGTCGCGCCCGGATGACGGGTTTGCCGCGGCTTCCGATCCGCAGGCCGACCTGCTCGGCAGCATCAACCGCATCTATGGCGTTCCGGGCCGCGTCGAGCCGGAGCGGAATTATCGCGGCACCTACGGCTTTATCACGGACTGAGGCGGGGGACGAGGATACCACGATGACAACCAGAACACCCGCCGATCGCCATCGCGCCTTCCGCACCGCCGGAGCGCTGGTCGGCCTTGCCGTCGCGCTGGGGGCCTGCACCCATACCGGTGACGAGGTGGCCATAAGCTATCCCGACGATTACCGTCTGCGTCATCCGATCGCGATCCAGGAGGCCAACGCCTCCATCGTGGTCTTCATCGGCCATGCCCGCGGCGGCCTTTCCGCTTCGCAGCGCGCCGACGTGATGGGATTGGGACAGACCTGGCTCCATGAAGCAACCGGCGCGATCACCGCCGACGTGCCGGTCGACACGCCGAACGCGCGCGCCGCGGCCGATTCGTTCCGGGAAATCCAGGCAGTGCTCGCATCCGCCGGCGTGCCGGCGCGCGGCGTCGTCCTGCACCAGTATCGGCCCGAAGATCCGCGCCAGTTGCCGGCGATCCGGCTGAGCTACCCGAAAATCTCGGCGGTAGCCGGTCCCTGCGGCATCTGGCCGGAGGATCTCGGACCCTCGGTCAAGAACAAGAACTACTACGAGAACAAGTCGTATTACAATTTCGGCTGCGCCTACCAGCGCAACATGGCGGCGATGGTCGACAATCCGTCGGACCTGGTGCAACCGCGGCCCGAGACTGCGCCCTATACGACGCGGCGCTCGGAAGCCTTCGAGAAATATCGTAAGGGCACCCCGACCGCGACCGTCTATCCCGAAGGCGAGAAGGCCAAACTCAGCGATACCGGCAAATGATCAGCTACGCCCGTCAAAATCCCGAAGCCCAGCCGGAGGCGACATCCCCGCCGGCCGAGGATCATATTGCGCCGGCACCGCGGGTGTCGGTGCAGGCCTTTTGCGAGACCGTGGAAACCGCGGCCGCCGTGCAAGCGGCGGGCGAAGACCGCCGCCTCGGCAAGGCCCATCTCAAGATCCAGATGGGCGGCATGGCCGCCGCCATCGAGGCCTATCGCACGGCTCCGACGCCGAACGTGATCATCCTGGAAACCGAAGGCCGCAACGACATCCTGACCGGCCTCGATCAACTCGCCACCGTCTGCGACGCCGGAACCCGGGTCGTCGTGATCGGCCGCGTCAACGACGTCGGGCTCTACCGCGAACTGGTGCGCCGCGGCGTCAGCGACTATGTGCTGGCGCCCGTCAACGCGCTGGACGTGGTGCGCTCGATCTGCGGCCTGTTCTCGGCGCCGGAGGCCAAGGCGGTCGGCCGGATCATCGCCATCGTCGGCGCCAAGGGCGGCGTCGGCTCATCGACCATCGCGCACAACGTCGCCTGGGCGATCGCGCGCGACCTGGCGCTGGATTCGGTGGTCGCCGATCTCGACCTCGCCTTCGGCACCGCCGGGCTCGACTACAATCAGGATCCGCCGCAGGGCATCGCGGATGCGGTATTCTCGCCCGACCGCGTCGATACCGCCTTCGTCGACCGCCTGCTGTCGAAATGCACCGACCATCTTAGCCTGCTGGCGGCGCCGGCGACGCTGGACCGAGTCTACGATTTCGGCGCCGACGCTTTCGACTCGATCTTCGACACGCTTCGCACCACGATGCCATGCATCGTGCTCGACGTTCCCCATATATGGTCGGGCTGGACCAAGCGGGCCTTGATCGGCGCCGACGATATCCTGATCGTGGCGGCGCCGGACCTCGCCAGCCTGCGCAACACCAAGAATATCTACGACCTCCTGAAGGCATCGCGGCCCAACGACCGGGCGCCGCTGTATTGTCTCAACCAGGTCGGCGTGCCGAAGCGCCCCGAGATCAACGCGGCTGAATTCGCCAAGGCCATCGAAAGCCAGCCGATCGCCTCCATCCCGTTCGAGCCGCAAATGTTCGGCGCGGCGGCCAACAACGGCCAGATGATCGCGGAAGTCTCCGCCAAGCATCGCACCACCGAGATGTTCCTGCAGATCGCGCAACGGCTGACAGGCCGGGGCGAGACCAAAAAGCCGAGGGGTTCGTTCCTGTCGCCCCTGATCGAAAAGCTGCGGGCAAAGTAGCCGCCCGCGTGGAGTATCGTCGTGTTTGGTAAGCGTAGCGGACCCGAAAGCGAGACCCGGCCGGCAAGGCCCGGCGGCGGCGCGCTGGAGCCAGCTCCCGCGCCCGCCGCTCCGCGCAGCGCGCCGGCCGCGCCGACCGTGGCTTCGCCGCCGCTGGCGCCGGCGAGGGCGGCGGCGCCTCAGCCTGCGATGGAAGCCCGGCGCTCGGACACCTATTACCAGGTCAAGGCGACCATCTTCGGCGCCCTGATCGAGGCCATCGATCTCGCCCAGCTCGCCAAACTCGACGGCGAGTCGGCGCGCGAGGAAATCCGCGACATCGTCAACGAGATCATCGCGATCAAGAACATCGTGATGTCGATCGCCGAGCAGGAAGAACTGCTCGACGACATCTGCAACGACGTGCTCGGATACGGCCCACTGGAGCCGCTGTTGTCGCGCGACGACATCTCCGACATCATGGTCAACGGCGCCGGCACCGTGTTCATCGAAGTTTCGGGCCGCATCCAGCGCACCGGCATCCGTTTCCGCGACAATCAGCAGCTGTTGAACATCTGTCAGCGCATCGTCAGCCAGGTCGGCCGGCGGGTCGACGAATCCTCGCCGATCTGCGACGCCCGCCTCGCCGACGGCTCGCGCGTCAACGCCATCGTGCCGCCGCTGGCGCTCGACGGCCCGGCGCTCACCATCCGCAAGTTCAAGAAGGACAAGCTGACGCTCGACCAGTTGGTCAAGTTCGGCGCGATCTCCGCGGAAGGCGCCGAGATCCTGCAGATCATCGGGCGCGTCCGCTGCAACGTGCTGATTTCCGGCGGCACGGGCTCCGGCAAGACCACGCTGCTGAACTGCCTGACGCAGTTCATCGACGACGAGGAACGCGTCATCACCTGCGAAGACGCCGCCGAGCTTCAGCTGCAGCAGCCGCACGTGGTGCGGCTGGAAACCCGGCCGCCCAATATCGAGGGCGAGGGCCAGATCACCATGCGCGAACTGGTCCGCAACTGCCTGCGTATGCGCCCTGAGCGCATCATCGTCGGCGAAGTCCGCGGGCCGGAGGCGTTCGACCTGCTGCAGGCCATGAATACCGGCCACGACGGCTCAATGGGAACGCTGCACGCCAACAATCCCCGCGAAGCCCTGTCGCGCTGCGAATCGATGATCACGATGGGCGGATTCTCGCTGCCGTCGCGGACCATTCGCGAGATGATCTGCGCCTCGATCGACGTCGTGATCCAGGCCGCGCGGCTGCGCGACGGCTCCCGCCGCATCACCCACATCACCGAGGTGATGGGAATGGAAGGCGACACCATCATCACCCAGGACCTGTTCCTCTACGACCTGCTCGGCGAGGACGCCAACGGACACATCATCGGCCGGCATCGCTCGACCGGCATCGGCCGGCCGCGGTTCTGGGATCGCGCAAGATATTACGGCGAAGAAAAACGGCTGGCCGCAGCACTCGACGCCGCCGAACACAAGGGTGAGGTCTAGGGGAGCCCGCCATGAAAATGCAATCACTCGCACTGGCGTTTCTCGCCGCCACCACCATCGGCGGCGTCGCATGGGTCTTCATCTATCCCTATTTGTCTGGAGAGAAAAAGGCCGAGAGCCGCCGTGCCTCGGTGGCGAAGCCGGAACCGGCCGCCCGCCAGGCCGACAAGACCCAGCGCTCGCGCCGCGAACAGGTCGAAACCTCGCTGAAGGATCTCGAGACGCGCCGCCAGAAGGAAAAGTCCATTCCGCTGAGCGTCCGCCTCACCCAGGCCGGTCTGCACTGGACGACGCAGAAGTTCTGGATCTTCTCCGGCGTCCTCGGCGTCGTCGTCTTTGCGGCCGCGACCATTCTCGGCGGCGGGCTGCTCGGGGCCGCGGGCCTTTCGTTCGGCGCCGGCTTCGGCCTGCCGCGCTGGGGCTTGAGCTTTCTCAAGAAACGCCGGGAACAGGCTTTCCTCAAGGCGCTGCCGGACGCCGTCGACGTCATCGTCCGCGGCATCAAGGCGGGCCTGCCGCTGTTCGAATCGATCAAGGTCGTCGCCGCCGACGCGCCGGAGCCGCTCAAGGGCGAGTTCCTCGCCATCATCGAAACCCAGGCGATCGGCATGCCGCTCGGCGACGCCTGCGCACGGCTGTTCGAACGGATGCCGGTGCCGGAGGCGAACTTCTTCGGCATCGTGATCGCGATCCAGCAAAAGAGCGGCGGCAACCTGTCGGAGGCGCTGGGCAACCTGTCCAAGGTGCTGCGCGACCGCAAGAAGATGGCCGAGAAGATCCAGGCGATGTCGATGGAGGCCAAGGCGTCGGCGGCCATCATCGGATCGTTGCCGCCGATCGTCATGCTGCTGGTCTACCTTTCGACCCCCGACTACATCTCGCTGCTGTGGACTCACCCGACCGGTCAATTGATGCTGGTCGGCTGCGTGATCTGGATGTCCATCGGCATTTTCGTGATGAAGAGAATGATCAACTTCGACTTCTGACGGTGCAGTAATGATTGATTTCCTGGTCGCCAAGCTCCACGACGCGCACTTCATGACGATGCTGTTCGCGGCCATCGCCGTGAGCGCGACGGCCTACACGCTGATCATGCCGCTGTTCGCCGGCGAAGGCCTGCAAAAGCGCATGAAGGCGGTGGCCAGCGAACGCGAGCGGATCCGGCAGCGCGAGCGCGAGCGCCTCAACAAGAGCGAGAAGGTGTCGCTGCGCCAGACGCCGAAGCAGCTGGTCTCCAGGGTGGTGGAGGATTTCAACCTCGGCAAATGGCTGGCCCAGGAAGCCGCGCGCGACAAGCTCGTGATGGCCGGCTATCGCGGCCAGGCGCCCTACGTCACCTTTCTGTTCTTCCGGCTGGTGACGCCGATCGTGCTGTTCGTCGCGGCGGTGCTGTATGTATTCGTGATCTCGCACATGGAAAAAACCGTTCCGGTCAAGATCGGCATGTGCCTCGGCGCCGCCTATCTCGGCCTGCAGGCGCCGATGCTGTTCCTCAAGAACGCGATCAAAAAGCGCCAGCTCTCGATCAAGCGCGCCTTTCCCGATGCGCTCGATCTGCTGCTGATCTGCATCGAATCCGGCATGTCGATCGAAATCGCGTTCCGCAAGGTCTCCACCGAGATCGTCACGCAGTCGATTGCGCTGTCGGAGGAATTCACGCTGACCACGGCGGAATTGTCCTACCTGCAGGATCGCAAGGTGGCCTATGAGAACCTCGCCAGGCGCACCGGGCTCGAGGGCGTCAAGTCGGTCTGCCTGGCGCTGCAGCAATCGGAACGTTACGGCACGCCGCTCGGCCAGAGCCTGCGCGTGATGGCGCAGGAAAACCGCGACATGCGCATGAACGAGGCCGAGAAGAAGGCCGCAGCCTTGCCGCCGAAGCTGACCGTGCCGATGATCCTGTTCTTCCTGCCGGTCTTGTTCGTCGTCATCCTGGGGCCGACCGGCATCAAGGTCGCCGCGATGCAGTAAGCGCTGCGGTTTAACTGCGGCAGGATGAGTTTGCTGATGCGCCGCATTTTACCAGTGTCACCGCCCGGCCTGGACCGGGCGACCCAGTATTCCAGAGCTGTTAGCGGAAATCGCCGCACGCGCGGCAACCACTTTGCGCAATGCGAGAGGTCTCGGCGTACTGGATCGCCCGGTCATCCCCGATCAAGTCGGGGACGGGCGCCGGGCGACGACATTGCTTTGATTTGACCGCGCCGTTCAGCGCGTTTCGCAGTTCAGTTCAATCCGGATGATTGAGGGTCGCCACCGGCATCGCCGCGTTGCCGGCGCGCGGGCCATCCTTGCGGTTCAGCATTTCTTTCAGATAGGCGACGTTCGCGGCCGCCTCGGCGGGCGGCAGATCCGCCTTGACGATGGTTTCAGCTTCGGCAAAGCGGCCTTGCAGGCCGATCACCAGGCCCAGATTCTGCCGCACCCGCGCATCGGCCTTGCCGCCGGCATAGGCGCGGCGGAGAATCTCTTCCGCCTTCGGCAGTTCCTTCGTTAGCACGTAGGACATGCCGAGATTGGACAGCACCGACGGTTCATCGGGGACGATTTTCAACGCGGTGTCGTAATAGCGGCGGGCCTCGTCATGCCGGCCCATCTGGTCGAGCACGGTGCCCTGCACCGACAGGATCCGCCAGTCGGGATTGGAGGGCGAATGGGCCTTGGTCAGGACGTCGAAGGCCTGCTGGAAATTGCCGTTGTCGGCGAGCGCCCGGCCAAAGCCGCCGAGCAACGCCTTGTCGCCGGGGTGGGCGATGGTGGCCTGTTCGAGCACCGCGACCGCCTGGGCGCGTTGCCCGCTGGCGCGAAGCGCCTGGCCATAGGCCAGCGCCGCATCGGGATCCTTTGGATTGGCACGGTAGCGTTCGCCGTAGACGTCCACCGCGCGCCGCGGATCGGCGTCGGGGCTGGGGCTCGCCTCGGACTTCGACGTGATCGATCCGGTGACGTCGGACATGGTCTCGCAACCGCCGAGGCCAGCGGCCAGGATCGCCGTCATGGCCACGGACGCAAGGAGCCGGGCGAGACTGCAGGGCTGACGCATGGCACTTGACTCACGATAGGCGAATGGAACCGAGCCGACCGCACCAGCAATAGGCTGTTAACCCTAACGACCGGTTAATGCGCGCGCGGGAGGGCCGGCCGCAGCCGCCGGCGGACCGTCATCGGTGACGGAGGGTTTCAATCGGGCCGTTCACGCCACCACGGGGTCTGGGCCCCCCGCCCGGTCAATATTCCGCGGCCAGACGCTTGCGGATCTCATCGATCCGCTTGTCGATCGCATCGAAGCGGGCGTGAATACTTCGGTCATGCAGGTAGAAGATATAACCGAGCGCCCCGAATCCGAAAATCCAGTGGTGAGTTTCAACGTAGCCGATGATCTGCTCGAACACATGGCCGACCGCAACGACAATGTCCCACAAGGCGTCCATCGCACTCCCCACTCAGAAAAAATGATTTTTGAAGTTGAACGACCGGCCCGAGGTTGAAGAACCGCCGTCGATGCACGAGATGCACGCGCCTCCGACCATTTTGTGATCGCCCCAGCCTATCACGATTTCCGAACACGGTGTAGTGCATGGGCAGCGACGGATTTGAACGGAAAGGAATGCCGTTGATGTCACGATATCTGTTCGGTCCGATCGCGATGACGATCCTGCTGTTGTCGGCTCCCGCAACGCTTGCTGCGCCGGTACGTGGCAAGCATCTGGCCCGTCATTGGCATGGCTATGGATTTTTGCCCGGCTATCGCTCGCCGGAGCGGATCGAACAGGAAGAGGCGCGACATCCGCAGCGGGTCTATTGGTATGGCGGCCCGGGCTTCTATCGCGGGCGCTGGAACGGCGGCGGTTTCGGTCCGTGCTGGACCCAGACCCCGATCGGCAATGTCTGGAATTGCGGCCGCTAGAGCATCTTCGAGCGGCCGCAAGCCGCATTCACTCGCAGACCGAGACGCGGCGTAACCGCCAGCCATAGCGCGTCATGACGCGCTGCCGGACCACATAGCAAGCGCCCTCGTCGCCGTAGTACGGGTAGTAACCGCCGTAATAGGGATAGTATCCACCGTAGTAGGCGTAGGGTAAGTAGCCCAGACCATAGCCCAGACCAAAGCCGGGCCCGAACCCGCCGCCGCGGAAGCCGCCGAAACCGTGGCCGCCGAACCCATGGCCGCCAAAACCGCCAAAGCCACCGTGGCCGCCGAAGCCGCCGCGGGCCTGCGCTGTCGTCCCGGTTGCGAGAGCGACCATGCAGAGTAAAGCGATGACGGCTAAACCGCGAGCCGCGAAATTGCGAAGAACCGTTCGGATAGGTGCCATGGGTTTCTCCCGCCTCTACGGCCTGTACGAACACAGGCAAGCATCATTACCAATAGCGTAAATTTGTGTCACGCTGACGGTCAAATCACCTCGGCGTCATTGTCGAGGCTACCGACCTGACTCCCCGCCCTCGTTTCGTTCCAGACTAGAGAACATCATGCCTTCCCCGTTCGAGACCGCTCCAGCCGTAACAGCCATTCCCATCACCTTCGCGACCAAGACGACCTGGGAGGCGATCTGCGATGGTTTGCCCGGCACGGCCCGGCAGTTCGCGCTGGCCAACGGATTTGCCGCCAGGCCGGGAGCGTGCCTGACGCTTCCCGCAGCCGACGGCAAGATCGCGCAAGTCCTGTTCGGCCTCGAGGAGGCAACCGCCAAATTCCGCGATCCGTTCAGGCCCGGTGTGCTACCCGGCCTGTTGCCGCCGGGTGTCTACCGTTTCGCCAATGCGCCGCATGATGCGCGGCTTGCCACGCTCGCCTTTGCGCTTGGTGCCTATCGCTTCGGCCGCTACCGGAAGAGCGATGCCCCCGAGGTCAAATTGGTGCCGCCCGACGGCATCGACGTCGCCGAAATCACGCGCATGGCCGAGGCCGCAACGCTGGCGCGCGACCTCATCAACACACCCTCGAACGACATGGGACCGGAAGAGCTGGCGCTCGCCGCGCAGCAGGTCGCGGAGCGGTTCGGCGCGCAGTTCGGCTGCATCGTCGGCGAGGACCTGGTGCGGCGGAATTTTCCGCTGATCCACGCGGTCGGGATGGCGTCGCCGCGTGCGCCGCGGCTGATCGATTTTTCATGGGGCGACCCCGGTCATCCCAGGGTCACGCTCGTCGGCAAGGGCGTCTGCTTCGATACCGGCGGGCTCGATTTAAAGCCGTCGGCCGGCATGCTGATCATGAAGAAGGACATGGGCGGTGCGGCCAATGTGCTGGCGCTGGCGCAGATGGTGATGGATGCGAAGCTCAAACTTCGCCTGCGCGTCCTGATCCCCGCGGTCGAGAACGCGGTTTCCGGCAACGCCTTCCGCCCGCTCGACATCTTCCCCTCGCGCAAGGGCCTCACGGTGGAGATCGGCAACACCGACGCCGAGGGACGGCTGATCCTGGCCGATGCGCTGGCGCTGGCAGCTGAGGAAAAGCCCGATCTCCTGATCGACATGGGCACGCTCACCGGCGCCGCGCGGGTCGCGCTGGGCCCGGATTTACCGCCCTTTTACACCGATGATGAGACACTGGCGCTCGATGTGGCGCGCTGCGCCCGAGAGGAGAACGATCCGGTGTGGCGATTGCCGCTGTGGCCGCCTTATGATGCGTGGCTCGATTCGAAGACAGCCAATGTCAATAACGCGCCGTCGGGCGCGTTTGCCGGCTCGATCACCTGCGCGCTGTTCCTGCAACGTTTTGTCGAGGGCGCCAAGAGCTGGCTGCATTTCGACATCTTTGGCTGGACGCCGACCACGAGGCCCGGCCGACCCGAGGGCGGCGAATGCCAGGCCGCGCGTGCGGTCTATAAGCTGCTGGGCGAACGCTATGGATGATCCACGCCTGACGCCGGCGCGGCCCGACCTTGCCGCGAATTATCTCGAAGGCAAGATCGCGGCGGCGCGCTTCGTCGAAGGTGAGGAATTCGAGATTGTCGATGCACTCGCACCGCTGCGCGAGGCTCCGTCGTCGGAGGCCATGCTGCTGACGCAGGCGCTGCGAGGCGAGCGCGTCACCATCTATGACCGCGACGGCGAAGGTTTTGCCTGGGGGCAATTGAACGGCGACGGCTATGTCGGCTGGCTGCCCGATCGCGCGCTGGCAAAGCCGGCCGATCAGCCGGCGCACAAGATCACCGCCGTCAGAACCTTTGCCTTTCCCGGTCCCTCGATCAAATTGCCGCCAGTGGAGACGCTAGTGATGGGATTATTGGTGACGGTGCAGCGCGAAGACGGGCCGTTCGCGGTGACGCGCGAGGGCTGGTACCTGCCGCGCGCCCATGTCGGCAGCCGCGACCGTTTCGAGCCGGATTTCGTCGCGGTCGCCGAACGCTTCGTCGGCACGCCCTATCTGTGGGGCGGCAAGAGCAGTTTTGGGATCGATTGCTCCGGCCTCGTGCAGGTCGCACTGAACGCCGCGGGCACCGGCTGCCCGCGCGACAGCGACATGCAAGAGGAGGGGCTCGGCCGTGAACTCGGCCCGGCAGGGGCGAACGAGCTGCAGCGGGGCGATCTCATCTTCTGGAAACGCCATGTCGCCATCGCCCGCGACGCGACGACAATCGTGCACGCCAACGCGCATCACATGGCGACCGTGATCGAGAATACGCGCGAGGTAATCGCGCGCATCAAGACGGCCGGCAGCGAGGTTACGTCGATCAAGCGATTGAAGTAATTTTGCGAGGCACCCTCTTCACCTCTCCCATCGGGAGAGGTGAGAATCGCTATTCCGCCACCGCGCCGCCGGGCGCGGCCTCGATCCGGAACGCGGCGGCAAACAGTGCGCGGGTGTAGTCGGTCTTCGGCGACTTGAACAATTCCGACGCCGGCCCCTCCTCCACCACCTTGCCCTCCCGCATCACGATCAAATGGCTCGCCAGCGAGGCGACCACGCGCAGATCGTGCGAGATGAACATGTAGGTCAGGTCGCGCTTGCGCTGCAGTTCGCGCAACAGGTCGACCATCTGCGCCTGGAACAGCATGTCGAGCGCGCTGGTCGGCTCGTCCAGCACGACGAAATTCGGCTCCAGCACCACCGCGCGCGCGATCGAGATGCGCTGGCGCTGGCCGCCGGAGAATTCATGCGGATAGCGGAATCGCGTCGCCGGATCCATGCCGACGTCGCGCAGCGCCTTGATCACCCGCGCCTCGCGCGTTTCCGCCGACAACGATTGCTGATGCACGCTCAATCCCTCGGCGACGATGTCGCCGACCGACATCCGTGGGCTCAGCGCGCCGAACGGATCCTGGAACACGATCTGCATGTCGCGGCGGAACGGCCGCATCTCCTTGAAGCGCAGACCCTGAATATCGTGGCCTAGAAACACGATCGGGCCATCGGAGGAGATCAGCCGCAACAGCGCGAGCCCCAGCGTGGTCTTGCCGGAGCCGGATTCACCGACCACCCCCAGCGTCTCGCCCTTGCGCACCGACAGCGTGACGCCGTCGACCGCCTTGATATGGCCGACGGTCGAGCGCAGCAGGCCACGCTTCACCGGAAACCAGACCTTGAGGTCGTCGGCGGACATCACGACAGGCGATTCCGGCCGCGGCGGCGCCGGATCGGGCTTTGGTTCGGCCGCGAGCAACGCCTTGGTGTAGGGATGCTTCGGCGCGGTAAACACCTGCTCGACCGGGCCCTGCTCGACGATCTTGCCGCCGTTCATGACGCAGACCACATCCGCAATGCGGCGCACGATGCCGAGGTCATGGGTGATGAACAGCAGGCTCATGCCGAGGCGGGCGCGAATTTCAGCCAGCAGCGCCAGGATCTGCGCCTGCACGGTGACGTCGAGCGCGGTGGTCGGTTCGTCCGCGATCAACAGATCCGGCTCGTTGGCGAGCGCCATCGCGATCATGACGCGCTGGCGCTGGCCGCCGGACAATTGATGCGGATAGCTCCTGAGCCGGGAAGCGGGATCGGGAATGCCGACCTGCGTCAGCAGTTCGAGCGTCCGCGCCCGCGCTTTGGTGCCGTTCATCGGACTGTGCAGCTGCAGGATTTCGACAATCTGCGATTCGATCGTGTGCAGCGGATTGAGCGAGGTCATCGGCTCCTGGAAGATGATCGAGATGTCGTTGCCGCGGATGCCGCGGATCTCGCGCTCCGACAGCCCGAGCAGTTCCTGGCCCTTGAAGCGGATGCTTCCCGAGGGGTGGGAGGCGGTCGGATAGGGCAACAGCTTCAGGATCGACAAGGCGCTGACGGATTTGCCGGAGCCGGATTCGCCAACCAGCGCCACGCAGTCGCCACGCTTGATCTCGTAGGAGATGTGATCGACCGCCATCGACATCCCGCTCGGCTGGTGAAACGCCACCGAGAGATCGCGGACTTCGAGCAAAGGCTGGTTGACGGCGTCCATCGGCGGCCTACCTGAATGTCTTGCGCGGATCGAAGGCGTCGCGCGCGGCCTCGCCGATGAAGATCAAAAGCGACAGCATGATCGCGACCGCGAAGAAGCCGGTGAAGCCGAGCCAGGGCGCCTGCACGTTGGCCTTGCCCTGCGACAGCAATTCGCCGAGCGAGGGCGAGCCGGGCGGCAGCCCGAAGCCCAGGAAGTCGAGCGCCGTCAGCGTCATTACCGAGTTCGACACGATGAACGGCAGGAACGTCATGGTCGCGACCATGGCGTTCGGCAGCAAGTGCCGAAACATGATCACCGCATTGGAGACGCCGAGCGCGCGCGCCGCCATGATGTATTCGAAATTGCGACCGCGCAGGAATTCCGCGCGCACCAGACCCACCAGCGATACCCAGGAGAACAGCAGCAGGATGCCGAGCAGGATGAAGAAGCCGGGCGGCAGCACCGAGGAAATAATCAGCAGCAGGTACAGATAGGGTATCGAGGTCCAGATCTCGATGAAGCGCTGGAAGCCAAGATCGAGCCAGCCGCCGAAATAGCCCTGCACGCCGCCGGCGGCGATGCCGATGATCGAGGAGAAGAAGGTCAATGCGAGACCAAACAGCACCGATATCCGGAAGCCGTAGATCAGGCGCGCGACCACGTCGCGGCCCTGGTCGTCGGTGCCGAGCCAGTTGTATTCGAGATCGCGGCAGCTGTTGAGGTGCTTCTTCACCACCACGTCCCGGCATTCCGCTTCGGTCAGCATCCAGGTCGGCTTCGACGGCGCCGGCGTCGGCAGATCGAGATTGTGGGTGTCGTAGGAATAGCGGATCAGCGGCCAGACGATGCTGCCTCCCTTGTCCCTGATCAGCTTCTGCAAGTACGGATCGCGGTAGTCGGCGGCGGTCTCGAAGTCGCCGCCGAAGGTGGTCTCGGAATAGGTGACAAACGCCGGAAAATACAGATGGCCGTCGAACTTGATCAGGAACGGGCGGTCGTTGGCGATCAGTTCGGCGAACAGCGAGACGAAGAACAGGATCAGGAAAATCCAGAACGACCAGTAGCCGCGGCGGTTCGACTTGAAATTCTGCCAGCGGCGGCGGTTGAGCGGCGACGGTTCGAAGCGGTGGCGGGTGATCGGCACGGTTTCGCCGAACGGCGACTGAACGGTGGCCTCGATCGGCGGCGGCGGCGGCGCAGTGATCGTCATCAGACCTCTCGCGCCTCGAAATCGATCCTGGGATCGATCCACATGTAGGTGAGGTCGGAGATCAGGTTCACCACGAGGCCGATTAGCGAATAGATGAACAGCGTCCCGAACACGACCGGATAGTCGCGGTTCAGGACGCTCTCGAAGCCGAGCAGGCCAAGCCCGTCCAGCGAGAAGATGGTCTCGATCAACAGCGAACCCGAAAAGAAGGCGTGGATGAACGCGCCGGGAAAACCGGCGATCACGATCAACATGGCGTTGCGGAACACGTGATTGTAGAGCACCTGCCGTTCGCTGCAGCCCTTGGCGCGCGCGGTCATCACATATTGCTTGCGGATCTCGTCGAGGAACGAGTTCTTGGTCAGCAGCGTGGTGGTGGCGAAGGCCCCCAGCGCCATCGAGATCAGCGGCAGCGTGATGTGCCAGAAATAATCAAGGATTTTCCAGTACCAGGGAAATTGCGACCAGCCTTCCGAGGTCAGCCCGCGCAGCGGAAAGATGTTCAGGAACGATCCGCCGGCGAACAGGATGATCAGAAGGATCGCAAACAGAAAGCCCGGGATCGCAAAGCCCACGATGATCACCCCCGAGGTCCAGGTATCGAACTCCGAGCCGTCCATGACAGCCTTGCGGATGCCAAGCGGGATCGAGATCAAATAGCTCAACAGCGTCATCCAGATCCCGAGCGACATCGAGACCGGCAGCTTCTCCTTGATCAGCTGCAGCACGCTGACATCGCGGAAATAGCTCTTGCCGAAATCGAAGCGCACGAAATTCCATACCATCAGCAGAAATCGTTCCGGCGCCGGCTTGTCGAAGCCGAATTGCTTTTCCAGGCTCTTGATGAAATCCGGGTCCAGCCCTTGCGCGCCGCGATACTTCGAGTTCGTGGCGCCGGAGGAGATGCCGACCGGGCCGCGTCGCCCGAAATCGCCGCTGCCGCCTGAAATCCGCGAGGTGCCGCCGGTGTCGGCGCCCGATAGCTGCGCGATCACGCGCTCCACCGGGCCGCCCGGCGCGAACTGCACCACGACGAAGGATATGAACAGGATGCCCAACAAAGTCGGGAACATCAGCAGGAGCCGGCGGGCGATGTAGGCGCTCATGAATTATTTCGCCTGCTCGGCCCGGGCGACCTTGGCAGGATCGGTCCACCAGTTCTCCGGCGCGCCGACGCCCTGGCCGTAATGCGGCAGCTTGTCCGGATGCCCGAACACATCCCAATAGGCGACCGGATGCGTGGCGCGATACCACTGCGGCACCCAGTAGCGCCCGGCGCGGAACACCCGGTCGAAGGCGCGGCACGCGACCGTGAGATCGGCGCGGTTGTTGGCGCCGATGATCTTCTCGATCAGCGCGTCGATGACGGGATTGGCGATGCCCGCCATGTTGTACGATCCCTTGGTGGCGGCGGCCTGCGACGAGAAGTACGGACGCATGCCGTCGCCCGGCGTCGCCGACATCGAAAAGCGCGACATCGCCATGTCGAAGTCGAAATCTTCCAGCCGGGCGCGATACTGCACGGCGTCGACCAACCGGATGGCGGCGTCGATGCCGAGGGTGGCCAGATTCTTGATATAGGGCCCGTGGTGGGGTTCGATCGACGGCTCGTCGATCAGGAACTCGATCCTGAAGACCTCGCCGTTCGGAAGCACCCGCTTGTTGTCCTTGATAACGAGCCCGGCATCCTGCAACAATTGCGACGCCTTGCGCAGCAGCGTGCGGTCCTGTCCCGACCCGTCAGACACCGGCGGCAGGAAGGGGTTGCCGAACACCTCGTCCGGCACATGGCCGCGAAACGGCTCGAGCAGCGCAAGTTCTTCCGGAGACGGCGGCCCGCTTGCCATCAGATCGGAATTCTGGAACGGAGATACGGTGCGCGCATAGGCGCCGTACATGATGGTCTTGTTGGTCCATTCGAAATCGAACGCCTGGATCAGCGCCTCGCGCACGCGCGGATCCTTGAACCTGTCGCGGCGCATATTGATGAACCAGCCCTGCGCGCCGGACGGCGTGTCGTCGGGCAATACTTCGCGCTTGACCCGGCCGTCCATCGCGGCGGGGAAATCGTAGCGCGTTGCCCAGACGCGCGCGGTGAACTCCTCGCGGAACAAATAGTTCTTCGCGGTAAAACCCTCGAACGCGACGTCGCGATCACGGTAGAATTCGTAGCGCACAATGTCGAAATTATAGAAGCCGCGGGAGACCGGGAGATCCGCGCCCCACCAATCCCTGACGCGCTCGAACTCGATGAAGCGATTGACCTCGAACTTGCCGACCTTGTAGGGCCCGGAGCCCAGGGGCGTATCGAGCGTGGATTCGTCGAACGGCCGCGTCGCGTAATAGGCCTGCGAGAAGATCGGCAGGCTCGCGACAAACAGCGGCACGTCGCGCGCGCGGTTTTCGGCGAAGGTGACGATCAGCGTCGCCTCGTCGGGCGCTTCCGCCTTCACCATGTCGCGCAGCTGCTGCAGGATCAAGGGATGACCCTTGGTCTTCAGCGTCGTCAGCGAGAAGGCGGCGTCATGCGCGGTCAGTTTCGAGCCGTCGTGAAATCCGGCTTCCGGCCGCATCGTGAAACGGTAGACCAGCTTGTCGGCCGAAATCTGCACCGATTTCGCGGCAAGGCCATACATGGCGTCGGGCTCGTCGCTCGCGCGCACCATCAGCGTCGCGAACGTCATGTCCATGCCCTGGGCGCCTTCGCCCTTCAGGATAAAGGCGTTGAGCGAGTTGAAGGTCTGGAACGACTGATTATTCGTCCGCAGCCAGGGCAGGAACGAGAACACCCCGCCTTTCGGGGCGTCGACGTTGACGTAGTCGAAATGATGAAAGTCGGCCGGGTATTTGAGGTCGCCGAACACCGACAGCCCATGCGTCTCGGGGCCGGCATCGGCGGCGTGAGCCGGCCGCAGCAGCGGCGCGCTCAACGCGCCAACGCCGAGACCGAGCACGTGCCGGCGGGAGAAGCGCGCCATGCGCAAAAACTCCTTCAAGTCCGGCCGCCGATCTTGGCGGCTTTGGCCGCATCCCACCACCACAGGGTCGGGAAGCCGGAAGCGGCGTATTTCGGCAAAGGCTCGGGACGACTGAACCGATCCCAGCGGGCGTCGCGTTCAAATCCGCCGGCGAATTGCGGGACCACGTAGCAATTCCAGAGCAATACCCGATCCAGCGCCTTGCAGCTCGCGACCAGTTCGTCGCGATCCCTGGCGAAGATGATGCGGTTGATCAACGCGTCGACCGCGGGATTCTTGATGCCGGGAAGGTTGCGCGCACCGGGCCGATCGGCGGCCTCGGAGCCGAAGAAATCGCGTTGCTCGTTGCCCGGCGAAAGCGACTGCGCCCACACAAAGGTAGTGATATCGAAGTCGAAATTGCGCAGGCGATTCTCGTACTGGACACTGTCGACGGAGCGAATATTCACGGTGATGCCGAGCCGCTCCAAAGACGGCTTGTAGAACAGGATGCTGCGTTCGTCAGCCGGGTCCTGGGTCAGGAATTCGACGCTGACGGGCTGGCCGTCGGGACCGACCAGCTTACGGTCGCGATTTTCAAACCCTGCCTCCTTGAGCAGGCGCGCGGCTTCACGAAGATTGCTGCGAGACGCCTCCTCATTGCCTCCGACAGGATTCTTGTACGGCGTCGTGAAGAGCTCGGCAGGCACCTTGTCGCGCACCGTCTCGAGGATCTGCAACTCCTGACCTTCCGGGAGACCAGCGGCCGTCAATTCGGGGATGCCATCAAAATAGCTGCTGTCACGATGATACTCACCATTCGAGAGCAGCCGGTCTGACGTCTCCCAATCATAGGCATAATTGAAGGCACGACGGACCCTGACATCGGCAAACAGCGGCCGGCGCAGGTTGAACGCGAACCCTTGCATCCGCCCTGAACTCTCATCCGTGAATTTTTCCTTGATGACGCGCTTTTCGCGCGCGGCAGGAAAATCGTAGGCGGTCGACCATTCCTTGCCGCTGCGCTCGGAAAACCAGTCGAGCTGATCCGCCTTGAAGGCTTCGCGTGCCACCGTATCGTCGCGAAAGAATTCAAACCGAAGCTCGTCGAAATTGTCCTGACCGATCGAGTGCGGCAGATCCTTGCCCCAATAATCCTTGACCCGCTCCAGCACCAGCGTGCGGCCTGCGACAAACTCCTTGATGCGATAGGCGGCAGACCCCAGCGGAATCTCCAACGTCGTCGCCGTGACGTCCCGTTTGCGCCCCTGCGCGTCGGTGCCTTCCCACCAGTGCTTCGGCAACACCGGAACTTCACCGGCGATCGAGGGAAGTTCGCGGTTGCCGGGCCCGTCGAACGAAAATCTGACATCGCGCTCGCCGACCTGTTCGCACTTGACGATGTGCCGGTAGTAGGCGCGGTACAGCGGACTGTTCTTCTTGACAACATCGTAAGAGAAGACGATGTCGTCGGGGGTCACCGGCTTGCTGTCGTGCCAGCGCGCTGCCGCGTTCAATCGATAGATCACGTAGGAGGAATCGTCAGGATAGCTCGCTGCTTCCGCCAATAGTCCATAGGCCGTCGACGGCTCGTCTAGCGACCTGGTCGTCAAGGTTTGATTGATCAGGTTGGCACCGCTGGCGATCGAGCCCTTCAATCCCTGGATCACGATGTTGAAGTTGTCGAACGTGCCGAGTTCGAACAGGCGCGCGACACCGCCTTTGGGCGCATTCGGATTGACGTAATCGAAATGCTTGAAGCCGGCCGGATATTTGGCGTCGCCGTACATCGACATCGCGTGCCGCCAGGCCGGTTCGCCGGAAGTCTGCGCCCGGGCGGAACTCAGTCCCGGAGGGGTGGCTCCCAGCGCCGGGGCGACCGCGGCCAAGGCTCCGCTGCGCAGAAGGTGTCGTCGGGTAATTGCCAAGTGGAGAATCCTGATGCCGTCCGATACCGCCTTAGATGCGCAATATAAGGCAAGGTTTCGACCGATTGCGTTGCTTTTTCCTCATGATACAGGGTTGTGAATGGCCCGGATGCGGCGAAACGTCCCGATTGCGTGGGCTGCGATAGCGAAACGGCCGGGCATTGGCCGGCCGTTGGCAGCATGCGGTTCACAGGATGACGCCGGGGCGTTATTTCGACGCCGTCGGCAGCGGAACCGGATTATCCGAAAGCGTGTGCAGGTAGGCGATCACGTCGGCGCGCTCGCTGTCCTTCTGGATGCCGGCAAAACCCATCGCTGTGCCGGGGATGAAACCCTTGGGGCTGTCGATGAACTTGTTGAGGTCCTCATCGGTCCAGGTGCCGCCCTTGGCCTTCATCGCAGCCGAGAAGTTGAAGCCGCCGCGGTCCTCGCCGCGCTTGTCGCCGACGATGCCGTAGAGATTCGGACCGACGCGGTTCGGACCGCCCTTTTCGAAGGTATGGCAGGCCTGGCATTTCTTGGCCGCGGCGGCGCCCTTCTCGGCAGACGCCGTCTGCAGCAACTTCTCTATCGGCACTGCCGGCGCCGGTGCGGCTTCCTTGGCGCCGGCTTCCGGCGCCTCCTTGGCGACGATTTCGAAACCCGGCTTCGCCGGCATCACCGGGGAAAACAGCGCGTCCGCAGTGAAGCTCGTCACCAGCAGAACCAGGCAGGTGCCCAGGATGGCGCCAAGAATTTTATTGATTTCGAAGGAGTCCATTTCGGATCAGGCTCCAGGCCGGAAATGTCGACTTTAGGCCGGAGAGAAGCGGCCGCGGATAGATCAGGAATCAGGCTTTCGCACCGCACCCCGAGCCACGATCAGATATCGGTTTGCCCGTGCTCTGGCAACCCGTATAAATGCGCCGGCTTTCGCCCCATCCCCATCATTTCCGGCCCTCTTATCACCCGGGTCCAACCCGTTACCTGATGCCAGAACCCCGCACTTTGGTGCTGATTCCCGCCCGCATGGCCGCCACCCGGCTGCCCGGCAAGCCGCTGTTGGATCTCGGCGGCCTGCCGATGATTGTCCATGTGCTGCGCCGCGCCGAGGCCGCCAATATCGGCCGCGTGGCGGTCGCCACCGACACGCCCGAGATCGCTTCCGTCGTGAAATCCCATGGCGGGGAAGCCGTCATGACGCGGGCGGACCACCTCACCGGATCGGACCGCATCTACGAGGCGCTCGGCGCGCTCGATCCTAGGGGCGATATCGAAATCGTCGTCAATCTGCAGGGCGACTTTCCGACCATTTCGCCTGATAACATCCGCGACGTGCTGGCGCCGCTGTCCGACCCCGCGGTCGATATCGCCACCCTGGCCGCCGAAATCCATACCGAGGAAGAAAGCCTGAACCCGAACGTGGTGAAGGCGGTCGGCTCGCCGATCGGGGAGCGGCGGATGCGCGCACTCTACTTCACCCGCGCCACCGCGCCCTACGGCAACGGGCCGCGCTACCACCATATCGGCCTCTATGCGTATCGCCGGCGGGCGCTGGAGCGCTTTGTGACGCTGCCGCCCTCGCCCTTGGAATTGCAGGAAAAGCTCGAGCAGCTGCGCGCCATGGAGGCTGGCATGCGCATCGACATCACCATCGTCGACACGGTGCCGCGCGGCGTCGACACGCCGGCCGATCTTGAAACCACCCGCCTGATACTGGCAAAAGCCTGAGCGGCTGATACAAGGCGCCCATGACAAAAAATCTAAAAATTGCCTTCCAAGGCGAGCCGGGCGCCAATTCCCATATCGCCATCGTCGAAGCCTATCCGGGCGCCGAGCCGCTGCCCTGCCCGACCTTCGAGGACGCGCTGGCCGCGATCTCCTCGGGCGAAGCCGATCTTGGCATGATCCCAATCGAGAATTCGGTGGCCGGCCGCGTCGCCGACATCCATCATTTGCTGCCGCAATCCGGCCTGTTCATCGTCGGCGAATATTTTCTGCCGATCCATCACCAGCTGATGGCGCCGCGCGGCGCCAAGCTCACCGACGTCAGGACGGTGGAAAGCCACGTCCATGCGCTCGGGCAATGCCGCCGCATCATCCGCAAGCTCGGCATCAAGCCGATCGTCTCAGGCGATACCGCGGGTGCTGCGCGCCTGATCGCCGAACGCGGCGACAAGGCGAGTGCGGCGATTGCATCGAAACTCGCCGCCGACATCTACGGCCTCGACGTGCTGGCCGAGGATGTCGAGGACGAAACCCACAACACCACCCGCTTCGTGGTGCTGGCGCGCGAGGCGAAGTGGGCCGAACAGGGCTCGGGGCCGCTGGTCACCACTTTTGTATTCCGGGTGCGCAATTTGCCGGCCGCGCTCTACAAGGCGATGGGCGGCTTTGCCACCAACGGCGTCAACATGACCAAGCTGGAAAGCTACATGGTCGACGGCAATTTCTTTGCGACCCAATTCTATGCCGACGTCGACGGCCATCCCGAGGAACGGGGACTTGCCTTCGCGCTCGAGGAACTGCAATTCTTCTCCCGCGAGTTTCGCATCGTCGGGGTCTATCCCGGGCATCCGTTTCGGGCGACGTTCAGCGAGAAGGCGGAGTGATAAGCCCGTCGTTCCGGGGCAGCCCGCAGGGCTGAACCCGGAATCTCGAGATTCCGGGTTCGATGCTTCGCATCGCCCCGAAATGACGGGCTAAATCGAGCGTTACGCCGCCGCCTTCTTGCCCAACCCGAACGCATCCGCCAGCAGCGTGTACGATTTCTTCCGCGCTTCGTGGTCGTAGACCGCGGTGATGATCATCAGCTCATCCGCCTCGCTCGCCGAAATCATCGGCTGCAGCTTTTGCAGCACGGTGGCCGGGCTGCCGACGAACAGCCGCGAACGGTTGCGCACGAGCGCGGCACGCTCCGAGTCCGTGTAAGGATAGGCCAGTGCTTCCTCCACGCTCGGCAGCGGCAGGTATTGGCCGCGGTCCCGGCGCAAACGATTGAGATCCATCGAGGACGCGAGCCGCTCCGCCTCCGCGTCCGTCTCCGCCGCGATCGCCGCGACCGCCAGAATGCCATGCGGCGTCGCGCGCCAGGCCGACGGCTTGAAATGCGCGCGGTAATTGGTCAGCGCCTCGATCGCATCATAGGAGGCAAAATGATGCGCAAAGGCAAAGCCCATACCGACTTGCGCGGCGAGTTCGGACGAGTAGTCGCTGGAGCCGAGCAGCCAGATCGGCGGCAGCGGCGAGTCGTCGGGCATCGCCACCACCTTGTTGTAGGGATGGTTCGGCGGAAAATCGCGGGTCTCCCACAGGATCAATTCATGCAGCCGCTCGAGGAAATCGTCGCCCTCGCGGCGATCGAGCCGGCTGCGCAGCGCATACGCCGTGGCGCCGTCGGTGCCGGGCGCGCGGCCCAGGCCCAGATCGATGCGGCCGGGAAACAGCGCCTCCAGCATCTTGAAGCGCTCGGCCACCATCAGCGGCGCATGGTTGGGCAGCATCACCCCGCCGGATCCGACCCGGATGTTCTTGGTCACCGCGGCGATCTGCCCGATCATGAGGTCGGGCGCGGGACTGGCGACGGAGGCGAGGTTGTGGTGTTCGGCCAGCCAATAGCGGACATAGCCGAGCGCGTCGGCATGGCGCGCCAGGTCGATGCTGTTGCGCAGCGCCGCAGCGGGCTTTGTGCCTGTGGTGACGACGGAGAGGTCGAGGATCGAGAGCGGGATCATGCGGCTTAAGCTAGTGCACCGTTTCGGGCAGACAAAGGGCCCCGCCGCAGATCAGGCGCGCGCCGGCGCGCCTTGGTGCGAGGGATCACCGCGCTGATTGTGGGCCGATATAGATCGTCATGCTGTAAATCTTGAATTTCCCACCCTTGAATCTGAGATTTAATGGTCCTGCGGCCTCCATAATCTCACTAAGTATATGAACTAATACCATAAACGAGACTACCCGCCCTTGGAGTATCTGCCCAACAATCGTAAATATGGATAAATATATCTGTATTTTTTCATATATTGGGCAATTTCCCATCAAAGATGGGCTATTTGGGTAACTCCATTTGGCTTATTTTAGCGCTCTGAGGCTAGAGCTGGACATCCCCAGATCCGAACGGAGTTCGTGGTTGCCATGACCGAGGTTACGCCGCCTGCGCCTGACGTGCACCCCGGGCTGAAATCGCCTGCGATCTCGTTCGAGTTCTTCCCGCCGAAGACCGAGGAGATGGAACGGAGCCTGTGGGAAACCATCAAGCGGCTGGCGCCGCTTTTGCCCAATTTCGTCTCGGTGACCTATGGCGCCGGCGGATCGACACGGGAGCGCACCCATTCCACCATCGCCCGCCTGCTCAGGGAGACTGATCTCGTTCCGGCGGCGCATCTGACCTGCGTCGGCGCCGCGCGCGGCGAGATCGACGAAATCGTTGCCCGCTACCATGAGATCGGCGTCCGCCACATCGTGGCGCTGCGCGGCGATCCGGCCGGCGGCATCGGCACCGCCTATGCCGCGCATCCCGACGGCTATAAAACCTCGGCCGATCTGGTCGCCGGCATCAAGCAGCGATATCCCGACATCGAGGTCTCGGTCTCCGCCTATCCGGAAAAGCATCCGGAAAGCCGCGACTTCGATGCCGACATCGACATGCTCGCGGCCAAGGTCGATGCCGGAGCGGCCCGCGCCATCACCCAGGTGTTCTTCGACAACGACCTCTACTTCCGCTACCTCGATCGCGTCCGCGCCCGCGGCATTACGATCCCGATCGTGCCCGGCATCATGCCGATGCATAATTTCAAGCAGGCGCGTAATTTCGTCACCCGCGCCGGCACCAGCGTGCCGGACTGGCTTGCGCAAAAATTCGACGGCCTCGACGACGATGCCGACACCCGCAAGCTGGTGGCCGCGACCGTTGCGGCCGGCCAGGTGCAGAAACTGGCCAAGCACGGCGTCGACACCTTTCACTTCTACACCATGAACCGCGCGGACCTCGTGTTCGCGATCAGCCATCTGCTCGGCATCCGCCCCAGGGGCACACAGAAAGCCGCCTGACCGAATGACCGTGCCCGTCTCTCCCAAGCGAACCGCCCTGCTCGCCGCCGCCCGCGAGCGCATCCTGGTGCTCGACGGCGCCATGGGCACCATGATCCAGGGACTCGACTATGACGAGGCCGCGTTTCGGGGCGCGCGCTTCAAGGATTTTCACCGCGACTTGCGCGGCAACAACGATTTGCTGATCCTCACCCAGCCGAGAGCGATCGAGGACATCCACGCCGAATATCTGCGCGCGGGCACCGACATCGTCGCCACCAACACCTTTTCCTCGACCTCGATCGCGCAGGCCGATTACGACCTCTCGGGCTTTGCCTATGAGCTCAACCTCGAAGGCGCGAAACTCGCGCGCGCCGCTGCCACACGCGTCACGGCCGAGGACGGCAAGGCACGCTTCGTTGCAGGCGCCATCGGACCTACCAACCGCACCGCCTCGATCTCGCCCGATGTATCGAACCCCGGCTTCCGTGCCGTCACCTTCGACGATCTGCGCGCGGCCTATGGCGAGCAGATCAAGGGACTGCTGGACGGCGGCGTCGACTTGCTGCTGGTCGAAACCATCTTCGACACGCTGAACGCCAAGGCGGCGCTCTACGCGATCGCCGAAATCACCGAACAACGCGGCATCGACGTGCCGGTCATGATCTCGGGTACCATCACCGACAAATCCGGCCGGCTGCTGTCGGGGCAACTCCCCGAGGCGTTCTGGAATTCGGTGCGCCACGCCAGGCCGGTCACGATCGGCTTCAACTGCGCGCTCGGCGCCGAGGATCTGCGCGCCCATATCGCCGATATCGGCCGCGTCGCCGACACGCTGGTCTGCGCGTATCCGAACGCCGGACTGCCCAACGAATTCGGCGCGTATGACGAGAGCCCGGAATACATGGCGCGGCTGATCGGCGAGTTTGCCTCCGCCGGTCTCGTCAACATCGTCGGCGGCTGCTGCGGCACCACGCCAGACCATGTCTCCGCCATTGCCGCCGCCGTCGCGCCGCACCGGCCGCGCGTGGTACCCGTGATCGAACCGCGGCTGCGGCTCTCAGGGCTGGAGCCGTTCGAACTGACGCCCGCAATCCCGTTTGTGAACGTCGGCGAGCGCACCAATGTCACCGGCTCCGCCAAATTCAGAAAACTGATCACCGCCGGCGACTACACCGCCGCGTTGCAGGTGGCGCGCGACCAGGTCGAGAACGGCGCGCAGATCATCGACGTCAACATGGACGAAGGCCTGCTCGACTCGCAAGGAGCGATGGTGACCTTCCTCAACCTCGTCGCCGCCGAGCCCGACATCGCCCGCGTTCCCGTGATGGTGGATTCCTCGAAATTCGCGGTGATCGAAGCCGGCCTGAAATGCGTGCAGGGCAAGCCGGTTGTGAACTCGATCTCGATGAAGGAAGGCGAGGAGAAATTCATCCACGAGGCGAAGATCGCGCGGCGGCATGGCGCGGCCGTGGTGGTGATGGCGTTCGACGAGGCGGGCCAGGCCGACACCTTTGCGCGCAAGACCGAGATCTGCAGACGCGCCTATCACATCCTGGTCGACCAGCTCGACTTCCCGCCCGAAGACATCATCTTCGATCCCAATATCTTTGCGATCGCGACCGGACTCGAGGAGCACAACAATTACGGCGTCGACTTCATCGAGGCGACACGCTGGATTCGCCAAAACCTGCCGCACGCGCATGTTTCCGGCGGCGTCTCTAATCTTTCCTTCTCGTTCCGCGGCAACGAGCCAGTGCGCGAGGCCATGCATTCGGTGTTTCTGTATCACGCCATCAAGGCCGGCATGGACATGGGCATTGTCAATGCCGGGCAGATGATCGTCTATGACGACATCGATCCCGAACTGCGCAGGACTTGCGAGGACGTCATTCTCAACCGCGATCCGGGCGCGTCCGAGCGGCTGCTGCAGCTCGCCGAAAAATTCCGCGGCAAGGAGAAGCAGACCAAAGAGCAGGATCTGGCCTGGCGCGAATGGCCGGTCGACAAGCGGCTGTCCCACGCGCTGGTGCACGGCATCACCGAATATATCGACGTCGATACCGAGGACGCGCGCAAGCTCGCGACGCGTCCGCTCGACGTCATCGAAGGCCCGCTGATGGCCGGCATGAACATCGTCGGCGACCTCTTCGGCGACGGCAAGATGTTCCTGCCGCAAGTCGTAAAATCGGCACGGGTGATGAAGCAGGCCGTGGCCTATCTGATGCCGTTCATGGAGGAGGAGAAGGCACGCAATCTCGCCAACGGCATCGCAAGCGACGGCCGCAGCTCCGCGGGCAAGATCGTGCTCGCCACCGTCAAGGGCGACGTCCACGATATCGGCAAGAACATCGTCGGCATCGTCCTGCAATGTAACAATTTCGAGGTCATCGACCTCGGCGTCATGGTGCCGGCCACGAAAATCATCGAGACCGCGAAGGCGGAGGGCGCCGACATCATCGGCCTGTCCGGCCTGATCACGCCCTCGCTCGACGAGATGAGTCATCTCGCCGGCGAGCTGGAACGCCAGGGCCTGCGCGTGCCGCTTCTGATCGGCGGCGCCACCACCAGCCGCGTCCATACCGCCGTCAAGATCGACCCGAACTATCGCGGCGGGCCGGTGGTGCATGTCAATGACGCCAGCCGCGCGGTCGGCGTTGCGTCGGCGCTGCTGTCGCCCGAGCGACGCGAGGCCTATGCCGCGGAAGTGCGCGCCGACTATGCCAAGATTTCCGCGGCGCATTTTCGCGCCCAGGCCGACAAGAAGCGGCTGAAGCTCATCGATGCCCGCGCCAACGCGGTTGCCATCGATTTCGCGAAGACGCCGCCGAAGCGGCCGGCGTTTTTGGGCATCAAATCGTTCCGGGACTACGATCTCGCGGAGCTTGCCAAATACATCGACTGGACGCCGTTCTTCCAGACCTGGGAGCTGAGCGGACGCTTCCCTGCGATTCTCGACGACGCAAAGGTCGGCGAGGTCGCGCGTTCGCTCTACGACGACGCCCGCAAGATGCTCGACCGCATCGTCAGCGAAAACTGGTTCAGGGCGCAGGCCACCATCGGCTTCTGGCCCGCCAATGCGGTCGGCGACGATATCGCCGTCTATGCCGACGAGGGTCGCAAGGACACAATCGCCACCCTCCACACGCTGCGCCAGCAGCTGGAAAAGCGCGAAGGCCGCTTCAACGCGGCGCTGTCGGATTTCATCGCCCCGCGCGCGAGCGGCGTGCCCGATTACATCGGCGCCTTCGTCGTCACCGCCGGGATCGGCGAGGACGTCATCGCCGACCGCTTCAAGAACGCCAATGACGACTACTCCTCGATCCTGTGCAAGGCGCTGGCCGATCGGCTCGCGGAGGCCTTTGCCGAGCGCATGCATGCCCGCGTCCGCCGCGAATTCTGGGGCTACGCGCCGGACGAGACGCTGTCGCCGGACCAACTCATTCTCGAACAATACAAGGGCATCCGCCCCGCGCCCGGCTATCCCGCGCAGCCCGACCACACCGAGAAGGCGACGTTGTTTACCCTGCTCGATGCGGAAAACACCGCAGGCGTGAAGCTGACCGAAAGCTATGCGATGTGGCCGGGCTCGTCGGTGTCGGGGCTTTATTTCAGCCATCCCGAGAGCTTCTATTTCGGCGTCGGCAAGATCGAGCGCGACCAGGTCGAGGACTATGCCGCGCGCAAGGGATGGAGCGTGGCCGAAGCCGAGCGCTGGCTGGCGCCGGTGTTGAACTACATCCCGGCGCAGGATCGGCCCGCGAAAGGGCCGGTGCCGCCGCTGGCGCCGGCGTCCGTTCCCGCCAATGATGTCGCCTCGCATCCGCCGGGCTGCACCTGCGCGGTGCATCTGGCATATCGCAAGAAGGCGGCCCGGGCGGGTTGAGATGCGGATCTTGCTTCCTTCTCCCCTTGCGGGAGAAGGAAAGAGACCGGCGCTGCTGGCCATATAATGGATTTGTAACTGGCCGACCGCTGCGAATCACCCGCCTAATGGGCGCTAGGCCAACGGAGACAGACCGTGTCGCGCCACCACATCCTGCCGCCGATCGTGTACACGCCGGCGCCGCCGAAGCCGAAGGAAACCCGGCGACGGCGCGGCGTCGGCTATGCCGAGGCTACCGACGAGACCGAGGAAGCCGGCGAGAGTTCGCAGTCGTCTGCGGCGCACGCCGCGGCCGCCCTGCCGCAGCATTCGCGACCGATTGAGGCCGCCGAGCGCAGGGTCCATTCGCCCAACGGCAAGCTCAGCGACGGCACGCTGAAGGAATTGCTGCTGGCGCAGGAACACGACCAGGACAGCGCGCCGGTGGTTGGCGGCGCGGCGCCGAATAAGAATGTGTGATCTGCGTCGGAGCCGATGTTGCCGCACACGCCGATCGACTCTTGGTCGGCTTGCCGTGCCGAAAGCCGCGTGGTTCATTCTTCCCACGGGTTATTTTTTGAACTCGGCTGGAGCTGGCGATGCGCTTTCGCGTGGTAACGCTCAATCTCGAGCAGGATCACAAGCGATGGGATGAACGCCGTCGCCTTGTCGTCGAGGGCATGAAGGCCCTCGAACCCGATATCATTGCGCTCAACGAAGTGAGCATCGCCCGGCAGACGGCTCGGGAATTGCGGCGGGAATTGCAAGGGAATATCGGCTCAGTGCGGGGTGTCGACTACAATTTGGTGCAGCAGACGCGCGTCAACGGCCTGGCTCCGGTCGAAGGCGAGGCGCTGCTCACCCGCTTTGCCGTCATCGAAACCGGAAACCTCGACTTCCAGGCACGGGATATGGTGGCGCAGGTCGCCCGCATTCTGGTAGGCGGCAAGCCGTTGGATGTCTACGTAACGCATCTCTACATGTCGCGTGGCGACGACTCTCTTCGGCTGTTTCAGGTGCAGCAGCTCCTGGCATGGATCGACAGGCGAGATGACGTAGCCGACTGCATTGTCTGCGGAGATTTCAACGCGACATTGGACATGCCCTCTGCCGCCCTGATGGCAGGCCGATTTCGTCCTTCCCAGACGTCGGCTACTGCATTCACGGCGCTCACTGGGCGGGATGGCACGATATCGCATCCCTATTGGCCGCGGATGGACCGGTGCATCGACTATATTTGGACTACCGGCGCGATCGAGACCGTGGCGAGCGGTGTCTGCTTCGACAAGCCCGACGCTGCCGATCCATCGCTATGGCCATCGGATCATGCCGGAGTCTGGGCGGATCTCGAGTTCTGATCGATGCGGACGGCCCCGGCCGTCTTGTCCATCAGGAACAGGCGGATGTCGCGTTGCGGCATTGCTCGAGCATCCTCCCCCTGCAAGCAATCGACTGGCGCGAGCCGGCGGTGTTGGCTAACCTTCCCCTCATAAAAACAGAGGAAACGCCAAGTGTACGACTTCATCATCGTCGGCGGCGGCTCGGCGGGCTCGGTGCTGGCGCACCGGCTCTCCGCCGGGAGCGCCAACAAGGTCCTGCTCTGCGAGGCCGGACAGGACACCCCGCCCGGCAACGAGCCGCCCGAGATTCGCGACAGCTATTCGGGCATGGCCTACTTCGATCCGCGCTTCCACTGGACCGAGCTCAAGGTCACGACCCAGATCGTCAGCCACAACAATCCGGAAGCCGATCGCCCGCCCTTACGCAAATACGAGCAGGCGCGCGTGTTGGGCGGCGGGTCCTCGATCAACGGCCAGATGGCCAACCGCGGCGCGCCGACCGACTACGACGAATGGGAGGCGCGGGGTGCTTCGGGCTGGAGCTGGAAGGACGTGCTGCCCTATTTCAGGAAGGTCGAGCGCGACCTCGATTTCGACGGGCCGTTCCACGGCAAGGACGGCCGCATCCCGGTCCGGCGCATCCCGCCGGAGCATTGGACCCGGCTCGCGCAAGCCGCCGGCGAGGCCTGCAAGCTCGCCGGCTACGCCTTCGTGCCCGACCAGAACGGCGAGTTCGTCGAAGGCTATTTTCCGGTGACGCACTCCAATCAGTCCGAGCAACGCGTCTCCGCGGCGATGGGCTATCTCGATCGCGACACCCGCAAGCGCGCCAATCTGACGATCTCGACCGACACCCAGGTCAAGGAACTGCTGTTCGAAGGCACGCGATGCATCGGCGTGAGGGCGCTGGTTGCCGGCCAGGAGCAGGAATTCCTCGGCCGCGAGGTCGTGCTCTCCTGCGGCGCGATCCACTCGCCGGCGCATCTGCTGCGCGCCGGCATCGGCCCGGTCGGGCATCTCAAGGACATGGGCATCCCGATCGTGATGGGGCTGGAGGGCGTCGGCCAGCGCCTGATGGATCACCCCTCGATCGCGCTGTCGTCCTTCATCCACCGTGGCGCGCGCATGAACGAGCATACGCGGCGCCACGTCCAGGTCGGGCTGCGCTATTCCTCGGGGCTACCAGGCGTGCCGATGGGCGACATGTTCGTCGTGGTGTTGAGCAAATCCGCCTGGCATGCGGTGGGCGAGCAGATCGGCTCGCTGCTCACCTTCGTCAACAAGACCTACTCCGAGACCGGGCAGGTCAAGCTCGCCTCGCGCGACCCGCGCAAGGAGCCGATCGTCGAGTTCAACCTGTTGTCCGACCGGCGCGACCTCGAACGGCTGATGAGCGGCTTTCGCAAGGCGGCGGGCCTGCAGATTAGCGCGCCGATGAAGGCCGTGACCGACAAGCCCTTCCCGGCTTCGTATTCCGACCGCGTGCGAAAGATCGGCGTCGTCAACACCAGGAACAAGGTCCTCACGAAAATCGCCGCCACGATGATGGACGGGCCGGCGGCGCTGCGCCATTACATGATCGACAACTTCGTCGTCGAAGGATTCACGTTCGACCAGGTCATGAACGACGACGAGGCCCTGGAAGCCTTCGTGCGCAAGGCGGCGATCGGCGTCTGGCATGCCTCGTGCTCATGCCGCATGGGCCGGCCCGACGACCCGATGGCGGTGGTCGACACCCAGGGCCGCGTCAAGGGCGTGCAGGGCCTTCGCGTGGTCGACGCCTCGATCTTCCCGGTGGTGCCGTGCGCCAACACCAATTTTCCGACCCTGATGACGGCCGAGAAGATTGCGGAGACGATGCTGTGAAGGCCATTGCGAAGACCGGCGAGCCCGCGCGCCGCCGTCTTTCACGCCGCGCGCTATTGGCCGGAATGGCCGCCGCGCCGTTCGTCCGCGGCGCCAGCGCGCAAGGCTCGTGGCCGAACCGGCCGCTGCAGGTCATGGTGCCTTATCCGCCGGCCGGCGGCGCCGACACCACCGCGCGGATCCTCTACGCCAAGGTCGGTGCGATTCTGGGCCAGCAGTTCGTCATCGAAAATCGAGGCGGGGCCGGCGGCACCATCGGTGAAGCCCTGGTCGCGAAGGCTGTCCCCGACGGCTACAGCATCCTGCATGACGCCACCGCTTTTTCGGTCAACGGCGCGCTCTATTCGAACCTTCCGTTCGACTACAACAGGGATTTCGACGCCGTGGCCCTGGTGTCGCTGGTGCCTAATATCCTGGTGGTGACGCCATCATTGCCGGTGAAGACGCTGGCTGACGTCATCGCCTATGCCAAAGCCGCGCCTGACGGCATCGACATTGCGTCCTCGGGCAACGGCACGCTGCAGCATCTCTCCCTCGAAATGTTCCGCTTCATGACCGGAGCCAAGGTGAACCATGTGCCCTATCGCGGCGGCGGTCCTGCGCTCAACGACGTCATCGCCGGGCAGGTGAAGTTTTACTTCGCCAACGGATCGGCGGTGGTCGGCATGATCCAGGGCGGCCAGGTCAAGGCCATCGCGCACACCGGCAAGGGCCGGCTGAAAAGCCTGCCCGACGTTCCGCCGGCCTCCGACACGCTGCCCGGCTTCGAAGCCTATGAATGGAACGGCGTGTTCGTGCCGCATGGCACGCCGCCTGAAATCGTGAGCACCCTCAGCGGCGCGATCAACGAAGCGATCGGCTCGCCTGAGGTCAAGGAGCGCTTCGAGCACCTCAACATCGACAGCCGGCCGAACACGCCGGAAGAATTCCGCGCCTTCGTCAAGGACCAGATGGAGCGCTGGAGCAAGGTGGTGAAGGAAGCCAACATCAAGCTGGGCTAAGCCGTAGTGGCGCTGCGATGGGTCGCAGCAGTCCAAGGCGGATCACCCTTGCGCGCCCAAGTCCGGCCGGCCCGAGGCCGGCCAGATATTGCAAGACGTCTAGCGCTCGGCGTTCACGAGCTGATAGGCGCCGCGCTCGAACGTGTCGTAGACCGAGAGCGCCTTGGCGTCGGCGAACGGCAGATACTGCATCATGATCACGCCGGCGATGCCGCGGGTGGGATCGATCCAGAAGTAGGTGTTGTTGATGCCGCCCCAGCTCAGGCTGCCGGGCGAGCGCTTGCCTTGTACCTGATCGACCGTGATGAGGAAGCCCAATCCCCATTTGTCGCGTCCGTCCGCGATGAAGGTGAAGTCGGCGCTGCGCGGCAGCGCGCTCTTGAGCGCGGGGACCGAGACCGCGCCGATGTGGTTCTGGCCCATCAGCGCCACCGTCTCGGCCTTGAGCACGCGGACGCCATCGAGCGTGCCGCCGTTGAGCAGCATGCGCGTGAAGCGCCCGTAGTCATCCGCAGTCGAGGCGAGCCCGCCGCCGCCGACCGGCGCCGCGATGGTGAGCGGGGGCTGGGGATTCTGCAGTTCGATGGCGCCGTCCATGTGCTCGCCGGCGCGCTGCTGTTGCGCGACGAGGCGCGGCCCTTTTGCTTCCGGCACGTTGTAGGAGGTGTCATCCATCTTGAGCGGGACAAAGATATGATCGTGGAAGTAATCCTCGAGCTTCTGGCCCGACAGCACCTCGACCAGCCGGCCCACGACATCAACGCTGGTGCCGTAGTGCCAGCGCTGGCCCGGATCGAACAACAGCGGTCCGCCGAACGGATAGGTTTCGCCGACGCGCGGCTTGAAGTCGCGCAAGGTCGCGCTGGTGAAGGGATAGCCCAGGCCGGAGGTATGTGTCAGGAATTGCCTGACCGTCGGCGCGCTCGCTGACGGGCGGAGCTTGTAGGCGCCGGTCGCAGCATCAAAGGATTCGAAGACCTTCACCCCGGCAAGCTCCGGCAGATATTTTTCGGCCGGGTCATCGAGGGCGATGCGGCCTTGCTCGACGAATTGCATCAAGGCCACCGAAGTGACCGGCTTGGTCATCGAGGCGATACGAAACAGCGCGTCTCGCGTGAGCGGGCGCCCGGTCGCGACATCGGCCACGCCGAATGCGCTCTGATAAAGCACGCGCTCGCGATCGGTGATCAGTGCGACCACGCCCGGCACGTCCTTGCGCTCGACCGCGCCGCGCAGGCTACTATCCAAAGCTGTACTCCCTGGCGAATTTTGTGCGCATGCGGTGCCAACCGAAGCAGCAAGCACAATTCCTATCGTGAAGACAACTCCAGCGGTCTTTCGATTCATGGAAGCCTCCCTGTTGCGGTAGCCCGGGTATCGCGCGCGCAGCTCTCCCGAGGCCTAAATTTCTTGTTCGACGCCGGCTCGACGAGGCGACAAAAGACGGCGCCACATCGGCATGTCGGCTGCGACATTAGCATTTGCGATTGGCCGAGTCTCGAATCCTCTCGACTGCGAGTTGCTCGCGCGATGCCAGCGGCTAACGCCGATTGACAATGCGCGCTGTGGGCAGCGGCGTCGTTTCGAAGCCACGCAACAATCCTCAACTATCCGAGGCGTCGGATGTGGGACGTTGCCCACATGAACTCGATCGACGTAAGGCGCCGCGCGACGAAACATATCTTTGGCGTCAAGCCGACCTATGCATCGACGAAATCGAACGAATCCTTCCAGCGCACCACGCGCGCGCTGGAGGGCGAGGGAAAATGCGCGGTGCACATCAGCGTCGACGTATCGCAGAAGCGGCCGAACAATTGGCGCCGCGACACGCCGGCGATCGCGGAGTCGTAATCCGACATCATACCGAGTTCGGGATAGCGGGCCTGCAGCGGCGAGTGGATCATATCGCCGGTGATGACGGCGTCGGCGCCCTCCTTGCCGACATGCACCGAATAATGGTCGATGGTGTGGCCGGGCGTCGGTATCAGCGTCATCAGGTCGTTGAACGCATACGCGCTCTTGACGATGTCGACGCGGTTGGCGGCGACGATCGGCAGCACGGAATCGGTAATCCACGGACACGCCGCCGGGTCGTCCCTGTGCCGCGTGGTCCAGTAATCCAGTTCGCGGTCGGCGAAGACGTAGCGCGCCTTCGGGAAGGTCGGAACCCAGCGGCCGTTATCGAGCCGCGTGTTCCAGCCGACATGGTCGGTGTGCAGATGCGTGCACATCACGAAATCGATGTCGCCGACGCCGTATCCGCTGGCCGCCAGATTCTTCTCGTAGCGATCGGAATTCATCATGTTCCAAAAGGGCCGCGTCGGCCGCGGCTTGTGGTTGCCGACGCAGCTGTCGATCATGATGGTGTGGTGCGGCGTCTTGACGATGTAGCTCTGGATGCAGAGCATCAACTCATCCTTGGGGCCGATGAATTTTGGTTGCAGCCAGCTCCGATTTTCGTCCAGCAGCTCTTTCGTCAGCTTCGGGAAAAATTGCAGCGCCTCGAAGAACGGACCCTCCTGCTCGACGATGCGGTGGATCGTGACGTTGCCGACTTCAAACTTCGTGCGCACGATGGGCCTCCGTGTAATTTCTCGCTATGTCCTGGCGGTCGCCATATAGGCATGCTCCAGCCGGTACGGCAGGTCGGCCTCGGAGGTCTCGGCCTCCAGCACGATCGATCCCCGCGCCAGCGCATAGACGCGATCGGCAAGCGCGAGCGCCTTCTCGATCAACTGCTCGACCAAGAGCACCGCGGTGCCGTTCTCACGCAGCCGCTGCATCACGACCAGCACGCGATCCACCAGCACCGGCGACAGCCCGGCCGACGGCTCGTCGAGCATCAGCAATTTTGGCCGGCGCACCAGGCCCTGCGCTACCGCGAGAATCTGCTGCTGGCCGCCGGAGAGCGCGGCCGCGCGCTCGCTGCGCTTGGCGGCGATTTCGGGGAACAGCGCGAGTGCCTCCTCGACCCGTGTCGCGCGCTCGTGGCGCGGCAGGTCGTAGACCGCGAGCAGCAAATTATCGAGCACGCTGAGCTGCGTGAACACCCGGTGTCCCTCGATGACATGCGACAGCCCGGCCTTGACGGTGTCGCGCGGACTTAAGCCTGCGAGATCGCGGCCGCCGAACTGCACGCGTCCCGACCAGGGCAACAAGCCCGACACCGCGCGCAGCAGCGTGGTCTTGCCGGCGCCGTTCGGGCCGAGCAGCGCCACCACCTCGCCCGCGCCGACCTTGAGGTCGACGCCGCGCAGCACGCCGATCTTGCCATAGCCACTGGAGAGGCCGGCGACGTCGAGCAGCGGATCAGGCGCCGAGATAGGCATTGACCACCTCCCGATGCGCGCGGATTTCGGCCGGAGTGCCGGCCGCCAGTATCTTGCCGAGGTTGAGAACGGTGACGTGATGGCAGATGTCGAAGATCAGGTCGGGGTGATGTTCCACCACCAGCACGCCGGTGCCGGCGCGCGCGATCGCCGCGATCAGTTCGCCGAGCCGCTCTATCTCCTCGGCCGAGAGACCGGCCGCGGGCTCGTCGAGCAACAGGAAGGCCGGCCGCAGCATCAAGGCACGGGCGATCTCGGTGAAGCGCAGCTCGCTGTGCTGCAGCCGGTCGGCGCGCACGGCGGCAAGCCGCTCCAGCCCGACCGCCGCGAGCGCCAGCATCGCGGTATCGCGGAGCCTTGCTTCGTCGCGGCGGTGGCGCGGCAGCGACAGCAGCGATTCGACGAACGTGCCCTTGCCGTCGATGGTGCCGCCGATCATGACGTTCTCCAGCACCGAGGCGGAGCCGACGATGCGCGGGGTCTGGAAGGTTCGCGCGATCCGCATCTCGGCGCGGCGGTGGCGCGCATGCTCGTGCATCGCGGCGCCGTTCAGCCGGATCGCGCCCCGCTTCGGCGCGTAGTAGCCCGAGATCACGTTCAGCGTCGTGGTCTTGCCGCTGCCGTTGGGGCCGATCAGCCCGTGCACCTGTCCGGCCCGGATCTCCAGGTCGAGCCCGTCGATCGCCTGGACGCCGCCGAAACTCAGCGCCACCTGCTCCAGCGTCAGCGCGCCTGCGTCGGGCGCGGTACCCAGCAGCGGGCCGAGCAGATCGGGCCGCGGCACGATCGCGCGGCCACTCTCGAGCGGTCGGCGGTTCTTGAAATCGAGGATCTCGGCAATGCCGCCGGGGATCGCGAGCACGATGACGAGCAGCAGCACCGCATAGAGAAAGGTCGACCACGCCACCAGCGGCGCTGCGAATTCCGGCAGCACGGTCAAAAGAATCGTGCCGAGCAGCGGTCCGAGGATCGAGCCGCGCCCGCCGATCAGGATGGCGATGAAGAACAGGATCGACAGGTCGATCGTGAAGGCATCAGGTGTGATGTAGGATTGCAGTGAGGCGAACAGCCCGCCGGCGACGCCGGCGACAGCGCCGCTGAACAGGAACACCATCCCGAGCAGCGAGGGCTTGGCGATGCCACAGGCTTCGGCCGCGACCTCCGCGTCGCGGATCGCGGTGAGCGCGCGGCCGAAGCGGCTGGCCGCGATGTTCGCGGTCATCCAGGTGCAGATCGCGGCGAGGGCGAAGCAGAAATAATAGAAGCCCCATTGCGAATCGAACGGTGCGGGGAATACCGGCCCGGCAACGCCGACGCCGCCGCCGGTGACGCTCTGCCAGGCCAGCGCCACTTGGGTGACGATGGTGGCGAAGCCGAGCGTGGTGATGGCGAAATAGAAGGTGCGCAGCCGCAGCGCCGGCAGGCCGACGATCAGGCCGAACACGGCGCCGACTACGGCCGCGATCGCCAGCGCCAGATAGGGCGGCACCTCCGGCGTGGCGTTGCCGGCGACCAGCACGCTGGTGGTGTAAGCGCCGAGCGTCAGCAGCGCCACCCAGCCGATCGCGATCTGGCCGCCGAAGCCGACAACCAAGTTGAGGCCCGACACCAGCACCCAATAGACGCAGGCGCGGGTTGCGATCACGCCCCAATAGCCGCCGCCGAACAGCGGGAACGCAAGCCCTGCGACGAGCAGCGCCAGGAAGGGCAGCGCCGCGCTGAACATGCTTGACGAGCCAGTCGCGTCGGCGCGGCCGCGGCCCAACTGGGTTGCCTGCATGTCCATCAAACGCGTCGCGGCAGGCTTGCGCCGGCGAGACCCTCGGGGCGCGCCAGCAGGACGATGATGAAGACGGTGAACACCGCGACCGAAGCGAAGATGCCGCCGACCAGGAAGTTGGCGGTTTGCTGGAACAATCCGAGCAGCAGGCCGGCGACCACGGCGCCGCGGTTGTTGCCCATGCCGCCGAGCGCCACGGGCACGAACCCATAGAAGGTCAGCATCGGCGCATTGGCGAAGAACGCCAGCAGCATCTCGCCGCCCGCAAAGCCCGCCAGCGCGCCGATGGCGCCGGCCAGCGCAAAGCTCGCCATCCGCAAGGTGCGCTCGGGAAGGCCGAGCGCGCGGGCGGCGAAACTGTCCTCGGCGATCGCGAGGAAGGCGTGGCCGACCAGGGTATGGCGATAGAGCAGTTCGAGGCCGATGGTCACCACCGCGCAGGCCAGCATCGGCAGCCAGAACAGCTGGTCGAAGCCGCCGCGGGCGACATCGAACAGCCGCGGAAACGGCTGCGCATCCGTGCCCCATTCGATCGCGGTGAACTGCTGGACCATCAGCGCCAGCGCCAGCGTGGAAAGCACGTAGAGATGCTGGTCGAGGCTCTTGAGCACCGGCCGCACCGCGACGATCTCGGTGACGATGCCGAGCAGCGCGCCGCCGGCCAGTGCAAGCAGCAAGCCGGCAGCGACCGGCATGCCCATCCGCGCGATGAACAGCGAGCCCAGCACGCCGCCGATCATCCCGAGCGTGCCCGCGGTGAAGCTGAACACGCGCGAGGCGGAGAACATCACATTATAGGTGATGGCGATCAGTGCGTAGATGCAGCCGATCGCCAGCCCCGTCAGGACGATGGATTGGACCATCGGGTTCAGGAACCGTACCCGGGAGCCAGGTTGAACGCGCCGTCCTTCAGCGAATTGGCCTCGACCATCACCACCTCGCTGTCGGGGTAACCGTCGTGCTTGTCGGCGGTAAACGAGATGTCGCCGTAGACGCCGGGGAATTCCTTGAGCTTGTTGAGATAGCCGACGATGGCCTCCGGCTCGGCGCCGGCGCTCTTGATGGCGTCGGCGACCATTCGCGGCGTGTCATAGCCGAGCGCGATCCACCATAGCAGCGTGTCGCTCATGTCGATCTTGGCGCTCTTCAGGCGGTCGACGAAGGCAGTGGTGCGATCCGTCAGCTTGCCGCCGGTGGCGTAGCAGACCGGGCGGAAATTGTTCGGATACACCTTGGCCCAGTATTCCGGCTTGTCCAGCAGCGCCTTGGTCTGGCCGGAGCCGAGCGTGGTCTGGCCGATGATCGGCACATCCCATCCCATCTGGCCGCGGGTGTTGATGATGCGCGACAGGAAACCGGCATTGACGCTCCAGGGCATGATCGCCTCCGCGCCCGCCGACTGCATCCGCAGCAACTCCGGCTTGAGGTCCGGATTGGCGGCGTCGACATTGCCCTGATAGACGACCTCGGCGCCGATGCCCTTGAGCATCGGCACATAGGCGTTGACGGAGGCGGTGCCATAGCCGGTGGTGTCGCTGACGACCGCGACCTTCTTGCGCTTGAGCACGTCAACCACATACTTGTTGGCGGCGCCGCCGATCTGCTGGTTGGTGGGCGCGTTGCGGAAGCACATCGGATATTTCTTCGGGTCGGTCAGGGTGTCGACCCAGCAGGGGTGGATCTGCGGGGTGTTGGCGCGCGCGAGCAGCGGCACCACCGCAAGCGACTCGCCGGAATTGACCGGACCGATGATGACGCTGACCTTCTGCCCGTGGGTGAGTTCGGCAGCGCCGTTCACCGCCTTGGTTGGATCGCTCTGGGTATCGCGGGTGATCAGTTCGACCTGCCGCCCGTCGATGCCGCCGGCCGCGTTGATTTCCTGCACCGCGAGCTGAACTCCGCGATTGATCCCGATACCGGTGGACGACGATGGACCGGTGAGCGCCGGAAGATAGCCGATCAGGATCGGATCCTTGGCCGCGATCGCGGGCTTGCTGATCATGGAGCCTGCAATGACGGCAGCGCCGGACGCCAGCGCTTGACGACGAGTCAACGACATCTTGAATTCTCCCTTAGCGTGAGCCTTGAAGCACTCCCGAACTTGTCGAGGTTTCTTGGACCTCTTGGACTTCCGGGCTGGACTATAGCCTCCGCTTGAGGGTCCGCAAGACGCGCTTCGCCGTCGCGGACTGAAACTTCAGTATGGGGGGCGTGTGATGCGTGGAGTGGGCCGCGGATGTGGGACGCGCGGGGCTTCCCAGAATTTGTGCAGTGCGTGCAGCGGCTTGTATTGCATGCCGGTTGTCAGGGTCATCCTCCCGGCCGTCGCGCCAGTTGCATCAAATGCAGGCATCAGCCGGGCGCTGGTCAGGACTCAATCGCTCGCCAGGTCCACTGTTCCGGTTCGATCCGCTACGGTATCCTACTCAAGGCCCGGGGAAGCATCGGCGACGGAGCAGGACCTTGCAACAGCCACCCAATCATCATCTCGCACAACTGAACATCGGCCGCATCCGATACGACATCGACGATCCGCGCATGGCGGATTTCACCAACAACCTTGCATTGGTAAACGGCATTGCCGAACGCAGCACAGGCTTCGTCTGGCGCTATGCCGGCGAGAGCGGCAACGCCACCGACACGCGGCCTTTTGCCGACCCGCGCATCATCGTCAATTTTTCGGTCTGGGAGAGCGTCGATGCGCTCGAACGCTTTGTCTGGCAGACGGTCCATAAGCGCTTCTATGGCCGCCGCGCCGACTGGTTCGAGCATTTCGATGGACCATCCGTCGCATTGTGGTGGGTGCCGATCGGCCACCGGCCCGATGTCGAGGAGGCTGTCGCGCGCATCGAGCATCTGAAGCAGCATGGTCCTGATGATCACGCGTTCGACTGGCAAACCGCGTCCGCACAACTCTGGAAGACGGCGCGTTGCGCGCCTCCGGGACAGGTCGCGTAATTCAAGGCGATCGACCAGTCTTCTTCGCGAGACTCATATCAAGATGGATAGGTGCCCGGAGCGCCCTGTTCTGGAACGGCAATTCGAAGTTGCCTCACCGAATGCGGAAGTGGCAGTCAATCACCAATGACCGCGGCTGCGGCCCCAGTATCCGCCGCCACCAAACACCAGCACGACCAAAACGATAATGAGGATCAATTCCATGAGAATTCTCCGTTGATGCCGACGGCGTTATGCCGCGCACCCAAGCAGTCAACGGCAGCTTCAGAGTATTGTTCCGGGGAAGCCAATTTGCATTGGGTCGAGGATCGCGCAAACGGATCGCACTGTCGCACTGCGGTGTAACAATCCGACGCGCGCCATGGAACAAGCGACCCGGATAAAGGTTGCCCAGCAACGAAACCGAAATTGACCCACGGGATTTCGGGATCGGGGGAGAACCAGGCCATGCGTGTCTCGATCCTCGCGTTATCCGTGCTCGGAATTCTCGTCAGTGCCGGCGCGGTCAAGGCCGGTCCGAGCACGACCGACCGCGAGCTGTCGGCCCCCGCCCAACCGGTATCCTTGACCGACGAAGCGACCCAGCAGACCGAAGACCAGATCGGCCTCGACAAGACAGCGCGTCGCGACGTGCAGCGCCGGCTGACCCGTCTCGGCTTCGACACCAGGATCAACGGAAAGTTCGACGACCACACCCGCGCCGTCATCACGCGCTGGCAGGCCGCGCGCGGCTATCCCGCCACCGGCTTCCTCGACACGCCGCAGCATGATGCGCTGCTGGCCGAGAGCGTCTCGGCCGCGCACGCCGACGCCGGCAACGCCGACGATGTCAATGGCGACCATCCGGCCCATCATCACGATCTTCATCATCACCGTAGCAGCGGCGGTCCAGGCGGCCTGATCGGCGGCGTGGTCGGCGGACTGTTCGGACACCGGTGAGAGTGCGATAGCAATCGAATGCTCCCTCGCCCCGCTCTTCGCGGGGAGAGGGTCGGGGTGAGGGGCTGCCTCAGCGAGCACGACTCGCGGAGAGAGCCCCTCACCCGGCGCTTCGCGCCGACCTCTCCCCGCGAAGAGCGGGGAGAGGTGACTCGCACCGTTCAATTCACCGACATATCCAGCGGCGGCGCCATGTTGCCGGGCAGCGGGCTGACATAGGGCACCCGCGCAGTGCGCTTCTTGAGATCGGCTTTGGCGGCGGCGATCAGGTCCGGCTCCAGCAGCGCCTGGACGCCCAATCCGGCCATCGCTTTCGCCGCCTGCACCATGGCCTTGTGGGCGTGCGCGCTCTTGCCCTGCGCCACCACCTGCCAAGTGTGCAGTGGCGTGCCGATCGCGATCGTCGGCGCATGGAGCTGGACGGTCGGCACCACCCAGCTGACGTCGCCGACATCGGTCGAGCCGATCAGCGGGTTGCGCCTTGCATCGAGCGGCACCAGGAAATCGGCGAGCGGCCGGTCGGTCTCCTCCATGCCGATGGCGTGATAGACGCTGGCGATGTCCTTCTCGCTCAGCGTGGCGCGGATCTTTCCCGCAAAATCCATGTCCGCCTCGTCGAAATGCGGCGGACCGAGTTCCTCCATGATCCGGTGCAACATCTGCTCCAGCGGCGTGTTCGGCAGCAGGTTCGAGACGGCGGAAATGATCCGCATCTCCATCTTGGTCTCGGTCATCAGCGCTGCGCCCTGCGCGATCTTGTGGACGCGTTCCACCAGCTCGTTCATGCCGGGCAGGTCGCGGGCGCGGATCGAATAGCGCACGCGGGCATGGGCCTGCACCACATTGGGCGCGATGCCGCCGGTATCGAGCAATGCATAATGCACGCGGGCGTCGCTCGGCATGTGCTCGCGCATGTAGTTGACGCCGACATTCATCAGCTCCACCGCGTCCAGCGCGCTGCGGCCGAGATGCGGCGAGGCGGCGGCATGCGAGGCGCGGCCGGTGAAGATGAAATCGGCGCGGGTGTTGGCCAGCGACGGCGTCACCGACACTTCCCAGAAACTGTGAGGGTGCCAGGAGAGCGCGATGTCGGCATCGTCGAACACCCCGGAGCGCACCATGAAGGTTTTGGCGGCGCCGCCCTCCTCCGCCGGACAGCCGTGATAGCGCACGCGCCCGGGCACTTTTTGCGCGGCGAGCCAGTCTTTCAGCGCGGTCGCGGCAAGCAGCGCGGCCGAGCCGAGCAGGTTGTGGCCGCAGCCATGGCCATGCCCTCCGGCCTCAACCGGCCGCGGCTCCGCCACATCGGCTTCCTGGCTCAGACCCGGCAGCGCATCATATTCGCCGAGGAAGGCGATGACAGGACCGCCCTCGCCCCATTCGCCCATCAGCGCGGTCGGAATCCCGGCGACATTCTCGGTGATGCGGAAACCGTGATGGCGCAGCTCGGCGAGATGTTCGGCCGACGAGCGCGCCTCGGTGTAGCAGACCTCGGGCATCGCCCAGACCCGGTCGGCGAGTTCGATGAAGCGCCCCTTGATCGTGTCGACGCCACGCCAGATGTCGCTGCGGTTGTCCATCGGTTGCGCTCCTGATGCTGTGTGAGGAAGGAAGCGTAGCAGCTCCGCGGGACAGCGCCTAGCGCGGGCGGAGGCAGCTGCCATGCGGACGGCGTGAAGGCAATCCAACGCCGTCATTGCGAGCGCAGCGAAGCAATCCATGGCGCAACAAGAAGCCTCGTAGCCCGGGTGGAGCGAAGCGCAACCCGGGGTTCCACCGCAACTACGGTCCCCGGGTTTCGCTTCGCTCCACCCGGGCTACAGGTCGCAATGACGGCAAGACACACCTTCGCGATCTCGCCGCATGTATTTTTTTGCGCGAGGTATTCCTTTATTCCCGCCCTCCGAAATGAGGGCGCAGGGAATGCCGGGCGGCCGATGCGCCCGATAGCCGTGTGTGCAATGGTAGTGGGTAGAGCGCACACACGTTAGCAGGTCACACCGGAATCACCCGGCATTCCCCACGCAATGGTTTTACG